>OGZI01002532.1_pt1 | contig 14640 bp, 18 predicted proteins | sample 1576711 | NCBI WGS metagenome assembly OGZI01 (sample SAMEA3541482, study PRJEB24748) | human gut metagenome | biome: human gut; feature: human-associated habitat; material: faeces | place: China | collected 2012
TGCAAAAGGTGTGCCGTAAATTATGTACGCTGAGATGAGGCAAGAGATTCGGTTCACGGTCTTCCAATTCTGCTTGATCCATTTCTTCAGCGTTATAGGCGATGGAGATGCGCTCAATGGCCCGATTGATGTTATGGGCGCTGAGAAAATAGCCAGAGCGGTTGCGGAAGAGGAACCCATGATATCCATTCATTACGAGATCCTCCGGATACAAGGCGTCCATCACTTCGATCAGAGCGCGGAGCTGTTCGGCAACCTGCGGATACAGGATGGGAATAGTGCGTGTGCCGCTCGCCGTTTTAGGAGTGGTGATGTGAAAGCCTGCTTCTCCATCAATAACTCGATAAATCAGGTTGTGATTCACAGAGATAGTGTTATTCTCCAGATCTACATCGTTTTTAGTCAGCCCGGTACACTCTCCCACACGCAGTCCCGTACCGAGTAGTACGACCATAACTGGTAGCCAGTGGCTATACATCGGTGACTTGGAAATAAAGCGAAGAAAATTCTTCTGCTGTGTCATCGTAAGAGCGATCCTTTTTTTTCGCAGGTTTCCCGGCGCCCTCTGCTTTTAGGGAACGATAAACGCCTTTACTGGGATTCTTCCGGATGTAGTCATCATCGACTGCCAATTCAAGTGCAGGATGAACCAGATTATTGATGTTTTCCAGTGAGTTGATTGCAAAGCCCTTTTTCAAGAGTTTCGTGTAAAATGTCAGGATATCGCTTTTACGAATATTGGGCAGGGGAATGTTAGCAAACGGCTCGTCTTTAGCCTACAATGCCAAGTTTATCAACGAGGGCAATACCAAGCTGTACTATGGGCCGGATTTCATGTTTATGGCAAGCGATAACCAGGCGGATGCCGCCGAGCGGATCATCTCCCGTTATTGCAGAGAGATTGAGGAAAGCGGCATCGACCGGGTGCAGATTCTGTCGCCCTTCCGCTCAGAAGGTGCGGCATCGGGTTCTGAGTATGAAACGGTTATCATGCCGCTTTTGAAAGCGCATAGCATCATGCTCTACCGCAACATGCTCTATACCGGAATCACCCGTGCTAAAAAGCGTGTGGTGCTGATTGGACAGAAGCAGGTGCTGTTCATGGCGATTCACCGCAACGAGATCAGCAAGCGAAATACGCTGCTGGGCGCACGCATCGACATGTACTTTAAGGCCTATGCCAGATGTGCCGGCATCCAGCTCCCGAACGAAGCGAAAAAAGAATTGAAACACGCAGGTTAAAAAGGGACGCAAAGTGCAGAAAAAGCACAGTGCGTCTCCTATTTTATTTAACAGGAAGGAGTTTGCAAGATGAACGAAAGCAGCAATCCCAAAACCATGTATGAGGCCGTACCCGCCATAGCAGAGTTGAACGAGGTGCCGGGCTTTGACCTGCTCAAGTTCCTCCGCCGCACCAAGGACAGCATGAGACTGGATCTGCCCTATCAGAAGCTGTGGTTCCGTATGGCCATCCCAACGGGCGTATGCGCGTGACGGCGCTGCGGATCACCGAGCAGATGGCGATTTTCGAGGCCTGTGTGTTCTTGGATCGCAGCGATGCTGAGCCTTTCAGCATGAGTGTGGCCCAACAGCAGCTTCAGGACAACCGGGACTTTATCCGAGGCGCCCAGAATGAGGCTTTGAGCCAGGCGCTCACGGATGCCGGCTTCGGTATTCAGCTCATCAGCGCCGACGCACAGGCCGCCATTGGGCAGAAGAAAGCCGATGCCACTGAGAAAAAGGCGGCTGAGGCTGCACCCATTCAGGTGGAGCGTACGGAACCGCGGCAGACGCCTGCCAGCACCCATCAGAAGCCCGCTGCGCCCGCCGTGGGTGATTTCCCTGCCAACGGCCATAAAACGCAGCAGAGGGCACCTGTGGCCCCGGAAACGGCTGTGACGGCACCGCCTGTGGAGCCGGTGGAACAGCGGCTGCCGGTGGGGCCTGTTAAGGCGGAGAAAGTGGTGCCCACGGATACTGTGATGGCTACCGCTGAGCCGGGAGCCGTGGAGCAGACGGATGAACTGCCGCTGCCCACCCAAAAGGCTGAGATGCGAATCGAACCCAAGGGCAACGATGCGTCTGCGCAGGACGAGGCTCCCGCCTACACGCAGAATACTCCTGTGGAAGAGCTTCTGCAGGTGATGACGCTGGAACAGGCCAGACAGGTCGTTGTGGATGATGGTATCTGCCGTGGCATGACGATCGCGCAGGTGGCAGAGAAACGCCCGGTCAATCTGCGCTTTTATCTCATTCCGGGCAAAAGCAAGAACAATCTGGTGCGCGCTGCCGCCCAGCTGGTGCTCGATTCTCGCCAGAAGGCTGGCTGATATGAACCCCAGCGAGGGTACAAAGGGAGGAATGACAGATGGGCTCATACCCGGATGAATTTCCGTTCAATATCATGGATGTCGTGGAACTGTTGCACCTGCGTGTCAGGCGCCAGCAGTCAAATAGTGTCTATGTGGATTGCCCGTTCTGCGGTGATCGCCGGGAAAAAATGAATGTCAATTTCGTCAAAAATGTGTGGCGCTGCAATTACTGCGGCGAGCATGGCGGAATGCTTGGGCTGTATGCACGGCTCAACAATACGACGACCTCGGACGCTTATTGGGAAATAGCAGAAGCTTTGTGCGACAACTGCCATGAAGAACATATACGCTCCGGGAATGAAGCTCCTAAGCTGACGGTCAGCACCGGGTCCTCGCTTTCGGGGGCCCGGGCTGACGCCGGCTGTCATTCTACTTCCGAGCGAAAAACTGTGCCGCAGTCAGAAAAAGCAAGTCCTGCGGAGATCCATCAGACGCTGTCCCTGCTGTTGGCCCAGCTTACACTGCGGCCAGCTCATATATAACTACCTGCAGGGAAACGATGCGGCTATCGAGGCACTCAGAAGAATCGTGCAGGCTGAACTCATGGGCCAGTTCTATGTGCTGAAATATTTCGCAGACGATCTGCGCAGGGAAATTAACCACCCAATCAGTGAACAGCAGGAGACCGCATGGCAAAAGAACCTTGCGTTGGAGCGAGGCAAGTTTATTGCCGAAGAAGCGGATGATTTCTACCACACCATTCAGATAGGCGAGCTGCCCTATGGCACCTGCTTGTCTTACCGAACGGGGAGCCAACGAGAGTGTCTGCTGGCGACTTTTGATTCCAACAAGAAAACCATCCTGATCAGAAAAGGTGATGAAATCGTGGCCCGCGCCTGCATTCGCCTGACGAAAGGGGCGTTTCAAAAGCCGACAGAGCTGATGCTTTCTTTTGCTGATCTGGCCGGAGAGAACACAACCGAGAGCGGTCGTATTGTCAGTGAGAAGCTGGTGCTGTTTCTGGAGTGCATTTACACTACCGGCATCAATGACGATGAGCAACAAGTGGTCATGGAGATGGCCGTCGCTCTGGCAACGCAGAAGGCTGCGGAGCTGGGGGCAGTCTCTGTTCTGGCAAGGAGGTATGTCAACTGTTATGCACGGGATCAGTATGTCAGCAGCCCGTTTTATGTGTATATCTCTAAATCCAAGAATGTGCAGCAGTATCTCGATTCCCTGGGCGGCGCAGCAACGACCTCTCGCAAAGAAAAATATGTGGAAGGTGCATTTTTGGTAGAACGGGCGGCCCTGCATACCGCAGGGGCGCTCCCTGAAAAGGAGGAATGAACATATGAATGACCGGATTATGATAAAAGTGCGGTGCGACAAGGAACTGCTTTATATTCGCACCATTTCATGGAAGAAAAAGTCTCTGCATCGGTTTGCCATCCTGCGCAGCGAACTGCAAAAGTTGGAGCAGGAGCCGAATAAAAGGGTACTGACGAGTGATTGCGGTTCCTTTGCCAGTCTGCGGCTGACAAAGGGGCCGGATGGTACACAGATTCTGGAAATCCGGTTCACATGGCTTCAGGAAGATGGCAACGACAAGGTGCATGGCTGGAAAGAGGATGTGCGGATTACCTATGAGCCATTCCGCGCCTTTTCAGAGGCCGGAGAGGATATGGATGGTGCCGAGTGGCGCCAACTCTCCATCCCGGAACTGGTAACACGCCGATATGAATTCCGCTGCCGGAATAATCTCCATGAGGTTACCGGGTGCCGGCTTCTGCGTCACAAATTGGGGAAGATCCTGGAACAGCATTTCCAGTGGCGCGGCACGGAAAAGATTGTCCTCTATGATGACAGCCAGCCGTACAGCTTCTTTTTTGAGGAGTATACGCCTTATGGCAGAGGAATCTGCGGCGCCGTCATCCTGCATGGAATAGAGGACATAGCAAAGGCTCGATACAGCGTACACACATAAAATATATACTGATTTACATCGGATGGATGCGATACCGCCGGAGAAGAAAAAATTCTTCTCCCGGCGGTATCGTTGTTTTACCATGGTATAGGCTTTGTGCTTTTTTGTCCTCCTGTTGAGAAAGGCGTCATCCAGGCGTAAAGGATATGTATAAAGCAAAAAAAGGAGGCAACTACCTATGTTGATTGGTGTCGATCATGGCAACAAGCAAATCAAAACCGTCCACTGCAGCCCGTTTGTTTCCGGCCTGCAGCAGAGCATTACAAAACCCTTTGGCCAGAGCCTGCAATACCGGGGAAATAATTGATCTCATGTAGCACCAAAATCACCGTCTTCCCCAGCTCGTCGCAGAGGCGGCGGACGATTTTCATCATATTGGTGGCGTGGTAGATGTCCAGGTTGTTGGTGGTCTCGGCCAGCAGCACATCCTCGGTGTCCTGGGCGATGACCATAGCGATCAGAGCCCGCTGCCGCTGGCCGCCGGAGAGTTCGTCGATGAAGCGATCCTGGAACTCCTCCAGTTCCATGTAGTGAATAGCCCGGTCGATGATCTGCTGATCCTCTGGGGTAACCCGGTTTCCCGAATAGGGAAAGCGCCCGAAGGTCACCAGCTCCCGCACGGTCAGCTTCATCTGGATGTTATTGGACTGGGTCAGGATGACAAGACGCTTGGAGAGCTCCTTGCTTTTCCATTTGCCGATGTCCTTGCCCTCAAAGTCTACCAGTCCGCTGTCGTGGGCGATCAGTCGGGAGATCATGCCCATGACGGTGGACTTGCCCGCGCCGTTGGGGCCGATCAGGGAAATCACCCTGCCCTTGGGAATGGCGAAGCTCACGCCGTCCACCACGGTTTTCCCGTTATACTGTTTTGTCAATTCCTGTACACGCATGGTCACACCTTCTTTCTTGTCAGGAGGAGGTAGAGGAAGTAAAGACCACCGCCCACGGTGATGAACACACTCACCGGCACGGAATAGGAATACACATGCTCCACGATGAGCTGCCCGCCCACCAGCACGATCATGCCAAACAGGGCCGAACCCAGCACCAGCTGGGTGTGGCGGAAGGTCTTGAGGAGCTGCCGGGACAGGTTGGCGATGATGAGCCCCAAAAAGGAGATGGGTCCCACCATGGCGGTAGCCACGGCGATGCAGAGGGTCACGCCCAGCAGCAGGCGGCGAATGCAGCGGTCATAGTCCACGCCCAGATTGATGGCCTGTTCCTTGCCCAATGTCAGCACATCCAGCAGGGCCAGCTCTTTTCGCAGCGCGAAGATGACGCTTGCCAGAAGGATCAGGGAAAAGACGATGATTTCGGAGTTGATGTTACTGAAGCTGGCCACCAGGGTATTGAGCAGCGTGTCGTACTCGTTGGGGTCCATCACCCGGGTCAGAGTGGTTTGGATGCTGCCAAAGAAGGAGGTCAGCACCGTGCCAACCAGCAGCATGTACAGCACATTATGCTTTGTCTTTTTGAATATCCAGCTGTAGATTACTGTGGCGGCGATACCCATGAGCACCACATCCACTGCAAAGGACAGATTGGCGTTGGAGGCCACCACGCTGGCAGATCCAAGAAAGAACACCACCGCTGTATGGATGAGTGTATAGAGGGAATTCATCCCCAGCAGGCAGGGAGTCACGATGGTGTTGTTGATGATGGACTGGAACACGATGGACGCTCCGCCAATGGCGAAGGCCGTGATCAGTATGACGATGAGCTTTGGGGTGCGGATCTTCATGGCGTAGGCCAGAAGCTTGGGATTAGAAAAGTTGACATTCACCAACATATATCCTGCCGCACAAAGAAGAACAATCGCAGTCAGGATCAGGAGTTTGCGCCGGTTAGCGCGCACGGCAGCAGCGTTCACTGGTCCGCACCTCCCTTCAGATTAGGTATGGCGGAGCAGCAGCCTGCCCCAGCGCTGCCCAGGCGGATGGCCTTGCGGCCATGCTTGAGCCGGTAGAACAGCAGAGCAATGAAGATGAGGCTTCCCAGGATGCCCACGATCAGTTCGATGGGCAGCTCATAGGGAAAAATCACAACCCGGCCGATCATGTCGCACACCAGCACGAAGAGAGCGCCGAACAGGGCAGTGTCCACCAGTGTGCCCCGGATCTTGTCGCCCTTGTACATGGCCACCACATTTGGCACGACTAGTCCGATGTAGGAGATGGAACCAACCACCACCACAATGCTGGCGGTGATCATGGCAGCAATGGTGAGCCCGGAAAAGAGGACCAGGTTGTACGGGACACCCAGGTTCTTGGAAAAATCCTTGCCCAGTCCCACAATATTGAAATGGTTGGCGAAGAGGAAGGTCAGTACTACCAGCGGGACTGTCAGCCAGACAATCTCATACCGGCCCTTCAGCACCAGCGAGAATTGGCCCACCAGCCAGGAGGACAGAGCTTGGGTCATCTCATATTTGTAAGCCAGATAGTTGGTAATGCCGCCGATGACATTGCCGAACATAATGCCCACCAGAGGGACCATCACCACATCCTTGAACTGGATGCGCTGAATGAACCAGACGAAGATCCAGGTGCCCAGAATCGCCGTGGCAAAGGCGAAGATAGCCCTGCTCCACAGGGTGGAGGCCGGCATAAACAGCAGAGCCGGCAGGATGCCGAACTGCGCCGAGGAAATTGTCGCGCCGGTGGTGGGCGACACAAATTTGTTACTGCACAGCTGCTGCATGATGAGCCCCGCCACGCTCATGCCAATGCCGGTACACCAAATGGCCAGCAGACGGGGCAGCCGGGAGATGATGAAAATCTCCGGCTGCTCAAAATTGCCTGCCAGAAGCTCGCCCGGCGTCAGATCGATCACACCTACAAACAGCGAGCAGCAGGACAAGACAAGCAACAGAGCCAAGAGAACTATGGTAGAACGATACGGTCTGATACAATCCTCCCCTTTTTTCAATACGGTTAGCCATGGCTAACCGTATTGAAAAAACGATGCGCAGCGGCGATTGGACTTACCATGCATCACGCACTGCGCATCGTGAGTGTATTATAGCACACGGAGTTAGCCGTGTGCAACCACGCAAAAAGCACAAGCTACCAAACGGAAAGAATGTGTTTTTTAGCCATTCTGCAAACTGTTGTTCTGAACGGGCTGTGTCTGAGTAGTTAACCGGCTCATGCTCCGCAGACTGACTCCCAGAGTGGAGAGGTTGTGCAGCGTGGCGGAGGTGGCAGGCGGCAGGACTCCGGCCACACCGAGGGCGATCAGGGTGCCGTTGAAGCCGATGACAAAGCAGTAGTTGGAGTGGATGCGCGCCATCAGCGCCATGGCGATCCGGCGCAGCTCTACAAGCTCCCAGAGGCTGTCGGCGGCAATGGTGATGTCTGCAATCTCCCGGGCGATGGCGGCGCCGTTGCTGATGGCAATGCCTGCATCCGCCTCGGATAAGGCCGGTGAGTCGTTGATGCCGTCGCCCACCATCAGGACGGTATGCCCCTCCCGGCGGAGCCGTGCCACATACTCCGCCTTGTCCGTCGGAAGGACTCCAGCGCGGAAGTCATCCACTCCCACCTGGGCGGCAATGGCTGCGGCGGTGCGGTAACTGTCGCCGGTGAGCATGACGGTATTGGTGACCCCCAGAGCACGGAGGGTGGACAGAACTTCCTTCGCCTCCTCCCGCAGCGGGTCGGAGATGCAGATCACGGCGGCCAGCTGTCCCCCCACCGCCAGATACAGGTGGGAATACTCCGGCGGCAGCGCGTCAAAGCGTTCCTGTTCGCCCTCTGGAATGACGCAGCCCTCATCCTCAAAAATAAAGTGGGCGCTGCCGATGAGGACTCGCTCCTCATCGACGGTGCTTGCGATGCCGTGAGCCACCAGATACTCCACCTTGGAGTGGTACTCCTCGTGGCGCAGGCCCCGGCGCTTGGCCTCCTCCACCACGGCGTTGGCCATGGAATGGGGGAAGTGCTCCTCCAGACAGGCAGCCAGCCGCAGCATTTCGGATTCCTCTTTGCCACCGAAGGACACCACCTGAGCCACCCGGGGGCAGGCGTGGGTCAGGGTGCCGGTCTTGTCGAAAACGATGGTGTCGGCGGCAGCCACCGCCTCCAAGAACTTGCCGCCCTTGACGGTGATATGGGCCCGTCCCGCCTCCCGCATGGCAGAGAGGACGGCCAGAGGCATAGCCAGTTTCAGGGCGCAGGAGAAGTCCACCATCAGCACCGACAAAGCCCGTGCTACATTCCGGGTAAGGACGAAGCTCAGCAGACTCCCTATAAAGGTATAGGGCACCAGCTTGTCCGCCAGATTGGCAGCCTTGCTCTCAGCCTCCGACTTCATCTGCTCCGACTGCTCAATCATGTGAACGATTTGGTCATAGCGGCTCTGACCGGAGGCCTGCTTTACCTCCAGCACACACTCGCCCTCCTCCACCACGGTGCCGGCATAGACTGCGCCTCCGGGGCGCTTGGGTACCGGGATGGATTCGCCGGTGAGGGACGCCTGATTGACAGTGACCTCCCCCTCCAGCACCAGGCCGTCAACGGGGACGATGCCGCCGGCGCGGACGACTACCGCATCCCCCGGCTGGATCTGGGACACAGGGACCAGCACTTCGCCCTGGGCCGTGCGCAGCCAGCCCCGGTCCACATTCAGCGACATACACCGGGCCAGATCCGCCACGGATTTCTTTCTTGTCCACTCCTCCAGCAGCTCGCCCACCTCCAGCAGAAACATGACCATTCCGGCGGTTCCGAAGTCCCTTCTGCAGGCAGAAATGGAAATAGACAGGGCATCCAGCAGCTCCACCTTGATGCGGCGGCGCAGCAAGCAGCGCAGTCCTCTCCGCACAAAGGGGATCATGTGCCAGAGAATACGGGCAATCCGCAATGGGGACGGGAGAAACAGGGTACAGGCAGCTTTGCACACTACCTTAGTTACCAGCTTCTCCTCAAATTCCCGGTTCAGCGCCCGGGTGCTGTGGGCGGGCAGTGATGTGGTCCGCTCCGCCTCCTGCCAGGAAAACTGCCGGATGGCCTCCAGCACAGTTTGTCGATCCCCATCGTAGTACAGGATCACAGCACAGGTGCGTTCATGGACGGTGACCTGGCGTGTCCAGGATTTTCCTTGGAGCCAGGCTTCCAGTAGATCCGCTTGAGCGAGTGTCATCTGTTTCTGGCGCAGCCGGAACCGGATGCGCCCCCGGCTCTCGTGCAATATGGTTGCGTTCATAGGTTCCTCCTTCACGAAAAAAGGGAGCCGCTGGCGGCTCCCTCTGGGTCAATCAGGCTTCTTCGCTCTCCAGATTGGCAGCGGCGGCTTCCTCCGCTTCCTTCGCAGCCCGGTCCTCATTCAGCTCCTTGGCGGAGGCCAGAATGTCCGCGGCGTTTTCCTGCACCGTGGTCACAGTCCCCATGACCGAATCCTTCATCCGCAGGCCGGCGGCTGTGACATGGACATAGGCTTTCTTGGCGTCCTTGCTGGACAACAGCTTGATGCCAAAAGAACCAAACAACGCACCACCCGCAAAGCAGGCAAGTTTCGTATAAACGCTCATTGTGATCCTTCCTTTCCCTTATTTCCGTTTGTAGCCGGTGACCATGACCATAATCATGCAGATCACAGCGCCCCACGCCCAAAAACGATGCTGTTTCATCGCTGTCACCCCTTTTGAATGCTTTGGAATGTCTGATTATTATAGCAGAAACCGTGGGTGTTTGTCGCTGTCAAAACGGACGCAGAGTTGCGGTTTCCGACATTTTTCTGTACTGGCCGGGAGTCATGCCATACTCCCGCTTGAACGCTGCGTTGAACTGGCTCATACCCTCATACCCCACAGACTGCGCAATTTGCTGAATGGACATCCGGGTGGTGCAGATCAGCTCCTGTGCTCGCCGGAGACGCTGCTGGATCAAATATGTGTGGATCGGTACGCCATAGGCGCGGCGGAAACCTTCTTTCAAGAAGGTCGGGGAAAAGGAAAACTGTTTGCAGAGGAACGCAATGGTGAGCTTATCAGACAGATGCGTCTGGATGTATGCCTTGACTTCCAACAGACTGTGGGATACAGGGCAGCCTGAGCCGGAGAGAGAGCCATTCGATTCAGATACCTCGGTGCAGAGCAGATACAGCAGTTCCACCGACTTGAAAACACAGTAGCGTTCCTGCTCCTGCTCAGACAGATAGCGAACCGTTTCAAAAAATGACTGCGTCCAAGGTGTGCCGCACAGGGCCATGCAGCCGTTCCTCACCGTCATCTTCTCCTTGACGATCCTGGTGTCCAACCTCATCCCCAGGGTGGAGCAGACCGTCACAAGGCTTTTTTTTGCGGCTTTGGCGTCTACGGCGATCAAAATGCCGCCCAGGTTTCCGCTATATTGACACGAGCAGAGAGCGGAGCTGTCGGAGAGGAGGAAGATGGCCGGAGCCTCCACCGTGTAGGAAGTCCCCTGTAATGGCCGGACGGCAAGGCGGCCGGTCAAACAGAACAGCACCTCAAACTGGAGCGGTGCGCCGCACACCGGGATGGGCCGCAAGGGTTCCTGCACCGGCTCCGGCAGGGAAAAGCGGCAGATCTGCACCCCCGGCATACCGTGGCTCCAGCGGCCCGTGCCGGAGCCCTGGCTCAATAAATATTCCTTCAGCATGATTTCTCACAACCTGTTTCTCTGAGTTCAAAATTGGTTTTGCCTATGCTGGCTGGGGATACAGAGAGAAGGCAGGAGACGAGAGCCTCCTGCCTTCTGCCGTGTTTTTGTCAGGCCAGAGATGCGCCCAGCTCGCGGCAGGCTGCCAGAGCGTCATCGTCCGGAGCCTCGTTGCAGATCACGCTCTCACAGGCCAGATTGGCGCCGTCGTCGTTGCAGCGGGACTCCCAGCTGCGCATCCATTCGCCGTCCCCCCAGCCGTAGGAGCCGAACAGAGCGATGTTCTTCCCGCTCAGCCTGCCCTCACAGGCGGTGAACATAGGCTCGAACTCGCTCTCCTCCAGCTGCTCCGACCCCATGGAGGGGCAGCCGAAAGCGATGGCGGAATACTCGTCGACCTGCTCCGGTGAGAACTCTGCGGCGGTGATCACAGATACCTCGGCGCCCTTGCCTTTGGCGCCTTCGGCTACCGCCATGGCCATGGCCTCGGTGTTTCCCGTGCCGCTCCAATACACAACTGCAACTTTACTCATAAGATTTTAGCGACCTTTCTTTCTGGATTTGTTATGGTAGAAACATCAACCAGCTACGGTGAGCTGCTCGATGGATTTCCCTTGCTGCCACTGACGGGAGTAGATCTTGCTGCACATCTCATATTTTTCAAAGATGTTTTTGGCGGTCTGCTCGTCGCCGTAGACCTTCCAGCAGCCCACGCACTTGTGATTGCACGCCCGATTGCAGATGAAGCCCAGGACATCCTCCGGCGGATAGCTCAAAAACAGGCCGATCTCATGGGGAAATTCCCCCTCGCTCCGGAGCCGGTGGATGAGGTGAACCACGCAGCCATTGGGGTTTTCCGGCACATAGCCGTATTTCAGAAGCAATGCTCTGGCGCGGTGATCGGTCAGATCGCGCTCCAGCGCATGGGGCCGGTAGGCGTAAATCAAAGCTTGGCCTTTGCAAACCCGAAGCGGCAGGATGCGAATGCCCTTGGGCACCAGTTTCTTGTTCAGCCGGCACAAGTCTCGCGTCAGATCCTTCCGGCTGGGGCAGGCGCAGGAAAAGAGATTTCCCGTCTTGATTCCGGCCAGGGTGGGAGAACAGTGACGAATCAGCAGATCCTCTGACATAGGCGTTTCCCTCACAAAATCATGTCCATATGCGGACAGTGCGGTGAAATATGGAATAATGACAATTTAAGACAGGTTATCGATAGCTAACTAACGCGCCAAAAATATAGCTGCCGCCCTTTGGTTAGCGGTAGCTAACTGATGCAATTATATACAGGACAAATTCGCTTGTCAAGAGGATGTATGGATTTTGCTGACAGAAAAAATGGCGCTTATCAGATACCTGTGTTATAATATGCAAAACACCCGTTTTTTATGGAGGTTCCTATGGCGATTCACGAGTCTGGCCAGATGTATCTGGAAACTATCTATATTCTCTCTCAGAACAGCGCCTTCGTTCGGGCTATCGATGTGGGAGAACAGCTGGGCTTCACCAAACCCAGCGTCAGCAGAGCCATGTCCATTTTAAAAAAGGACGGGTATGTGAATGTGGACGCTGACGGTGCGATTACCTTGACGGAGACCGGGCTTGCCATTGCTAAGATGATGTACACCCGCCACACGGTGTTGAGCCAGATGCTGATGGAATTGGGCGTGGACGAGGAGACTGCGACCGAGGATGCCTGCCGGATTGAGCATGTGATCAGCGAAAAATCCTTTGCGGCGGTGCAGGCGCACTTGGAGCAGGTAACGAAAATGCGGGAAGATGCTCACGGGCAATGAGCCTATGCAAATTTGGCGGACTTTGCTATCGAGCGGCAATGCGATAAGTGAACACCTGCCATTTGGCACGGAATATCAAATGAGGTGGAGCCTTGATATGGCCTCCACCTCATTTTTGTGTGATCTGCACTTTTAAAGCAGGAGCGACCTGCTGTGTAAGTTCACCGCCAAGCGTACCTGCTCCATAGCTCCAAACGCTTACGGCAGCTCATCCTTATGTGTCTGCCGGCTTTTCAAAACCTTTCGGGCGGCTTTTTTGATTTTATGGCACACGCTAAGAATAGCAATGCAAAACAGCAGAGCCATTAATCCATATCCAAACGACTGCATTGCCGTGTTCATATTCACGCCTCTTTTCTGACCGCTGCCGCCAACGAACTCAACCGAACAATCCTCTTTTTTTGTACGGCTCCTTCTGGATCGTGCCGACCTCATACCCCGTGCCGCGAATGGCGTTCATGAGCACCTCCGTGCCCAGTTCTGTTTCAGAGAGGATCACGGTCTGTTTTTTGCTTCGAGAAGAACTTACCTTTTTGACCGGGCAGGCTTTGCGCACAGCGTCATTGACATGGGCCTCGCACATCCCGCACATCATTCCGTTGACTTCCACTGTGTACTTCCACATGTTCTATCACTCCTTCTTGACTTTTGGATCATCGTGCTGTGCGGACCGGACGGTAGCCTGCCGTGCCGCAGTCCGTTCATCCGGGACCTTCCTGGCTATCAGACAGCACAGCGGCGCCAACGAACTTCCGAGAAGCTGATGGCGAACGATGGAATAGCCGCACTCGGACAGGTATGCCATCAGCTCCCCGGCAGTCCAGACATGGTATACCCGAAAGCCGGACAGCCCCATGGACCAGAGCCGGAGTCTGGCGCTGCGGCTTTTGCCCCAGACAAAGGTGGGGGCGAACAGCCATCCCCCCGGCTTCAGAACCCGCCAGGCTTCCACCAGAGCTTTTTCGGGGTGAGGCATGATATGGAGGGCGTTGGAGATCACGACCGCATCGAAGCTCTCCGGGCCGTAGGGCAGCTTGGTGGCGTCCCGGACGGAGAAATGGAGCCGGGACGAATAAACCTGCTTTTTGGCCTGACGGATCATTTCAGCTGAAAAGTCGGTTGCCTCCCAGCTCCGGACACATGGAGACAGCGGCACGGACAGCTGGCCTGTTCTGCAGGCCAACTCCAGCACATCCATGTCCCGTTTCAGATAAGGGCGCATTGCTTTGCATATCTGCTAATAGGTTGTCTGAGAGCGGCGCATGAAACCGGAGTAATGCCGTGAAAACCGCTCCCAAAACTGCTTGTTGTCATCCATACAATATGGTCACCTCAATGATGGTTAGCTATTGCTAACTGCGTCATACTCTTTGTCGCACGAAATTGCAAGATGCCGCCATATTGGTTTTGCATGTTCTCTGGGATAAATCAAGGGAAGAAGCGAGAACGAAGAATGACCGGGATACATCTCCCGGCCATTCTTTCCGTTTCGTTCGCCTCACTGTGTTTACCGGCACCAACCAGTGGGATTGGAGCGGGCGGTGATGAAGCGGCGGTAAATGCCCTCCTCCGCCATAAGTTTGTCATGGTCGCCGGCCTGGACGATGCGCCCCTGGTCGATGACCAGGATCTCATCGGCGTGGCGAATGGTATTGAGCCGGTGGGCAATGACCAGCAGGGTCTTACCCCGGCACAGCTGGGTGATGGCCTCCTGGATGTAGCTCTCGTTGTCGGCGTCCACGCTGGCAGTGGCCTCATCCAGAATGACGATGGGGGAATCCTTCAGAATGCAGCGGGCAATGGAGATCCGCTGCCGCTCTCCACCGGAGAGACTGGCTCCACCTTCGTCGATAACAGTGTCAAAGCCGTCGGGCAGTTCCATGATGAAGTCATAGCATCGGGCTTTCCTGGCTGCCTCATAGACCTCCTCC
>OGZI01002533.1_pt1 | contig 14638 bp, 12 predicted proteins | sample 1576711 | NCBI WGS metagenome assembly OGZI01 (sample SAMEA3541482, study PRJEB24748) | human gut metagenome | biome: human gut; feature: human-associated habitat; material: faeces | place: China | collected 2012
CTTTGACAAGGAAGATGTATTCAAGAAAATGGATGCCATTGCCAATGCCGTATCAAACAGCTGTGAACCGGCAATTATCCCGGATATTACTTTACAGACGGTTGATCGTAAGACTGTCATTGTGGTAGAGGTTTCTGAGGGCAGACAGCGCCCATATTATATCAAAGCTCTTGGCAGAGATGGCGGTGTATACGTCCGTGTTGCCGGAACTACCCGACTTGCTGATGACTATATGGTAAAGGAGCTGTTGTTTGAGGGCAGTAACCGCTACTACGATCAGGCTTTGTGTACGGGACTGAATATCACGGATGACGATATTGATGCTCTTTGCAAAGCAATGAAAGAACAGGCAGTCAAGAATGCCCATACTGAGGAGCAGAAAGCATCAATCAAAGAGGTTGGCAGACAGCAGCTGCGTTCCTGGGGGGTTTTGATTGAGCGTGATGGAAAAGATTATCCGTCCAATGCCTTTGCTATTTTGACAGGCAACGGTGGACTTTATGTTGCAACGCAATGTGGCGTGTTCAAAGGTACAACGAAAGCGGTGTTTGTTGATCGTAGAGAATATACCGGTCCGCTTTGGAAGCAAATAGATGAAGCATTTCAGTTTGTCTTGAGAAATATTCATCTGGGTGCTACCATTGTAGGAATTTATCGGCAGGATATTTATGAGATTCCGCCGGATGCCATTCGTGAGTTGATCATCAATGCCATGGTACATCGTAGTTATCTGGATCATGGTACGATACAGGTTGCGGTGTATGACAACCGATTGGAAATCACTTCCCCAGGAAAATTGCCAATGGGACAAACCCTGGAAAGAATGAAAGAAGGATATTCCAAGATAAGAAACGAAGCGCTTGCTCATGCGTTTTCTTATATGAATTTAATCGAACATTGGGGAAGTGGTATTCCGAGAATTATTGATAAAGTAAAAGCTGCTGGACTCAGGGAACCGGAGTTTATTGGTGGCGAAGTGGATTTTCGTATCAATATTTATCGAGGTCAGCTCACCTCCAATGCTATTAGTGACGTCGAAAAAGTGCCGGATGCCGGTTCAAAAATGCCAGATAATGCAAAAGAAGTGCTGGATCCTGATTCAAAAGTGCCGGATAGTGCAAAAAAAGTGCCGGATGCTGGTTCAAAAATGCCGGATAATGAACAGGAACAAGAAATTTATAAGTATGTATTGCGAAATGGTTTCATTACAACCGCTAAGGCGGGAGAGCTTTTAGGAGTAAAACATCGTAGAGCAAGAGCCATTTTGCTGGGAATGGTTGAGAAGGCTTATTTGAGCAAAGAGGGGGCGGCACGAAGTACCATTTATATAAAGAATAAGGAAAAGGAATAATACGGCATACGGATGAACGTTTTCATCCGCAAAAACTATAACTTATAAAACCTCTTCGCAAACTCCAAAAACACCCCACCTTCCTCTGCCATATACTTAACCGGCGAATACACCAGATAGAGTTTCCGGAGAAAGGCAGCTTCCCCAAGCGGAAAGAGAAGCAGTTTCCCCTGCCGTGCATCTGCCTGTACAGTTGCTTTTGAGAGAATGGAGATGCCCATTCCCAGCATGATACACTGCTTGAGGGCGGCGGCATCGTCCGTCACGGCAATAACATTTAAATCATCGAGTGAAAGCCCTTTATTTTTTAGGAAATGAAGGGTTTCCTGCTTTGTGCCGGAATTATCTTCCCGGAGCAGAAACGGTTCTTTTAAGAGGGCATCCAGCGGTGATGGAATAGACTGGTAAGCCTGATAATGCGGTGTGGCGGGGGCAGCGATCACAAGCTCATCGGAGGCAAATGGGAGAAATTCGCAGGAGGTGTCCGAGGTAGTAGTTCCGACCAGACCGATGTCGCAGATGCCGTCATCCACCTTATGTACAACGTCCAGGCTGTCTGAGCAGGAGGCATAGACACGGATATCAGGATGAACTGCGTGATAAGCGCTTAAAAGTTCCGGCAGAAAATAAAGGGACGGAACGGAGGATGCGCCGATCCGAAGCTGCGGTTTCGTCTCGTTGGCGAGTTCCACGATTGCTTTCTGCTGCAGGGTCAGAATCTCCGTGGCATAGGAATATAATTTTGTCCCGGCAGGAGTCAGGGAGAGCGATTTGGTGGTGCGCTTTAAAAGCTGGGTGTGAAATTCCTCCTCCAGACTGCGGATGTGGGCGCTGACAGTTGGCTGTGAGATGTACAGCTTCTGGGCGGCAAGCGAAAAACTCTGATATTTGACGGTGTACACGAAAGCTTCTAATTGGCGGATGTCCATATATTTAAAATCCTTTCTATAGATAAAATCAATTTTTAATGATTCTGTGATAAAATCCAAAATTAAAATGAATAGTAGACAGGTGAAAACAATCTCTAAAGAAGAGTGTAGCTTTATTTATTGAAAATATCAATAAGTTTATAGCAAATATCAATATAAACGATTTTACCATAAAAATACAGGATGTTATACTTGTCTGCGGAAAGTATGGATAGATCTATGAAATGTACGCGCTTGAAATTTTTCTTGTTTGATTTTGTGAGATGATTTTTTTGCCAGATGCACTCAAATTTCTGATATGTATTGATGAAATGCGAGTATGGTGCGTGAAATCACCCACAATGACGAGTGTGAGAAAAACTTTAAGAGTACATGAAATAAAAAAGGAGGCAGGTATGAAAGTATTTGACAAGACATGGAAGCTGGCAGTGGCAGGCGCGCTTGTGGGTGTGCTGGCAGCATTGCTGGCGCATTTTGGAAATCCGGCCAATATGGCGATCTGTATTGCGTGCTTCGTACGTGATACGGCGGGCGCGCTGAAACTTCACTCAGCAGCACCGGTTCAGTATTTCCGTCCGGAGATTGTAGGATTTGCAGTGGGAGCATTTGCAATCTCACTGGTGACGAACGAGTATAAGGCGACAGCAGGTTCTTCACCGATGATCCGCTTTGTTCTGGGTGCGATCATGGTAATCGGCGCGCTGGTATTCTTAGGGTGTCCGCTGCGTATGGTTCTGCGTATGGCAGCCGGTGACCTGAATGCGTATGTAGCGCTGGTTGGATTTGCAGGCGGTATTGCAACCGGTTCGTTCTTCCTGAAAAAGGGATTTTCGCTGGGCAGAGCGTATGAGACGCAGAAATCAAGCGGATATGTGCTTCCGGTGCTCCTTCTGGCGCTTTTTATCATTGGAGCAGTAACAGGCGTATACGCAGCCAGCACGGAAGGACCGGGAAGCAAGCACGCACCGGTTTTGATTTCCCTGGTTGCGGCTCTCCTGATTGGTGCATTGACACAGAAGAGCCGTATGTGTTTTGCAGGTAGCATCCGTGATGTGATTCTGATGAAAAACTTTGATCTGCTCAGCATTATCGGCGCACTGTTTGCAGTCATGCTGATTTTTAACCTTGCAACTGGCAATTTCCATTTGAGCTTTTCCGGTCAGCCGATCGCGCACTCCCAGCATCTCTGGAATATTCTGGGTATGTATGCCGTTGGATTTGCAGCCGTTCTGGCTGGCGGATGCCCGCTGCGTCAGATCATTCTGGCAGGGCAGGGCTCCTCGGACAGTGCGGTAACCTTTCTGGGAATGCTGTTAGGGGCGGCACTTGCACACAATTTTAACCTGGTTGGTGCGGCAGCAAAAGCGGCAACCGAGACAGAGGCAGCCGTTTTGGGTGGTCCGGCGATGCCGGGCAAAATTGCCGTAATTGTATGTATTGCCCTGTTATTCGTGATTGCAGCGGCAAATATGAAACGTAGAAAGAAATAAAGAAAAGAGGAAACGGAAAATGTCAGATTTTGTTGAGGTAGATGTGCGGGGACTCTCCTGTCCGGAACCGGTTTTGATGGTGATGGATGCGATGGATGAACATCCGGGAAAACAGATCCGTGTGCTTGGCGATGAGGCACACACCCGGACGAATATTGAGCGCACGTTGGAGTATCATGGAAAAGAGGGGCACACCGAGGTGCTGGAAAACGGCTGTTTCACCATTACCTTTGAAGCGTGATGCTGCTCTGGAATATTAAATAGGTGGAAATGATGAGGCAGAAACGGGAATATCGGATTTTTACCTTTCACACGACGGCTGCGGCGATGGAGATGGAGGCATTCTGCCGGGAACAGGGAATCAGAGGGCGCCTGGTGCCTGTCCCACGCGAACTCTCAGCAGGCTGTGGAATTGCCTGGCGGATGGAACCGGCGGAATATGAACGGTTTCAGGGAGTGATTGCGGAGAGCCAAATTGAGATCGAGCAGAGCTGTGTGGTTATGAATTAAATAAAATGTTATGTTAGAGCAGGCATCATAGAAAAAGTATATAGGAAAAAGCGGCGGTATCGGCAGTGGCGAGACATTCAAAAAAGAATGGAGCGCTGACTGTGTGATACCGCTGCTTTTTGGCGTGTAAATCGAGGTCAGAATGAGGTCATTGAGGTCAGAAATCAAATCATGACCTCGATGACCTCATTTGTGACCTCGATGATCCCAATATTTTGAAATATTATTCTTCCGCCTTCGCCTCCTCCAGCAGCCGTGCAATCTCCCCCCCGCACCAGCGAGAATGCAACCTCATTCCGTCCACTGTTTGTAACGACATCTGCATAGGCGCGGGTCGGTTCAACAAAGAGAGCATGCATCGGTTTGACAGTAGTCAGATACTGGTCGATGATGTTTTCGATATCGCGTCCGCGCTCTTTCGTGTCACGTAAGATTCGGCGGAGGATGCGCTCGTCGGCGTCGGCATCGACGAAAATGCGGATGTCGAGCAGATTGCGGAGTGCTTCGTCATAGAGAACGAGAATGCCCTCCAACAGGATAACCGGGCGCGGCTCGATGTGAATGGTTGCTTCGGCGCGGTTGTGGTTGGCGTAGTTGTAGGTTGGACAGTCGATCGCCTCCCAGTTTTTCAGTTTATTAAGGTGCTCAAGAAGCAGCTCTGTCTCAAATGCATCCGGGTGGTCGTAGTTCAGCTTTTTGCGCTGTTCAAATGGCATGTCATCGTGGGCGCGGTAGTAGTTGTCGTGGTAAAGCACGGTTACCTGATCACCAAATGCGTCTTTCAGACGGTTTGTAAAAGTGGATTTTCCTGAACCGGTTCCTCCGGCAATTCCGATGATAATAGGTGATTTTCTATTCACTGTGGTTTCCTCCATTTGTAAGTTTTATTTCAGTCGAGAAGAGTCCCACCTCTTTAGGTGGCGAGTAATAGCAAATTTGTCTCAGTGGGAGGTGGGTCTCCGACTGAGATAAATGCTCCGCGGAGATGCGCAGTGATTCTGTATGGAATATGTCAGCTTCGCTGACCAGAATCACGCGCCAAGTCTCACGGACGTTCGACTTGAAAATTGGTTCATTTTTATACAAAAACCAGTCCTTCTGTATATTCATTTTGAAATACGCCGCTGCGCTTCATCCGCACCGTCTGGTATAAATGCGAGGCGTACACCTCCTGCTCCAGCAGCGCGAGCGCCGACGGGGAGAGGTTCTGGGCGGCATCTGCCATTTTAGTGATGAGGGGGATGCTGCTTTTTTTATGCAGACGGGAGAGCAGAGGGCTGCTCTGCCTGCGAAAACCGAGAATCCGTGCATAGAGTGCATAGCCCTCGTCCTTCCACCGGGAAATATCTTCCTCGCGCATACCGAGTACCAGATGCAGAAGCGCCCGGCTGACACGCGTGTAGGTAAGCTGGCGCGTCTTTAACGCCTGAATCCGTTCTTCAAAAGAGAGAGGAAAGTAAGGTGGTTTTGCAAGACGGGCGGCAAGCTCCGGGGAGAGATCTGCGATAGAGAATGTCGCCTGCATCTGTAAAACAGCAGCATTCAAAAGCTCTGAAAAATCATCCACAAAAACTGGAACCGCACCTGTATATGCGGGATGTGTTACGGCTGGCAAGTGAGATGCCAGAATATCGAGCAAATCTTTGTCTTTTGAAAGTGAGTTTCGAATTATCCCGCGAATTGCCGAAGCCGATGGAAAGTTAGCATCTGCCAGTGTATCTTCATGATATCCGCTTCCCTTCCGCGAAATCGTATAAAATTCCATCGGACTATGCAGATCTTCCGCCGCCCGCAGATATTCAATCCCGAGAATATTGTTCGGAGAACTCAGAACCGAAGCCCATGTATCCTCCATTTCCAGCGCCTTCGCCCGTGCCTGCGGATAAGTCAGTCCCGCCTTCAACCCTTTCCGCAGCCGTTCCTGAAATTCCGCCGATTCATGATTCAGCGCATAAGCAGCCTGCTTAAGGATTTCAATCTGCCCGCATTCACTGCCGAACACAGCGGCATCCACACCGATCGCCGACAGAAGCGCAACCCCATAGGCGGCAAATTCATGCGCCGAGGCGGTGGAGAAGGCGGCCGGTATTTCAAGTACCAGGTCAGCACCGGCGAGAAGGGCGGTTTTCGTGCGGAGATATTTATCAAAGATGGCGGGTTCGCCGCGCTGGACGAAGCTGCCGCTCATCAGGACGACACAGTAGTCCGCGCCGGTCAGTTCCCTTGCCTGCTGCATATGATACAGATGTCCGGCATGGAACGGGTTATATTCGGTAATTAAACCAACGATTTTCATAAATTTCAATCCTGTTTTTTGCATTTTTGCGAGGAATTTTGTAGCAGCCTTTTATAATAAAAGTAAGAATAAAAGACTGTTGCTGTTACGGCAGAAAAATCTGTAAAAAATAGCAGCCATTTTCTGCTTCATTTACATTATATAGTGGAAGTGCGGGAGCGTAAAGGAAAAATTATAGTGCATCTTGTTAAAAATTTAATTAATCAAAAATTTGAAAATCGCTCTTGTATACAATAAACAACTGGTATATAATGTTAGCAGTAATAGACACACACTTATGAAAGGGGTTTTATAACCATGGCATTTATTGACAAGATTAAGGAAAGAGCAAAAGCAGACAAGAAAACCATCGTTCTTCCAGAGTCAATGGACAAGAGAACATACGAGGCAGCTGAGAAAATTCTGAAAGAGGGTATCGCAAATCTGATCATCATCGGTACTCCGGAAGAGATTGAGAAAAACGGCAAAGGCTTCGACATTTCCGGTGCCACCATCGTTGACCCGTACAATGATCCGAATAAGCAGAAATACATCGACAAGTTCGTTGAATTAAGAGGCAAAAAAGGTGTTACTCCGGAAGTCGCAAAAGAGCAGATGGAGAAAGACTATATGTACTATGCTTGCCTGATGTGCAAGTGCGGCGATGCTGACGGCGCTGTATCTGGTGCATGCCATTCTACCGGCAACACCATTCGTCCGGCTCTGCAGCTTCTGAAGACCAAACCGGGTATCAGCTCTGTATCTGGCTTCTTCCTGATGGAAGTTCCGGATTGCGAGTTCGGTGAGAACGGTCTGTTCGTATTCGCTGACTGTGCAGTAAACACTGACTTCGATTCCAACAAGCTGGCTGAGATCGCTGGTCTGTCCGCAGAGAGCTTCAAGATGCTGGTTGGCGCAGAGCCGAAGGTAGCTATGCTGTCCTATTCTTCTATGGGTTCCGCTAAACATGATGATGTTACCAAGGTAGCAGATGCAGTTAAGATTGCTCATGAGAAGTTCCCGGAACTGAAACTGGATGGCGAGCTTCAGCTTGATGCAGCACTGGTTCCGTCTGTAGGCGAGGCTAAGGCACCGGGCAGCACCGTAGCTGGACATGCTAACACCTTAGTATTCCCGTCCCTGGAAGCAGGCAACATTGGTTACAAACTGGTTCAGAGACTTGCAAAAGCTGGCGCTTATGGTCCGGTTCTTCAGGGTCTGTCCATGCCGGTAAACGATCTGTCCAGAGGATGCTTCGCAGACGATATCGTAGGCGTAGTAGCTATCACAGCTGTACAGGCTCAGCAGGCATAATTAATACCAATTGGAATCAAATGGATGGAGAACTGGCACCGCGTCAGAGAATCTTAAATCCGTTTAATTAAGAATTAAAAGTGATAATTACAGTTCAGCCCGGTATTCATACATAATCCTGCAGTTCACAACAGGGCAGTGCAGACGTTTTTGCAGATGCTTCCGTGTGAACCGCATATAGAGAATACCTGCGGCTGAATTGTGATGTTATAAAGAAAGGAATCTATTACCATGAATATTTTAGTTATTAACTGCGGAAGTTCTTCCTTAAAGTATCAGTTAATCAACTCTGAGACAGAGGGCGTTCTGGCTAAGGGCCTTTGCGAGAGAATCGGCATCGACGGTATGCTGACTTACCAGCCGGAGGGCGGCGAAAAAGAGAAATCTGAGATCGCTATGCCGACCCATACAGAGGCTATCAACGCAGTTCTGGCAGCCCTGACTAACGAGAAGAGCGGCGTTATCAAGAGCCTGTCTGAGGTAGGTGCAGTTGGACATCGTGTCGTACACGGCGGCGAGAAATTTACTTCTTCCTGCTTAATCAACGACGAGTCCATGAAAGCGATCGAAGAGTGCAACGATCTGGCACCGCTTCACAACCCGGCAAACCTGATCGGTATCCGTGCCTGCCAGGAACTTATGCCAGGCGTACCGATGGTAGCTGTATTTGATACCGCTTTTCATCAGACCATGCCGGATGTTGCTTACACCTACGGTATTCCGTATGAATACTATGAGAAATACAAAGTTAGACGTTACGGCTTCCATGGTACTTCCCACAGCTACGTATCTAAGAGAACCGCTGAGATCGTTGGAAAACCGTATGATCAGATGAAGATCATCGTTTGCCACCTGGGTAACGGCGCCAGCATCTCCGCTGTAAACTGCGGCAAATCTGTAGACACCAGCATGGGTCTGACTCCACTGGAAGGTCTGGTTATGGGTACACGATCTGGTGACCTCGATCCGGCTATCATCGATTTCGTAGGTAAAAAAGAAGGTCTGTCTCTGGATGAGATGAACGAAGTCCTGAATAAGAAATCCGGTATGCTCGGTATCTCCGGCGTATCCAGCGATGGTCGTGATCTGGAAGCAGCAGCTGAGACTGGCAACAAGAGAGCACAGCTGGCCCTGGACGTATTCGATTACCGCGTAATCAAATATATCGGTGCATACGCAGCAGCTATGAACGGTGTAGATGCAATTGCATTTACCGCTGGTATCGGCGAGAACAACATCAAGATGAGAAAAGATGTTTGCAGCAGCCTGACCTACTTAGGCGTTAAACTGGATGAGGAGAAGAACAACGTAAGAGGTGAGGAGAGAATCATCTCTGCTGACGACTCCAAGGTTCAGGTTCTCCTGGTTCCGACCAACGAAGAGCTGGCTATCGCCCGCGAGACTCTTGCACTGGTAAAATAATTAAATATGAATTAAAATTTGCAAAAATATGTAAAATTAATCATTGACAAACGCGCTCGACCTTTGTATAATATCAAAGTGCGTATTAGGAGATTAGTATGCTGATTCATTTATCGGAACTTTTTAACTGCGAGGGTAGAAAGAAAGTCTATACAGTCGAGACTGCGCTGGACTCTGTTGATTTTGACGGAGAGACGTTTCAGATTGAGAAGGCTGAGCCTTTTGAACTGGAACTGACGGCTAAGACACGGCATAAGTATACGATGAGTGGTCATGCGACGCTGACGGTGGGAGGTCACTGTGCGCGTTGTCTGGAGCCAGTATCTTTCGACTGCGAACTGGATTTTGGACGAGAGTTTGAGGTGCAGGACGGTCAGGAGGAGAGTTTAGATGATGAACCCTTTATGAAGGGGTACAATCTGGATGTAGACCAGTTGGTTTGCAACGAACTGCTACTGAGCTTGCCTATGAAAGTCCTGTGCAGAGAAGACTGCAAGGGGATTTGCAATAGATGTGGTACAAATCTTAATCTTCGGACTTGTACCTGTGACACTAGGTCGCTCGATCCAAGGATGTCGGTTATCCAGGAGATATTCAATGAATTTAAGGAGGTGTAACCATGTCTATCTGTCCTAAGAACAAATCTTCCAAAGCAAGAAGAGACAGCCGCAGAGCTAACTGGAAAATGAGTGCTCCGAACTTAGTAAAGTGCAGCAAGTGCGGTGCTCTGATGATGCCTCACAGAGTGTGCAAAGCTTGCGGAAGCTACAACAAGAAAGAAATCGTTAAAGTAGAAGACTAATTCAATACTTTAATATCAGGGGTTAGGTCGTAAAGGCCTAACCCTTATGTACAAGTCAATATCCTACTTACATAATATGCATTAGGGGTAAGGACGCAAGAGCACTTTGATTACTTTTGTAGTTGTAAAATATCTTTCATTTTCTTATTTAAATGCGTTGCAAGTTGTTTTTAGCGGAATGGTTTTATTTTTTTTATCATACAAACCTACTAAAACAGTCGGAAAGATGGATTTAACACATTACTCCCACAAAGAAAATGAAATGAAAACAGACGGAGGAGTTATGACAAACGAAACGAAAAAGTATGCGGAAACGTATGGAGGAATGGCAGGAGCAGTTCTCCCGCTGATTATCATGATGGGAACGATGATCTTCATGGTTGCCTTTGGAATGCGTTCTACCAAAAATTTCTGGTCGGCTGGTTATTTTGCTGTTTTGGCTGGATTTCTTGTATATAAGGATAAGAAAGCATTTCAGAAAGCGCTGATCGACGGCGTGCGCGACAATATTTTTGCATTTATGATCGCCTGTTTCTTATTTGCGGGCGTGATGTCGAAGATTCTGACAGCGTCGCATCTGATCGAAGCGCTTTTATATGTAATGACAAAGATCAACATGTCACCGGCACTGATGCCGATCATCTGTTTCTTTATCTGTGTGGTGCTTTCCAGTGCAACCGGCAGTGCGGCGGGTGCGTTAAATACAGCCGGACCTCTTCTGATTCCGCTTTCCGTCGGAATGGGCTGTAATGTCAACCTGATCTGCGGTGCGATTCTGGCAGGTAGCTGTTTCGGTGATAACCTCGCACCGATCTCGGACACGACGATTGCATCCTCTCTGTCCCAGGAAGTCGATGTCATGAAGGTTGTCCGTTCCCGTTTTAAATATGCACTGATCGCAGGTGCCATTTCTGTGGTTGGCTATCTGGTATTTGGCTTTATGGATGCTGGAAATGGTGTTTCTGCTGAGATGGCGGCGGTTGACGCAACCTACGCTTCCAGCATCGTATTCCTGATTATCCCGGTTCTGGTGGTTGTGCTGATGCTGCGTGGCAGCGGACTCTTTACCTCTCTGTTAGTCAGTGAGATGGCTGGTTTTGTTTTACTCTTTGCATTTGGTTATCTGACACCGGCAGAGCTGGTTGCGAAAGATGGTCTGATTGCGAATGCGTTTGACGGTATGTTAAGTTCCATCATTTTCATCCTGTTTATCTTCGTTATGGTCAGCCTGATCAGCGAGGCAGGTGTGCTGGATGCGATTCTTGTATGGATGCGTAAATATGCGAAATCTGAGAAGTCGGCAGAAATTGCAGCCGGTGCGATGGTCAGCGTCATGGGTATCGTCATCAGCAGCGGTACTTCCGCCATTTCTTTCTGTGGCCCGATCATCCGCAAGCTGCTCCGCCCATTCAAGATTGACCGTGCCCGTGCGGCTAACTTCCTGGATGGTCTTGGATGTGGCGTCGGCTATCTGGTTCCGACAAACCCGGGGTGCCTGAACCTGGCGGCGATCGCGGTTGCCAGCGGCGTTGTGTCCGAGGGCTATAACGCGGTATCTTTTGTCGGCTACAACTTCCACAGCATGGCGCTGACGCTGGTTTTCTGGTTTGCAATTCTCTCTGGATGGGGAATGAAGCATGAGACAGACGAAGAGCTGGCGGCAGATGGAGTCGTGATTGAAGACGGCAATTCTGAGAAGTAAAAAAGAATAGATTTTTGGCGTACATACATGACAGACGATAAAAAAGAATTTATAATAGAGTCTGTGTGAGAAAAAGAACAACTGTGCTATATCACCTGCATTGAAGCCTATTGTATATGGGAAAATCAGGTATATAGCATGCTTGCTATAGAAGAGAGGTTCAAATACGTGGGAACAGCAGAAAAATATTTAGATGCTGCGAAGGCAGCCATGAATTTTATCAACACAAGAAAGAGAACGGATGAGGAAGGTATCTACTGGACGCTTGCAGATGCGGCGGCGGGAAAGCCGAGCTATTATGACGAAATATGCATGTACGCAGGTGCTTCGGGCATTATCTGTTTTCTTCTGTCTCTGTATGAAGATACGCAGGATGCGGCATATCTGGATGAGGCGAAAGAAGCGGGCTGTTATCTGGAATACCGTTGGAGAAAGAGACGCGAACTGAAACGCAATTTCTCCCCGTATGCATTTTCAACCGGATGGGGCGGCGCCTCGTTTGCCTTGCTTCAGATGTATCTTGTAACGAAGGACGAACATTACCGCGCGCTGGTAGAGGAGATTCTCGACCAGGCGGTTCGGGATGCAATCCCGGTCAAAGAAGGCGAGGGCTATTACTGGTCCACATATCCGGGCATCGTCGGAACCGCGGGAACCATTCTCGTTATCTTAAATGCGGCTGAGAAATTGGGACGCGAGGACTGGAAGAAGTTTGCGGTCAAAGCAGGACGCTATTTCCTGACAAGAGGACGCGATATGGGAAATGGAATGATCTGCTACACGGGCGTCGATCCGACCTACTTTGGCGCTGGAAAAGATTATATCGACCCGAATTTCCCGATGGGAACCGGCGGAATCGGATTCCTGATGCTGAAGCTTTACGAAGTCAGCGGAAAGAAGGAATTTCTGGATGCGGTCAAGGGCGTGCCGGAGTATATGGACACGGTGGCAGTCAAGATGCGCGCTGGAAAATTGCTTCCGCATGCGCTCCCGGATCGTCCGGATCTCTTTTATCTGGGCTACTGCCACGGACCGGCAGGAACCAACCGTTTCTACTATGAGCTGTACAAATTCAGCGGCGATGCGAAATACCGCCATGAGATCGAGGAGCTTGTCAAAGGACTTGAGGCGACCGGTGCACCGGAGAAACGTTCGGCTGGATACTGGAATACGGAAAATATCTGCTGCGGAACCGCAGGTCTCTTAAATATGTACCTGGGGCTCTGGGCGGCATTTGGCGAAGAGCATGATCTGGAGTATGCGAGACGCTGTGCAAAGGTGCTGATGGATACGGCGGTCTTCGAAGATGGCGCGGACGGGGACAGGCAAGCTGGAAATTTGCGCTTGATCGCGTAGCACCGGAACGCCTGAGCACGCCGATTGGTTTCCTCGACGGTGCGGCAGGTATCGGTTCGGTTCTCCTTCAGATGGCGCGGGCAGAGCGCGGCGATTTCCATACGGTAAGAGCGGTGGATGATCCGTTCCCGGAGAGAAAGTTAGAGAAGTAAAATGGCTGTTCAGGCAGAGGCGCTGTTTGTGGGCGGTATATTTGAATGTGTTTGAAATAAAATGTGCTGTGAGATAGTTACTGTTCACGTATGCGTGTACAGTAACTGAGATAATGTATAGATGGCGGTGTTGTATGCAAAAAGGTGTACAATGCCGCTATTTTTTGTTAATATAGAGAAGAAGAAAAAAAGAGGGATAATGTTTTATAAATATCACGTTAGGAGGTTTTACATATGAAAAAGGGAAAATATTTACTTTTGACCGTCACAGCCGCCGCGCTTCTGGCGGCGATCCCATTTCAGGCATTTGCGTCGAAGGATACGGAGGACCGCAGCCCGGTTGGCTCGATCGGCTTAAATGTTTCGTCCTCGATCCATGTCGGTGATGAGAGTTCAGATGTGGATGTTTCGCTCGATTTCGGTGACTGCGATATTTCCAATGTTGATGTGATCAATGAGCCGTCCGGCAAATGGGTGGACAAGGATAAGCCAAAGCTGGAGGTTACTCTGGAGGCGGACGATGATTATTATTTTAAATCCGGTTATGCGAAAAAGAATGTAACCCTGAGCGGTGACAGTGCGACGGTTACTTCTATCAAGCGCAAGGGCGATGAGGAACTCCGGGTCGTGATCACCCTGAAAGCTTTAAAAGGAACCTCCAGTGATTACAGCCTGGATGTTGATGAGGCAGAGTGGGATCAGATGGATGGCGTTGCAGAGTGGAACGGCAGTGAGGATGCGAAATACTATGAGCTGCGCGTTTACCGGGATGAGAAATTTTTAAGTACGGTAAAACCGGGAAAAGAAACGAAATACAATCTTGGACGTTATCTTACGCAGGCGGGAACCTACACGTTTGATGTGCGCGCGGTTTACAGCGATTCACGGCACGGCGAATGGCAGACATCGGATTCCTTCACAATCACGGCGGAGCAGGCGCAGGAAATTCAGAAGACGCTTGTCTTCAAGGAAGCAGGCAGCGGTCCGGCAGCCGGTGCGTGGGAACAGGATGCGCTTGGCTATAAATACCGCAATTCCGATGGAAGCTATGTGACCAATAACTGGCAGCAGATCGGCGGTGTGTGGTATTTCTTCGATGAAAATGCATATTGCAAGACGAATACCTGGGTGTTCTGGAATGGAAAATGGTATTATCTGGATGTAAACGGCGCGATGTTAGTTAATACGACGACGCCGGACGGCAAGCAGGTCGGGGAAGATGGGGCGCTTCTGTAAAATTTTTAAGAAACAATTTTGATGAAAATCCGTCAGGGAAGATGGAGTTTGAATAAATCGAGTTGCTTAAAAAAGCCAGTGTTTATGCGGGTTTCAGCG
>OGZI01002548.1_pt1 | contig 14561 bp, 18 predicted proteins | sample 1576711 | NCBI WGS metagenome assembly OGZI01 (sample SAMEA3541482, study PRJEB24748) | human gut metagenome | biome: human gut; feature: human-associated habitat; material: faeces | place: China | collected 2012
CGATCGAGAATTATTTGCCGCGGATACCGATCGCGCGGGCGAATTTTGCGCGGGCAAAAAAAGAGGCGTGTATCCATCTGATCGAGGGGGATGCGCAGGAGGTTCTGCCGACCCTGACAGGTTCCTATGATTTTATCTTTATGGATGCAGCCAAGGGACAGTATCCCATTTTTTTGCCGGAGATCAAGAGGCTGATGCATTCCGGCAGTGTTCTGGTGACGGACAATGTTTTGCAGGACGGAGATCTGATCGAGTCCCACTATGCGATCGAACGGCGCAACCGCACCATCCATAAGCGGATGCGGGAATATCTTTACAGCCTGACGCATGACGAGGATCTGGTATGCAGTATCCTGCCGGTCGGTGACGGACTTGCCGTCTGTACCATGAAATAAGAACGAGTGGGATAGAATAGAATTTTAAAATTGGAGTCATACATGAGAAACATTGAGTTGCTGGTGCCAGCCAGCAGTCTGGAAGTATTAAAAGTAGCCGTGATCTTTGGAGCGGACGCGGTATATATCGGTGGCGAGGTCTACGGGCTGCGCGCCAAAGCCAAGAATTTTTCAAAAGATGACATGGCAGAGGGCATCGCTTTTGCTCATGCGCATGGGGTTAAGGTTTATGTGACAGCCAACATCCTGGCACATAACGGAGATCTGCCCGGCGTGCGCCGCTACTTTGAAGAATTAAAGGAATTAAAACCGGATGCACTCATCATTGCGGATCCGGCGGTCTTTACGATCGCGCGCGAGGTCTGCCCGGAGATCGATGTCCATATCAGCACGCAGGCGAACAATACCAATTATGGCACTTACAATTTCTGGCATGGACTTGGCGCTACCCGTGTGGTATCAGCGAGGGAGTTATCTTTGAAGGAGATCAAGGAAATTCGTCAGAATATCCCGGATGATCTGGAGATCGAGACTTTTATCCATGGGGCTATGTGCATTTCCTATTCCGGCAGATGCCTGCTCAGCAATTATTTTACCGGACGAGATGCCAACCGTGGTGCCTGTACCCATCCTTGCCGCTGGAAATACGCGGTGGTAGAGGAACAGCGGCCGGGCGAGTATCTGCCGGTCTATGAGAATGAGAGAGGAACTTATATCTTTAATTCCAAAGATCTTTGCATGATCGAGCATATCCCGGAACTGATCGATGCGGGGATCGACAGTTTTAAGATCGAAGGTCGTATGAAGACAGCCCTTTATGTGGCGACGGTTGCGAGAACCTATCGCAAGGCGATCGACGATTATCTGGAATCCGAGGAAAAATACCATGCCAATATGCCATGGTATCAGGAGCAGATCTCAAATTGTACTTATCGCCAGTTTACCACAGGATTTTTCTTTGGAAAGCCTTCTGAGGAGGCACAGATCTATGATAGCAACACCTACATTAAGGAATATACTTATCTTGGCATTGTTGGGGAATGTAATGCCGGGGGCTTGTATGCGATCGAGCAGCGCAACAAGTTTTCTGTAGGAGAGACTATTGAAATTATGAAGCCAAATGGCGATAATATAGAAGTAGTCGTAAGACGTATTGTAAATGAGGATGGGGAAGATATGCCGAGCGCACCGCATCCAAAACAAAAATTATGGATTGACTTAGGACAGCCGTTAGATCAGTTTGACATCTTAAGGAGAAAAGAGGAGGACTAAGGATTATGGCACAGGAGAAGTATGTAGCATATGTAGGAACTTATACGCATGAGAATAGTATTGGTATTCATGTGTATGACATTGACATGGAAAAGGGAAAACTGACAGAGCGCAGTGTCGCACCGATCAGTAATCCATCCAATATTGCCGTTGCACACAGCGGCAAATATCTGTATTCCATTGAGGATGAGGGTGTTGCTTCCTTTTCTATTGATGAAAATGGGGATCTGACCAAGATCAATCAGGCATGGATCGGTGGCATGCGTGCCTGCTATGTAGAAATCGATTCCGATGACCGCTATCTGTTTTTGGCGGGATTTCATGATGGCAAGGTGACCATGATGCGCCTGAATGAGGATGGAAGCATTGCCGGTATCGCAGATGGTGTCTTTCATCAGGGCGTCGGTAAAAGTTCAGTAGAAAAGCGTATGGATCCGAGAGTGTCCTGCACCAAATTGACGCCGGATGAGAAGTATCTTTGTGCAGTAGATTGGGGACTCAACCAGATCAAGATCTATGAGGTTGATTATGAAGAGGGCAAACTGCATTTATATGATATTTTGCGTTTCCCATTCAATAGTGCACCGCGTCGTATCCGTTTTTCCAAGGATGGCAAGTTTGCCTATGTATTGGAAGAGACAACTAATATGGTTGATATATATACCTATGACTTGCGTGAAGGCAAACCGGTATTTGAAAAGATCAAGACGACCTCCGTTCTGGAAAAAGAGGATTCACTGGCATCCGGTTCTGCGCTTGAGTTTGCACCGGATGGTAAGTATCTGTATGTATCTTTGGATGGAGCCAACGAGGTGGTCTGCCTTGCCGTAGGTGAGGATGGTCTGATTTCCATTGAGGAAACGACCAAGATCAGCGGGGATTATCCGAAGTGCATCACTATTTTGCCGGACAATAAGACACTGGTCTCTTTGAACCATGATTCCAATGAGATCCGTACCTTTACCGTAGATCATGAAAAGAAATGTGTTTTGATGAAAAATCCACCCGTTAAGGTAGATAAGCCGAATAGTATAGTGGTACACAAATTAGTATAGTTTTCGTCTGGTTATCCTGTGGAGAGTTCGCTTTTCATGGGATAATCTGGCATTGATAGGAGATAAAAGCGTATGGCTGGATCAAGTTTTGGTGAAGCATTTCGCATCAGCACCTGGGGGGAATCCCATGGCGCGGCACTTGGCGTTGTCGTGGATGGCGTTCCGGCAGGACTGAGGCTGGATACAAACAGAATACAGGAATTTATGGACAGAAGAAAACCGGGACAGTCCAAGTTTACGACGGCGCGAAAGGAAGCAGATGCCATTGAGATCTTATCCGGTGTTTTTGAGGGAAAGACAACAGGAACGCCGATCTCTATGATGGTAAGGAATGCAGACCAACATTCCAAGGATTATTCCAATATTGCGGAGATCTTCAGACCGGGGCATGCGGATTACACTTTTTATGAAAAATATGGAATCCGAGATTATCGCGGCGGCGGCAGATCCAGCGGCAGAGAGACGATTGGCAGGGTCGCGGCAGGGGCGATCGCCATACAGATTTTAGAGGAACTTGGCGTTGAGATGTGCGCATATACAAAGGCAATCGGACCGGTTGCTATCGCTTCTTTTGATGCAGATGAGATCAGGAAAAATCCACTTGCCATGCCGGATGCTGAGGCTGCAAAGAAAGCGCAGGCTTATCTGGAGGATTGCATCAGTAGACAGGATTCAGCAGGCGGTGTGATTGAGTGTCGGGTCAAGGGGATGCCGGCAGGCGTTGGTGAGCCTGTTTTTGATAAGTTAGATGCCTCTTTGGCGAAGGCAATGCTATCCATCGGAGCGGTAAAAGGCTTTGAGATCGGAGATGGTTTTGCGGTTGCAGCAAACAATGGATCTGTCAATAACGATGCTTTTTGTATGCAGGATGGGACTGTTAAAAAGGAGACCAATCATGCAGGCGGCGTGCTCGGTGGCATGAGCGATGGCGATGAGATTATCTTTCGTGTGGCAGTCAAACCGACACCATCGATCAGCCAGCCACAAAAGACCGTGAATGTGCATGGCGAGGAGCAGACAATTGAGATTCATGGCAGACATGATCCTGTCATCGTACCCCGGGCAGTGGTGGTTGTGGAGAGTATGGCAGCGATCACACTTGTCGATGCGCTTTTTTCAAATATGAGTGCGCGCATGGATCGTATCGTTGATTTTTATCAGAAAAAATAATTGTTATTATATATAGAAAGAACAGGAAAATGTACAAAGTTTTAAAAACAGAAGGAAGAGCAAAAAGAGCGGTCATGGAGACCGTACATGGAACGATTCAGACACCGGTTTTTATGAATGTAGGAACGGTGGCTGCGATCAAAGGGGCTGTATCCACCGATGATCTGCATGATATCGGTACACAGGTGCAACTGTCCAATACCTATCATTTGCATGTGAGAACGGGCGATAAGACAATCAAGGAACTGGGCGGTCTGCATAAGTTTATGGTATGGGATCGTCCGATCCTTACCGATTCCGGCGGATTTCAGGTGTTCTCCCTCAGAGGGCTGCGCAAGATCAAGGAAGAAGGTGTTTACTTCCAGTCACATATTGACGGGCATAAGATCTTTATGGGACCGGAAGAAAGTATGCAGATCCAGTCCAATCTGGGATCGACCATCGCCATGGCATTTGATGAGTGCCCAAGCAGTAAGGCAGACCGTAAGTATGTGACCGACTCTGTCAATCGTACCACGCGCTGGCTTGCCAGATGCAAGACAGAGATGGCAAGGCTGAATGGTCTGGAAGATACCATCAATAAGAACCAGTTGCTTTTTGGTATCAATCAGGGGGCGATTTATGAGGATATCCGTATTGAGCATGCCAAACGTATCGCTGAGATGGACTTGGATGGTTATGCCGTTGGTGGACTTGCTGTAGGCGAGAGCCACGAGGAGATGTATCATATCTTAGAGGAGACCGTTCCATATCTGCCGCAGGATAAGCCGACATATCTGATGGGAGTCGGAACTCCGGCGAATATCCTAGAGGGGGTAGAGCGAGGCATAGATTTCTTTGACTGTGTTTACCCTAGCAGAAACGGCAGACATGGTCATGTTTATACCGATCATGGAAAATTAAACCTCTTTAATCAAAAGTATGAAAAGGACATGCGACCGATCGAAGAAGGCTGTGGCTGTCCGGCATGCCGTACCTACTCCCGTGCCTATATCCGTCATCTGCTCAAGGCAAAAGAGATGCTGGGCATGCGTCTTTGCGTATTGCATAACCTGTATTTCTACAATCACATGATGGAAGAGATCAGGGATGCTTTGGATGCCGGAGATTTCGCCGGTTACAAGAAGCGCAAATTAGAGGGCATGGAAGCCGGAGAATAAATATTAAAGTTTTATAAACTGATGGGAAATTATGGACAAAACCTTGCGAAATGTATAGGGATTTAGTACAATAAATAGAGTTTGAGGCATAAAGTCTCATGATTAGGAGGAATTTTTATCATGAATATTTTAATGAGTTCATCAGCAGGCGGTAATGCTTTGATGCCAATCATCTGGATCGTAATCTTATTTGCATTTATGTATTTCTTTATGATCCGTCCACAGCAGAAGGAGACCAAGCAGAAAAATGCTATGATGTCATCCCTTGCTGTAGGAGATACCGTTCTTACCACAAGTGGTTTTTATGGTGTTGTCATCGACATCGCAGAGGATACTGTGATCGTTGAGTTCGGTAGCAACAAGAACTGCCGTATCCCAATGCAGAAGGCTGCTATTTCAGCAGTAGAAAAGCCGGAAGATGCTGTAGAAAAAGAATCTAAATAAGACATTTGTAAAGTATAAAGAGGTCAGGATGAAAAACATCCTGACCTCTTTTTTATGCCTCACTTTTCAATTGGATCAATGAATTTACATAGGTCTGTAAATGATCTAACTGCTGATTGGAAAGTGTCGAGACGAATTCGATTACTTTTTCCATATCTATGCCGGCATTTTTGTCTTCCGTGCCATACAAAAAATAATCTGCGGACTTGTCAAAGCATTTGCAAAGACTTGCCATCGTCAGTATTGACATATTCTTCTTTCCGTTTTCCAAATCGGAAACATAATTGATGGAGAGATCCATCTTTTCTGCAATCTCGGCCTGTGTCAGTCCAATGGACTTTCTACAGGATCGAATACGCTGTCCGATTTCTGTGGCAGATGTCATGTAATTCACAGGTCATTCCCCCTTTACATAAAATTTACTCGGTTCCCCACTTTCGGAAACACTAATGATTTCATACGTTTCCAGAAATTATCTTAATCATATTTTGTAGACCTCTAAATAGGAACAAACTAAGAGAAATACTAAATCGCTAATAGCGAAATAAATATAGACAAAAGGATGATAAAGGGGTATAATGAATATCCGAACAGGCGTATATTATAAGAAACCTTAATGAGTAATGGATAATATTGCCAGTTATGTATGATTGAAAAATTACAACTATAGTGTGAAACGAGAGTTATGAAGTGTATTAGCAAAGATTATGAAAAAGCAGAAAAAATTAAAACTAAACTTAAAAATTTCCTGGGGGTGTACTGAGTGCTCAACCCTTGTTTTATAGATCTTGGAGTTGTGGCGTGCGTAGGAAACTGTGACACGTCATTTGTTATGTATAGAAAGTTATTCAACAGGTAAGAGGAAATGAAGCAGGAAGCAAAGAAAAGAGTCATATATAAAATTGATATTTTTCTCATTGCATTACAGAGCATAGTGGCAGTCCTATTGGGGATACAACTGATCCGTATGTCTATTGTGCCGCCCCTGTATATGGTGCTGTATTTTGCCATCGTATTGGTAGTGGATCTGATGGGGGAGATGTCTTTTACAGGCAGACACGCTGTACGAAAGATATGCGAAATTTTGAGATCATTAAGTTTCGCAGCATGATCATGGGAGCGGAGGAAAAATCCGGACCACAGATTGCCGGCAAAAAGGATGAACGCATGACGCGCGTAGGATATGTCTTGCGTAAATTTAAGATTGATGAATTGCCGCAACTGATCAATATCTTCAGGGGAGATATGAGTTTTGTGGGACCGCGTCCGGAACGACCGGAGATCATTGCAGAGATTGTAGAAGATGTGCCGGAGTACACCTTCCGCGCGACAGTGCCAGCCGGGCTCACAGGCTATGCGCAGGTGCATGGAGATTATCATACAGAATTTTTAGATAAATTAAAATGGGATCTCATGTATATTGAAAATCATTCCCTGATGCTGGATCTCAAGATAATTTTGATGACGGTTCCGGTGGTGTTGCGGGGAAGCGATGATGTGTGATTGATAATAAATGCAAATATATGATATTGATAGAGAACTCACGAAATAGAACAGCCATACCAAATGCCTAGTAGCAGATGGTACGGCTATTCTTGTTTCTTGATCAGATCATTCCGATATTTTTCCTCGATTATAGCACGTTCCCTGAAGTAGCACATATCGTGGATGGTCTGGTCAGAGTTCATGGTTATAGATAGGATGTATGAATTATATCAAAGGATAAAAAAGTACATTTAATTATGTAAGAGGGACTAAAAGATGAAGAATGAAATTGTACTGTTTACAGATGGTGACGTGAATGGAGAATTGAATGAGACTTCTGTCGGTTTTTCCGACAAAAGTACAGGATGGAGAAAAGAGACTTAGTGATGGAATGTTAGTAGCAATTACATTGATGATTGCTGAATCAAAAGCCGAAGAGAAAGATGTGATGGTAAAATTGATAATGAATCTGTTGAAATTATAGAAAATAATCGAAAGAGATCACAAGCAAACCATGAATACCAACCCACGAAAATCCCACAAATATAAACCAACTGCATACCTCATCCTTTCCATCCTCTGGATACTCCTGATTTTTTCCTTCTCGGCGCAGCCGGCGACGGAATCGACCAAGACAAGTCTACGCGTCGGCATGACGGTAGGAAGTGTCTTAGTACCGGATTTTTCTTCCATGTCAGAAATTGACCGGACAAAGTATGCCGAGAGCATCGAGTTCCCGGTGCGAAAGACCGCCCATGCGACGGAGTATGCAATTCTTGGTATTTTACTTACAGCCACTTTGTCATCCTTTGAAAAAAGACATTATGGACTTTGGGGCTGGCTCCTTGGGACAGGCTATGCGGCAACCGATGAGATCCATCAGCTATTTGTCCCGGGACGGAGCGGGCAAGTGACGGATGTCATGTTAGATAGTGCGGGATGTCTGCTGGGATGTTTGTTACTTTGTACCATTTATCATCTTTCCAAACTCCGCAAATTATGATAAAATCATAAGGATTTACAACGTGTGTTCGAAACCATCCACACGTAAAACAAAACTAAGGAGAATTACATATGAAAAAAACAAGTGCGTTACGATTGACCCAGGCCGCAATGATTGCGGCTATTTATGTGGTACTGACTTATTTTATCAGTGCCTTTGGACTCGCAAACGGTGCGATCCAGGTAAGGATCTCAGAGGCTCTGACTATCTTACCGATCTTTACGCCGGCAGCGATTCCGGGACTTTTTGTTGGATGTTTGCTCAGCAACATCTTGACCGGATGCATGGCACTCGACGTGATATTTGGCAGTCTGGCAACCCTGATCGGTGCGATTGGCACTTATCTTTTAAGAAAGACCAAGTTTGCCTTTACCTTGCCGCCGGTGATCGCTAATACCATCATTGTACCGCTCGTACTCCGCAATGTGTACGGCTTAGAGGATGCGGTATGGTATCTGATGCTGACAGTCGGCATTGGTGAAGTGCTTTCTATCTGTGTTCTGGGCATGATCCTAAAGAAAGCCTTATGGAAACATCGCTTCAAGATCTTTAAGACAGAAGAGTAATCCGACACCTGTCTCGTACATGGATTTATAATTAGTAGGAAGGGATAAGAATATGAAAGAAATCTTGGATTTGATCCGAAAAGAAATTACAGATGCTTTCGTGGCGTGTGGCTACGATGAAAAATATGGCAGAGTATCTTTGTCAAACAGACCGGATCTGTGTGAATACCAGTGTAATGGTGCTATGGCGGCAGCCAAGGAATACAAGAAGGCGCCGATCGCGATCGCTACAGAGGTCAGTGAGAAACTACAGGATAACCCGATGTTTGAAAGTGTCATCGCCTGCCCACCGGGATTTTTGAATCTTATCCTTGCACCTGTCTATGTGACAGGCTATGTCAATGCCATGGCAGAAGACGACAGAAAAGGTGTAGATAAGGTTGCAGAGCCAAAGACCGTGATCGTTGATTACGGCGGACCAAATGTGGCAAAGCCTCTGCATGTCGGACATCTTCGTTCTGCCGTGATCGGTGAGAGCGTGAAGCGCATCGGCAAGTTCATGGGTGATAATATGATCGGCGATGTGCATTTAGGAGACTGGGGCTTACAGATGGGACTTATCATCACAGAACTTCGTCTGCGCCAGCCGGATCTTTGCTATTTTGATCCGGATTATACAGGAGAGTATCCGAGCGAACCTCCATTTACGATCAGCGAGTTGGAAGAAATCTATCCGACCGCCAGTGCAAAGTCAAAAGAAGATGCTGCTTACAAAGAGGAAGCCATGACGGCTACCTTTGAATTACAGCAGGGAAATCGCGGCTATCAGGCACTTTTAAAACATATTTTAGATGTGTCAGTCAGTGATCTGAAAAAGAATTATGAGAACCTGAATGTGTCCTTTGAGTTGTGGAAAGGGGAATCCGATGCACAGCCATACATTCCTGACATGGTAGAGAAGATGAAAAAAGATGGTTACGCCTATGTCAGTGATGGGGCACTGGTTGTTGATGTTAAGGAAGACACCGATACCAAGGAAATCCCGCCTTGCATGATCTTAAAATCAGACGGGGCATCCCTTTATGATACAACGGATCTTGCTACGTTGATCTGGCGTATGGAAGATTATCATCCGGCGAGTGTGATCTATCTGGCAGACAAGCGTCAGGAGTTACACTTTGTCCAGGTATTCCGCTGTGCAAGAAAGACCGGTATCGTACCGGATACGACAGAACTCAAGTTCATCGGTTTTGGTACCATGAACGGCAAGGACGGCAAGCCTTTCAAGACAAGAGAAGGCGGCGTTATGCGTCTGGAGACTCTGGTTTCTGAGATCAATGAAAAGATGTACGAAAAGATCATGGATAACAAGACCATGGAAGAGGACGAGGCGAGAAAGACAGCCCAGATCGTTGCACTTTCTGCGATCAAGTATGGAGATCTTTCCAACCAGGCGTCTAAGGATTATATTTTCGATATTGACCGCTTTACTTCTTTCGAGGGTAACACAGGTCCATACATCCTTTACACGATCGTTCGTATGAAGTCTATTTTGCACAAGTATGAGGAGAGTGGCAAAAAGGTTGCAGATGCAAAGATCCTGACCGCAGCATCCGAGAGTGAGAAGTCTTTGATGCTGGAACTGGCCAAGTTCAACAGTGCTATGCGTGGCGCATACGAAGAAAATGCACCACACAGGATCTGCGCATACATTTATGATCTTGCCAATGCATTTAATCACTTCTACCATGAGACCAAGATCATGACGGAGGAAGATGAGAAAAAGCAGGCAGGCTACATCCGCTTGTTGGAACTGACCAAGGAAGTCCTTGAAATCTGTATTGATCTGCTGGGATTTTCTGCACCGGAAAGAATGTAAGATGAAATATTATTCATTGAATGAGTACCTGCGCCATACCTTTGGCACAAAGGCATACAAGATCTCTTTGGATGCAGGCTGTTCCTGCCCCAACCGTGACGGACTTTTGGATACCAGAGGCTGTATCTTTTGCTCGGCATCCGGGAGTGGCGATTTCGCAGAGCATCTGGACATGCAAAAGATCCTGCAAAAGACCAGACGGGGAGAGATACTGACAGAGGCAGACCAAAGTGCCTTACGTCAGGCGGTGCAAAAGCAGTTGATCGCAGGCAAAGCGAGAGTGGAAAAAAAGAATAAAGCAGGCAAGTACATTGCCTATTTTCAGGCGTATACAGGCACGTATGCGCCTGTTTCTTATTTGCGCCCGATCTTTGAGGCAGCCATAGAGCCGGAAGATGTACTTGCCCTATCGGTGGCTACCCGGCCGGATTGTCTGGATGATGCGGTGCTGGATCTGTTAGAAGAACTTAATGCGAAAAAGCCGGTATGGGTAGAACTGGGACTGCAGACCATCCACCCGGCGACGGCGGAATACATCCGGCGCGGCTATCCGCTTTCTGTATATGATGCGGCGGTCGGCCGACTAAAAAAGAGAGGATTGGAAGTTATCGTGCATGTGATCTTAGGACTGCCGGGCGAGACTACAGATATGATGAAGGAGACGGTCTCTTATGTGGGAGTGTCTGGCGCTGATGGGATCAAGTTACAGTTACTTCATATATTAAAGGGGACAGATCTGGAAAAAGAATATGAGGCAGGAAGATGCCCGGTCTTTAGCATGGAAGAGTATGTTGGTTTAGTGGCAGATTGTATCAGTCTTTTGCCAAAAGATATGGTTATCCACCGCATGACAGGCGATGGGGATAAGAAGACCCTGCTTGCACCTTTATGGAGTGCGGACAAGAAGCGCGTATGGAACGCCTTGCAGCGTGAGATCGCCAGCCGCTAGATCTGGCTACCTGTCAGTAAAAAAGACCAAAGGGGACGTTCCTTGTGGCAAAAGGAACGTCCCTGATTTTAGACACATGGTGGGATGTGTATAAATTTTATGACACAGACAGACCTTTGTATATGCCAAAATATAAGTAAATATGTGGAAAAAATGAGAAATTTTTGTCAATTTTTTGACGAAAAAATTTTTTTCCCAGACCACCTCTTGTTTCAAGAAAAAAACAATGTGCAATTTGCACAAAAAGAGAGCGGAAAAATCCAAATGACAGGGGAAAGATACATGAAAAATAAGCAGGAAAAAGTCCTTTAAAGCCCGAAAAATCAATGATTGACATTAAATTTTTGCAAGACTAAAATCGTATCGTAAATAAGAAAATTATTACAAATTAAGAAAGGAGGTATACAGATGGATGCTCTGGTAAATGGTCTGATGGAAGAGCTGAATTGTGAGACTGTCTTTACCATTCCTCTCTTTGGTGGAATCCCCATTTATGAGTCTGTAGTCGTTACATGGATCATCATGGCGGCACTGGCGATCGTGTTCTTTCTCTTGGGCAGAAACTTAAGTGTAGAACACCCCGGACGCAGGCAGATCGTAGTGGAGACTGGTGTAAAGTTCTTACATGACTTCTTTGATGAGACCGTAGGAGAGAAGGGAAAAGCATATATTCCGTATCTCTCTGCTGTAGCCATCTACATTGGTGTGGCGAATCTGATAGGACTTCTGGGATTCAAGCCACCAACGAAGGATATGAATGTCACAGCGGCATTGGCACTGATGAGTATCGTATTGATCCAGGCTTCCAGCGTTCGTGCCAAGGGTACGAAAGGTTGGCTGAAAAGTTTTGCCGAACCTATGCCGGTCGTCTTACCGATCAATATCCTGGAACTTTTTATCAAGCCATTGTCCCTATGTATGCGGCTGTTTGGTAACGTCTTAGGTTCCTTTGTTATCATGGAACTCTTAAAGATGGTCGTGCCGGCAGTGGTACCGGCAGTGTTTAGCTGCTACTTTGATATTTTTGATGGTCTGATACAAGCGTATGTATTTGTATTCCTGACCGGGTTGTTCATAAAGGAAGCAACCGAATAAACAAAATAAAATTTGAAAGAAAAAGGAGAAAACATTATGTCATCAACATTATTAGTAGCCATTGGAGCAGGTATTGCAGTATTAACAGGTATTGGAGCAGGTCTTGGTATTGGTAAGGCAACATCTTCCGCAGTAGATGCGATCGCAAGACAGCCGGAAGCAGAAAGCAAGATCTCTAAGTCACTTCTTTTAGGATGTGCCCTTGCCGAGGCAACCGCTATTTACGGTTTCGTTATCGCACTTTTGATCATTCTTTTCCTGAAATAATAAAGACGAAAGGAAGGCACAGTTATGCTGAGTATAGATCCATGGAACATCCTGTGGACGGTAGTCAATCTGTTAGTCCTTTATGCTATCTTTAAAAAGTTTTTATATCAGCCGGTCATGAATGTGATCAATGCCAGAGATGAAATGGTCAAGAGCCAGTTCGCAGATGCAAAAAAAGAGCAGGAAGATGCCAAGGCATTGAAGGCTGAATATCAGGATAAGTTGGAGAGTGCAAAGACAGAAGCAGACCAGATTATTCTGGAGGCAAGAGACCGTGCACAAAAGGAGCACGAGAGAACTTTGGAAAAGACCAGAGTTGAGGCAGATGCCATGCTTGAAAAAGCAAAAAGTGATATTGCAAATGAGCAGGAAAAGGCAACGAAGGCAGCGGAAGCAGACATTGCGAAGTTAGCGCTCATTGCAGCAAGAAAAATTGTAAAGACAGGTGATGCTCATGACGCAGGCAGCAGTAAATAATGCAAAAGTTTTGTACCAGTTGTCTGTAGAGCGTGCGGTTGTAGAAAAAACGGATGCACTCATCTTTTTGACACCGGAACTATTAGAGGTTCTGGAAAATCCGACCATTGACGAAAAGAAAAAGCAGGAGATCATCGAACGTGTATGTGCGCTGGAAGAGATCCCGCAGATCATGGTCAATTTCCTGAAAATGATGAGCCATCTGGGAAACTGTGATATGATGCGTCAGATCTTTGATGCTTATTACCAGTATTGGGATGAGCAGAATCACATCATGCGGGTGCAGATCATTTTTGCAGACCAGCCGGATGAGGCGACACGCCATGAGGCAGAACAACTGTTACAAGAGAAGTATCCAGATTATAAAATAGAAATGACGGAGAGTGTCGATGAGTCGCTTTTGGGCGGTTATCTGATCCGCGGCTTCCATGAGGAATTTGACAGAAGTTACGAGGGCAGACTCCGTCAACTAGAAAGAAAATTAACCGGGAGGTGACCCCTGTGGGCGCAATAAGTGCAACAGATATTATCTCCATTATTCAGGAAGAGATCGAAAATGCCAACTGGGATGACGAGAGCAAGGAAACAGGTCAAGTCATCTGGGTAGGCGACGGGATCGCAACGATCTACGGCATTGATCATGCAATGTATGGCGAGATCGTAATCTTTGATAATGGAGTCAAAGGAATGGTTCAGGATATCCGTGCAAATGAGATCGGCGTTATCTTATTTGGCAGAGATACCGGAATCAAAGAAGGAACAAAGGTTGTTAGAACCAAGAAAAAAGCAGGTATTCCTGTAGGCGATGCCTTTATCGGAAGAATCGTCAATGCTTTGGGTGAGCCGATCGACGGAAACGGCGAGATCAAGGCAGATGGCTATCGTCCGATGGAGGAAGATGCACCGGGAATCGTAGACAGAAAGTCCGTTGATACACCAATGGAAACAGGTATTCTTTCCATTGATTCCATGTTCCCGATCGGTCGTGGACAGCGTGAGCTGATCATCGGAGACCGTCAGACCGGTAAGACATCTATCGCAACCGATACGATCATCAACCAGAAGGGGAAAGATGTCATCTGTATTTATGTTGCTATCGGTCAGAAAGCATCTACCGTAGCAAAGATTGTATCTACATTGACAAAACATGGTGCTATGGATTATTCCATCGTACTTTCATCTACCGCAAGTGATCCGGCATCTTTGCAGTATGTAGCACCTTATGCCGGAACAGCATTAGCAGAATATTTCATGCATCAGGGCAAAGATGTTCTGATCGTATATGATGATCTTTCCAAGCATGCGGTGGCTTACCGTGCCTTGTCCTTACTTTTGGAGCGTTCTCCGGGACGTGAGGCATATCCGGGAGATGTATTCTACTTACATTCCAGACTTTTGGAGCGA
>OGZI01002563.1_pt1 | contig 14476 bp, 14 predicted proteins | sample 1576711 | NCBI WGS metagenome assembly OGZI01 (sample SAMEA3541482, study PRJEB24748) | human gut metagenome | biome: human gut; feature: human-associated habitat; material: faeces | place: China | collected 2012
GTCCCCCGGCGCATCCCCCACCATGAGCACATGGTCCGGGCAATACCCCTTTTTCAGAAGAGCATTGATACAGGCGGACTTTGACCCGGAGTCCTGGGACAGGACCACGTCCACGTATTCCATCAGGCCCTGTCTCTGCCATTCTTCCTCCACTGCCTTTTTGTTGGCAGAGGATACCACTGCCACGTCCGCTGTCTCATGGGCCGCCTTAAGGGCCTCACGCACACCGTCAAAGGCGCATTTGGCTTCTTCCGGCATGGCCCCGATTTTCCGGTTTACTTCCTCAGACCATTCCAGTGCCTGTCGGAATATCTCCTTTCCGGTCCGTTCCCACTGGGCCTTTACCGCCTGGTTTGACAACTCCGGCGCTTCCCCTGTCCATCGGACAAAGGCATCCACATCCGGCACTGCTTTATATGTCCGGTCAATTTCTGCCAGAATCATGGCCAGGCCCTTAAAGCGGTTGATTCCCCTGGTCATGGTGTAAAGATTGATCTCATCCCAGCGCCTGCGTATCTTCTGCTCCCATTGTGAAAGCCCCCAGACCGGAATCAGACAGGGCCCGAAACAGGTTATATGTTTTGAGTCCATGGTATCCATGGCACAGCCGTCTGAATCGACGCAGATCAGATATTCCTTTTGCTTCCTGTATCCCTCTAATATGTCCGGCATCCGAAGCTCTCCTCTCCTTTACGCCACTGCATATTACCGGAACTGGTACCAGTAATCCTGTACATCCTGCAGATTTTTATAGACGAAGTCATAATTAATCATCCAAAGCTTCATATCCTCCAAGGGGATATTGCCTTCTGCCGGGGTTGTCTCCGGGCGTACCGGCCATCCTCCGATGGTGTTGAATGGTTTGATACCATTTCCGTTTCCATCCTCGCCACCTAACAGATAGCGAATCAGCAGCTTGGCTCCGTTTGGATGAGGCGCCTCGTTTACCACTGCCACAAAGTTCATGAAGGCCACGCCGGAAACAGGCTCCATCTTAAGGGGCTCGGATTCGATATTCCACCCCTTGTCAGCCCGCTCCCGGTACTTGGAGGACGGTGTGTAGCCAATGAGCTTTGACTCCTTGCCCTCTCCCACAGACTGGATGACCTCGTTGTTTGAGTCAAAGATGACCGGATCATTTTCCAGCACCCGCTTCATCCAGGCATGGGCTGCCGTGGGCTCGTCGTCCGCCAGTACAATATCCTCGCCGTAGCACGCCTTATAGGCTTCCGCCATCTCGTCCGCATGCTCCACCATAGTGGTGAACAGGGCCATGTAGCTCACTGTGCCGATTGGGTTCTGGAGCACGAAGCTTCCCTTCCATTCCGGCTTTGTCACATCCCACCAGTTGGTGATGGGGGTTTCCGTATAGATGCCGGTATTGTAGAACCACCAGTCAGTCTCAAAGTACAAAGGCGTCATATCCTTTAAATATTCCTGGTTCACATTCTTGTAAATGGATTCAGGCTGGTAATTGTGCAGGATTCCCTTGTTAAAGAAATTAATCATGTAATCCCCTGTCTGTTCCTTGGAATGGATTACGTCAGCTGTGCGTATACCCGAGTTGTACTCTGTACTCAGTTTGGTGGACATGTCATTGGCATTGATGTCATATACCTCCAGGGTCATGCCGGGATAATCCTCCTCAAAGCTGGCCTTTACCTTAGCCATACGGCTGGAAATGGAATAAATGACTACCTTCCCGCCCTCCTCGTCCAGTGCCTTCTTATACAGTTCATCTGAGGATTCATCCTCATACAGTCCCGCGTCCACGGCCCACTGCTCCTCCGGGGCAGACGCTGCATTTCCTCCTGCTGCATTTTCCCCTGCCGCATTCTCCCCTGCCTTGTCTCCAGCCGCCTCCTTCTGCGTCTCTCCTACTCCCGGCTGCTCCCCGGCCTTGCCCTCATCTGCTGCCTTGGCAGCTGTTGTGTTCCCGGATGCAGCCTTTGTGTCCTCAATCTTTTCGCAGCCCGTAAGCGCAGATGCAGCCATCACGCCTGCCAAAGCCAGTGCCAATAAACGTTTTCCTCTTCTCCTCATGATTTCTTCTCCTTTATCATTTAATTGAATTTTGTTGGTCCTGCTGTGCGTCCATGACAGCCAGCTTTGCCAGCCTGCCGCTGTCCTTGCAAAACACGTTCATCTTATCCGGATTAATCCGCAGCCACACCTTTTGATCCGGACTGTACTGCTTAAGTCCGTTCTGCTTGGACAGGATTCGTTCCCCGCCCACCTCCAGGTAAATGGTTGTCTCTGAACCGGCCGGCATCACAGAGTATACTTCCGCCTCTATGCTCCCCTCTGCGGGTCCGTCCAGTATCTCCACCAACTCCGGTCTCACCCCGACCACTGCCTCAAAGCTTCCGTCACCCGGTGCTTCCCCGGTAAAGGACTTCCTGTCATAAGACGGTTCCCAAAACGGATTCCACGGTCATGGTATCTCCCGCCACCCTGGCCTTTCCCGGAAGGAAATTCACCTTTGGATTGCCGATAAAGTCAGCCACACGCAGGGAGGCAGGATTCTGGTACAGCTCCATGGGCGGCGCCACCTGCTCCAGCACACCCTCAAAAAAAATGGCTATTTTGGTAGACATGGTCAGGGCCTCTGTCTGGTCATGGGTCACATAGATAATGGTGGTGCCTAACTCCTGATGGAGCCGTTTAATTTCACTTCTCATCTCGATTCTCAGCTTGGCGTCCAGATTGGACAGCGGCTCGTCCAAAAGCAGCACCTCCGGCTCCGACACAATGGCTCTGGCTATGGCCACGCGCTGCTGCTGTCCGCCTGACAGTTCCGACGGATACCGGTCAATGAACGCCTCAATCCTCATGCGTTTTAAGGCATTTTCCACCTTCCTTCGTATCTCCTCCTTGGGCACCTTTGCCACTTCCAGGCCAAAGGCCACATTGTCAAATACCGTCATATGGGGCCAAAGGGCATACGACTGGAATACCAGGTTAAGATGGCGTTTTCCCGGTTCCTCATAAAACTTTTCAGGCGCATTGACAATCTCCCTGTCCCCCATGTACATATACCCTTCCTGGGGCTTCTCCAGGCCTGCCACCACGCGCAGGGTGGTTGTCTTTCCGCAGCCGGACGGCCCCAGCAGTGTCATAAACTCCCCGTCCTCAATCACCAGGTTGATGTCCTTTAACACATGGTTCCTGCCGTAATATTTATTGATTCCTCTTAATTCAATTCTGCTCATCTTTCATATCCTCCCGCATTAAAAGCCCTTGGTGATGTCCGCGTCCGTAAAGGTATTGGCAAACCAGTAGACGAAGAATACCAGCACAAACATAACGATGGTCACTGCACTGGACAGCTGAATCAGATTTTCCGCCGAATAGGCGTACGCCATATAGGGCAGCGTCTGCTGGCTGGGCGTCATGAGTATAACTATCAGGTCCAGTTCCTTCATGATGCTGATAAACACCAGCATGAATCCGCTTATCATACCGCCCTTTGACAGAGGGAACACAATCTTAAAGAACCTGCGCAGGAATCCCGCGTTTTCCACCTGGGCGGCTTCCTCTAACTCCGTACTGATCTGGAGCATATTGGATGTTCCCGCCCTGGAGGCAAAGGGCATGTTCTTCACCACAGCGATAAGCACCAGCAGGGCAAAGGAGCCGTACAGGGACGGTACCAGGGTGATGCGGTAGCCGAACATTTCTATTTTCTTAGCCGTTGCAAAGAGAGCCAGGTACATGGCGCCAAAGGCAATGGATGGAATCAGGTAAGGTATAAATACCAGCTGCTCCACCAGTTTTCCTGAGAACAGCTTGCGTCCCCTGGAATTGATATAGCCAATCAGCTGTCCGAACACGGTTGCAAACAGGGAGGTAAGCACCACCAGCTTGATGGTGTTGACCACATATTTCATGAACTGCGGATTCTTAAATATACCCGGCTCGCCCTGGTCAATGGTGGGCACGGAACCTCCGGTCCAGTAATGAAGGGTGAAATTGCTGAGGCTGTAGTTGCCCGGCTCCAGCATAAAGGACTGGTACAGCAGAATGACCACCGGAAACACAACGGCCACTGCGATGAAGGCAATGAGAATCCCCACGATAACCGGCCTCCATTTGCCCAGGCGTATGGGATTGCTCCTGCTGCCCTTTCCTCCTATGGTACTGAAGGATTTTCTGGAACCAATGGCCTTCTGGTTTAAGAACACGCTGAAGGAGGCAATGGCTATGAGAATCAGAGATATGGCAAACGCCACCCGGTTCTGCCCGTTCTGTATGGAGTTGTACATGGTGGTGGATACGGTGTAGTATCCGATTTTAAGCCCTAAAACCGACGGAACGCCGAAGGTGCCCATTGCCTTTGAAAAGGTCATGATAACCGCGGACAGAATAGCCGGCATCACCAGCGGGAATGTAATCTTTGTAAGTATCCTGGCCTTGCTGGCTCCCAGGATTTCCCCCATCTCTTCCAGCTCCGAGTTGATGGAGCTGAGGGCCGAGGACACCAGCAGGTAGGCATAGGCATAATAGTGGATGACTAACACCACGATAATGGCAAACGGCCCGTAGGCCAGCCAGTCCGGTGTCTGAATCCCCAAAAATCCCAGAAGGCCCTGGGCGCCGCCCACGCGTTCATTCTTGAATATGGTCAGCCATGCCATGGACTTGCACCAGGATGGTATCATATAGGGAATGATGAGGGCCAGGGAAAAAAATTTCTTATATGGCAGGTCGCTGCGGACCATGAGCCATGCCAGCAGTGAGCCCAGGGTAATTCCAAACGCAGCCGTGCACACGGATATCAATAAGGAATTCTTAAGGGGCGTCCACAGCATTTTCTGGGAAATGCTGCTGGTCAGAACCCGTTTCCAGTAATAGAGGGTAAACATCCCCTCCCTTCCACCGTGGCCGCGTCTGCGCCTGCCAGGGTAAGCGTCTGTATAATCATCTGTCCCAGAGGAATCAGAATCAGATAAACCATGAATATCACGGAAATCACCACCATGATATTGTATGGATTCTTTACAATGCTTCCTGCCTGATTCATAAGACGGCGTTTCCTGGAAAATTCCCGGACGCCGCCTTTTTTTCCGGCCTTTGTATCTGTCTGCATACTGCCTGCTCCTTTCTGTTGCCTGCATACTCTCTTCTGTCAGCCCTTCATTTTATCCCTTGTTTATCCCTTGTCTATCCCTTGCAGGAACGGCGCTCCACCAGCCTCGGTTCCAGCTTCACAGAAGCCTTTCCCCCCACAGGCGCGCCCTCCTCCACCATTCCCAGCAGCAGCTCCACGGCGGTCTCCATCTGTTCCTCATGGGAAACTGCCACCGTTGTAATCTCGATGTAAGGCAATTCCTCGGTTATGTTGTCAAACCCAATGAGTGAAAAATCCTCAGGTATGCGGATTCCATTTTCCCGGCATGCCTTGACAATCCCGTTGGCCGTAGCATCGCTGGCAGCCACGATTCCGTCCGGCATGGCCAGTCCGCTTTGAAGGAAATGCTTGAAGTGGTTATATCCCCTTTCAAAGCTGGTCCGAAAATCCAGATTGCACTCGTATACCTGGGCCGGAATCCGCTTTGCCCTGGCTGTCTCCAGAAAACTGGCGTCCCTGTAGCGGTGGGCCAGACGTTCGGGCTTGAACCCCACAAACAGCAGGTTCCTGCACCCTTTGGATATGAGATACTCGGCGGCGATTCTGCCCGCCTGCTCCTCGTCGGCGCAGACATAGGGAATCCCGCACTGGCCTGTAAGCTCATTGAGGGCTACCATGGGTACATTATGAATAAACTCAGCCATGCTCTCCGTGCTCCTGGGGCCAATGGGAAATATCAGGATTCCCTCCACCTGGTGCTCTGCCAGAAGCTTCAGATAATCCCTCTCTGCCTTCAGCTCCCGGAAGCTGTTGCATAATAATACCTGATACCCTCTTTTATGGGCAGCATCCGAGGCCTTCACCATGAGTTCGGAATAAAAAGGGCTCATGATATCCGGCATGATGATGCCTATGGTCTGAGTCCTGCGCTTCACAAGACTCCGGGCCAGGCCGTTGGGCGTGTAGGAGAGCCGTTCGCATACCCGTAATATCCGGCTGCGGTTTTCCTCGCTGATACCATCCATCCCGTTTAACGCCCTGGATACAGAGGCGATGGATACCCCTGCCTCCCTGGCAATATCTTTGATTGTCACTTGTTTCATAATAGGCCTTCTCCCCATTTCTCCGTTTTAAAGAATGGTTTTCGTAAACGTTTACGCTTAAAAATATTATACCATCAGCCAGGTTTTCCCGCGTCCTACACCGCCCCACATATATAAGCCACGCACTGGCGTATGCTTTGTGTCTTCGCGTTTCCCCCACAGCTTACCGACCCGCGCCATTAGCCCACTCGTCCTGGGGGCTGGAGGCGTGCTATTGATGAGTTCCTGATAAATAATTTCCAGGCGGCTGACGGCCTCTTTTTGAACGTCGTCGGGTTGATGGCTGCCTTCATTGAGCGCCTTCAGGTATTGCGATGTTGGGGTAATGCTTTGCATGATCTTATTGTTATTCCTTGAATAATCGGTGCGCCGTTGTTCACGGTTGACGAAAAAAAGGCCGTTCTACACTACGCGATATGCAGTCGGGATTCCACTTCTGTGGAATTAACGGTTATAGTGGCATAATCAGCCGCAGGCATGGAGCCTGAAGCCAACACCCTACGGAAACAAAAGACAACGGGAGATGTTCATGACCTGGGAATATGCGCTAATTGGGTTAGTCGTCGGTATCATTATTGGTGCTGTAGCCATGCGTTTTGGTAATCGGAAATTACGCCAACAGCAGGCATTGCAGTACGAACTGGAAAAAAATAAAGCTGAGCTGGAAGAGTACCGTGAAGAACTGGTGAGCCACTTTGCCCGCAGCGCTGAATTGCTGGATAACATGGCGGACGATTATCGTCAGATTTACCAGCACATGGCGAAAAGCTCCAGCAACCTGCTGCCGGGTATGTCGCCGGAAAACAACCCGTTCCGTAATCGTCTGGCAGAGTCTGAAGCAGGCAACGATCAGGCGCCGGTTCAGATGCCACGTGACTATTCTGAAGGGGCATCTGGCCTGCTGCGTAGTGGCGCAAAGCGCGACTAACCGCACATCGTTAAGAAATTTATTGGGCGCAGCAATTGCGCCCTCCGCTTCTCTTCCCGTCCCAGCTATTATTTAGTCGTTAGCCTCATTGTGACCAAACCGAAAATTCAATAACATCAAACTGTTTTGAATCATCTTCCGTTTACTCAAGGTACGAGAGCAGGATCCATGAAAAAACAAACCCAGCTGTTGAGTGCATTAGCGTTAAGTGTCGGGTTAACTCTCTCGGCGCCATTCCCGGCCGTTGCGTCGATTCCCGGCCAGGTTCCCGGTCAGGCTGCGCTCCCCAGCCTCGCCCCGATGCTGGAGAAAGTGTTGCCAGCCGTGGTGAGTGTAAGGGTCGAAGGCACCGCCACTCAGGGGCAGAAAGTCCCGGAAGAGTTCAAAAAGTTTTTTGGTGATGAACTTCCCGATCAACCTTCACAACCTTTTGAAGGACTGGGTTCAGGTGTCATTATTGATGCCGCCAAAGGCTACGTCCTGACCAATAACCACGTTATTAATCAGGCGCAAAAAATCAGCGTTCAGCTTAATGATGGTCGTGAGTTCGACGCAAAGCTTATTGGCAGCGACGATCAGAGCGATATCGCACTGCTACAAATTCAACACCCCAGCAACCTGACGCAAATTGCCATTGCTGACTCTGATAAACTCCGCGTGGGTGATTTCGCGGTGGCTGTGGGTAACCCGTTCGGTTTGGGTCAAACAGCCACCTCCGGCATTGTATCGGCTTTGGGTCGCAGTGGGTTGAACCTGGAAGGTCTGGAAAACTTTATTCAGACTGACGCCTCTATCAACCGCGGTAACTCCGGCGGCGCATTGCTCAACCTGAACGGTGAGCTGATCGGTATTAACACCGCGATTCTGGCCCCCGGCGGCGGCAGCATCGGGATTGGTTTTGCAATCCCGAGCAACATGGCGCGCACGCTGGCACAGCAGCTGATGCAGTTTGGTGAAATCAAACGCGGTCTGTTGGGTATCAAAGGCACCGAAATGACCTCGGATATCGCCAAAGCGTTCAAACTGGACGTACAGCGTGGCGCGTTTGTCAGTGAGGTTCTGCCTAACTCCGGCTCCGCAAAAGCGGGGGTGAAATCAGGTGACGTCATTACCAGCCTCAACGGTAAACCGCTCAACAGCTTCGCCGAACTGCGTTCACGCATTGCGACAACTGAACCTGGGACCAAGGTCAAACTGGGCCTGCTGCGTAACGGTAAACCGCTGGAGGTTGAAGTCACCCTCGATACCAGCACATCATCGTCCGCCAGCGCAGAGATGATTGCGCCTGCGTTGCAAGGGGCCACGCTCAGCGACGGTCAGTTAAAAGACGGCACCAAAGGCATCAGAATTGATAACGTAGAAAAAAGCAGCCCTGCCGCACAGGCCGGTCTGCATAAAGATGACGTTATCATTGGCGTTAACCGCGATCGCGTAAACTCAATCGCCGAAATGCGAAAAGTGCTGGAAGCGAAACCGTCGATCATTGCTCTGCAGGTGGTGCGCGGTAACGAGAGTATTTACCTGCTCCTGCGTTAACGCATGCAACCGGACATCAGCCCCTCGTGTGATGTCCGGTAAACTCGTGATATGCTGCTGCCGTTCCCTTTTTTAATGACGCCGCCATCATGTTTGTGAAGCTTTTACGTTCGGTCGCGATTGGTTTAATCGTCGGCGCTATTCTGCTGGCCGCGATGCCCTCGCTGCGCAAAATTAATACGCTTACCGCACCGCAGTTCGACAGTGCAGATGAAACGCCCGCCAGCTATAACCCGGCGGTTCGCCGTGCAGCTCCTGCCGTCGTTAACGTTTATAACCGCAGTATGAACAGCACAGCGCATAACCAGCTTGAGATCCGCACGCTCGGCTCAGGCGTTATCATGGATCAGCGCGGCTATATCATTACCAATAAGCACGTCATTAACGATGCCGACCAAATCATCGTCGCATTGCAGGACGGTCGCGTATTTGAAGCGCTGCTTGTGGGGTCTGATACGTTAACCGACCTTGCGGTGCTGAAAATCAACGCCACTGGTGGACTGCCGACAATTCCGATTAATAACAAACGCGTACCGCACATCGGCGATGTGGTTCTCGCAATCGGGAACCCGTACAACCTCGGGCAAACCATCACCCAGGGGATTATCAGTGCCACCGGTCGTATTGGCCTGAACCCGACGGGGCGGCAAAACTTCCTGCAAACCGATGCCTCCATCAACCACGGTAACTCCGGCGGCGCGCTGGTCAACTCGCTGGGCGAGTTGATGGGTATTAACACCCTGTCATTTGATAAGAGCAACGATGGCGAAACCCCGGAAGGGATCGGCTTTGCTATTCCTTTTCAACTGGCAACCAAAATCATGGATAAGCTGATTCGTGACGGGCGCGTGATTCGCGGCTATATCGGCATCAGCGGCCGAGAAATTGCGCCACTGCACGCCCAGGGCGGCGGGATGGATCAAATTCAGGGGATTGTGGTTAACGAAGTAGCCCCGGACGGTCCGGCAGCGCAGGCAGGTATTCAGGTTAACGATCTGATTATCTCGGTCAATAACAAACCGGCGGTATCTGCACTGGAAACGATGGACCAGGTGGCAGAGATTCGACCAGGTTCAGTTATCTCCGTGGTCGTGATGCGCGATGACAAGCAGTTGACGCTGCAGGTCACGATTCAGGAATATCCGGCGACCAACTAATACGGATATAAAAAAACCGGAGCAAGTGCTCCGGTTTTTTACTTTTGGGCAGTTCGTTACTTAACGAACTCTTCGCCCAGAGTGATATCTTTCTTCAGCGTATCCAGCATACCTTCCAGCGCAGCTTGTTCAAACGCGCTCAGCTTGCCGATAGACTGACGCTCTTCTACGCCGTTTTTGCCCAGCAGCAGCGGCTGAGAGAAGAAGCGAGCATACTGGCCATCGCCTTCAACGTAAGCACATTCAACCACACCTTTTTCGCCGCTCAGTGCGCGAACCAGTGACAGTCCGAAACGTGCTGCGGCCTGACCCATAGACAGGGTTGCAGATCCGCCACCGGCTTTAGCTTCCACAACTTCAGTACCCGCATTCTGGATACGTTTGGTCAGGTCAGCTGCTTCTTGCTCGGTGAAGCTTACGCCAGGAATTTGTGACAGCAGCGGCAGAATGGTCACGCCAGAGTGGCCGCCAATAACCGGGACTTCAACGTCGCCAGGCTGCTTGCCTTTCAGTTCCGCAACAAAGGTGTTGGAGCGGATGATGTCCAGCGTGGTCACGCCAAACAGTTTGTTCTTATCGTATACGCCTGCTTTTTTCAGGACTTCTGCAGCGATAGCAACGGTCGTGTTCACCGGGTTGGTGATGATACCGATACATGCTTTCGGACAGGTTTTAGCAACCTGCTGCACCAGATTCTTCACGATACCGGCGTTGACGTTGAACAGGTCGGAACGATCCATACCCGGTTTACGTGCGACGCCCGCAGAGATCAGTACCACATCAGCACCTTCCAGTGCAGGGGTAGCGTCTTCGCCACTGAAGCCTTTGATTTTCACAGCAGTAGGGATATGGCTCAAATCAACGGCCACACCAGGCGTTACTGGAGCGATGTCGTACAGGGAGAGTTCTGAACCTGAAGGCAGTTGGGTTTTTAACAGTAATGCTAGCGCCTGACCGATACCACCAGCAGCGCCGAGGACTGCAACTTTCATCCTAAACTCCTTATTATATTGATAAGCAAAGTGTCTATTGCTCCGCGGCGGCGACCTTAATTCACAAATCCAACGAATACAACAACCACGCGTCAAGAATGCGTAGTCACGCAAATTTGGCTTTTATGCATTTAACTTACGTAAAATAAAACCTAAGTTACGTAATTCAAAACCACCCGCACAGTAGAGCAACTTTCCAACAGGTGCTGACAATATACCCTACCCACCTCTCAAAACAACATCAATTTGATAACATTTAATTTACTTTTAACCTTATTTGCGAGCCGTGACACAGGCATGTTTCTTGATAACGAAATTTGATAAAATTCCGCTCTTTCATAACATTATTTCAGCCTTGAACAAGGCAGACTGTTTGCATAAAAATTCATCTGTATGCACAATAATGTTGTTTCTACCGCCATATTACGGGTGACTTATGCGAAGCTCGGCAAAACAAGAAGAATTAGTAAAGGCGTTTAAAGCGCTGCTTAAAGAAGAAAAGTTCAGCTCTCAAGGCGAAATCGTCCTCGCATTGCAGGATCAGGGCTTTGATAATATCAATCAGTCCAAGGTTTCACGCATGCTGACCAAATTTGGCGCCGTGCGTACCCGCAATGCGAAAATGGAAATGGTGTACTGCCTTCCGGCGGAACTGGGCGTGCCTACAACCTCCAGTCCGCTGAAAAATCTGGTGCTGGATATCGACTATAACGATGCGGTCGTGGTTATTCATACCAGCCCTGGCGCTGCTCAGTTGATTGCACGTCTGCTGGACTCATTGGGGAAAGCGGAAGGTATCCTGGGTACGATTGCCGGTGACGATACCATCTTCACCACCCCAGCTAAGGGTTTTACGGTAAAAGATCTCTACGAAGCCATTCTGGAACTGTTCGAACAAGAACTGTAATACCGCCTCCCCGTCGCCTCGCGGCGGGGGAAAACACTCTCTTTCTACCCCCTTCCGTCTATTTTTAACTGCTATGCATTTAACAAATGGTGCGTTTAACCGTCAAAAACCATTCACATAGTGAATATGAAGGTTTAAAAACGCACATTTTGCAAAAAACCATATCCAATTGATTTTATTTAATTTATTTCTTTTAAAATGTTCGAAACGCTCTTTTTAATTCCATTTGGTTATAAAAAATATTTTTCTTAACACTTAATACCCACAGAAACAATTAGCGTGGTATTAATTTATAAGGTTATTAGTGTATACTTGATTTTGTGATGAGGGTCACGAAACGCAGACCCCTATAAAAGAATTCGACGAGGTAAATATCATGAAAATCAAAACTACTATTGCAACCTTAAGCCTTCTTTCTGTTCTCTCCTTCGGTGCAAGCGCCGCGGTTACTCAGGTGAACTCACAAGAAGCACAGAATCTGCAATCTATGGGTAGCATCTCCGTATCTCAGATCGGTAGTTCACCAATGGACATGCGTCAGGCCATCGCCGCTAAGGCTGAAAAAGCAGGCGCCAGCAGCTATCGCGTCACCGAACTCCGTGAAGGTGCTCACTGGCACGCTACTGCAGAACTCTACAAATAAACCCTCGTCGTCTAAGTCCGACGACTTGCCCCCGCCTGCCGGGGGCTTTTTTATGTCTTACATTGAGTGACGAACGTTAAAACGCAACTGCCCTTCCAGCTCTTCTTCCGCTTCATCGAACAGTAAAATCAGCGCGCCGTATCGCCTGCGCAGCTTGTCCGGTAAATGGACAAATTCAATCTCCAGCGGCAACGGTAAAACTTCCCCGATAACCACCTCCCACAGAGAATCTAAATCAACCACCTTCTCCCTGGCGAGACCGAACGTGCGCGTAAACTCACGATAGAAATCACCCTGGTCTTCTATCTCGTCAAAATCAAATGTATAGATATTCATCTATAGCCACCATCCCGACGCCAGCCACTCTACAGACCGCCAATATGTAGGGGTCTCTCGCATTTTCAGGTAAGTATAGCCATAAAAAAACCGACGCTTTTAGCGTCGGTTTTCAACTCTTAATTACTGACCAGCGCATGCTGGTATTTGTGCAACATCCCACTGAGTCGTTTTACCGGCTCGGTCACCTGTGGTGGTGCTTGCCAGATGATTAATTTCTCCTGATAGATCTCAAGCTCTTCCAGCAACTGGCTAAAGTAGCGTCGGCGCTTGTCGTCATTTCCTGCAGAAATCACGCGATCGGCAGTGCGTCGAAGCTGGCGATGGAATGCGGAGAGATCTTCGTTTACCGGCACCGGCGCATCGCGCAGGCGCTGGTGTGCGATGATCATGGTCAGCGCCAGGCGAAACTTCGCCAGGTCGCCCGGAAATTTGTTCATCAGCAAAAACAGCTGCTGATAAAGCGCCGGGAGGTGGTTTTCTTTACGACGTACCACGTTGGTGGTCATCGCTGAAACCGCCGCCGAGACAAACTGGTTGAGCAACACACGACCCGTTCTGTCACGAGAGTTATCACGCACCAGCAGAATGACGATAAACGCCAACACGCAGCCAACAATCTGCCCCAGCGCACTATCAAGGAACTGACTAAAGTGGAAGGTCATCGGGTTATCCAGCACAATGATATTAATGGTGCTGGCCAGCGCCCCCATCGAACCCAGCCGTCGTTTCTGTACTTCAATCCCCAGAAAGAATCCCAGCACTGCCAGGCTCAGGCACAGCAACAACATGCTTTGCTGCGTATTAGGGATAATCACCAGGAAATAGAGTGCCCCGAGCGGTAACGCCGCCAACGTACCGTAGATAAAGTCTATCGCCACCATGCGCGGGTTGGGCAAACGCATTGCCAGCGAGGTGACGACCGCAATCATCACCATTGCGCCGCTGCCGGATGTCCAGCCGGTCCACAGCCAGAATAAGGTTCCCAGCACACAAGAAAGCGTGGTGCGCCAAAAGTTAACCATCGCATGGTGACGCTCGGCAGATTCCACTTTCACCACCGGTTCACCTTGCAGGATCTCTTCTTCGATAGCGCTAATTTTGGTGTTGCTGACAACTCCACGTTTAAGTAACAGATAGCGCGTTGCCGCCCCGGCCCAGGTGTAAATTGTGACAGGTGTGTCACGTTCACCGGTCCATGCAATCACCCGACGCATCCGCTTCAGCTGTTTATGGACATCCTGTACCGTTTCAACCGGCGTATCGAACAACTCGCGGAAGGTATCGGTGATCAGTTCTGGTCGGGTGTTCTGAATAAGATAGGTTTCGCAGGATTGTGTGATAAGCGTAAGCGACAGCGTATTCAATGCCTTGAGTCTGCGGTTAGCCCGCACCCAGCGCGAGGACTCCATATTCAGGTTACTACGCATCCCTTCCAGCGCCGCCGTACGCCGGACTAAATCTCCCCAGGCTTTGTCTACTTCTTCACTGTCGCCATGCTTAATGCACAGCTGCATAAGCTGATATTGCGCCACCAGCAGGCTATCCAGTTCGACATCAATCTCCTGTTTCACCGAACGGGGCGAAAAGAGCAGGTCGGCGATGATAGCGCAGACAATCCCCATCACAATCTCGCTGCAGCGTTCAAGCGCAAATTGTGGCGTCAGCAGAGGCTCCGCCTGAATGGTAATGACGATAATCAGCGCCGTGTAACCCGAAAGCCCCCAGGCATAGGAGTTTTCGATCTTTACCAGTGAAGAGATCCAGGTACAAAAACCGGCCCAGATACAACACACCAGGATC
>OGZI01002566.1_pt1 | contig 14468 bp, 13 predicted proteins | sample 1576711 | NCBI WGS metagenome assembly OGZI01 (sample SAMEA3541482, study PRJEB24748) | human gut metagenome | biome: human gut; feature: human-associated habitat; material: faeces | place: China | collected 2012
AATTATAGAGTTATTTTCATTTAGATAAGTTTAATTAAAAGATAAATTATCTCATTTATAAGTTATTAGAATAAAATTTATCATATTAATTAAATTGAAAAATCATCTAAAAAATTTTAACTCCGCTATATTTTACCCTCTTAAAAGTTATATAAACAAAAAACATAGTATGTTTTTATTACAATCTGAAATTATATGCCTAAAAATTTACAAAAAAAGTAGTGTTCAGAAAAATTTTTATACTGATACACTACTTTTTTAAAATTTATTCTTTAATTTTTAAAACTTCCTCAGCTTCTTCTTTCTCAAAGACATCAACATTTTTTATATTATCAAATCGTCTCGTAATCTTTGTAGAAGTTGTAAAAATATCTTTTACATCTTTGCTTACCTTGTTTATATCTTTCTCCAGTGTTTCCCATCTTTTTGCATATCTTTCAAACTCATCAGAAAGGGAATTTAACTCTTTCTGAATTTCCAATGCATATTGAGACTGCTTTAAGTTTTGAGAAACGGCTTGTATTGTTGTAAGTATCGCCATCATTGTCGTTGGGGATGTAATCCAAACTCTTCTTGAATAAGCATACTCAACAGTTTTAGGCATATATGCATTAAGATATGCAAATATGGCTTCTGCAGGTAAAAACAAAATAGCTTGATCTGTAGTCTCATTTTTTATTATATACTTGGAAGAAATATCATCAATATGTTTTTTCAAGTTTTGTTCAAAATTCTTTTCATTTTCCAACCTATTTTCAGATATATCTTCAAAAATTCTTCTATAATTTTCCAGCGGAAACTTACTATCAATGCAAATCGTTCCTACAGGTTCCGGTGCAAATATAACTGCATCTGCCATTGTTCCATTAGAAAGTTTATATTGTTTTTGATAAATTTCACTGTTATTCCCAAAAGCGGAAGACAAAACCTGATACAGTTGTACTTCTCCAAAAATCCCACGAGTTTTTTTGTCAGTCAAAACATTATTTAGATTTTGAACATTATTTGATAAAAACTCCATCTTTTTTTGAGCTTCATCAAGTCTTCCTAAACTTTGCATAACATTACTAAATGTCTTTTTAGTGTCTTCAAAACTCTTTTCCAGTTTTACTTCAACGCTTTCATTTATTTTATCAAGTCTTCCCTCAACAACAACCGTAAGATTTAAAAAGTCTTTTTTTAACTCTGATTTTAACTTATCATTAAAATTAAAAATAGAATCAATATTTTCTTTTCCCGCTTTTAAAATATTATCATTAGTAGAATTTTTAAACTCAAGCAATTGATTGGAGATTTTTTCGTTATTCCCATTTAATTTCTCATTCAATTTGTTAAATTCATCTGAAAAACTGAGTTTTAATTTCAAAATATCTTCGTCTTTTATAATTTCATCATTTGATTTTTTCGAAAGTTTTAAAATCAGAACAATCGCAAAAATAACTAATAAAATTAAAACTCCAGTTAATAAATAATTCATAACTCACCTATTTTAAAATACCAAATTCATATCCATTAGATTTAAAATAATCAATTATACTAGGCAAAGTTTCTAATGTCAAATTTTTCCCTTGAGAATCATGCATCAAAACGACTGCCACATTTTGTTGTTTCCAATAACTTAAAGATGTCTTAACATATTTTAGCATTTCTTCTTTATTTGTAGGTCTTACCTTAAGAGGTTCTGCATCTCCTGATAAGCTATTCCAATCAATCCATTCAAGTCCTAAACTTTTTAGAGTTTCATCTCCGTTACCCGCATTTTCAAGTCCTTTCCAAGACATATGTCCACCAGGATATCTCCAAACTCTTGTATTAAATTTATCTCCTAAAAGTTCTTTTAATCTTAACATAGTTTTTTCTGCTTCTTCTTTTATAGTAGCAGGATTTGGAACTCTCTTCGGATACAATTTATTATAATCATGAGAAAAACTATGGATAGCAATTCCATGTCCTTCTTTTAATTGTCTTTCCAAATATGGTTTAGCTTGATCATTTAGAGTTTTACCAACAACGAAAAAAGTAGCAGGAACTTGTTTTTCCTTAAGTATATCTAAGGCCTTGTCTGTAACTCCCGGAGTAACTCCATCATCAAAAGTTAAGAATACCATTTTCTTTCCTGTATATTCTTTTTTACTCATAATATAATCTCTAATCTCTGCAGTATCATAAGCGTATGAATCTGCAGACTTTATATGATTGCCAGATTCTGCAAAGTCTATACCGCTTGAATCTTTTTGTTCAGTTTCTTTTTCAGATTCACTTTGCTTTTCTTTTGAGTTATTGTCTGAAGTTTCTTTTTGCTCGTTTTGATTATTTTTATTTTGTACTTGACTCTTATTTTGATAAATAACATCTAATGCATACTTACCACCTAAGAAAATAAAAAGTGCCAAAAAAACTGCAGTTATTATAATAAAATTTTCTTTTCTTCTGTTTTTCTTTCTCTTCTTTCTCATTATTTTTATTTTTTCTTCATTATCTACCATTTTTTCTCTATTATCTAGATTTTTTTCTTTATCATCTAAATTTTTTTCTTCATTATTTATCATTAAAATTACCTCCTAATTTAAAATCAATGTTAATCTGCAAATTTATTTGATAAAATAATAATTTACCAAATAACAAGACTCCCTTATATAGTTAAAATATAAGCTCCGTTTATTATAACATATTTATAAATATATTGTAAACTCAATTATTGCTTATTTCAAGTATTTTTAAAATTTGTATTCTCTTTGTAATAACAATATAAATAGATTTATGATATAATATAGTTATACTTATACCTATCATTTTTTAATTTAAAAAGTCATTTATGTATAAATTATATTATGATAGTAAAAAATATATTATCAAGGAGTTTTTATGAAAGATATTTATTCAAATCCACTTACAAGTAGATATTCAAGTAAAGAGATGAGTTACATTTTTTCCGATGAATTTAAATTTAAAACTTGGAGAAAATTATGGATAACTCTTGCAAAAGGAGAAAAAAGTTTAGGACTAAATATAACAGATGAGCAAATTAAAGAACTTGAAGCCTTTAAAGATGATATAAACTTTGATGTTGCATTAGAAAGAGAAAAAATTGTAAAACATGATGTGATGAGTCATGTTTATGCCTATGGGGTTCAGTGTCCTAATGCAAAAGGGATTATTCATTTAGGTGCTACAAGTTGCTTTGTTGGAGATAATACTGAACTTATTGTTATGAAAGAGGCACTCTTAATTGTAAAGAAAAAAATTATAAATGTTTTAAATTTATTAAAGAAAAATGCTTTAAAATATAAAAATATTCCAACTTTGGCATATACACATTTTCAAGCCGCTCAACCTACTACAGTTGGAAAAAGATTAACACTATATATGCAAGATTTAATTATTGACCTTGAAGAACTAAATTTCATATTGGAAAACTTAAAACTTCGTGGTGCAAAAGGAACAACCGGAAGTCAAGCATCATTTATGGAATTATTTAATAATGATGAAGAAAAAGTTAAAAAACTTGATAATTATATAGCTAAAGAGATGAACTTCAAAGGAGTTTATGCTGTTTCAGGTCAAACATATACAAGAAAAATTGACAGTAAAGTTTTATTTTTACTATCAAATATATCACAATCTGCACATAAATTTTCAAATGATTTAAGACTTTTACAACATCTTAAGGAAATAGAAGAACCTTTTGGAAAAAGTCAGATTGGATCATCTGCTATGCCTTATAAGAGAAATCCTATGAAATCAGAAAGAATTGGAGCTTTGTCAAATTTTGTTATTTCAAATGTAATGAATCCATCTATAACTTTTGCAACACAATGGTTTGAAAGAACTTTAGATGACAGTGCAAATAAAAGACTTTCAATTTCTCAAGGATTTTTAGCAGTAGATGGAATATTGAATCTCTATGCAAATATAGTTGATGGAATGGTAGTTTATGAAAAGGTAATCGAAAAACATTTAATGGCTGAATTACCTTTTATGGCAAGTGAAAACATAATGATGAATCAAGTAAAAAAAGGTGGAGATAGACAGGAACTTCACGAAAGAATCAGAGAACTTTCACAAATTGCAGGTAAAAATGTGAAAGAAAAAGGGCTTGAAAATAATCTATTGGAATTAATTGAAAAAGATGATTTCTTTGATATAAGCAAAGATGAACTTAATGAAGTTCTTAATCCAATGAAATATATAGGAAGATGTCCTTCTCAAGTTGATGAATTTATAGAAAATGAAGTTAATCCTATTTTAGAAGAAAATATAAATATGATTGAAAATATAAAAGAAGTAGAAGTTTAAAAAACGCTCCAGACGGAGCGTTTTTTAGTTAACATTTTTCTTAAAATTTACTTGCATCAACAGAATTTAGATATTCTTCTATTGGTTCAACTGCTTTTTTTATAGTTCCATATATAAATGGATTTTCTAATTTTGCAACTTCAAGAAGTTGTAAGAAAGGTTTTGTTCCACCTGTTTTACATAATCTTAAATAATCTGCAAAAGCAGTTTTATGGTCTTTTCTATCCTTATTCCAGAATTGGAAAGCACATACTTGAGCCAAAGTATAATCTATATAGTAGAAAGGCATTTGATAAATATGTCTTTGTCTAAACCAAAATCCACCCTCTTCAAGAACCTTTATTCCGTCATAATCTCTATGTGGCAAGTATTTCTTTTCCAATTCTCTATATTTTTCACGCCTTTCTTTTGGAGAAAGTTCCGGATTTTCATATACAACATGTTGAAATTCATCAACTAATGCTCCATAAGGTAAAAACATCAAACAATGAGTTATATGTTTATATCTAAATTTATCAGCTTCTTCTTCAAAGAACAAATCCATCCAAGGCCAAGTGAAAAATTCCATACTCATTGAATGAATTTCTGCTGATTCCATTCCTGGCCAAGTATATTCAGGAATATAATCTCTTGATGAGAAAACTTGAAAAGCATGACCCGCTTCATGAGTTAAAACCTCAACGTCATGAGTTGTTCCATTAAAATTGGCAAATATAAAAGGACTTCTCCAATTTCTTAAATAAGTACAATATCCACCTGCTGCTTTTGTACTCTTAGCATCCAAGTCAAACAAATCTTTTGTTTTCATAAAGTTAAAAAATTCTTTTGTTTCAGGAGATAACTCACTATACATCTTTTCAGCTCTTTCAAGCATCCAGTCTTTTTCTCCATGTGGTGCAGGGTTCCCTGATTTAAAGAAAATAGGTTCATCATAGAAAGTAAGTTTATCTAAACCAATTCTCTTCCTTTGTTCTTCTCTTAATTTATTACAAAGAGGAACAATTGTTTCTACAATTTGTTTTCTATAGGATTCTACATCTTTTGCATTGTAGTCAACTCTACCCATTTTTTTATAACCAAGCTCAATAAAGTTTTTATATCCTAACTTTTTAGCCATTCTATCTCTTATCTTAACAACCTTATCATAAATTTCATCTAATTTTTCAGTTTGTTCTTCATAAACTTCTGAAATAAGATTTGTAGCTTTTCTTCTGATATCTGCATCTGAATCTTGAGAGTATTTAGCAAGCTGAGTAAGATTTAATTGTTCCCCATTCCATTCTTTTGAACAAGAAGATAAAAGTTTTTGATATTCCATAACAACCTTTGCTTCTTCGACTAAATCATCCATAATTGAAGGATTAAAAGTCAATAAATAATTTTCATATTTTTGGAATAAATAAACTCCAAACTTTTCTTCAAGTTCTTTTCTAAATTTACTGTTTACAAATTCTCTAATATATTCAACTGAAACTTCTTCAACTTTAGGGAAATTTTCTTGAATAAATTGCATTTCTTTATCATAAAATTCATCTTTAGTATCAATTGAATTTTTTACATGTGCTAAAGATACCATACTGTCAGCATTTGAAGTTAACTCATCAAGCTCATTATAAGTTTCAATAGCTTCATCAACCGTTTTAGCATTTGCAAGTCTTTCAGTCAAATCTCTGATATCAGTTCTAAGTTTTTCAAAATCTGGACGAATATATTTATAGTCCCCAAACTTTAAATCTAAATTTTCTTTAGTCATAACTACCTCCTATTTATTTTACATACAAAACTATTTTAACACAATTTAAAAATAAAAAACAGTCTCATAAAGATTTAAATTAAAAAAAGGAATTACCGTAGTAATTCCTTAAAAACTATCTTTTTAACATCATTGCATATGGTTCCCAAGGTTCAATCTTTATAGATTCTTCTTCTAAACCTTTTAACCATTTTTCATCAACGAATTTTTTATCTACTATTGCTGAAATGTTTTCATTTGTAAACCAAGAGTCGCTCATTGAGAATATTCCCTTTTCTCCAACTTCATCTCCCCAAGAGTTTTCAACTTGCCACTTAATTGGATTCCCATTTTCATCCAAATCAACTCCTACAAATGTCATAGCATGAGTTAAATCTGTATATCTATAGTCGATTCTATCTGCTTTAGAAAATTCTCCAAGTTCTGTTAAAGTTTCATCATAATTAAATAAATCTTTATCCATTATACCTAATTTTCTATCACAATTCTTCATAACATCACAAGCAAACCACACAGCTTCTCCAGCTTTTATAGATGCGATTATAGCTTTTTTAATGTCTTCTTGAGGAACATTTAAAGAAGCAACAGGATTTCCTTCTCTAACAGATTTAAAATATTTTAATTCTATTCTTTTACCAAATGGATACTTGCCCCTTGGATCTTCAATTAAATCAACTTTATTTTCAAAATAATTTCCAACATATTCTTCATAGAATTTTTTTGGAGTTAAATTTGTAATCTTTTGGAATTTATCGTCTTTATCTGTATATTCAAAATCAAAAGTTTCTGGTAATTTTCCTAAAACTTTTGTACAAATATTATAAACTTCATAAAGAGTTTCTTCTTTTAATTTCTTTAATTCTTGAACTGAAGCTCCATTTGAATGTGCTTTTCTCATATTCATTGCAGTTCTCTTTAGTCTTACATTGATTTGTTCAACAAAAGCACCTGAATCGGATGAACTGAAAGTTTCCGGCATAACTGACTTAGGAACAATACCATGTTTTGAAATTAAATCATCAAAACATTCAAAAAAGTTCCCATCATCAGCTCCTAAATCCAATAAACTATCCATAAGCCTTGATCCTAATGGCTCATCTATATGTTCAATCATAAGTTCTAAGAAATTATTTGATTTTTCCATTTTATCCATAAAGAAAAGATAAACTTGTGAAAATTCAAAAGTTTTTAAATTAAGTTTTTCCATAACTTTTAATCTCAAAACATTAAGCCCTGAAAACATCCAACAACGTCCTGATTTCTTTTGATTTGTAATTTCAGCTTTCTTTACACTGTCTGAAAACTTAAAATTATGAAATCTTAAAGCATCATTGTTAATTGAACTCGCTTGAATACCATTTTTTGCAATTGCATTTGAAATTACTTTGCTTGATAAATCGCTTTCAAAACGTTCTTTAAAATTTTTCATCATTTCATTTGTTACCATAATTTATTCCCTCCATTTTTTTATTTTCAACATACTCATAATAGCACAACAAAAAAATATTTCAATAGATTTTTAGCTTTAATTGATATTTTTTATCAATTTTATTTTTAAAAATTATTTTTTCACCATATAATTCTATCCAACATAATAGATAAACCCTAATGAAATAAAATATACTTTATTAATTAAGATTTAGTTAATTTCAATATTTATTTTTTAATAGCAACTAATTAGCTGATACATATTTCTTCAAGCCTTTTTTCCAAAGAAATATCGCAAAAATAGTTCCCAATAAATCGAATAAGAATATATATAATATACTTAAAGCAGAAGCTTCCCCTTTAACTATAAGTACAGGTAGATTAATTGACAGCAAAATAGGAACTATATAAATTAATGCAAACTGTATTGATTTTGGATAAATAGACTTAGGTCTGCTTGAAAAATCAATTAGATATTCAGGTATTCCCATTATGGCACTTGAATGTTCTTTCCAAAATGATATAGTAATTACAATCTGATTTAATAAAAACACCAAGTATATTGATAACAAAATAGAAATCGCAAATTCTATTATTATAAATAAATTTAAACTATATTTTGTCAGCATAAATACTTGAAAACACAGTGCTATAAATAAATTAATCAAACTCGGAAAATCCACCCTATATAATGAGTAAAACAAAAAAGAATTTACAGGTCTAATCAAAATATAATCCAACTCTCCACCTAAAATAAATTCATATAAATTTTCATGAGCAACGGTGAATAAAAACTGATAACCATAACTTATTACAGAAGCTACCGATATCAAAAGTAAATAGTCATTTTTTACCCAACCATATATTGTTTCAGTATACTCAAAATAAATTACACCTGCAATAAACTCAGCAAGAAAAAAAATCAACCCAAAAACTATTGTTACAATTGCAGTAGATCTATAAATTAAAAACTCTTGAAAACTATGAGATAAAAACTTTTTATACAATCTAAAATTCATACTTATGCTCCCATTCCCTCATATCTCTTCAGTCCAAAATAATAAGTAATTTTATATAGAACAAAAAATAGAATAAACCAAGAAAAAGATAGAATTATGTAAAAAATTAATTCTTCAATTGTTAATTTTCCTTGCATAGCCCTTGTAAAATTAAATCCTACTATTGCAAATGGGTTTTTATCAACTATTTTATAAATCTTATTTCCTAACAAATTTAAAGGAAAAAGCAGTCCTCCAAACAGTAAGTAAACTGAATTTATTAAAGGTCTTAATGTCCACATATTTATTAAATAAAATCCAAGATTTCCCACAAGAGAAACTAGCATAAAAAACATACAAAAATTTATTATAAATAACAAAAATACTAGCAAAAAATATCCTATATTTACATTAACGAAAAAAGATAAAATGAACATAAGTACATAAACAATAATAAATATAAACTTCTTTCCTAAAAATGCAAAAAATGAATTCACTAATATAGAATATGGTCTAATCAACATGGAAGTAAGCTTCCCAGTCCTAACAAGATGACCCGTATTAACTACACTTTCACTTGAAAATAAAATCATCCCAATATTTGAAATAATTATATAATAAATCATTTGAGTTTTAGTAAAACCACCAATACTTTCAACTGAAGTGCTTTCAAAAATACCATTCCAAGTAAATATAGAAATTAAAATACTTAATATATTAACAAATATATTGGAAATAAAGTTAAACTTATAGCTTAATTGTATATTCAGCTGATTAAAAAAAGTTGGTAAATATTTACTCATTTTAGTCCTCCTTTTTACCTTCACTGAATATATCAAAAACTACATCTTCGAAGCTCTTATTTTCACAGGCTATATTTTTTATTAATGAAAAATCCACATTTTTTAATATAAATTTTGCTTCATCAAAATTTACCTGTAATTTTTTCTTATCCAAAAGTTTAAAACAATTAAATTCACCAGGTATAAAATCTTTAAATTCTATTATGTATTCATCTTTAACAGAAAACTTAGTTATAATTTCATTTATATTTGAATCTTCTTCCTTTTTACCATTTAACAAAATTATAACCCTATCACACAATGTTTCAATGTCTTTCATATAGTGAGAAGTTAAAAATATAGTCACATTGTCTTTTTTATTTATATCAAGTAAAAACTCATGAATAGACCTTTGACTTGTTATATCCAAGCCTATCGTAGGTTCATCTAAAAATAAAATCTTAGGACTATGAATTAAAGCACAGATTATCTCAAACTTAATTCTCTCTCCAAGCGATAATTTTCTAACAGGAATTCTTAGCTTATCCTCTAAATTTAATAATTTAACCATATTATTCAATTTATTTCTATAACTTACTTTATCTATCTTGTAAATACATCTTAACATCTCAAGAGTTTCTACAGCAGGTAAATCCCAAATTAATTGACTCTTTTGCCCTATAACCACTCCTATTGATTTAAGATAAGATTTTTCCTTCTTAAAAGGAATATTTCCATCACACTCAATAATTCCACTCTCCGGATTTAATATCCCTGTGAGCAATTTTATTAATGTCGTTTTTCCGGAACCGTTGGGACCTAAAATTCCTATTATTTCTCCCATTTCGACTTCTAAGTTAAAATCTTCAATAGCTAATTTTTTTATTTCTCTTCTTTTGAAAAAATCCTTTAAAGAACCTAAAAACCCACTATCTTTTTCAAAAGAATTATAAGTAAAATATAAATTTTCAATTTTTATCATGAATAAATTATTTCCTTTCAAATTAAATAATTAATTATTCTCAACTTCAGAAATTGTATATAACTTCTTAAAGTATGAATCAAAACTCATAAGTTCTTCAATATAAAAAGTTCCTTTTAAAAAATATTGTTCTAATACTATTTTTATTTTATGAAAAATACATAAAAAAGTCAACATTATTTTATCTAGTTTATTAACCAAAAGTATTGAAATAATAAAACTACAATGTTATAATTTAACTAAATAAAATTGTTATATAAGGGGGGAAAAATGAAAAAATCAAAAAACTTACAAATATATATAATTATTCTATCATTAGCAGGGATTTTGTCATCAATATTATTACCATGGTCAAGATTGTATATGGGTAGTATTCCAACAGGAAATATTCCGGATAAAATATACTATGGATATGAAAAAATTGGATTATATAGTTTAATTCCACTTGTAATTCTTTTTTGTTTAACTGTATTTTCACTTAAAAAAGCTTATGTAAATATTTTAAATATTTAAGCATTTTATTAAATCTTATTACTTTAGGAATTTGTCTATTTGATATTATTCGAATTAAGGTTAAATATAAAGGAATGGTAGGAACAATACCGATAATAGAAAAAGGACCTTTTGTTATAGCTTTAATTTCGGTTTTAATTCTCATCATATTATTATGTATTCCTATTGAAAAATCAAATAATACCAAATAAGAGCCCCACCCTTCCACGATGCTTCGCATCAGGTGGGTTCCCGGGAACCTTGTTGTTTCACAATAAAAAGCTGTGATTACTCACAGCTTAATATTTCTTCTATTTTATTATGGACTGCCTCTAAATTCGCTTTTGAATCTGAACTAAATGGAATAACTAAATTCATATCCTTTATTCCTAAAGTTTCTCTAACAACTTTTAAATGTTTATTCCATTGTCCTTTAGAAATTTTATCAGCTTTAGTTGCTATAACATAACCACTAAATCCATATTCTAAAAGCCAGTTATACATCATAACATCTTCCTTACTAGGAGCATGTCTAATATCTACGATAAGAATAACTTCACACAAATTTTCTCTGTTTGAAAGATAGGTTTCAATAATTACTCCCCATTTTTCTTTTTCACTTTTAGAAACTTGTGCATATCCATATCCCGGCAAATCCACTAATCTAAATGAATTATTTATTTTATAAAAATTTACTGTTCTTGTTTTTCCAGGTTTGGAACTAGTTCTCGCTAAATTTTTCCTATTTATGAAAGCATTTATAAAACTTGATTTCCCAACATTACTCCTACCAGCAAATGCAACTTCTTTTAAATCAGAATCAGGATACTGTGAAATAATCGCAGCAATTTGTTCTAATTCACTTGAGATTATTTTCAATTTACACCTCTTTTTCTAAAACTAAATCTAATACTTCACAAACATCAGAAACTGTATAAATTTTTAAAGTTTCTCTAATTTCTTGAGGAATTTCATCGATATCAACTTCATTTTCTTTTGGAATAATTATATTTTTTATTCCATACCTATTTGCTGCAAGGATTTTTTCTTTAAGCCCTCCTATTGCTAAAACTCTTCCTCTTAAAGTTACTTCCCCTGTCATTGCAAATTGTCTATTGACTTTCCTATTTGTAAGAGCACTGACAATTGCTGTTGTCATTGTTATACCAGCAGATGGACCATCTTTTGGTACTGCTCCTTCGGGAACGTGAATGTGTATATCTTTTTCCTTATAAAAATCTTCTTTAATATTAAATTTATCAGCTTTACTTCTAACAAATGAAATTGCAGTCATTGCAGATTCCTTCATAACATCACCAAGTTGTCCAGTAAGTTGAATTTTTCCTGTTCCATTTACAATATCAGTTTCTATTGTTAAAAGTTCTCCTCCTACTTCTGTCCAAGCTAATCCGTTTACAAGTCCAACCTTATCTTCTTTTTCCAAAATATCATCTTGGAATTTTTTCTTTCCTAAGAAATCAACGAGATTTTTTGAATTAACTGTAACTTTTTTTCTTTCTTTTGAAACTAAAATTACAGCAGCTTTTCTAATTATTTTTTCAATCATTCTTTCCAAGTTTCTTACACCGGATTCTCTAGTATAATATCTAATGATATCCCTTACCGCATCAGCTTTTATGTCAAGCATTTTCTTAGTCATTGAAAAGTTTTTAAATGCCTTTGGAATCAAATGATTAATGGCAATTTTTTCTTTTTCATCATAAGTATAACTAGAAACCGGAATAATTTCCATTCTATCAAGTAATGGAGATGGAATTGTAGAAGTTGTGTTCGCAGTAGTTATAAACATAACTTTTGAAAGGTCAAAAGGAATATTTATATAATTATCTGTAAACTTATTATTTTGTTCAGGATCTAAAACTTCAAGTAAGGCACTTGAAGGGTCACCTCTAAAGTCATTTGAAACCTTATCAATCTCATCAAGTAGCATTACTGGATTATTAACTTTACATTGTTCTAATAAAGTTAAAATTTTACCTGGCATTGCTCCAACATATGTTCTTCTGTGCCCTCTTATTTCACTTTCATCATGAAGCCCACCTAAACGCATAGACACAAATTCTCTATTCAAAGATTTTGCTATAGATTTTGCAATAGAAGTTTTACCAACTCCCGGAGGTCCAACTAAGCAAATTATTGAGCCTTTTTGATTATTTGAAATTTTTCTTAAAGCTATTGATTCAATAATTCTATCCTTAACATCTTTAAGTCCGAAATGGTCTTTATCTAAAATCTTTCTTGTATAAGCTACATCTAATTTTTCTTTTTTAGATTTTTTCCAAGGCAATGCGACTATTTTATCAAGATAACTTCTAATTACATTTCCTTCCGGAGAACCTGAAGGTATTTCTGAAAGTTTTCTAATTTCCTTAAATAACATTTCTTCAATATTTTCTTCAAATCCAAAACTCATTATTGCATTGGCATACTCGTCCAATTCTGAACTTAAATCTTCTCCCTCTCCCAATTCTTCTTTTATTACATTAAGTTGTTCTCTTAAATAATATTCTCTCTGATTTTTATTTAATCTTGATGAAACTTTTCGGGAAATACTTTCTTCTAAAAATGATAACTCTATAGAATTTTTTAAAATTTCATAAAGCTTTTCAAGTCTTTCTTTCATATCAAAAATTTTAAAGTTTTCATAATGTTCATCATCAGATAATCGCATTATATAACTTGCTACATTATTTGTAAATTTATCCATATTAGAAGAGATTTGAACACTTATTTCAGTATCAACATCTAAATGTCTTTTCTTAGCTGTATATTCCTCAAATGCAACTTCAACCATATTTCTTAAAGTTGCCAATTCAGAGTCTACTTCTTCACCAACTTCATCATAATAGAATTCTTCAACATCAGCTGTTAAAAACTTACCATCATCATAAATTTTCTTTGCTCTACATCTACAAATACCTTCGGCTAAAACCCTAGTTATTCCATTGTTCATCTTTAAAATTTGTTTAACGATAACGACAGTTCCCATTTCATATAAATCTTCTGCCTTAGGATCTTCTGTCCTAATATCTTTTTGAGTAAAAGCAACTAAAATTGAATCCTTTTTTAATGCAGACTCTATTGCATCTATAGACTTTTTTCTTCCTGCATCAAAATGAACAACAGAATAAGGATAAATCCAAAGTCCTCTAAGTGCTATTACAGGTCTATTTAATTTTTCTTCAACATTAAAATTTATATTGCTCATAAATATTTTTCCTCTATTTTTTATTTTCATTATATATTAAAACGGGATTTGCCTTTCCTAAAACTACATCTTTAGTGACAACACATTTTTCAACATTTTTCTCAGACGGCAATGTGAACATTGTATCTAAAAGAGCACTTTCTATAACAGCACGCAAACCTCTTGCACCTGTTTTTCTTTCAAGAGCTATCTTTGCAATTTCTTTAATTGCATCTGTTTCAAACTCAAGCTCTATATTATCCATAGATAAAAGCTCTTTATATTGTTTAATTAATGCATTCTTTGGTTCTTCTAAAATTCTAATTAAAGAATTTTCATTTAAACTTTCTAAAGTTACAATCATAGGTATTCTACCAACAAATTCAGGTATCAAACCATACTTAAGTAAATCTTCAGGTCTTAAATTCTTAATAATTTCAGAAAAATCATCAAGTTTATCCGTTTTAACATCTGCGCCAAACCCCATTGATTTCTTTTCGAGTCTGGCTTTTAAAATTGATTCTATACC
>OGZI01002567.1_pt1 | contig 14464 bp, 9 predicted proteins | sample 1576711 | NCBI WGS metagenome assembly OGZI01 (sample SAMEA3541482, study PRJEB24748) | human gut metagenome | biome: human gut; feature: human-associated habitat; material: faeces | place: China | collected 2012
GGATACGCATGCGGTACCCATACCACGTGCAACTACTGCTGCATGGGAGGTCATGCCGCCGCGAACGGTTAAGATACCTTCTGCTGCGTGCATTCCTTCGATATCCTCAGGAGAAGTCTCAAGACGAACAAGGATTACTCTCTCGCCTGCCTCATGATGAGCCTTTGCGTCCTCAGCTGTGAAGTAAACCTTACCAGCCGCAGCACCAGGAGATGCCGGAAGAGCGGAACCGATCACTTCGCCTGCCTTTAATGCAGCGGTGTCGAATGTCGGATGCAGTAACTGATCGAGGGATTTTGCTTCGATTCTTAAAACTGCTTCCTGTGGTGTAATCTTTCCTTCGTCTACTAAATCGCAGGCAATCTTGATGGCTGCCGGAGCAGTTCTCTTGCCGTTACGTGTCTGTAAGAAGTATAATTTGCCTTCCTGGATTGTGAATTCCATATCCTGCATATCGCGGTAATGGTCTTCCAGCTTGTGAGCGATTGCCATGAATTCTTTGTAGCATTCCGGTAAATCCTCAGCCAGCTTCGTGATCGGCTGCGGTGTACGGATACCGGCAACAACGTCCTCGCCCTGAGCGTTGATTAAGTACTCGCCGTAGATGCCGTTCTCACCAGTCGATGGGTTACGTGTAAATGCAACGCCTGTACCGGAGGTATTGCCCATGTTTCCGAATACCATGGCCTGTACGTTGACAGCGGTGCCCCAGTCGCCAGGAATATCGTTCATACGTCTGTAAACGATCGCACGAGGGTTGTCCCAGGAACGGAAAACAGCCTTAACAGCTTCCATCAGCTGAACCTTCGGATCCTGCGGGAATTCCTCGCCCATTTTCTCTTTATAAATAGATTTGTATTTTGCGATAACTTCCTTTAAATCATCAGCAGTTAAGTCTGTATCGTACTTAGCGCCCTTAGCTTCCTTTACTTCATCAAGGATGCCTTCGAAGAAAGTCTTGCTCATCTCCATAACAACGTCGGAGAACATCTGGATAAATCTTCTGTAAGAATCGTATGCAAATCTCGGGTTGCCTGTCTTCTTGGCAAATCCTTCCACTGCAACGTCGTTCAGTCCCAGGTTTAAGATGGTATCCATCATACCAGGCATGGATGCTCTTGCGCCGGAACGTACAGATACTAATAACGGATCTTCGGTATCACCGAATTTCTTGCCCTGGATTTCCTCTAATGTCTTCAGAGCGTCAAAAATCTGTCCCTGAATCTCATCCGTAATCTTCTTGCCGCTGTTATAATAGTCTGTACAAGCCTCTGTCGTTACAGTAAAGCCCTGTGGAATCGGAAGACCTAAATTAGTCATCTCCGCTAAGTTAGCTCCCTTACCGCCTAACAGGTTCTTCATGTCGGCTCTGCCTTCTTTGAACAAATAAACCCATTTTGTTGCCATAAGTATTTCCTCCTCAAATAAAGTTATCGGTTCGCTTTCACGCCGTAAGAAAAAAGCGCGCGAAAGACCTGTCAATATTATAGCATAATTCAATTTCTAGTAAAGGGGTTTTCTTGATTTACTGGCAAAAATTCGCTCTTTTTTCAGTACAATTTTATGAAAGTGCTTTCAAATTCTGTCATTTTCTGATATGCGATTTTCATTCGTATATACGATTTTCCATTATCTGACAGGTTCCGGCTATTATCAGAAATCCCGTTTCTTCCTTCTGTATAATCTCACAGTTTACCGCTGTCGGAAAAGCGGACTTTTTCAGGCTGAAACCGTTTCGATGCACGGTGAAAGACCTGGCGGAAAAGCAGCTCCCGGATAATATATAAAGTCTTTGCAAGATACTCTTTTTTGGGAGTTTCCCGGAAAAAATCGTCTTCCAGGCCCTCACGGCTGGAGTTATCCAAAGTTCCTTCAAACAGAACATACGGCTCCAGCAGTTCGGAAAAGAGTTTGGGTGTATACCGGTAATACGGCTTGTGGAGCGTGATCCCCGCCTCCTCCAGCACTCTGGCAACAAACTCCCCGCAGTTGTATGCCTTGTAAAGCGGATGGCCGCCGAAAAGGGGGATCAGCAGCATATGGATCAGATTATACATGATCTCAGGATCATGCTTCACGTCTTCCATGAATCGTATGGCGTTTTCATATCCCGCCCTCGAGACCGGTACCCGGAAAATCTTTGTGTAGATGGGCACATCCTCTCCCAGCGTATAATAGATCCTCTTCTCCTCGATATATCCGGATATGGGCGGCGTCCTGGCCCGCAGCCTGGAAAATGCGTAAAAATGAGTATACGTATCATCCAGCGATACCGCCACATGGGTGTACCGGTACCCCGTCGCCTTCTGTGTCAGGCGGCCAAAACCGGAAGGGAGGTAGAGGAGCAGAACATATAAGTATTCCATCACGGTTCCTTTCTTGCCTTTTTTCTTATTCTACCATATAATTTTATCAGATAACAGCGCATTTGAACGCAGCGAACGCTGGCTGCTCATAACAGGGAGGTGTCATATGATTCTGCTGGTAAAACCGGAAGCCGCAGGCAGCGGATTCAGCCTGGATATGGCTCTTAAGACAGAGCCTCTGGAACTGGAGTATATAAAAGCCATGCTGAAGGAATTTGATGTGGAGAGCATCATCTATGAGGCATCCTTCAACAGGCGCAGTTTTGATGAAATTTTCAGGGAGTACAACCCCGATGCGGTTGCTGTCACCGGTTATATTACTCAGGAAAACATCATGCTCTCCTACGTCCGGCGCGCAAAGGAGCTGTGTCCCGGCTGCATCACCATGGTGGGCGGCTCACATGCACAGCTGAATCCGGAACGTTTCTTCGATCCGGCGGTGTCATACATATGCCGTTCCGACAATATCTACGCGATTGCTGATGTTTTGATGGCAGAAGGGATCATTCCGCTCAAAAATGGCTCCTGTCCCCCGGAACTGTCCTCCATTGACGGACTCTGCTATCAGGAACAGAGCTGCCTCCCGGAAAACGGCACGGCACAAAATGGCGCAGTCTCACGGAATAAGAGCCTCTGGCGCAAAAATCCCATGAAACCGTTTGATATCAACAAACTGCCAATTCCGGACCGCACGACATTTTCCCGTTATCAGAGCCATTACCGCTACTTAGACGTCTCCCCTGTCGCCCTCTTAAAGACCTCATCGTCCTGTCCCTTCCACTGTGCCTTCTGTTACGGCCGCCAGCTCAACTGCGGTACCTACTGCCAGAGGGATTTAGAAGCGGTCATTGAGGAGCTGGAGACCATCCCCTGCGATCACATCCAGATTGCCGATGACGACTTTTTATTCGATGTTCCAAGGCTCAAAACCTTTATCCGGCTGCTCCGGGAACGGAATATCAAAAAAACCTTTATCTGCTACGGACGATCCGATTTCATTGCCGCCCACGAATCCCTGATCCGGGAGCTGGCAGAAGCCGGCTTCCGCTACATCATGGTCGGTTTGGAGGCGGTTTCCGACAGCTTTCTGGATTCCTACCAGAAGCATTCCTCGCAGGCCCTCAATATACAGACCATCCGGATTCTTCATAAATACGGCATCAATCTGGTGGGGCTTTTTATCATCGACAGCCGTTTTAAAAAAGAGGATTTCCGCAATATGCGGCGGTTTATTCATGCACACCGGATCACTTATACGGGAGTTTCCATCTTTACACCCATACCGGGGACGCCGCTCTTTAATGAATACCGCGACCGGCTCACCACGGAAAATTATGAAAAATGGGACTTCATGCATCTGGTGGTCAAACCGGAATGCATGAGCCGCTTCCATTTTTATTTTGAATACTATCTTCTCATCATGGATTTATTTCGAATTGCGCAGAAAGCCGGAATATACAGCTTTCTGCGGCTGAAAGACTATAAGAATATTTTTTTGAAGCTTCTCTTTACAGACAGCTTTAAACTGCGGCCGGACCGTTAGAAGGAAGTTTTTTATTCTGTGCTGTCAGAAGAAAACGGCAGACAAAAAGCGTTAAAAACTCGGTCACAGGCATAACGGACCAGATTCCGGTAACGCCGAAAGCGACCGGCAGAAGGAACACGAGAATTCCGTTTATCACCATCCCCCTCATCATGCAGATGAACAGGGAGTATCCCGGCTTCATCACGGACTGGAAATACGTGCTGTAAAGAATATTAAAGCCCATGGCGAAGAACGACAGGAAATAGATCCGCACGGCCGGGACGGACATGGCCAGAATCTCCGCCGTAGGCTTTACAAAGGCTGCCGTCACCAGAGCCGGCAGCAAAAGGCCGATTCCCGTAAAGAGAACGCCCGACACGGTCACCGCCATTTCACCCAAATGGCGTGTCTCCTTTAACCGTTCCTTCCTGCCTGCGCCGTAATTGGTCGCAAGAATCGGCTGAACCGCCTGGGATATGCCGTTGCTGATGGAAGCCACGATCAGGGCGCTGTTGGAAATGATTCCATACACCACGACGCCCAGATCCCCGACGTAGACAAGAAGCTGGCGGTTGAATAAAAATGTCACCACGCCATTGCACATCTCCAGCAGGAAGCTGGCAAAGCCGGCTGTCACCACTTCCCATGCCTTCCTCCAGTTCGGGCGGGCCACCGTCTTAAGCGTGCTCTCCGGTGAGAAAAAATGAGTCAGCAGGATTCCCACCGTCAGGAGGGAGCCGATCACCGAGGCGACAGCTGCCCCTGCCATCCCCATCTTCATTGGAAATATAAAGATATAATCCAGAATCACATTGGTCACGCCGCCTGCCACCACCGCGGCCATGGACACCTTCGGCGCCCGGTCGTTTCTGACAAAGGCCTGCAAAAAGGCTGAGAATAAGAACACCGGGGCGCCCGTAACCAGGACGCGTCCGTATTCATCCACGTAATTCCCCATGGTATCATTTCTGCCCAGAAATTCTGTCACCGGCCGGAAAAGCAGATGTCCGCCTGCAATGTAAAAGACGGCAAAGGCCACGGCCAGCCAGAGGGCCACCGTAAAATACTCTCTGGCCGCCCGTTCATCCCGCCGTCCCTTCGAGATGGAGAGCAGAACGCCTCCTCCGACGCCGAAGAGCATCCCTGTTCCAAAAAACAGGCTGAATAAGGGAAGCAGCAGGTTTAACGCCGCAATTCCCACGGCTCCCACTCCGCGGCCGATCATCAGCGTGTCGGCCAAAATATAAATAGAAGTAACCAGCGTTGCGCTGATGGACGGCATCAGATACTTGATAAACAGCTTTGGAACCGGTTCTTCTAAGAGATTTAGTTTCTGCACAATATTCCTCCTTTTGTTTAAATCCTTTATCAGTTTACCATTTTTTCTTTAAATGACAAGCTCCTTTATAATAATTCTGTAAAATCGCGCCCGATAACGTTGTTTCTATCGACAAAATATGGTAAAGTAATAGTAGCTCTAATAACAATCTTTCAAACGATAGGAGGAATTACGTATTATGAAAAAGAGAGCATTAGCAGTAACACTGGCGGTCCTGATGGCGGCATCCTTAAGCGCATGCGGTTCTTCGAATTCCGGTTCCGGCAGCACAACAGCTGCTCCCGCGGAGACGACAACTGCCGCGGAAACAAAAGCGGCAGAAGCAGAGACAACAGCCGGTACCGCAGTAAAATCGGAATCTTCCGACGGTTATGAACTGGCTCTTGTTACCGATTTAGGTACCATCGACGACAAGTCCTTCAACCAGGGCGCCTGGGAGGGCATGAAAAAGTACGCCGAAGAAAACGGTATTTCCTACAAGTACTATCAGCCTCAGGAAGGAACGACAGACTCTTACTTAGAGACCATAGGTCTGGCCATTGAAGGCGGCGCGAAACTGGTTGTATGCCCTGGATTCTTATTTGAAGAGCCTGTTTATCTGGCACAGGACCAGTACAAGGACGTACATTTCATCCTTCTGGATGGCGAGCCTCACAGCGGCGACTACTCTGAATACAGAACGGAAGCCAATACCATGCCGATCCTGTTCCAGGAAGACGAGCCCGGCTTCCTCGCCGGATACGCTGCAGTAAAAGACGGCTATACCAAGCTGGGATTCTTAGGCGGTATGGCAGTTCCGGCCGTTATCCGTTACGGCTACGGCTTTGCGGAAGGCGCTGACTACGCAGCCAAAGAGATGGGCGTGGACGGCATCGAGATCATGTATAACTACACAGGCGCATTTGCGGCGACACCGGAAGCACAGTCCATGGCTGCATCCTGGTATCAGAACGGCACGGAAGTCATCTTCGGATGCGGCGGCGCAGTAGGCAACTCCGTTATGGCTGCTGCTGAAGAAAAGAGCGCCAAGGTCATCGGCGTTGACGTTGACCAGAGTTATGAATCCGACACAGTAATCACTTCCGCTATGAAACAGCTTTCCGTATCTGTTTACGACGGCGTAAGAGATTTCTATGCAGGCAGCTTCCCGGGCGGCAAGACCAGCATCTTCTCTGCAAAGAACGACGGTATCGGTCTTCCGATGGAGACCTCCAAGTTTACGAACTTCACACAGGCAGATTACGACGCGGTCTACTCTCAGTTAAAGGATGGCAAGATCACTCTCGTACAGCCTTCTGAAGACAACAACGACCCAACCAAGGATTTAACGCTTGAAAAGACAACTATCAACTTCGTAGAATAATCGAGTCTGCATAAGAAAGGAGATGGCGTTTGATTTCCCAGTCACAACTGAAGACGGGTATCTTACGCCATCTCCTTTTTTTGCACTGCAAGGGGGTTCCCATGGATGATTATATTATCGAGATGCTGAATATTACGAAAGAATTTCCCGGCATCATCGCCAACGACAACATCACTCTGCAGCTGAAAAAGGGCGAGATTCACGCTCTTCTCGGCGAAAACGGAGCAGGAAAATCGACACTCATGAGCGTTCTGTTCGGCCTCTATCAGCCCGAAGCAGGCGTCATTAAGGTCAGAGGAAAAGAAGAAAAGATTACCGGACCGCTGGATGCCAACGCGCTGGGCATCGGCATGGTTCACCAGCATTTTAAGCTGGTACATAATTTTACCGTTCTCCAGAACATCGTCCTCGGTATGGAGACTACCAGACACGGCTTTTTGAAAATGGACGACGCCCGGAAAAAAATCATGGATTTAAGTGAGAAATACCAGCTCACTATCGATCCCGACGCGCTGATCTCCGACATCACGGTCGGCATGCAGCAGAGAGTCGAGATCTTAAAGATGCTTTACCGTGACAATGAAATCATGATCTTCGATGAGCCCACCGCCGTCTTAACCCCACAGGAAATTGACGAACTGATGCAGATCATGAGGGACTTAGTGAAAGAGGGAAAGTCCATCCTCTTCATCACTCATAAGCTGAACGAAATCAAGGCGGTTGCCGACCGGTGCACGGTCCTGCGCCGTGGAAAATATATCGGAACCGTAGACGTAAAAGACACCACGCCGGAGGAAATGTCCGAGATGATGGTGGGCCGCAAGGTGAATCTGACTGTGGAAAAGGGCCCCGCCTCCCCGAAAGACGTGGTTCTGGAAGTAAAGAATTTATCCGTCAGAGCCAACAAAGAGGGGCACACCAAGAATCTGGTGAGCAACGTCACCTTCCAGGTTCGAAAAGGTGAAATCGTCTGTATCGCCGGTATCGACGGCAACGGCCAGACAGAGCTGATCCACGCCATCACCGGACTGGCTGAGATGAGTGAGGGAACGGTACTGTTAAACGGTCAGGATGTGACGAAAAAGAGCATCCGCTATAAAAATACTCACGGCCTCTCCCATATCCCGGAGGACCGCCACAAACACGGACTCGTTCTGGACTATAATCTGGGCTATAACCTGGTGCTCCAGCAGTATTTTGAGAAGGATTTTCAGAAGTACTCTTTTTTAAAGAATGACAGCATCTACGGTTACTCGGAAAAGCTGATTGAAAGTTACGATATCCGGAGCAGCGAAGGCCCCTACACCAGCGCCCGAAGCATGTCCGGCGGCAACCAGCAGAAGGCGATCGTGGCCAGGGAGGTTACCAGGGACCACGACATCCTGCTGGCGGTACAGCCTACGAGAGGTCTTGACGTGGGCGCCATCGAATATATCCACAAGGAGTTAATCAAGCAGCGTGACGCGGGCGCCGCGATTCTGCTGGTATCCCTGGAGCTGGACGAGGTCATGAACCTAAGCGACAGGATTCTCGTCATGTTCGAGGGCTCTGTTGTGGCTGATTTAGATCCCAAGAAAGTTACAGTACAGGAATTAGGCCTCTACATGGCCGGTTCAAAGAAAGAAGGTGGCCAATCATGAAACAGAAGCAACCACGGGATTACACTGGCGTACTATCTTCCATCTTTGCCATCGTGCTGGGACTGATCGTCGGCCTGATCATCCTGTTCCTCTGCAATCCGGCCCAGGCACTGCCCGGATTTGCAACGATTCTGACGGGGGCGTTTACCCACGGGGCCAAGGGCGTCGGGCAGGTATTCTACTATGCGACTCCCATCATTTTAACCGGTCTCTCCGTTGGCTTTGCCTTTAAAACGGGACTCTTCAACATCGGAACGCCGGGTCAGTTTATCATGGGCGGCTTTGGAGCCGTCTACGTAGGGATTCTGTGGACCTCCTTAGGGCCGGCGCACTGGTTTGTGGCTCTGCTTGCCAGCGTCGTCATGGGCGCCGTATGGGGGCTCGTTCCGGGTCTGTTAAAGGCCTATTATAACGTCAATGAGGTAATCGCCTCCATTATGATGAACTATATCGGCATGTATCTCGTCAACTGGATTGTAAAGAGCAGCAAGCCGCTGTTTAACAATCTGCGGAATGAATCGAGAAACGTGGCGGCTACCGCAAATATTCCGAAGATGGGACTGGATAAGATATTCCCCGGCTCCAGTGTCAACGGAGGCATCATCATTGCCATTATCGTGGTCATCCTGATTTATCTGCTGTTAAACAAGACCACATTCGGTTATGAGCTGAAAGCGGTCGGCTTCAACCGCGACGCCAGCAAATACGCCGGCATCAATGAAAAGAAAAGCATCATCATGTCCATGATGATCGCAGGCGCCATCGCCGGACTGGCCGGCGGCCTCCTCTATCTGGCCGGAACCGGAAAACACATCGAGATCAAGGATGTTCTGGCTTCCGAAGGCTTTACCGGAATCTCCGTCGCCCTGCTGGGACTCAGCAATCCGATCGGCGTTCTGTTCTCCGGCATCTTTATCGCCTACTTAACGGCAGGAGGATTCTATCTGCAGCTGTTTGAATTTTCAACGGAAATCATCGATATCATTGTGGCGGTTATCATCTATTTCAGCGCCTTTGCCCTTATGGTGAAGATGCTGATCGGAAGGGTGCAGAAGGCGCGCCATGAAAAAGAAGAGGCCCAGGCGAAAGGAGGAGGAGACGCATGAGTGTTATTTATTTTATCTTTCAGCAGACCATGTATTTTATGATTCCTCTTATGATCGTGGCTTTGGGTGCCATGTTCTCGGAACGCAGCGGTATCATCAATATCGCTCTCGAAGGAATTATGACCATGGGTGCGTTTACCGGAATCCTGTTCATCCACTTCACAGGAGGCACCATGAGTGGCCAGATGCAGCTGATCCTGGCAGTCTTAATCTCCATGGCGACCGGCATGTTTTTCTCCCTGTTCCATGGATATGCCTCCATCAACATGAAGGCGAACCAGGTTATCAGCGGTACCGCCTTAAACATGTTCGCCCCCGCGTTCGCCATCTTCGTGGCCCGCGTCATCCAGGGCGTGCAGCAGGTACAGTTTACCAATACCTTCCGTATCACCTCCGTTCCCGTGCTGGGTAAGATACCGTTTATCGGACCGCTGCTGTTCCAGAACGCCTATATCACCACCTACATTGGAATCGGAATTTTTGTAATTTCCACGATTGTACTTTATAAGACGCGGTTTGGCCTGCGCCTGCGCTCCTGCGGCGAGCATCCCCAGGCGGCCGATGCGGCGGGCATCAACGTCTACCACATGCAGTATGCGGGCGTCCTGATCTCAGGCGCGCTCGGAGGCTTAGGCGGCCTGGTATTCGTCGTTCCGACCTCCACCAACTTTAACGCCGATGTCGCCGGATACGGCTTCCTGGCTTTGGCCGTCCTGATCTTCGGCCAGTGGAAACCGGTGAAAATCATGCTGGCCTCCCTGTTCTTCGGACTGATGAAGGCAGTGGCCGCCGCCTACTCCGGAATTCCGTTCTTAAGCAGCCTCGGAATTCCCAGCTATTTTTACAAGATGGTGCCGTATATCATCACGCTGATCGTGCTGGTATTTACATCGAAAAATTCCCAGGCTCCGAAGGCGGAAGGCGTGCCTTACGACAAGGGACAGAGATAAAAGACATATTGAAATCAAAGAAGTCCTCCCAGCCGCAGCGTTTACTGATACAGCCGCGGCCGGGAGGACTTTTGCTGTCCGGCAGATAAAGCAGATCCCGTTGCACCTTTTTCTTTCCGTGTGGTATAATGTGCCCTGAGGAGGTAATCATCATGACACCATTAAAAGAACTGTTACAGAAGGCGGATCAATTGAAAACCGGCCGCCAACAGGATATTGCCATTACGGAAGAAACCATAAGGGAACTCCACAGAACAACTGCAGCCGAAAGCGGCTCCACTCCGTCAGATTCCTACCGCACCGACATGCCGGCCGATGCAGACAGCGGATATCAGCCGCCTCAGCCGGAGGATGTTCCAAGGCTGACCGGCCATCTGGCGGATCAGATCCGCTCCTCAAAGTCCTCGCTCCACCCCATCGAACTGGCAGCCATGGCCGGAAAAAGGCTGATTGATATTCAGCCATTTGACCGCGGGAATGAAGAGACTGCGTTTCTTCTCATGAATCTGATTCTGGCTTCTGAAGGTTACTGTCCCGTTACTGTCGGTATCGAACGCCGGGAAGCATACCGGCAGGTCCTCTCCGCTTCCGGAAAGGAGTACGACATGGAGCCGTTCACCCGCCTGATTGCCGGATGGATACTGGAAAGGGCGAACGCCTGAGTACACAGCCGCTCTCTTAACGGAAAAACGGCCGATCCCCTCCGATATCTCTTACCGTTTTTCCGAAATATCAAGTTTGAACTCAAATCTGCAGTCATCCTCACACCACATGCAGAAATTGGTTCCCCATTTATTGTTAAACAGATTGAACGAAAATCCCTTTCTCAAATCCGGCAGCCTGCGATAATCATCGTAGAGATTCCGTCCGCCTGCGCTGACTAACGGGGCATGTACAGTCTCAATTGCCATTTTTCCGTCGGAACCATCATAGACCAGCCGTTCCACACAGTGCTGGAGGCGGTTGCCGCCTCTCAAGACATTAAGCGGCGAGACGGGAACTCCCATTTTTTCCATCAGCCAGCGGTTCGGGTTCTCCGTATCAGGGATAAAGTCGAACCAAAGGGCTTCCGGCATGCGGTTTGCGTCTTTGCCAAACCAGGACACGCTGCAGGTGATCTGCGGGCCAAACACGTATTTTATCTGAGCCGCCTGCGGACAGCCGTATTTTTCTGCCGCTTCGGCGTCCCCCGCCAGGTCAATAAGAAGTTCCTCTCCGCAGACCCTCAAATCCCTGACGCTGAATTCATAATACCGGTTCTCCAAATCTTCTACAAACTCCAGCCCCGGTTTGGAGAAATCGCCCTCCGACCAGCAGCCATTCTCATAGAATGCCCGGTTGTAGCGGTAGTAGTTCTGGACACAGTTCAGCGCATTGAAGGTCTCATATCCCAGCCGGCCGATGGCTCCGTCCTTTGCCCAGTCTCTGCCTCCCCGTTCCAGTTTTCTTATGGCTCCGCTTCCATCGACTGCCGCTTTCCAGCCGCCGATTTCCAGAATTTCTCCCACGCAGACCCTGCGGCCTTCGGACTCTTCCTTTACCGGTATGCAGCCTGTGAGCGCACGTTCCGCCTCCGCTTTTAAATCGGCAGGCAGTTCTTCTAACGCCTTCTTTAAATATTCCCTCTGCTCCTCATGAGAGCTCTCATAATACCGGTAAGATCCGGTAAAGACACCGCCGCGGTACCGTTTGAAATCAATGTCCAGCACTTCGCGCATCTGTGCATTTCTGTTTGTTAAGAATTCCAGAGTCGTCTCGTCCGCCGCCCTGGCCTTCTGAAAGTCTTCCTTGGTCCAGTTCTTAAAGTCGGCCAGATATTTCTTGTAATCCAGCCCCCAGGTATGCTCTGCGATCAGCATCAGATTCATCATAAATGCATCATAGCCTTCACAATCCCTGGAAAACCGGCCTTCCCTCTGCCATTGATCTTTAAGCCGGATTAATTCGCGGTAGCGGCTGACCTTCCACGGATCAGAACCAATGCCGTGAATCCAGGTGTCCCCAATCTCTTCCTCGATCACAGGCAGCGTCTCTTCCACTGCCAGAAGGCTTTCGGCATACGCATCCAGGGTGGAGGCTTCCACAACGGCGTTGGGATACAGCTTTCTAATCCGCTCGTATTCCGCTTCCACCTCCTCTGCCGACTGCGGTCCCAGATTATCGCCTGTATGGGCGAACTCCAGCACCTCATCCATCCCTTCCACATACCCCGGCGCCCCGTACTGGGAAGAATACTGGACGATGATCTGCTTCGTTCCATGTCTCCAGACGAATGTCTGCGGAATCTCAGGTACCATGGATGACGCGTTGACTCCGATATGAAGGAAACGGATTCCCTTATCTGCCAGCGCATCCACTACTGCGATCGTATGACCCGGCACGTCGGTCATTTTCGCCGCAATGGTGTGTCTTTTGTAACGTGAATCCAGCCTGCTGCCCAGCTCCAGGCCATATTGGAATAAATCCATGTCCAGAAGCTCCGTGTGAGTGGTGCTGGCAATCCCGTGCCAGCAGATATCTCCTCTTTCAATGGCGGCCTCCAGTTCGCTTAAGGCCTTCGCATCCGCATGTTTTAAATAGTAGTCAATCAGGTACGATCCCACCGTCCAGATAAACCGTTTTTCCTTTCCTCCATTCATCTCCTCTGCCAGGCGGACGGAATGAGGAATATATTCCTTTACATAACGGTCCAGTACATTCCGGCCCATATCCGTGAAGCCGATGTCTAAGTGAGTCTTGTATACGACGTGCACTTTCTTGATTTTCTGATAATCCATGATACTCCTCCATTGATTAAGGCTTATTTTACTGAAGCGGCAATCACAGCCACCGGTTCTTTTTTATCGGCTCCGGCCGGCCGGATACGGTATTTCTTTACAGCCGCCGGAATAATAAAGGTTTCTCCATAATGAACTTCAAAGGGTTCAAAGGCGCCTTGCGGACTTTCAATAAACGCTTTCTCCCCTTCCACCAGGTTCAGCACGTGAACGCTGTCTTCCATGGAACATTCCACCGGCTTTGTCAGTGTGTAACGGTGGGTTTCGATAAACTCCCGGCTGTGAAGTCCCGTACGTTCCAGCTTAAGGCCTTCCTCCTCCCGTATGGTCCGTTCCTGATGAACCAGATTGTCATACACCCAGTCCGTATCGCGGTCCCACTGGATATTCGCCGCTCCGTGCTCTAAATGGATGGGGCGCGGAAGACCGTCCAGGCCCACTCTGCCCCAGTCCCACAGCTTAAAGGTAAAGATATAAGGCGTGGCGCTGATTTCCAGCACCATGGCATTCTTTCCGGAACAGTGGATCGTTCCGGCCGGGATCAGAACGTGATCGTGCTTCTTCACCGGAATCCGGTTCACGTAATGCTCTGCCGGAAAGAGGATTTTCCCCTCTCTCGCCTCCTCTAAATCGTGGAACATGGCGTCTCTGTCTACGTCCTTTTTAACGCCCAGATAGACACAGGCGTCGTCTCCTGCATCCAGAATATAGTAACTCTCATCCTGGGTGTAATGCATCCCGAACTGATCCTGGATATATTCGGTCAAAGGGTGCACCTGCAGCGATAAGTTTCCGCCTCCCATGGTATCCAGAAGGTCGAAGCGGATAGGGAATTCTGCCCCGAACCTTGCATGGACTCGGTCACCCAGCAGCTTTACCGGCTGGTACAGCACCAGGTCCATGGCCGGAATTTCCACCGTCACCTCACCGAATTTTAAGTTTAAGCTGTTCTCCTCCGGCACGCCGTCAAAGCTCCAGGCAAAATTATCTTCCGACGGGTCCAGACCGAATCTGGTTTTCATCCACTGTCCGCCCCACACGCCGGGATCGAAGTAGGGCTGCAGGCGGAACGGCTCGCTGCTGACTCTGCAGAGCGCCTCCCGGAACGCTTCCCCGGTGATCATCTTCGGATTATTTCTCTCATTGGTATCCACTACATAATCGAACCGCTGGAACCGCTCCTTTTTATAGCGGTCCGCCAGCCTCCATTCAATAAAAAAGCCCCGTTTGTATTTACTTAAGACCGGATCCCCGGTATTGGAACAATTCCAGTTAGGCATTCCGGCCCGGTAACGAAGCTGGATCTCCCAGCGGGCCATATCAAAATATACGTACACATCCCCGTATGTAATATAGGAAGCGCCGGTGCCGTACACCACCACACGACCCGCTTCCGTC
>OGZI01002578.1_pt1 | contig 14406 bp, 9 predicted proteins | sample 1576711 | NCBI WGS metagenome assembly OGZI01 (sample SAMEA3541482, study PRJEB24748) | human gut metagenome | biome: human gut; feature: human-associated habitat; material: faeces | place: China | collected 2012
GGAGCAAAGCGAAACATAGCGGAGAGATCTCATATATTTGCTTGTTTACAAGCAAATATAAATGTATCGTAGATACATAAAATATGAAACTCTCATACTAAATAGGACTTTGAGAGATTTGCATAATAATTTTATCTAATTATTTTTTATTTCTTTCAGAAATACTATTGCTTGCCAGCAAGCAATAGTTGAGATCTCCAGAGTCATTGTATCAAATGCTACAACGACTCCGTCAGACCTACTTTTGTTTACAAGTAAACAAAGTTAGGACTAGATTCACGTCACTTCACTACGTTCCGTTTCGGTCGAAATGACGTGTTTGGGGGTGCTTCTTCTAACAATACTATGACGTGAATTAGTTTGTTTTTTATATTATTTATATTATGTTTAAATAAAAATTATATAATTTTTTATTTTTTTCTATTATATTTTTTCTTATATATTTATAAAGATGAAGTTTATTTACCTTTAATGTCTAGCTACTAAACGAAGTTATCTCCCTTATACGTCATCTCGACCGGAGTGGAGCAAAGCGAAACATAGCGGAGAGATCTCATATATTTGCTTGTTTACAAGCAAATATAAATGTATAGTAGATAAACTATTGCTTGAAAAAAGCAAAAGAAAAGCAGACTCATTTGTCTGCTTTTCATAATATCTAATTATTTACTTTTGAAATAGGAACATGCCTGTTACAAATTGATTATCATTTAGTACCTTGTCAATTTTTATTTCCACTTCTTTTACTTTCTTTATTTCCGTTCCATTTATTTCATACTTTGCTAAAACCTCTTTATTATCTTCAAATATATGGAATACATAGAGATAATTATCAACTTTGAACATTCTAGTTGCTCCCGACTCTAATTTGTGAAATATTTCTTCTCCCGTCTTTATGTTTTTAAAAGTAATTCCTCCATCACAAGGTGGTAAAAACTCTGCACTTCCTAGAATATAATAATCTTCTGAAATTGCAACATCAACAACATTCTTTGTCTGCAAATCAACTTTTTCCAACTCAAATGTATTCTCATCAAAAATATACATCATATATTTATTGTCATTATTCTCGTTGTTTGCAAAATAATATTTATTTCCTATTTTGCTCAATCTATCAAATTGATACTGTTCCAATTCAATGCTCTTTACAAGTTCCAAGTCATTATTATATACATACAAAAGTGTCTCTCCTATTTTACTTTCTTTAGTAAGATCGTCTTTAGCAGAAATTACAAATAAATGTTCGTCATTTGCAAAACTTAAAGAGATATACTCAGCTTTTAGTTCTATTGTTTTTTTCTTTCCATTATCCTTATTTGTTACAGTAATATAAGATATTCCATTTGAATTTGTCGTTCCAAAAACATTTGTCTTATTTTCTGCAATAGTATATAGTCCAAAAGGCTCTACCTCATAAGTCTTATATGAAAAGTCTTTTAGATTAACTTCCAAAATTTTATTTTCATCATGTTTGTATTCATGTCCTATTACCTGTCCAAAATAAGAATTTTTATTAAAAGTAGTATTATGAGCAAAATGGCCTACATTTGTGAAAGGAAAATCTATATCTGTAATCAAATTCAAATCTTTATCATAACCTAGTATTGTTGTCTTTTTGGTAAAATTTGTTGTCTTTACAATTCCAAATAGAAGTTTACTTCTCTGTTCTTCTGTTATTTTTGGCGTATTTAAACTTTGATTTGGTGTTTTATATTTCCAAAACAAAAACACTCCAGAAATAGCTATTAATGCAAAAACTAAAATTGATATAATTTTTCTTTTCTTTGTCATAAGCTCCTCGCTTTCTACCTAACGGTTAAAAATTAGCCCTTTAAGTTTACAATTAATTTGTAAACTAACCAGCTTATGCTAAATATAGCATAAATATATTATTTTGTCAATTATTTTAACAATATTGTTTTGCGTTTTATTTTATGTTTGTTTTAAAATATTAAAACCGAAATATCGTCATATTTTTAAGCAAAAAATGTTTTTTATTTGTTGTATATATTTTAAGATAATAAATTTTGTAAATTAAGATTTATATAAGTATCTTGTGGGCATATAATCAAAAGTAAATATATCGTAGATATATATTATGGATTTTTTCACAATAAGGTAGCTTTAGATTTACATAGTAATTTTATTTAACTATTTTTTGGTCCTTTGCAGGACTCACTATTATTTGTAAACAAATAATAGTATGAGATCTCTCCACTCCGTTTCACTACGGTCAAGATGACGTGTTGGGAGTATTTCTTTGCAAAATATTGTGACGTGAATTATTTTGTTTTATAGACAATTACCCCCGTCAGACCTACTTTTGTTTACAAGTAAACAAAGTTAGGGCTAGATTGACTTCGTTTCACTTCGCTCAAGATGACGTGTTGGAGGTTTTTCTATTCAAAGTATTGTGACGTGAACTATTTTGTTTTATACAATGACTCCGTCAGACCTACCATTATCCTTTTTGCAATAAGAACCCCACCCTTCCACGATGCTTTGCATCGTGTGGGTTCCCGGAAACCTTGTTGTTTCACAATAAAAAAGCAAGCTTAAAACTTGCTTTTAAAATTAACTATTTTCTCTTTTTTATTAAACCTAACCCAACTAAACTAACTAGTGCCATCGCTAATGAGCCAGTAGCTACTGCAGTCTTTGGTAATTTTGCTTTTCTACTCTCTTTACCAACTTCCGGCTTTAACATTTCATTTTTATCGTTTGATTTTCCGTTTTCACCATTTGATTTATTATTTCCACCATTTGGGTTTGAATTTGATTCCTTTTTAGTAGCACTTGCAACAAATACAGTATCTTTTTCAATTACAGTATTTTTTTCAGGTGTCCATTTCAAATCCTTATATCCTTCTTCAAGTTCAACATTTGGGAAATATTTTTGTTCTAAAACTGTTCCCTTCTTAACAGCATAAGTTTTAACTTTTCCTTTTTTTACTCCCTCTCCAAGTTTAAAAGTTACTTTTGCATGAGTTTTAGGAATAACTTGTTCATCTTCTATTTCAAAGACATCAAGAGGTTTCCATTTTCCAAATACTTCCATATCTTTTGTTATTTTAGTATCTTTTGTAAACTTAGTACCTGAACCATCAACATTTGTATTCCAACCTTCAAAATTATAATTTTTCAAACTCTTATCTGAAATTTTAGCATTTGTTTCAGTTGAATTAGCTATTGATTGTCCTGCAAGAACACTGATTTTTTCATGTTGTTGTTCTTTATCTCCAAATTTTGTAGTATTTTTATTGAAATCAATAACATTCTTAATTTTTACTTCAACAACTTTAACTCTTGTGCGTTCTCCTCCAGCTTTTTCTGCATAAGAAATAGCCAATTTTACAGAATTTTTTTGAGCATCTTTTAGAAAACTTTCTTGTATATAAGTTCTAAAAGCCCATTTAACAGGTTTACCTTTTGTTCTACCTACTAAGTTAGTTGCATAAATCATGTATCTTGAATTTTTAGCTAATGTATTCAATTCTCCTGATTTAGAACCTGAACCTTTTGTGAAGAATCTTTCAATATCATTATCAAAATCTTTTTCACCTTGTTTTCTGAATTTATAAGCATTTTCCCAATTAATATCGTATGAAAAAGCAGTTGCAGGTCCTTTTGGCTTTTCTCCATTTATCTTTAAATTTTCAGGATCTTTTAAAGAATTTGGAAGTAAAATTGAATGCCAATTATGATTATTCCATCCTTTTGGTGAAACAAGAGGCGCATAAACTCCTCCACCCTCAGAATTAACATTTGAAACAATTTCCCAATCAATATAAATTCCTCTCTCATCTTTGTTCAAATTAGCCTTATTTACTTTGATTGAATTTTCAATATTAACATCTTTAGCTTTGTTTCCAACAGTGAAAGATGTTGTCTTAGTTAATTCCTGAGCTGAAAATCCTTCGGCTTTAACATTTGTAGCAACTATGCTCGCAGAAACGGCTAAAGTTAATAAAAATGCCGAAAACCTTTTTGTTAAATTACTAACTCTCATGAATATCCCCCTTTTAAAATTATTCTTTTAAATAGTATCATAAAAATATATCCTTGTCAATTTATATATGAGACTTTTTTGTAATTTTAATATACAAATTTATTCACGAATATTTTCTCTCCTATATATCATTTTGAGTTAAATCAACTCTGTTCTACCAAACTCGAGATGACGTGTCAGGAACTTTTCTTTAAAATTACTTTGACGTAAATTTTTTTCCTTACAAAAAAGAGAACATCAATTCGATTTTAGATGTCCTCCTATCAACAGCGTTCTATGCTGTATATTATTTTGTTATAGCTTGTTATTTAAAAGATTTTTATATAGAAATATTATAAGTTTTCTTTTCTCTTTCTTCTAAATACTGAAAATATAACTGTTCCTGACAATCCTAACAATACTGTATATAGAGCTGAATTACTTCCTGCTCCTGTCTTTGGTATTCTTTGTTCAGGTGTCCTTACGTTTGTTACTACAAAACCTTCTTTTTCATTTCCTGTAATAACACTCTTGTATCCATTTCCAACCGGTTCTTCTTTGATTGTATAAACAATCTTCTTTCCCGCTTTGTATTCGTCAAGATCTGTAAAACTTCCTGTCCAATTATTTGCTTTTGTTAAAACCAGTTTCTTTCCTGTTTCTACTCCGTCAGCCAATAATTTAATTGTTACACTATTTGGTCTTACTCCATCTTGGTCATTTTTGTCTTCCCAAGCCTTTGTTACTTGTAAACTTGTCTTTCCCGGTGTGTATGAATTCTTAACATCATATCCTTTTATTTCTGTAGTATATCCTTCTACTTTTTCTTCAGTAATAGTATAGTTAATTTCTTTTCCATTTTCATACTTGTCAAGATTTTCAAATTTCCACTTCCAACCGTCTGCTTTTGTAACTTTCTTTGAAGCTATTTTTGTTCCGTTCTTTAATAGATTGATTGTTATTTCTGTCGGTCTCTTTCCGTCTTGGTTATCTTTATCATTCCAAGTTTTTGTTCCTTCTACAAATGTCTTTTCAGGTTCTCTTTTGTTTATTACATTAAATTCAGTATTTGAAGTTTGTGCAATAAAACCTGAATATCCATTTCCAACATCTTCTTCAATTGAGTATTGAATTTTCTTTCCGGCTTTGTATTCATCAAGATTATCAAAACTTCCCTTCCAGCCATTTACTGCTGTTAAAGTAAGCTTATCACCTGTTTCTACTCTATCGGCAAGTAATTTAATTGTTACACTTGTTGGTCTCTTTCCATCTTGGTCATTTTTATCTTCCCAAGCTTTTGTTACTTTAATACTTGTTTTGCTAGGAGTACGTGAATTTTTAACATTATATCCATCTACAATTTTTGTATATCCTGTTACTTCTTCTTCATCTATACTATATTTGATTAGTTTGCCTTTTTCATATTTTGGTAAATCCTTGAATTCATATTTCCACTTACCATCAGTGCCTTTTGAAACTTCTTTTGTTTCTACAACTATAGGAGTTTCATTTTCAACTTGTTTAAGTAATTTAACCTTAATTTTTGTCGGACGCTTTCCATCTTGGTTGTCTTTATCTTCCCAAGTCTTTTCTCCTGCTATATTTACTTTTTCAGTTTGTCTTGTATTTATTATTTTAAACTCTGTTTCTGATGGCTGTGTGATAAAACCTGCATATCCATTTCCAACATCTTCTTCTTCAATTGAATAATCAATCTTTTTTCCGTCTTTGTATTCATCAAGATTGTCAAAACTTCCCTTCCAACCATTTTCTTTTGTTAAAGTAAGAGTTTTATTAGTTGGTTGTCCGTTTGCAAATAACTTAACTGTTATACTTTCAGGTCTCTTTCCGTCTTGATTATCTTTATCTTCCCAAGCTTTTGTTACTTTTACTTCTATTTTTGTCTTTTTATTCTTAATAGTTGTAATCGTTGCTTGGCCATCTATAATTTTTACCGGTATAGGCTTGTCATCACGCATATAACCGAGAGGTGCATCTGTCTCTATTATTTCATAATCACCTTGAGAAAGACGTTCTGTTTCCGCCTCTCCTTTAGCATCAGTCACGATATTCCATACCTTGTTAGGATCACCTTTTTTTATAATTTTAAACTTTGCATTTGCTAGAGGTTTATCAGTATTATCAGAATCTACTTTTTTAATTTTGATTTTGTTTGTTAAGTCACCACCACCGGAACCATTTCCTTCTGCAGATTGATAATAACTAGATCTTTCAATTGTTTCTTCTTTTGACTTAAATTCCGCTTTGTTTTTTAATTTTAATCCTTTTTCATAAGTGGATTTGTAAAATAGATACCACTGTGTTGCATTTAACTTACCATCTGTGGAATAACCTTTGTCCTTTAAGAAATCACTCATTCTAAAGGTAAATTTTCGCATATCTTTGTCAAAAGTAATATAATTTTTCAATTCTTCATATTTAATAGATTCATATTTATCTCCACTTATATCATCTCCGGTACTATTAAACTCTACTTGTTTAAGTCTAAATGTATCCGGTTTATATTTTATATTTAAAGGCAATACTCCCGTTTCAGATGTGAGCTCATCACTAATAACAACATTTGCAAAAATACCCTTTTTAAAATTTAACCTAAGAACCCATTCCGCTTCATTTAAACCATCTTGAGTTTTATTCGCCCACTTTACAAAAACCTCATTATTACTTACATTTGGTTTCGGTTCAATATTATGATTATATGTCTTTCCATCAAAAGTATAAGATATAGTATAACTTCCATCTGATTTCTTAATATATTTAGAAATATTAAATGCTGAATCAAAAGAGAATTCACCCTTTATATTCTCATGTGTTTCTACATATTCTTCAAAAGTAACTACAATATCAGCACCACCATTGGTATTAGGAGTTGCAACTAAATGTCCCAAAACTTTCCCGTCTTCCGTTTTTAAATCAAACTCTACTTTGTGTGCCAATCTGAATTCTTCCGGAATTTTAATTTTGAAAAAATCTCCTTTTTTTAAAGTCTTACCATGTTTACTAGCATCCCATTTAATCTTTATTTTAAATGCCTCATAGAAATTAAATGTGCCGGTTGGATTTTCATTATTATCTCTTACTATCTTAAACTCTACTATCGTAGCATAAACCTCTTTTGGAGTTCTCATAATATCACGAACTTCAGTAATAAAAGTTTGTTCTTTTGATTTATTTCTTTCAGTATCAGACTTTTTATCCTTCTCTATCTTTTTATTCTCACTCTTATTTTTTTCTAAAGTTTTTTCTGACATAGAATCTGTCTTTTTACCCTCTTTAGATTTAGTATTATTAGCTTTGATACCAGTTTTTATATCCACTTCTTTTTTTGTTTTTTCTATATCGTTTTCATTATGTTTAGAGCTATCAGTTAAACTCTTTTTGACATCAGAGTTAATCTTTTTGTCAGTATAAACAATATTATTTTCATTACTCTTATTCGCAAAAGACACTTTTTCAAAACTAGGTGCAACAGTACCGAATAATAACGCAAATATCATTAATATACTAATTACATTTTTTTTCACTATATTATCCTCCTTATAATTATTCTTTAAAATGAACCTTACATTTACTTTAATATCTTGATTATTTTATACAAGCAAACTTAAGTCTATTTTTAAAAATACCATAACACTCTAATTTATTCTCTCCTTATATTATATTTATTAGAAATTATAATTATGGTATAAAACTCGTGATGTTTTTTATTATACCATATTTTTTTATAAAATTCAACAAAATATGACGATAGAATTAAAAAAGGCATAAAACAAAGATTCTTCCTTTTTACGTCATCTCGACCGAAGTGAAACGGAGCGGAGAGATCTCATACTTTTGCTTTAGCAAAAGTAAATGTATCGTAGATACATATAGAACTTTTGTTTTTTATTTCTTTCAGACATACTATTATCCTTTTTACAATAAAAAAGAGATAATTTCCATTATCTCTGTACTATAATATCTTTTAAGTAGTCAACATCTTTTATTAGTATTTTTTTCGTTTCAATCAATTCTATTATTCCTTTTGAATTTAGTTCCGCAAGTTTTCGGGTTACGGTTTCTCTTGTAAGCCCTGCAAAGGATCCCATATTTTCACGGCTTATATTTAATTCTAACAAAATTCCGTCGGCTTTTTTTATGCCGAAGTTTCTAGCCAAACTTAAAAGAAGTGATGCGACTTTTACATCTGCACTGTTTTCTATAAGTCTTGTTACTAAATCTTCTGCATGACGAATTCTTAAAAAGGATTCTTCCAAAATTTTTATTGTAACTTTTGGATATTTATTTATAATTTTATCAAAACATTCTCTGGAAAGAGAAATGACCAAAGTGTCTTCAATGGCTTGTCCATAGTAGATATAAGCTGTCTTTTTTATAAGATTAAGTCCGCCGATAAAATCATCTTTTTGATAGATATATAGCATTTGTTCAATTCCGGAACTGCTTATCGTAAAAACTTTTATTTTTCCACTTGCTATAATATACATTGTATCGGCTTTATCTCCGGGTTTAAATAAAAATGTATTTTTTTTGTATCTCATTATATTTAATTCATCTTTAAAAACATCTATTTCTTCAGTTGATAAATCAGAAAAAATTTGTAAATTTTGTAAATTAATATCTCTCTTTTTCATTTAAACCTCCTTAAACCATTTTGTAATTTTTATTCTAACATTTATTATAAATAAAATCAACAAATATTCATATTTTTTCGCTTAATGAAAAAACAGGTAAATTAATGATATAAAATTTTCCTGATTTTATTAAAAAAACCGAAAAAATATATTGACAAATATTTTTTTAGATGATAAAATAATGAAAATAAATTTTAAATTTGAAAGAAAGAGTAGAAAATTGAAAGTTTAAGAGAGTTAGTGGTTGGTGTGAACTAATACGGAAAATTTTTGAAAATCATCTTTTACAAAGGATTCGTGAAATGAGTAAGGAATCCCGCAGTGGTTTGCGTTACAAAAACCCGACATTGTTAGATGTTTGAGTGTTTCATTTTTTGAAAAATTAAGGTGGTACCGCGGAAGTTATTTCGTCCTTTGTTCTAAATAGAACAAAGGACTTTTTTTATTGTGAAACAACAAGGTTCCCGAGTACCCACCCGATGCGAAGCATCGTGGAAGGGTGGGATTCTTATTGCGAAATAATTTACCACCCTTTATATAATGAGATTATTTAAACAAAATGTCCAAAATTAAATTTTAGGAGGTTTTTATGAAAAACAATTTATCAAGAGAACAATTTTTTAGTGTGGCAATAATGCTATTCGGTTTATTTTTTGGAGCAGGAAATTTAATATTCCCTCCTCTATTAGGAAAACAAGCAGGTTCTGCAAGTTTTCAAAGTTTATTAGCCTTTGGAGTAACAGCAGTTGTATTTCCAATATTAGGTGTTGTTTGTGTTGCAAAGACTAAAGGTCTTTCAAATCTGGCAAGTAAAGTGGATAAATATTTTGCAATTATATTTACTACTATGATATATATGGCAATAGGACCTGGACTTGGAATCCCAAGAGCAGGAAGCCTTCCTTTTGAAATGGCAGTTGCTCCATTTTTACCAGAAAATGTATCAGTAAATGTGTCAAGACTTGTTTACACTTTTGTATTCTTTTTAGTAGCTTATTTAGTTTGTTTAAAGCCAAATAAATTAGTTTCAAGAATGGGAAAATTTTTGACTCCTGCTCTTTTACTTCTTATAACAGTAATGTTTGTTGGAGTTTTATTTAAAAATCCTAATGCTGTAACAAGTCCTGTTGGAGATTATGCGACTTCTTCAACTGTTAAAGGATTCTTAGAAGGATATAATACAATGGATACAATAGCAGCTTTAAACTTCGGTCTTGTAATTTCACTTGCAATAAAATCTTTCCAAGTTGAAAATGAAGAAAAAGTTATAGGTTATACTGTAAAAGTTGGTTTAGTTGCAGGTTCTTTCCTTTTTGTAATCTATGCAATGCTTGCTTACATAGGAATGACAACTTCAGGTTTAACTGAAACTGCCAAAAATGGTGCTGAAATATTAACAACAGTTTCACAATATGTATTCGGAAAATTCGGAATAGTTTTACTTGCGAGTATATTTACTCTTGCTTGTCTAACAACTTGTATAGGACTTATAACAAGTATAAGTAAATTCTTTGAAAATTTGACAAAAGAAAAAGTATCTTATAATAAATGGATAGTATTTTGGACATTTTTATCATTTTTAGTTGCGAACTTCGGACTTAACACAATATTAAAAGTTTCAGTTCCTGTTTTAGTTGCAATCTATCCTGTTTCAATAGTTTTAATACTACTTGGACTTACAGAAAAATATTTCGGATATAATAAATTTACTTATAGATTAGTTTGTTATACAGTAACTTTTATAGCTGTTGTAGAATCATTACAAAGTGTAAATTTAACTTTACCTTTTGTTACTAAATTAGTTTCAAGTCTTCCTTTTTATAGCTTAAGTCTTGGTTGGGTAATTCCAATGGTACTAACTTGGTTTATAGGAATGAGTTCAAAACTTTTAGAAAATAGTAGAAGTACAGCATTTAATAAATAAGAACCCCACCCTTCCACGATGCTTCGCATCGGGTGGGTTCCCGGGAACCTTGTTGTTTCACAATAAAATCTCGCCCTTCCTAAGTGCTCTAGACCACATGAACAAGATTAACCTTATTGCTTCACAATAATATTGATATAGATACTGTTTTGTGTTAAAATATAGTTCAAGAACTTTATAAGGAGGTTTTTATGGATGATATTTTAAAAATAAGAGGTCTTATTAAAATTTTCGGTCAAACAATAGCCGTAGATAACGTTGATATGAATATCAAACGTGGAGATATTTACGGATTTATTGGAAGAAACGGTGCCGGTAAGACTACTTTAATAAGAATTTTACTCGGTCTTTGTGAAAAAAGAAGTGGAGAAATTGAACTTTTCGGTTCAAGTAATTTATTTGAAGGAAGAGATAAAATTGGATGTATTGTAGAAAATCCTGCAATATTTCCAAAGATGACTGCAAAGGATAATATAATTGCTCAATCCAAAGTTGTTGGAATTAAACTTAGTGAAGGAGAAATTAATAATTTACTTGAAACCGTAGGATTGGATTTTTCAATGAAAAAGAAAGCGAAAGATTTTTCGCTTGGTATGAAACAAAGACTTTCAATAGCCCTTGCACTTGTAGGAAATCCTGAATTTTTAGTACTTGATGAACCTACAAACGGACTGGATCCGGAAGGAATTAGAGATATTAGAAACTTAATTTTAAAATTAAATAGAGAAAAAGATATTACTGTTTTAATTTCAAGCCATATTTTAGGAGAACTTCATAAATTGGCGACAAGATATGGAGTTATAGATAAAGGTAGACTCATTAAAGAATTTACTGCTAAAGAGCTTGATGAAAAAACTGAGGACGGTTTTGAGATAAAAGTTAAAGAGGCAGATGTTCAAAATACAGAAGAATTTTTTAAAGAAAATAATGTAGATTTTACATTTGATGGCGAAAAACTTAAGTTTATAATCTCTAAAGAAGAAAATTCCGACGAAATTCTTAAACAAATAACTTCAAAAGGAGTAATTCCAACTGCTTATGGCTTTAAGAATGTTGATTTGGAAGACTATTTTATGGAACTTATAGGAGGCAAACATGAATAGAGTTTTTAAATATGATGGTTTTAAACTGCAAAAATCAAAATTTTGGTGGATTTGTACATTAATCACAATGGCTTTGACTTGTTTTAGTATATTTTCAGCGTCAGCTCTTTCGTCAAAACTAGGGCAAAAAGCTTTCTCTTTTTCTCAATATAGAATAATAACAAATCCTACAACTTTTATATTTTTGATAATTGTATGTATATTTATCGGAAGTGATTTTAAAACAGGAACGATTAAAAATGTTGCATCCAAAGGAATTAAGAGACCTGAAATAGTACTTTCAAAATTAATTTGGAATTTCATTTTAGCAATAGCCTTTATGATTCTTTCAGTACTTTCAGGTCTGATTGCCGTGATTTTATTTACAAAAACTTCAATAAAATCAGATGATTTAGTAGAAATTATAAAATTGACAGCTATTGCAATTCTTGCACTTTGTGCATTTGCTTCAATCTTCACTCTAATCAGCTTTATGGTAAAGAGTTCAGGAGCTGCTATTGCGATTTCAATAATTGTAAGTTTAGTTTTAAATGTAATTGTTAGCCTACTTGAAACGATATTTTTTAAATCAGGCAACTTATCAAGACTTTTTCCTTTTTTCATCTCAAATATAACAGGTGGAGGCGCAACACAAAAAAGTACTACGATTTTTATTATTGCAATGTTTGTTTGGATTATAGTTTGTTCAGTTTTAAGTATCTTGTTTTTCCAAAAACAAGATATAAAATAGTAAATAATTATTAAAAAATGCAGATAATATTTATCTGCATTTTTTGTTGTTTGCTTAATTTTCCTATTTATATAACAATACTCCAGCCGTTTCCTAAAATTAAATTTGATATTAGAAAAGCTAGTAAATTAGACAATATTACCATTGGAAATAGTATAAATATCATTTCAACAAAGCCAAAAATAAGATAATGACCTCCTCTTTCTCCAAAAAGCAGACTGTAAAGATGATACTTAAAGTAGTATAATGGAGCTTCCCCTTCACTATAATCTCCATATTTTTTAAAAAACCATATCCAAGCTATCTCTCTAATATAAACCATAAGTCGATATGCCATAGTTACTGATATGATTATTCCAATAACAAATGTATATGAAAGAAAACTGTATTCAAAATATAATCGCATTAATGTTACATAAACAATTAAGATGATTTCTATAAGAAAAATCCATTTTATATATTTTTTCATTGTAAATTTATTTTCAACTGTAGATTCTTTTGCCAAAAACATCAAAATAACTACTAAAATAACTAAAACCATAGCTTTTATAATGCCCTCTGCTATTTCCATAATTTTCACTCCTTAAATGTCCAATCGTTAATTATAAGATAGTTCATCTTCTATAAATTTTCCGTCTTTAGCCTCATCAGGTATTATTATTTCTTCAACTTCATTGATTTCAGAATATTTTATTATAATTTCTTCATCCAAAGATACCGAATCAACTCTTTTCCCGTCTTTGAAATATGCAAATTTGGCTTTTATTTCACATTCTATCGGTAAAAATGTCTTTTTGTCAATTATATATTTTACTTCAATTTTTTCAGGCAATAGCTGTTTTATTAATCTATCTATATCCGGTTGAATCAAGGTTGTAATTTTTGCCAAGACTTCTTTAACAGAAAGTTCACTTCCTGAATAATTAACTTCATAAAACAAGTCCTGTTCAGACACTTTCATTTTATTTTTAATGGAGTTTAAAAATTCTGTTACACTTTCAAAGTTTGTAAGGCTTATTCTACGGTTATACGATTGTCTAAACTTTTCGTTTATAGCCTTCTTCCAAGTGTTAGTTTCTACATCTTCTATATAAACCGTATCGTCTGTAATATAAAATATATTCTCTACCTTTTGTCCATTTCTTTCTTCATTACGACTAATTTTTACAATTGACGGATTTGTAGTTATGGAGCTGTTTAAAGTTATAATTGCCTTTACATTTTGATCCGGATTTGTGAAATTTAGTTTAGTTTCTATTTTTGCATTTGTACTTTTTATTGATTTTGTGGCATTACTAATTTTATTAATTAAATCTTCATTTACAGTATTATCTCTATTAAACGAACAACCTACTGCTATAATAAAAAACGAAAAAATAGTTAAAAACACTAGAATTTTTTGTATTATCTTCATATCACACCTCCAAAACAAATGCTAATTACATTTTAATATATCTTTAATAAAATGTAAATATAAGTTTTGAAGCAAAAATGCAGACACTCAGTCTGCATTAAATTATTTTTCTCTATTTTCTTCAATTATTTTGCATTTTTTACTTCATCAGGAATTGCTATTTCTTTAACTTGATTGATGTCGAAATAATTTGCTTTTATATCCATATCAAAGGATATTTCTTTGGTTCCTTGCGAAACCTTAACTGTTGACTTTATTTCACAGTCTGTTGGATAAAATGTCTTTTTATCAATTAGGTATTTTATTTCAAGTTTTTCAATTTCCATATTTTTAAGAATTTTTTCTGAGTTTTGTTGAGTTGAAATTATAGCTTTTTTCAAGGATTCTTTAGCTGAATCGTCAATTCCTGAATAAGTAACTTCATAATTTGAGCCCTTTTCTTCTACATTCAAATTCTTTTCAACAGATTTTAAAAGCTCTACCATATTGTCAAATTTAGCAATATTTTTTCTATCTTCAAATGCTTTTCTTAAATTTGCATCTTTAGCAGGTACCCACTGATTGTAAATATTTTTTATATATATCTTTTCTC
>OGZI01002580.1_pt1 | contig 14404 bp, 7 predicted proteins | sample 1576711 | NCBI WGS metagenome assembly OGZI01 (sample SAMEA3541482, study PRJEB24748) | human gut metagenome | biome: human gut; feature: human-associated habitat; material: faeces | place: China | collected 2012
GGAGGCCTGAAAACGACCTTCGTCGACAATCAGCGGGCTCTGGGCGTCCAGCGCCTGCAGATCGCGCTGCGGCTTGCAGCGGCGGAGGATGGTTTTTACCCGGGCGACCACTTCCCGCGGGCTGTAGGGCTTGCAGATATAGTCGTCGGCGCCTATTTCCAGCCCCAGCAAACGGTCGATCTCTTCGATTTTCGCCGTCACCATCACCACCGGAACATCGGAGAAGCGGCGAATTTCCCGGCACAGCGTTAAACCGTCGGTGCCGGGCAGCATCAGGTCCAGCAGGATCAGGTGCGGCGGCGTCTGCCGAACGTAGGGCAGGACCTTGTCACCGTGGTTAATCAGCGTAGGCGCATAGCCGGCGGCTTGCAGATAATCAATCAGTAGCTGGCCGAGCTTCGGTTCATCTTCCACGATAAGAATGCGTGGGGTGTTTTCATCTACAGGCAATTCAGTCATACGTCTCTCGGTAAATCATGTTCCAGAGGTAACTCAACTTTAATGCTAACCCCGCCAAAAGGCGAATGGTCGGCACGCAGGGTGCCGCCGTGGGCCGCGACAATATTGAGGCAAATCGCCAGTCCGAGGCCGGAGCCGCCGCTGGCGCGGTTGCGCGATCCTTCCGCCCGGTAAAAGCGCTCGCACAGGCGGGCCAGCTGCTCATCGCTGACGCCGGGGGCGCTGTCGGCGAAGTCAATCACCAGCATCCGGCCGCTGCGGCGGGCGGTGATGTGCAGGCTGCCGCCGCTGTCGGTATAGCGCAGGCTGTTCTCCAGCAGATTGTTGAAGAGCTGCATCAGGCGGTCGCGGTCGCCGAAGATCATCGCCTGCTCCGGGAGCGACACCTGAATGCTCAGCTGCCGGCTGGCGAAGCGCTCGCGAAAAGCGCCCGCGGCCACCTCCAGCAGGGTGATGATATCCAGCGACGTTTTCTGGTAGGCCAGCGCCCCCTCATCGGACATCGACAGCTGATGGAGGTCGTCCACCAGCTTGGTGAGGGTAGCCACCTCGGCCTGCAGAGAAGGAATCGACTCGGGGGTAAAGCGCCGGACCCCGTCCTGAATCGCCTCCAGCTCGCCGCGCAGCACCGCCAGCGGGGTACGCAGCTCATGGGAGATATCGGCCATCAGATCGCGACGCATCTGCTGGTTGCGCTCCAGGGTGCTGGCGAGCTGGTTAAAATCCTGCGCCAGGCGGCCGAGCTCGTCGCCGCCGGTCACTGTCACGCGGGTGGAAAAGTCGCCCGCCGCCAGCTTATGGGTGCCTTCCACCAGCCGCTTCACCGGCGCCAGCAGACCGCGGGCCAACGGGAAAGTGGCCAGCGCGGCAAGCAGGGTGGCAAGGGCGACAATCAGCCAGCTGGTGCGCTTTTGCTGCCGGTCGAAGTTAATGTCGGTATTGCGCGTCAGCCGCTCTACCGGCGAGGCGATAACTTTGCCCACCTCCGCGCCGTTGACCACGATGCTGCGCTGGGTGCCGTCCTCCGGGACGCGCTCACGCGGCCCCACCAGCACGCGCCCCGACTGATCCACCACCCAGAACATGGTGCGCCAGCCGTGGGGCGGCATTTCCGGCCTCGGGCGCGGGCCGTCAGGGGGGCCATCCGGCGGCGGCCCGTCCGGGGCGGCGTCCGGCTTCATGGCGTGCCCCGGCGGCGAGCGGTCGTCGTTATCCCGTTCGAAGGTGCGCAGCAGCTGGAAGATAAAGCGGTCATTATTGCGCAGAAACGCCCAGCTGCCATGCTGGGCATACTGCTCGCTCAGCGCGTCGCTGAGCATGGTTAACCGCTGCTCATTGCCGCGCTTGATATAGTCGATAAACCCGCGTTCAAAACTAATGCGCACCGCCCAGTGCATGCTGATCAGCAGCACGATGCAGGTGGCGAAAATAGCGAGGAACAGCTTACCGGTAATGCCCGGGCGCCAAAATTTCACGATCCACTCCTGTTGCGTCGACGGAGGACGGTATTGCTGCCGACGTCATCCGGTACCCGGGAAAAGATGAGCGCCGGCAGGGCGATGATCGCCGCCATGCTCAGATAGGTATAGAGAAAGACCTGATGGGTGCTGGCGGCGTCGAGGCTCATATGCTGCTGGCCATACAGCCCCAGCAGCAGCCCGGCGATGGTCACGCCGATACTCATCGACAGCTGCATCACCATCGACAGCAGGCTGTTGCCGCTGCTGGCCAGATCGTCCGGGAGATCTTTCAGCGTCAGGGTATTCATTGAGGAGAAGCGGCTGGAGTTGATCATCCCCTGCAGAAACAGGACCAGCGGCAACGCGTAATACCACCCGGCCAGGGCGCTAAACATAAACAGCAGGCTGACCGCCGCCAGGCCCAGGGTGCTGGCGACCAGCACCCGACGGTAGCCAAAGCGGTTGACCACCTGGACCACGATCCGCTTCATGCCCATGCTGCCGAGCACCATCGGGATCATCATCAGCCCGGCGTGAAAGGGGGAGAAGCCGAGGCCAATCTGCAGAAACACCGGAGTCATAAACGGCAGCATGCCGCTGCCGATGCGTCCGGCGAAGCTGCCGCCGAGGCCGAGGGAGAAGGTGCGGTTACGAAACAGGTTGAGGCTGAACAGCGCCCGGGCGTTACCGCGGGCGTGCCACAGGTACAGCAGCAGGGCGGCGAGGCCGACGGCCACCAGCCCCGCCAGCCAGCGTGACGATATACCGAGCCCTTTCTGGCCGTCCAGCGCCAGGGTCAGGGTCGCCATCCCGGCGGCCAGCAGCAGAAAGCCGGAGAGATCGAAGCGCCGGGTCTGCAGAGTGTAGTTGGGCATCAGGCAGAGGGTGGCGATGGCGCCGACGATCCCCACCGGGATATTGATGAGGAAGATCCAGTGCCAGGAGGCATACTCCACCAGCACCCCGCCCAGCGCCGGGCCGAGCAGCGGGCCAACCTGGCCCGGCAGGGTGACGAAAGTCATCGCCGCCATGTACTGATCGCGTGGGACGATCTTCATCACCGTCAGGCGACCCACCGGCACCATCATCGCGCCGCCGACCCCCTGCAGCACCCGCGCCATCACCAGCTGGTCAAGGGTGCTGGCCTGGGCGCAAAACAGCGACCCGGCGGTAAACAGCACGATGGCGGTGAAGAAGATATTGCGCACCCCGACCCTGTCGGCCAGCCAGCCGCTGGCCGGCAGCATGACCGCCACCGTCAGGACATAGGAGACGATGATCATATGCATATGCAGCGGGCTCTCCCCGAGGCTTTTGGCCATCGAGGGGAGGGCGGTGTTAACGATGGTGGTGTCCAGCGACTGCATAAAGAAGCCGAACGCCACTATCCATAGCTGCCAGCGCACGCTGGCCGGGAGGTCTGTCATGTTATTCGCTTACCGGTTGAGAGGAGTGACGCGAAAAACGCAACCGCAGACGGTCAAAGAAAAGATAGACCACCGGCGTGGTGTAGAGCGTTAACAGCTGGCTCATCACCAGACCGCCAACGATGGTGATCCCCAGCGGCTGGCGCAGCTCAGAGCCATCGCCCCCGGAGAGCACCAGCGGCAGGGCGCCGAACAGCGCGGCGAGGGTGGTCATCATAATCGGCCGGAAACGCAGCAGGCAGGCCTGGAAAATCGCCTCTTCCGGCGCCAGATTGCCGGTGCGCTGCGCCTCAAGGGCAAAATCAACCATCATGATGGCGTTTTTCTTCACGATGCCAATTAATAACATGATCCCGATAAGGGCGATTAGGCTGAACGGGGCATCGAATATCTCCAGCGCCAGCAGGGCGCCCACCCCGGCGGAGGGCAGCGTTGAAAGGATGGTCAACGGATGCACATAGCTCTCATACAGCATCCCCAGCACGATATAGACCGTGGCGATGGCCGCGAGGATCAGGATCACCTGCGCGTTCATGGTCTGCTGAAACACCTGAGCGGTACCGGCAAAGGAGCCGCGCACGCTCGACGGCACCCCGAGCTGGGTCATCGTGCGGTTAATGGCGTCGCTGGCTTCCGACAGCGAGCGGCCGGTGGGCAGGTTAAAGGAGATAGTGGACGCCGCCGACAGCCCCTGGTGGTTCACCGACAGCGGGGCGTTGGCCGGCTGCCATTTGGCGAAGTAGGCCAGCGGGATCGGCTTGCCGTCGCTGTTAATGACGAACATCTTATCCAGGGCGCTGACGTCCTGGGTGTAGGCCGGATCCACCTCCATCACCACCTTGTACTGGTTGAGCGGCTGGTAGATGGTGGAGATTTGCCGCTGGCCGAAGGCGTTGTTCAGCAGGTTGTTGGCGTCCTGGACGCTGATGCCGAGGCGCGACATCGTGTCCCGGTCATAGACCAGGTCCATTTCGGCGCCATTGTCCTGCTGATCCGAGTTGACGTCCGCCAGCTCAGGCAGCGCCGCCAGCGCTTTGCGGATCTTCGGCTCCCACTCGCGCAGCGCCGACAGGTCGTCGGACAGCAGGGTGTACTGATAGCTGGCGTTCGACTGCCGGCCGCCGACGCGAATATCCTGCACCGCCATCAGGAACAGGTTGGCCCCGGGCTCGTTGGCCAGCTTTTTGCGCAGCCGGTCGATCACCTGCTGCGCCGTCTCGTGGCGCTGGTCGCGCGGCTTGAGGGTGATAAACATCATCCCGCTGTTGACCCGCGAGCCGCCGGTAAAGCCGGTGACGTTATCCACCGCCGGATCTTCGCGAATGATCTTCATAAAGTCCTGCAGCTTGCCGCGCATCGCCTGGAAGGAGATGCTCTGGTCGGCCTGAATGCCGCCCATCAGCACCCCGGTGTCCTGCTCCGGGAAGAAGGTTTTCGGGATCGAAATGTAGAGCCAGACGCTGAGGGCGATGGTGCCGAGCACCACCAGGCCGGTCAGGCGGCTATGCTTCAGCACCCATTTTAACGATTTACCATAGCCGCCCTGCACGGCCACCAGCAGGCGGCCAAAGCCGCGGTTGCGCGTCGGCTGGTGGGGCTTGCCGCTTTTCAGCAGCCAGCCGCACATCATCGGCGTCAGGGTGAGGGAGACCGCCAGCGAGATGCCGATCGCCACCGACAGGGTGACGGCGAACTCGCGCAGCAGGCGGCCGGGCAGGCCGCCCATCAGCAGCAGCGGCAGGAACACCGCCACCAGCGACAGGCTCATCGACAGCACGGTAAAGCCGACCTCGCGGCTCCCCTGCAGCGCCGCCTGCAGCGGTTTCATCCCCGCCTCCAGATGGCGGGAGATATTCTCCAGCACCACGATAGCGTCATCCACCACGAAGCCGGTGGCGATGGTCAGGGCCATCAGCGACAGGTTATTGAGGCTGAAGCCGCACAAATACATCGCGGCGAAGGTGCCGATTAAGGAAACCGGGACGGCGACGGCCGGGATCAGCGTGGCGCGCCCCGAGCGCAGGAACAGGAACACCACGAGGATCACCAGCGCCACCGAAATCACCAGCGTCTGCTCCACCTCCTCCAGCGAGGCGCGGATGGTCGGCGAGCGGTCCTGGGCGATCTGCAGGTCGATAGCCGCCGGAATGGTCTGCTGCAGCTCCGGCAGGCGGGCGCGGATGCTGTCCACTGTCTGGATAATATTGGCTTCCGGCAGTTTGCGGATCATCAGCAGGATCGCCGGTTTGGCGTTGGTCATCCCGGCGTTGCGTACGTCCTGCACCGAATCCGAGACGGTGGCGACATCTCCCAGCCGCACCGCGGCGCCATTCTGGTAGTGGACGATCAGCGGCTGATAGTCGGCGGCGGTCTTCAGCTCATCGTTGGTCTGCACCTGCCAGCGGTGCGCGCTGTCCTCCAGCGCCCCCTGCGGTTTGCGCACGTTGGCGTCGCTGATGGCGGTGCGCACCGCGTCCAGCGACACGCCCTGGTTGAACAGCGCCTGCGGGTTGAGGTCGACGCGCACCGCCGGCAGGGAGCTGCCGCCGACGTCGACATCGCCCACGCCGTCGATCTGCGCGATGGTCTGCGCCAGCTGGGTGGAGGCGAAATCATACAGCTCACCCTGGGAGTAGGTGTCCGAGGTCAGCGTCAGGATCATGATCGGCGCATCGGACGGGTTGGCTTTGCGGTAGGTCGGCCGGCTGGGCATCCCGCTCGGCAGCAGGCTTTGCGCGGCGTTGATCGCCGCCTGAACGTCGCGCGCCGCGCCGTTGATATCGCGGTCGAAGTTAAACTCGAGAATGATGCGGGTGCTGCCGAGCGAGCTGGAGGAGGTCATCTCATTGACCCCGGCAATCCGCCCCAGGGAGCGCTCCAGCGGGGTGGCCACCGACGAGGCCATGGTCTCCGGCGAGGCTCCCGGCAGCGAGGCGCTAACCATGATCACCGGGAAGTCCACCTGCGGCAGCGGGGCTACCGGCAGCAGCCGGAAGCCGAGAATGCCGCACAGGGTGATGGCCAGCGAGATGAGGATCGTCGCCACCGGGCGGTAAATGAAGAGGGCGAAAAACTTCACTTACGCCTCCTCTTCCTGACGCGGGAAGCGGCGCTTCAGGTGCAGCGACAGGCGGTCGAACAGCAGATAGATCACCGGGGTGGTGAACAGGGTCAGCACCTGGCTGAGCATCAGACCGCCGACCATGCCGATCCCCAGCGGACGCCGCAGCTCCGCGCCGACGCCGGTGCTCAGCATCAGCGGCAGGGCGCCGAGCAGGGCGGCGAGGGTGGTCATCAGGATCGGCCGAAAACGCAGCAGACAGGCCTGGTAGATCGCTTCCCGCGGCGGCATGCCCTGCTCGCGCTCAGCGGCCAGCGCGAAGTCGATCATCATGATGGCGTTCTTCTTCACGATGCCGATCAGCAGAATGATGCCGATGATGGCGATCACGTCCAGCTCGCTGCCCGCCAGCCACAGCGCCAGCAGCGCCCCGACCCCGGCGGTGGGCAGGGTGGAGAGAATCGTGATCGGGTGGATAAAGCTCTCGTACAGCACCCCCAGCACGATATACATCGCCACCACCGCGGCGACCACCAGCCAGACGGTGCTGCCGAGCGCCGACTGGAAGGCCAGCGAGCTGCCCTGGAACTGGGTGCGAATATCGGTCGGGAAATCCAGCGACTGTTCGGCGGCGAGGATCGCCTCCACCGCTTCGCCCAGCGAGTAGTTGTCCGGGACGTTAAACGAGATGGTGGTCACCGGGAACTGATCGAGGTGGTTCACCGACAGCGGGGTAAAGCGCTGCTCCACCGTGGCGATGGCGGTCAGCGGCACGATGCCGCCGTCGCTGCTGGTCAGGCGGATATTATCCAGCGCCGCCAGGCCCGGCGTCGCCTCGGTATCCTGCTCGAGCACCACGCGATACTGATTCGCCTGAGTGTAAATAGTGGAGATCAGCCGCTGGCCGAAGGCGTTGTACAGCGCGTTATCGACATCGGCCATTGAGATGCCGAGGCGGCTGGCGCTGTCGCGATCCACCTTGATATAGGCGGCCAGGCCTTTGTCCTGCCAGTCGCTGCTGACGTCGGCCAGCTGCGGCTGGGCCTGCAGGCGGCTGAGCAGCGGCGGCACCCAGGTGCTCAGCGCCTCGAGGGAGTTTGCCTGCAGGGTGAACTGGTACTGGGTGCGGCTCACCGTGGTGTCGATGGTCAGATCCTGGGTCGGCTGCAGATAGAGCGCCACGCCCGGGACACCGGCCACCGCCTGCTGCAGACGGCTAATCACCGTCTGGACGCGGTCGTCGCGTTCATCCAGCGGCTTGAGGTTGATCTGCAGACGGGCGCTGTTCAGCGCCGGGTTGGTGCCGTCGACGCCGACGAACGAGGTCAGGCTCTCCACGGCCGGGTCCTTAAGGATAATGCTGGCCACCTGCCGCTGGCGCTCGGCCATGCTGGCGAAGGAGACCGACTGCGGCGCCTGGAGGGTGCCCTGAATAATGCCGTTATCCTGGATCGGGAAGAAGCCTTTCGGGATAAAGACCCACAGGATAATCGACAGCGCCAGGGTGCTCAGCGCGACGCCGAGCGTCAGCCATGGATGGTTCAGCACCCGGCTCAGCCAGCGGCCATAGACGGCGATCACCCGGTCGAAGAAACGCTCGCTGGCCCGGGAGAAACGGTTCTGCTTGCGCAGCGATTCGTGGCTTAACATGCGGGCGCACATCATCGGCGTCAGGGTCAGGGAGACCACCGCCGAGATAAGAATAGCGACGGCAAGGGTGACGGCGAATTCGCGGAACAGACGGCCGACGATATCGCCCATAAACAGCAGCGGGATCAGCACCGCGATCAGCGAGAAGGTGAGGGAGATGATGGTGAAGCCGATTTCTCCCGCGCCTTTCAGCGCAGCGGCCAGCGGCTTCTCGCCTTTCTCGATATAGCGCGAGATGTTCTCGATCACCACGATGGCATCATCCACCACAAAGCCGGTGGCGATGGTCAGGGCCATCAGCGTCAGGTTATTGATCGAGAAGTCGAGGAACACCATCACCGCGAAAGTGCCCACCAGCGACAGCGGCACCGCGACGCCGGGAATAATGGTCGCCGGGACATTGCGCAGGAACAGATAGATGATCATCACCACCAGGGCGATGGCCAGCATCAGCTCAAACTGGGTGTCGCGCACCGAGGCGCGAATGTTGGTGGTCCGGTCGGAGAGGACCTGCACCTTCACCGATTTCGGCAGGCTCTCGGTGAGCTGCGGCAGCATCTGGCGAATGCTGTCGGCGGTGTCGATGATGTTGGCCCCCGGCTGGCGCTGGACGTTCATCACGATGGCCCGCTGCTGGTTGGCCCACGCCCCGAGCCAGCTGTTTTCGGCCCCTTGTTCGACGCTGGCGACATCGCCGAGCCGGATCGGCGCCCCGTTCTGATAAGCGATAATCAGCCGGCGATAATCCTCAGCGGACTGCATCTGATCGTTAGCGGAAAGCGTCACCGCGCGGGCCGGGCCGTCGAGGCTGCCTTTCGCCGAGTTAACGTTGGCGCTGGTGATGGCGGTGCGCACGGTTTCGCTGGTCAGGCCGAGGGCGGCGATGGCCTGGGCGTTAAGCTTCACCCGCACCGCCGGGCGCTGGCCGCCGGCGAGGGTCACCAGACCGACGCCGGAAACCTGGGAGATCTTCTGCGCCACCCGGGTCTCCACCATGTCCTCAACCTGGGTCATCGGGATCGCGGAGGAGGTGACGGCGAGGGTCATGATCGGCGGATCCGCCGGGTTCACCTTGCTGTAGACCGGCGGGTTGGGCAGATCGCTCGGCAGCAGGTTGGTGGCGGCGTTAATGGCCGCCTGCACTTCCTGCTCGGCGACGTCCAGCGGCAGGGTCAGCTGGAACTGCAGCGTGACTACCGAGGCGCCGCCGGAGCTTTGCGACGACATCTGCTTAAGGCCGGACATCTGGCCGAACTGGCGCTCCAGCGGGGCGGTGATGGCGGAGGTCACCACGTCCGGGCTGGCGCCCGGATAGAGGGTGACTACCTGAATGGTCGGGTAATCGACCTCCGGCAGGGCGGAGACCGGCAGAAAGCGGTAGCCGATGATCCCGGCCAGCAGGATAGCCACCATCAGCAGAGTGGTGGCCACCGGACGCATAATAAACAGCCGGGACGGGCCGCCGGTGCGGCCTGGGGGTAACACCTGCATCAGGAACGCGCTCCGTGTTTACCGCTCTGGCGCGGAGCGGGCTGCGCCTGCTCGCTGCCGCTGGCGGTGACAACTTCCACCTTCGCCCCCTCGGTCAAGCGGTCAATCCCGTCAGTGACCACGCGATCCCCGGCAGAAAGCCCGGCGCTGATGACCACTTTCTGGCTGTCCTGGATGCCGGGCGTCACGCTGTGTTTGCTGACCTTATTCTCATCGTTCAGCACCCATACAAAATGCCCTTCGTTGCCCATCTGCAGGGCGGCGGCAGGGATCACTACCGCGTTCTGCTGGGTGTCCACCAGCAGGCGGGCGTTAACGAACTGGTTGGGGAACAGCGCGTCGTCCAGATTGCTGAAGCGCGCCTTCAGCTTGATGGTCCCGGTGGTCGCATCGATCTGGTTGTCGAGGCTCAGCAGCTCGCCGACGCTGATTTTCTGCTTATTGGTGCGATCCCAGGCTTCGACGCTGAGCGCTTTGCCCGCTTTCTGCGCCTGCACCACCGTGGCGATGCTGTTTTCCGGCAGGGTGAAGACCACGTCGATCGGGTGCGTCTGGGTGAGAACCACAATCCCGGTGGTATCCCCGCTGGAGATCTGGTTGCCGATATCGACCTGCTTTAAGCCGACGCGGCCGTCAATTGGCGCGGTAATGCGGGTCCAGTCGAGCTGCAGCTGGGCGCTGGCGACGGCCGCTTCATCAGCTTTCACCGTGCCGGCGGATTCCACCACCAGCGACTGCTGAGTGTCGAGCTCCTGGCGGGAGACGAGGTTGGTTTTCACCAGCTGCTGGTAACGGGCGAGATCGCGGCGGGCGTTCGCCAGGGTGGCGTTATCTTTCGCCAGCTGACCCTGCGCCTGGGCGAGGGCGACTTTAAACTGGCTGGGGTCGATCTGCGCCAGCAGGTCGCCGGCTTTGACCTGCTGTCCCTCCTGGAAGTGAAGGCTCAGTAGCTGGCCGTCGACCCGGCTGCGCACGGTCACGGTATTGGCCGCCGTCACGGTACCCAGCCCGGTGAGATAGCGCGGCACCGCTTGTTCGGTCGCGGTCGCCGCCTGCACCGGCGCCAGCGCGCCGCCGAAACGGCCATGACGCGCGCCGCCCGGCCCCTGCGGGCCTTGTCCCGCTGCGGGAGCGCTGCTGCCGCTCGTGCCACGATCGTGCCAGAACCAGTAGGCGGCTCCGGCGATAATCACTACCGCCAGCGCGGCGCCCCAACGACGTATGTTACTGCCTTTCATTAGTTTACGGTCTCATCCTGAAGCGTTTCGCTGAATGATACTAGTTTAGTGAGGGAAGGGGCCGTAAAAATGGAGGAATTATGAAAAGAAGGTTGAGAAATGTCTGGATAACCGCCGCGACGCCGGGCGCTCCCGCGGCCGATATCCGGGGTGATATCAACTTTTAGTTTAAAAAAGCAAAAAATAGTTGTATCCGCGGGGGCTTTAATTAGATTTATGCGGTGAATAAATCAGTGCATTCTCATAATAATAAAATATGCACTTAAAAATCAACGTGTTAAATAATCAGGGGTCATTGCTGTGGCAAACGCAAACAAACTCACGCTCTTCATCGTCATTTTTATGCTGATGGGGATCCTCTCCGGCGCGGCTATCCATGCCTACGCGACGCCGACCACCATCTCCGCCTGGGCGGACAACATTACGCTGCTGACCGATCTGTTTCTGCGGTTGATCAAAATGGTCATCGCGCCGTTGGTGTTCAGCACCCTGACGGTCGGCATTATGCGTCTCGGCGAGACGGCGACCATTGGCCGGGTAGGCGGGAAGGCGATGGTGTGGTTCATCACCTCCTCGGTATTATCCATTCTCGTCGGGCTGGTGATCGTCACCTTCCAGCACCCGGGCGCCGGGTTAAACCTGGCGGTGCCGAAAGAGGCGGTGGATACCGGCCTGGCGGTCAGCGGCATGAGCCTGAAAGGATTCCTGTCGCACACCATCCCCACCAGCATCACCGAGGCGATGGCCAACAACGAGATCCTGCAGATCGTGGTGTTCTCGATGTTCTTTGGCATCGCCGGCGCGTCGCTGGGCGAGAAGTTTAATGCCCCGCTGGTGGCGGCCCTCAATGTGGTGTCGCACATTATGCTGAAGGTGACGGGCTATGTGATGTACGTTGCGCCGCTGGCCATCTTCGCCGCCATCTCGTCGGTGATTGCCTCCCAGGGGCTGGGGATCCTGCTCAACTATGCTTCGTTCATCGGCGGCTACTACCTGGCGGTGCTGTTGACCAGCGCGGTGCTGATTGCCGTCGGCTATATGGTGCTGAAAAAAGAGGTTTTCCGCCTGCTGAACATGCTGAAAGATCCGGTGCTGGTGGCCTTTACCACCAGCAGCTCGGAAGCGGCCTATCCGAAGACCCTCGAGCGACTGGTGAAGTTTGGCTGCTCGCGCAATATCGTCTCGTTCGTCCTGCCGATTGGCTACTCGTTCAACCTCGTTGGCTCGATGGTCTACTGCTCCTTCGCCGCGATGTTTATCGCCCAGGCCTATAACGTGCCGCTGAGCTTTAGCGAGATTACGGTCATGATGCTGACCCTGATGCTGGCCTCGAAAGGCATCGCCGGGGTGCCGCGCTCGGCGCTGGTGGTGCTGGCGGCCACGATCCCCAGCTTCAATATTCCGGTTGCCGGGATCCTGCTGCTGATGGGTATCGACCATTTCCTCGACATGGGGCGCTCCGCCATCAACGTGCTGGGTAATGGCATCGCCACCGCGATGCTGTCGAAAAATGAAGGGTTGCTGACCGACGAGGAAGCGCAGCCGGACTGGGAAGTGGAGAAAGCGGAAGCCTGATCCTGCCGCGCCCTTTCACTGAGGGCGCTATTCCACAAGGAAAAAAGGACCCCTGACAGGCACGTCAGGGGCAATGTGACGAAGTATCAGTTTTCCTCGTGTAGCGTGTTTTTTATTATATAAAGACGGGCGGTAATGTCTTTATACCGAGGAAGCGTCAGAGTTTAACGTTATGTCCGCCAGCGCTGGATATTTTTTAGCATCCTGCGACTATTTTCGGATTTCCGACAATATAGCCAGGTCAATATCTTATTTTTTTGTGCTGCTCTTTGCCTACCAGCGCTCTCGTAAAAGATTCATAAACTGGAAAAATTCATGATTATTATTCAGGCTGTATTTTTCCATGATCTTATTCTTATGATAGGCGGCGGTGCGGGGACTCACACGCTGCAGGGCGGCGATTTTACTCATATCCAGCCCTTCGAGAATACCGTGCACTACGGCGGTCTGCGATCGCGATAACACGCGATGCGGACAGCTGGCGCAGCTGAGTTCCCGGCCTGCGGCGTCGGTAGCCGTGGGGGTCATACAATGCTGGAGCTCGCTTTTAATGATCGTCAGCAATTGCGGAATACTGGCCGTTTTTAGCGAAACAAAAATGACCCCTTTCAGGCAGTTAATCATGAACTCATCTTCCGGCAGCTGGTCATAGCTATGGAGGATAATCAGCGAGCTTCCTCTTTTTCTGTTCTTAATCAGGGTATTACACAGGTATATTTCCCCGGGGATCACTTCGCAGATAATGATATCTTCAGCTGACAGATCGGTGTTACGCCAGGAAAAACGCGCCCGCAGATCGCCCCGGGTGAGGTCATTGACCATGGCCACCAGCGATTCACGGACAAAGGCGTTGCGGGTGTTGATGGTGACATTAATGTTTCTCATGGCGTTATTTCCTTACGCAAAACATAACGCCATGCTGTGACAAATCCTCCGGGCGTATGCGGTGTGTTGAAGATATAAAAGTACCTACAATAATTTTTTATTATTTTAAAGTGAATTATTTACGACGCATCGAACGCTTATCGTTAAAAGTCAATTTCTGCCGCCTCCTGTCTTTCAGATAGGAAATAAAACTGTATACAGAGATGCTGAAGAAAAAAATGCATAGCAATAAAACTAACCACGTTTGCATGGCCATCGTTTTTACCCTGATTGTGTTGCATGGTGTCAGAATTTGCCGCGAACGGCTAATACGTTTTGTTATATGCTTTTCTGTCCCGTGAAAATCTTACGCCATCATCCTGATGTGCTAGCACTATAAGAAAGTTCTTAAGGTCATCGTCAGTCTCATTCCTCTCATTTCTCTCAGAAAATGAGAAAAATTAACACTTACGAGTTTTTTATATTCCGCGCGGCCGCCGACGCGCCCCGTCGTTCAGGAAATAAAGGCCAGTCCCTTACCAAAGATTGCGCGAACGGGCAGGTGGATCCCCTGCTGGCGTGCCTTGTGACGCAGGCGGCTAACCACCACGTCGATCCGGTGCAGGTCAGGCTCGCTTTCATGGGAAAACAGGCAGGCATGGAGATCCAGTTTGCTGCACACTTCGTTGCGATTGCGCATCAGGAGCTCCACCAGGCGATATTCCTGCTGGGTTAACTCCAGCGTCCGGGCGTCGGGTGAAATCAGTTTATCCTCTTGCAGACGCCAGCTGCCGGGGGAGACGGCCGGCGGCGTGCCGATCGCCACCGCAGGCGGAGCCGCCGGACGGTCCTGGCGCAGGCGCGCGCCGAGGGCGGTGAGGGTCTCGGCAAGATGGGCGAAGTTTACCGGTTTGATCAGATAGGCATCGGCCCCAAGGCTCAGCGCCTGTAGTTTATCCTGCTGCTGGCCGCGGGCGCTGACCACCACCAGACCGTAGTGCCCCAGCTCATGCAGATAGTTCAGTACGCTGAAGCCATCCTCGCCGGGCAGGCCGATATCAACCAGCACGATATCCACCGGATGGCTGTGCAGTTGCCGCCAGAAGGCTTCGGCGCTGCGCGTCCCCCACACCTCGAAGCCGCGATAGCCCAGCCAGGCCAGCAGTTCATCCAGCAGAT
>OGZI01002589.1_pt1 | contig 14366 bp, 14 predicted proteins | sample 1576711 | NCBI WGS metagenome assembly OGZI01 (sample SAMEA3541482, study PRJEB24748) | human gut metagenome | biome: human gut; feature: human-associated habitat; material: faeces | place: China | collected 2012
GATAGGGGTAGGGCGGACGACCCTTTTCGTTATATAGGTTTTTCGACAGTCTGAGCAAAAAAGCCGCCCCAAAGGGAGAGGCTTCGTAAGGAAGTCCTCTCCCTCGGCTTTTGTAATCGGCCGGAATGATTGAATTGTAGGTAAAAATCAATCATATTGGAGGATTACAAAATGGACAAGTACATTTATAACGAGAAAAACGGGCTTTGGTATGAATTGCAAGGTGATTACTATCTGCCCTGCCTAAAACTGCCGGAGGAAGGCGAAGTACATATCGGCATCTGGGGACAACGGCACTTGTGGTATCTAAAGCAGTATCACAGAGTGCGCTACTACAATCTGCTGACAAGCGGCAAATTGAATGATTATCTTGTTGATGTGGAAACTTGGGCACAGCAGATGTTTGATGAACTTGTGAAAACACTATCTCGGAGTGAAAGCCTGACGGAAGATTTTAAGGCAACCGCTCCGATGGAATGGGTTAGGAAAAGCAATAACATCCGAAATAGGGCGGCTGAAATTGTAAATCAAGAGGTTATTTTCTCGTAATCAAGCACGGCGTGTGGGTACATCCCGCACGCCGTTTCCATATACCTCAATCGAGTTTCCGATAATATATTGTGCAATTGAACCCATCTCCTATCTTGCAAAGTGCAAAATTATCTTGACTTTTAGAGCAGGCGTGATATACTAAAAATGTAAAGCAAAACACCGCAACGCAGGAGGAGAACGGAATATGTCGGTAAATTATAAAAAGCTCTGGAAGCTGATGATCGACAAAAATCTCAGCAAAACTGAATTGACGCATTTGGCTGGGATCAGCACTAACGCTATGGCAAAGCTGGGGCGCAACGAAGATGTTCGGGTGAATGTGCTGGAAAAGCTCTGCACATCACTGGACTGCAAGCTGGACGACATTGTCGAATTTGAAACTGAACAGAAGAAGTAACTTGAAAGGAAAGGGCGTGACAACATGGCCTATAGTGCCGAACTCTATGTGCACGACTTGGACAGGCAAGCCGCAGATGCTTTGAATCAATTCCCGAAGTTTGTAAAGCTTCTGGAATCGTATTCTGCCAATTACGATGAGAAGGCTGCTAAAATTGACCTTCTATCGACCGCAATCCGTCTCGGCGAAAACCAGATGCCGGAGGTATACGGTCTCTTGCCCCCGATCTGTGAGCAGCTTGGCATTGATACGCCGGAGCTTTATTATGTGAGGGACAGGCAGGCCAATGCAGCAACATTTGGCAGCGTTCACCCTTGTATCTATGTGACATCCGGGCTTGTGAATAAACTTCCGCTCAATCTGCTCCCCAGTGTTCTGGCGCACGAATGCGGCCACATTGCCTGCAAGCATTCCCTTTATCACTCCATTGCAGCGCAGTTGGTTGGTGGTATAGACCGAAGCCCGTTAGCGCGTATTCCGGCCATTGGCAAATATCTCACGCCGACATTAGTGAGGGCACTTCTATTCTGGGATCGTTGCAGTGAGTTGTCCGCAGACCGAGCTGCTGCTCTCTGTGACGGAACAGCGGACAAAACCATTGATGTATTGCTCCGGCTCAACGGCTATGGCAAGAATGTGGATCGGAAAGAATTTCTGAAACAGGCGCTTGACTTAAAATCCTTTGTCAACGATTCAAAATCCAACAAGCTGATGGAACTGATGCTGGTGCAGGATGAAACCCATCCGCGATTGGCCACCCGTGCCTATGAGTGCTACGAATGGTCCCAGTCAGCGCAGTACGCAGGAATTATTGACGGTACATTTACTTTGTCAGACAAGACAAAAGAGATCAATCAGGAGTTGGCAGAGGATGTCGTATCTGCCGAGGCGAAAATCGAAGCACCAAGCATTGATCACCTGAACACGGAGCTGGCCCGTGTCAATCAGGAGTTGGAACATTATACCAATCACGCCGACAAGGCAGATTATGCGTTTGCGGTTGCAAGCGGCGTTCTTGCCGGTTTAGTGGACAGCTTGTTTGTCGGAGAATTCTCGCTTGAGTATGCAAATCAGTGGGGAAATCAGCAGGCTGAAAAGTTGGTTCTAAAGGTTGCAAAATATCAAGGCTACAGTGGAACCAATCTTGGACAGGCTATAAAGCATCTGGAGGATCAGTTCCCCATTGCCGCAGACAAGGCAACCGCTGCCTTTGGCGGAGGTCTGCAACACCATCTCCGTGACTTCTCGCACCACCCGACCCCGCTGGGACTGGTTTGTTCCATTTTGACGCAATTTACGGGCAATGTTTACGGTACCGATGTTGCGGGAGCGTTTCAGTGCGTTCCGCTTAACAAAGATGGCCTGAATCTCGTGGGAAAGAGTTTTCCCGAAAAGATTATGTTTGGCGCTGTAAACTGGTTCTTTCATATGGTCAGTGATGTTGCCGGGTCTTCTGGCTCTGCTATGAAAGGCAGCTTTGGCACGGGGCTGCCGGGGCCGCTGGTCTCCCTTTTGAAGGAATTTTCTTCAACTCGCTTGTTCAAAAAGCAAGATGCTAAGGGGTGTAAGGAATTTTCCGTTTACATATCCAAGCTGTTCAACGGAACGCTGCTGGGAGAACGGGACTCAAAGGGCAATCTGATCCCTCTTAAATTTGACCTTCGCACCGAAATGGGCGTTGCCATGCAAGTTGGGAAGCAAACCATTCCTGTGATCATCAACGAATGTATCGTGCGGTCGTTTTTCCTTCTGCGCCGGTTGCTGCAGGAACTGTCCAGAGACGACATTCAAGACTGGAGCGATGTCCATAAAATCAACTGGAAAGCCATCATTCCTTTCCGCAATCGTACCGTAGACCGGATGCTCACCATAGCCAGCATGACCTTTACCGTAGCCGATACCGCTGATGCGGCGATCCACGCTGCCATCGAATCCGGCGGCAATTGGGTGCTGTTTTCCGGTCGCTTTGTTACCCGGTTTAATTATGTGGGGGCCGGGCGTGCTGCTCTTTCCATCGTGCGTGAGGTATCCAATGAGAAGAAGGAGGCGCAGCTCATTCACGAAAAGATGATCCTTTCGGAGACAAAGGCGGCACTGTTCCTCAAGCAGCTTCAGGAGTTCAAGGAACAACTGGACCTGAAGGTCAGCAATTATCTTGCCGAGGACATCGACGGCTTTATGTCCGGCTTTGCTGATATGCAGCAAGGCATGCTGACCGGTGATTCTGATTTTGTTATTCGGGGAAATGTTACCATTCAGAAGGTTCTTGGGCGAGAGCCGCAGTTTACAAATCAGAAAGAATTTGATGCTCTGATGGAGTCCGATGCTCCATTGGTATTATAAAGGAGGTTAGGCAGAAGTGGATAAGAAGAAAATCGGGGCAGGTTTTGCAGGGGCTTTGCAAAAAGCTGCCGATGCAACCAAGGCAGCTAAACTGGCCGTGCAGGATATGGCAGCTGACGCAAAACAAAGTCGGGAGAAGAGAAAAGCCGATGCTCAGAAGGCGGCTGCGGCAAAGGAACTAATTGCAGCCGCTGAATCGGAAAAGGGCACTGCGTCAGTGGTGAAGAGCATTGCTACTCGAAACGCACTTCAAATCATCTACTATCTGATGGCAGCGGACGGAACGGTTTACCACAGTGAGGAGGAAAAGTTTGATGCCATAGGTGCAGCGCTTGACCCTAATTTTGCAGATAGCAAGCCCGCTATCATCAAGGACTGTCAGGCACAATTGGAGAAGATCATTGATTCGGAGGACTATTACGATGTTTTGCAGGACGGCGTAGAAGATGCGATTCAGTCCTCCAACGAAACAGCTGATACCTTCATCACACCCAAGCTATTGGTTTGGGATCTGTTGACCATTGCATACAGTGATGAAAGCTACGATGAAACCGAGCGCAAACTGCTCAAGTACATCGTCCGTAAGCTGCAAATCGACAAAGCTGTTTTTCTGGAAATGGAAAGCAGCATCCTGACAATACTGGATATTGAAAAAGAGATTGCGTGGATCAAAACGACAGATCGTCCGTACTTGGCGATCGAAGCACGGGTAAATGAGCTTGCAAAACGCCAGGCAGTGATCTTTGACAGTGTCAAAGACTTGATCACACTTTGATGGGAGGGGAAGAAAATGCCGTTACCGCTTTTGTTTATCGGTATTGCTGCTGCCAGTGGAATGTTCGGGATCGGCGGCACCGTAAAGGCCGGCTTTGATGCCAAAAATGCCAAGCAGATTAATAAGAGTGCCAATGAGCTTGTTCAGGAGTCCACCGATTATCTGAATGCACAGCGGCTCGCCTGCGGAAACTCACTGACCCGGCTGGGGGCAGAAAAAATGGCCGTCTTGAACGGAACGATTTCCGACTTTTTGAATGTGTTCACACAGATCAAAAATGTGGATTTCAAGGAGACGGAAGGGTTGGATGAGCTCCATCGGCTTCATATTGACGAGCAGGAATTTGTAGAACTTCGCAGCATGGCACACTTTGCAGGCTCCGTAGCCGGTGGAGCAGTTGCTGGAACAGCCGGAGGGGCATTGGCTGCCTTCGGTGCATATGGTGCTGCACAAGCGCTGGCTTTTGCTTCGACCGGAACGGCGATTTCTGCGCTGAGCGGTGCCGCTGCAACGAATGCCACACTCGCCTTTTTCGGAGGAGGTTCCCTTGCTGCCGGTGGGCTTGGAATGGCCGGCGGGACAGCTGTACTCGGCGGACTCGTAGCCGGTCCTGCCCTATTGGTTATGGGACTGGTTGCCGGGAAAGTAGCGAAGAAAGATCTTGAAAAAGCATACACCAACCGAGCTGAGGCAGTGCAGATCGCAGCGCAGCTCAACACCGCATCCTTACAATGTGAGACCATCCGCAGAAGAACCTGTGTGTTTTACAATTTGCTGGCTCGACTGGATTCTTACTTTATGCCGTTGATCTACCAGATGAGCGACATCGTAAAAGCAGAGGGCGATGATTACAGTTGCTACAGTGCAGATTCCAAAAAGATAATTGCATCCTGCGCCAGTGTGGCTGTGAGTATCAAATCCGTTTTGGACACGCCGCTGCTGACGGATGACGGACTGCTGACAGACGCTTCGGAGGGAACTGCAACAAATATTGAGGGTTTTTTGAAGAATCTGAAAATCCCATATTGATAAGTGATAACTTTTGCAAAGTCGGCTGTCGGAAACGGCAGCCGCTTTTCCTACTGCAGTATGTCAGAATCACTTGACGAACAAGTGTTCTATATGATATACTATATTCTACTCTCATAGCAGAGTCCACAACTGAATATCTGAAATGAAACACAAGGCAGCCGCCGAAAGAGATTGCGGCTGCGCCACTCCATCACAGTGTCTGCCTGCGGAGCGGAAATAGCAGACATTGAAGGTTTCTGAATAGTAGAGCCGGTACATAGTTTCATCAAAGATAGAGCGAGAGATCATCTCCCGCTGATTTGATGTGCTGTGTACCGGCTCTTTTTATCGTTATAGCCGCCGTTCACAAAAAGTTTACAAAAATTCTTTCGTGCAAACGGCAAAAAAGTTCCCAGTTGATTATTGAGGGGGTTAATAAATGAGCCTTCTCGCTGCCTACCAATTGAGGGGCAAATTGAAAACTGAATGACCGTCCGAATGGGATATGATTCTGCCACGACCTCCCCGATGGGGGCAAGCAGAACAACGCTGCGGTGAGATTCCGGGGCAGGCACAGAAAAACGACATTCGGAGAAAACGGCAAACAATCCGCAAATTTTTCAAGAAACAGTTCCGTTTTACACCCGTGATTTCTCCTATTTGTGGGGAAAGCTACTTTACGGTCAAGACCGCGGATTTTCGCAGAGTTCCTTTTGCAGAAACGCTGGACGGCCTCCGCATCGTCTGCGGCGTTTCTATTAGAAAATCCGTGAATTCTGCCGGTCTTGAACGGGGCTTTTTCCGGCAAAAACAGGTCTTTTACAAATACGATCCGAAATGAGGTGAAATTTAAAATGATTACAGGAATCAAGAAGAAAAACAAGCTGACCGAGATATGGTTCGACGAAACCGGCAGAGCAGTCAACATCCGTACTTACAACACCGACCTGAAAAATCGTCTGACGGCCTATGCGGCAAAATATCCCGCCCACTGCCGCCTGACGGACGATGATGAGTGCGGCTGCCTGACCTTCGAGATAGACCGCCGACGATTCTCCGTCCGGCTGACCGCTCCCTATTCCGAGGACAGGCGAAGCAAGGCCAAGGAGACGATGACCGCCGTTAATCAGCGGAGACAAAATGACAATTTCAAGAAGCCGCTATGACCGAGAGGTGCTGTCCACAGGAATAACGAGCATTGGATTGTGCCCCCCACAATCCAAATCCGCAGCCTTACGGTCTGCGGACTTCACTCAGGGGCGGTGCCCCTGAATACCCCACTAAAGAATGGAGATGACCAAATGAAAGAAGAAAAAGTGCGTATCAAGGTACGCCTGACCGAAGAAGAAAAAGAGAAATTGGAGCGCAACAGCGCCCTATGCGGACTGACCCAAAGCGAATATGTCCGTCAGCTATGCCGGGGCGTCCACCCGAAGCCAAAGCCACCGGATGTATTTTGGCGGCTGATGGACGAGCTATACAAGGCTCATTCCGACCTGAAAGAATGTGCCAAGTACGAGCCGTCCGCCCTTGAACTCTGCACTGAGATCGAACGGCTGGTGCTGGATTTGCAGGAGGTGATCTGATGGCAACGACTTCTCTATGGCACATCGAAGGCCGATTGAAGGACCTCATCGATTATGTGGAGAACCCGGAAAAGACAGCGGTGAAAGCACCGGAGCTGCAAGACCTCTATAATGTGTTCACCTATGTCCAGCGCCCGAAGGCTACGCAGAAGGGCGAGTATGTCACCGCCCTCAACTGCCTGAAGGAAACGGCGCTGCGGCAGATGATCCTCACCAAGAAGCGTTACGGAAAGACGGACGGCTATATCGCCTGGCACGGATATCAGAGCTTTAAGCCGGAGGAGGTCACGCCGCAGCTTGCCCACGAGATTGGCGTAAAGCTGGCCAAGGAAATGTGGGGCGACCGCTTTGAAATCATCGTCACCACCCACCTTGATAAGGAGCATATCCACTGTCACTTCTGCTTTAATTCCGTTTCTTTTCGGGACGGCGGCAAATATAACTACTCCAAAGCCGAGCGAAAGCGAATGATGGAAATCTCCGACCGGCTGTGCCGGGAGTATGGATTGTCCGTCATTGAAAAGCCCCGCAAAGCACCCTCCCGTCCGGTATGGCTGGATGAGAAAAGCGGCAAGCCCACCCGCTACAATGTCTACCGTGCCGATGTACGGGAGGCGATGGACTTCAGCCGCACACCCTACTATATGGAGGATTATCTCCGTCGAAAAGGGTATATCACCGACTTTACGGACAGGCACTGGAAGATACGCTTGCCCCAGTATGAGCATTTCACAAGGCTGGACACGCTGGATGAACGGTGGACGCCGGAGAAGATCCGCCTCGGACGATATGCCTCTTTCGGCAATCGTAGGGCGTATATCAGCTACCCACCCCAAATGCCGCAGGAGCTTTCGGATTGGTTCCGCCCGTTCCATAAGACCAGCCACATCTACAAGCTGTATCTGCACTACGGCTATCTGCTGGGGTACTTACCGAAGCATACCGACTATAAGCCCACCAGCCCGTATCTGAAGGAGGACTTGCGGAAGCTGGACGAGCTGTCCCAGCAGGTGCGGTATATGAGTAAATACGGCATTGAAACCTTTGAGGACCTGTACGCAGACCGGGAGAAAATCCGGCAGGATATGGACGCCCTCATTGCCTGCCGCACCAAGCTGCAAAACAGGATACGCCGTGCTGCACCTGCCGAAAAGGAAACACTGCGGCAGGAAAAGGCAGGTGTGACCGAGCAAATTACCACACTGCGAAAGCAACTGAAGCTGAATCAAGGCATTGAAGCCCGTTCCGTCAAAATACAGGAAAAGACGGATCTGCTCTATGCCAATGAATACCGTGCCAAGGAGACACAGCAGCAAAAGAAACCGCAGAGAAGGGAGCGTGACGCACGATGAAGGACAGAAATAATGAAATCTATGCACAGATTGACCGTATTACAGACCATCTTGCAGCGATGCCGAAACAGGAACGCATAGCGTGGTTCCGCAGAAGCGCCTATGCGCAGCCGCTGAATTTCCTCTGGGAGATCGACGGCACCACCTACGCTGTAAGAGCCTTTTTCAGCGAGGACGCAAGAGAAAATATTACCGACAAAGTGCAGCGTATCATCCTGAAAAGCGATGATAATAACAAAGAGATTTGAAACTGCCACATTAAAGCGTTGAAGTTTACAGTTGGATATGGTAGAATAAGCTCACCTACAAATTCGATCATATCCGGCTGGGAAAGGAGCATCATGACAAAGCAACCGGATAAAATTACAGCCCTGTATTGCCGCCTGTCCCGTGACGATGAGCAGGACGGCCTGTCAGGGTCCATCAAAAATCAGCAGACCATCCTCGAAAAGTACGCACAGGAAAATGGCTTCAAAAACACCCGTGTGTTCATTGACGACGGCTGGTCAGGTACGAACTTCGCAAGACCGGCGTTCACGGAAATTATGGAACTGGCGGAAAAGGGCCTTATCGGCGCCCTGATCGTCAAGGATCACTCCCGCTTGGGGCGTAACCGCCTGATAGTAGGGCAGCTATTGGAAGAAGGCTTCGACAGTCTCGGCGTTCGCTATATTGCCATTATGGACAACATCGACACCGCAAAGGGCATCAGCGACCTTGTCCCGATGCAAGACCTGTTCAACGAGTGGCACGCTAAGAACACCAGCCAAAAGGTACGCAATGTATTCAAAAGCAAGGGAATGTCCGGCGCACCGCTGACCACCAATCCGCCCTACGGGTATCTGAAAGATCCGGAGAGCAAGAACGGGTGGATGATGGATGAAGCTGCGGCAAAGATCGTGCGGCAGATTTTCGCTTGGTGTGTGGATGGCCTCGGTCCTACGCAGATCGCCAAACGGCTGAAAGCTGGCAAGATACCGACGCCTACGGAGCATTGGGGCAATATCGGCCGGAATTGCAGCAAGCCGCCTGCTGTTCCGTATAACTGGTGCTCTGCCACCGTGACGGATATACTCGGCAAGCAGGAGTACTGCGGCGATACGGTGAATTTCCGCAGCACCACCAAATCCTTCAAGAACAAGAAGAAAATTGACCGACCGCCGGAGGAATGGCAGATTTTCAAGGATACCCATCCTGCCATCGTTGACCGGGAAACCTTCGCCTTAGTGCAGGAGCTTCGCAAGCACCGCCGCAGACCCGCGAAAAGCGGCATTGTCAGCCCCTTTTCGGGCCTACTCTACTGCGCCGATTGCGGAGAAAAGCTGTATTACAGCGTCACAGGCAACTACAAGCGGGAGCAGGCGTATTTCTTCTGTTCCTCCTATCGCAAGAACTCCGAGGTTTGTTCTGCCCACTATATCCGTGAGAAAGTGGTGGAGCAAATCGTCTTAGAGAGTATGCAGCGCATTCTCTTAAATGTGCAGGTGTTTGAGAAGGAGTTTGCCCGCAAGCAGATGGACTGCTACACGGAGGACAAGAAGAAGCTGCTTGCCGCCAAGCGCCGGGAGCTGGGCAAAGTGAAGAAACGCATTGCGGAGATCGATACCCTGATTCAGAAGATCTACGAGGACAACGCCAGTGGAAAGCTGTCTGACGAGCGCTATGCCACCCTGTCCCTGTCCTACGAAGCGGAGCAGAAAACGCTGAAAGCTGCCGTCCCGGAGATGCAGGCGTATCTGGAAGCCGAAACGGATAAGACCGAGAGCTTGCAGCAGTTCATTCAGAAGGTCAAGCAAATCACGGAGTTGAAGGCGCTGACTCCGGAGCTGATCCACGAGTTTGTGGACAGAATCGTGGTGTATGCGCCCAGATACCTTGACGGAAAGCGAGTGCAGCTTTTGGACATCTATTACAGCGGCGTGGGCATTCTCCACGAGCTGACCCCGGAGGAGATGGAAGAAGCCTTCCAGCACCATCTCGCTGAGCGTAACAAAGAGAAAACGGCGTAACCGCAAGGGTTACACCATTTCCGAAAACTTATTAACCTGAGATACAAGAGCCGCCCCGGGGCACCTTCCTTACGGAGGGTGCCCCAAGGGCGGCTTTTTTATTTGTCTATCATACCCGCATCCGCAAAGCCTGGGGACGCACGGCGATCTCCACCTGGGTGATATCCCCGCCAAATTCCCCATCCAAAGTCCAGGCGGTCTTTTTGGGAAAGGTAAAACGCACCTGGCTGGCTTGGGTCATGGTCATAAATTCGTTGTCAAAGTCCCTGGCCAGCAGCTTGCCGGCCAGGGCGTTCAGCTCCAGCACCGACTGGGGCGCTTTGATGAGCAGCACCTCAAACTGGCCATCGTCCAGCATGGTGTCCACCTTGCCCGCCATGGAAAATCCACCGATATAATTGGTGTTGCACACGGTGCCGAAGATATAGTCCTCCTCCAGCACTTTCCCGTTGACCTCCACCCGGGCCGGGTAAATCTGGCCAATGGGAAGGTTTTTTAGCCCTTCCATAATATAGGCCAGATGTCCCATGGAGTTTTTGGTGCTCTGGGGCGTACTGTAGGACACGGCGGCAAAAGCGCCGAAGGCCGCTACATAATTAAAATACTCGCCGCCGAAATCTCCCACATCCAGCACCTTGGTTTCGCCCTCCATGATCACATCCAGGCCCCCTTCCAGGGTCTTGGGAAGGCCCAGGGAGTTGGCGTAATCGTTGGTGCTGCCCACCGGCAGATATCCCAGTTCCGGCGGGTTATCCCAGGCCAGAAGGCCGTTGGTGGTGTGATGAAGAGTGCCGTCCCCACCGCAGCAGACCACCATATCGATCCCCTCCACGCCCCGGCCTCGAAGGATTTCCCGGGCGCCCAGGCCCTCCTGGGTGGGATAGACGATCACCTCATACCCGCCTCGGGAAAATCGCTGGATGATCATATCCAGATTCCGGGCAATATGGGCCCGTCCCGCTTTGGGGTTATACAGCAGCAACATTCTTTTCATAGTATGGGTCACTCCTCATCATCCCCATTCCGGGGAAACCGGCGGCTTTACCTGCGCCGTCCATGAAATCTTTTACCATCATATCAGATAAATGTGAACAAGAAAAGACTATTTTACCGATTCCTGTCTTTGTTTTCCTCTTCTCCCTTGCGCGATATGGGAAAACAAGATATAATTATTCCGTTGTGAAACATCCGGCAAATCATCGCGCCGCCGGGCTTCTCCCCTTCGACCGCTGCGCGGCGGCACAGGTGAAACATGGACAAACCTCTGGCAGACCGGCTGCGCCCCCAATCCCTGGACGATGTGGTGGGCCAGCGCCATCTGATCGGTCCTGACGGCATTCTCCGCCGCCTGATCGAAAACGGGCATATTCCCAACATGATCTTCTACGGCCCCTCCGGTGTGGGCAAAACCACTCTGGCCGGCATCATCGCCCGGCAGACCAACCGGAAGCTCTACCGGCTCAATGCCACCACCGCTTCCCTCAGCGATATCAAAGCCATTGTGGATGAGCTGGACACCTTCCTGGCGCCCCAAGGAGTGCTGCTCTATCTGGACGAGATCCAGTATTTCAATAAAAAACAGCAGCAATCCCTGTTGGAGTTCATGGAAAACGGGAAGATCACCCTCATTGCTTCCACCACGGAAAATCCCTATTTTTATGTATACAACGCCATTCTGAGCCGAAGCACCGTCTTTGAGTTTCATCCAGTGACGGTAGAGGATGTGGAGCAGGCGGTGCGCCGGGCCTTTTCCCTCTGTGCCCGGGAAAGCCACATCAAGATCTCCCTGGAAGAAGGGGTGATCGGCCACATCGCCCGAGCCTGCGGTGGGGATGTGCGCAAATCCATCAATGCTGTGGAGCTTCTGTTCTCCGCCGCCCAGGAGGATGAAGAAAGTGAAAGCCTGTTTGTCAGCCTGGAGGATGCCCGTCAAGTGACCCAGGCCTCTACGGTCAAATACGACAGGGACGGTGACAGCCACTACGACATCCTTTCCGCGTTCCACAAATCCCTGCGGGGAAGTGATCCCGACGCCGCCCTCTACTATCTCTCCCGATTGCTTCTGGCAGGGGATATCCCTTCAGCAGCCCGGCGGCTTCTGGCCTGCGCCAGCGAGGATGTGGGGCTTGCTTATCCCCAGGCGGCGGAGATCGTCAAGGCCTGTGTGGATTCGGCTTTGCAGCTGGGGCTTCCGGAAGCCAAGCTGCCCCTGGCCCAGGCCGCTTTGGTCATTGCCACCGCCCCCAAATCCAACTCGGTCTCTTCGGGCATCGCCGCCGCCTGGAGCGATGCCGAAAAGAATGCCTATGATCCGCCGGAACACCTGCGGGACGCCCATTACCAGGGAGCGCAAAAGCTGGGGCACGGCACAGGCTACCGCTTCCCCCATGACTACCCGCTTCACTATGTGGCCCAGCAATACCTTCCCGATCCCCTCAAAGACGCCCACTATTACACCCCTGGCCCCAACAAGATGGAGCAGCAAACGGAGGCCTATTGGCAAAAGGTGAAAGGGACAAAAGGATCATAGAAATAAACAACTCAAAAGAAAAAGAGAGGTATCCAACATGAAACTGCCAAAACACCTGCGGGATTTTGCCCAAAAGCACAATTTTACCTGGGACGCCAAAGCCAACCTGCTTTACGGCAGCTGGCAGGGTTACTATTTCACTATTGCCCAGCATCCCTCCGGCCGCCCTACGCACATCATCACACTGTCTGTCGGGCAAACCGATGGACAGCCGGCCCCGGCTCTGTCCAGCATCCTGGGGAATTTGCAGCCCGATTATAAATACCTGACCAATTTCTCTGTGGACGGCTACCAAGCGAAAATTTCCTTTCAGTGCCGTTTTGCCCCCCAGGTGAAAACCTATATGCAGCAGATGGACGAGTTTATTGATGCTCTATGCCGCCGCCTGCAAAGTGCCCAGCTTGTGAATTGCTGCCAGAAATGCGGTAGTCCGGAGGGCGTGTCCTCCTGTCTTGCAAACAGCAATCCCCTGCTTCTGTGCCAAAACTGTCGGGAAACCGCAGCCCAACAGATCGCTGAAACAGCAGGTGAAATGAAAAAGCGCCGGGGCAATTTCCTCTCCGGCGCCGTGGGTGCCATTCTGGGCTCCCTTCTGGGCGTGGCCGCCTGGGTGCTGGTCTACCGTCTGGGATACATCGCCGCTATTGTGGGACTGATCATGATCGTCTGCACCTTCAAAGGCTTTTCCCTCTTTGGCGGCAAACTGAATGTGCCAGGCATCCTTTTCTGTGTGGTGCTGTCGGCGGCCATGCTCTATGTAGGCGAACAGGTGGCTATTGCCTGGGATATCTACGACACCTTCCGCACCGATTTCTCCGTCACCTTCTTCCAAGCCTATCAGTCCATTCCCACCTTTATGGAATACGATGAATTCCGCCGGGCTGTCATCGCCGACATGGCCTACGGCTACCTCTTCATGGCCGCCGGCGGCTTTTCGGTGATCTGGAGCACCTATAAGCAGCACAATGTGGCTCCCACCCTTCAGGTGCTGGAAAGCGTCACTCCCATCGCTCCCGCCGCTTCTTCCCCCGTCTCTTCTGAGCCGGATGCCGGGCAGCAATAACCGGATATGGATATATGCAAAAATGGCGTGACTGAGGTCACGCCATTTTTATATAGAAACCGTTCAGGATTCCTTTGGCATAAACAATTCATCCACCGTCAGCCCCAGCTCTCGGGCCAGGCGGAATGCCAATGACAAAGTGGGGTCGTATTTGTCATTTTCAATAGCGTTGATAGTCTGACGGGATACTCCGCACCGTTTGGCCAATTCCTCCTGAGAGATACCCTTTTCTTTTCGCTTGTTCCGAATCACATTCTCCATATTAACCGCCATACCTTTTCTTCTCCACCAGCAGTGTGACAAAATACACCATGGCCAGATCCAAAAAAAATCAGTACCAGCAAAAATACAGCAAATGCAATCAGCATAGCCTGTTCCATAGAGACGCCCCTTTCGCTTTCAAAATGTCAAATTCTTTTTACACTTTGAGCATAAGGAATCTCTTGAAAAATGTCAATACTTTTTGATATTTTTAAAATTTCCCCAGGGCCAACGGTTTCTTCATCCGCTGCGCCAGCACCAGAGCAAAAACCGCCTTGCAGACATCGAGAGGCACAAAGGGCAGCACACAGGAAACCAAAGTTTCCCTTAGTCCCACCTTTCCCAAGGCCATATACCACAGCGAACCGGCCCCATAGCACAAAAGCAAAGACAGCAAAAGCCCCAGGGCCAAGGGGATGATCCCCCGGAACCGGCGGCAGGACACCGAAGTCACCCAAGCCATCACCGGGAAGATGAATAAGTACCC
>OGZI01002601.1_pt1 | contig 14296 bp, 10 predicted proteins | sample 1576711 | NCBI WGS metagenome assembly OGZI01 (sample SAMEA3541482, study PRJEB24748) | human gut metagenome | biome: human gut; feature: human-associated habitat; material: faeces | place: China | collected 2012
CTTGCAGACGGGGGGGGTGGCCTTGGGGGAGATGTTCACCAGGTCGAGTCCCTTTTCTTCGGCGGCATCCAGCGCCTTCTGAAGGGACATGATCCCCAGCTGCTGGCCCTCGCTGTCGATCAGCCGGACTTCCTTTTCCCGGATTTCCTCGTTGATTTGATGTTCCATGATGCTAATGTAAAAGCACCTCCTTGAAAATGAAAAAAGCTCAGGCGCAAAGCGACCGCCTAAGCTACAAAAACCGCTCTTTCCCCAAAAGGAAAGAGAAACCCAGTCTTGACCCTTTCTGTCAGCCATGAGGGTGAGGGCGGTCAGCCCTGCTTTGTTTTACCAAAGATAGTATACCAGCGAAATCTTTTTGTGTCAACTCTTTTTCTTTGCCCTGATTGTGGTATAATAGTAAAAACGAAACCGAAAGGAAAAGCCGGCTCTTCCGGCAGGATAGATGCTTTATGAGCACACTGAGCCAAAACCAAGACGGCTACGGCAACGATTTCCTCACTCTCACCGATGACGAGGGCAATCAGCTGGAGCTGGAACACCTGGACACCCTGGAATACGAAGGGGAGACCTACATGGCCTTCATTCCAGCCGAGATGTCCCTGTCCGATGAATACGAACTGATGATTCTGCGGGTGGAGCCCGATGAGCAGACAGGAGAAGAGATCCTGGCCACCGTGGAAGATGAGGAGCTGCTGGAAAAGGTGTTTGAGATCTTCTCCCAGCGCCTGGAGGATTATTACGAAGAACAAGAGGAAGAAGAAGCCCGGAAAGAGGGATATTGATCTTTTCCTCTCCATATCATAAGGTTTGCCGCCCCTTTCGCGCTGGCGGCGCCGGATCCATTTTAACCCACAAAGTAACGAAACGGGACCGCGTATTTCGCTGCGGATTGCAGGCCTCCCGCCCTCTTCGGAGAGTCGGAAGTTGGAAGCGCTGAAACAGCGAAGAGCGGACCCACCTGCAGAAAGCGCAGGTTACTACGGGTCCGGTGTCGCCAGGGCGAAAGGGGCTTTCTTTATTCTTTTCCCTGGGAAGAGCCAGTGTTTCTTTCCAGGGATACATAGCCCCATTCCCGCAGTTTGAATGTGGTGAGCACCACTACCGGCAGAATGAACATTCCGGCAAAACCTGCGATCCGGAAGCCAAAATAGATGCACAGCAGCGTGACAAAGGGATCCAGCCCCAACTGGGCTCCCACGATGCGGGGCTCCAGCAGGCTGCGCACCAGAAGAATCACGGCATAAAGCAGCCCCAGCCCCAGGGCCAGGCCCTTTTGCCCCAGGAGAAAGGAAAACAAAGCCCAGGGCAGCAGCACGGCGCCCGCTCCCAAAATGGGTAAGGCATCGATGAAGGCGATGAGCAGGGCCAGAAGCCCGGCATAGGGCAGCTTTAACAGAAAAAAGCCCACCGAAAGCTCGCAGAAGGTGATGCAGATGAGGATGCACTGGGCCCGCAGCCACTTTCCCACGCTTTCATAGAGAAAGGCCCGCAGCTGGCGACCCAGCTGGGTGCCCTTTTCCCCCAGGCATTGGGCCAGAAAACCGGAGATCTTGCTTTGTTCTCCGCTCATGAAGTAGGTGCCCAGCAGGATGAAGGCCAGGGTGAGGAGCACCGAAGGCAGACCGGTGGCCGCCGATCCCAGGGTGCTCAGAATCCGGGTCACATCCACCGAAGGCGGCTTGATCTGGGCCAGAAGAGTTTCAAAGGATAAAAGGGCCGGGTCGATGAAAGACAGGTGCCATCGGGCGGCCCATTGCCGTAAGGCCAGATTGGCACGGTCCAGTTTTTGAGGCAGGTCGTCCAGATAGGCGGGCTTGCCCAACAAGAGGGCCATTGCGTCCTTTTTCCGCACCGGCTTGCCCACGGTGCTCCAATCCTGCTGTGCCATCACTGCGCCTCCTCTGCTTTTTTATGGTTCAGATAGGCCCGGATGCCCCGGAGCTGCCCCTCATAGCCGGAGCACCGGCACAGGTTGCCCGCCACATATTCCGGGGAAGCCGGCATTTTTGCTGCAGGAAGGCCACCGGCTTCTGGATCAGACGGGAAAGCAGGTAGGCAATGACCAGCGGCAGCACCCAGCCGAAGATATAGTGGAAAAACAGCCATACCCCTCCGGCGATGAGCAAGAGATAGATCAGTTTGAGCAGCAGGTCAATGGATGGGTTTTCATGCAGATGCACAGGGTTTCACTCCTTTTGCGGGACAATGGGCAAAAGTCGCCCAGACCGCTTTAAAAATATTATGTAACATTGCCCTTTAAAAAAACAGGAAGCCCCTTTAAAATGTGGAGAGGAAGAGCAGCCCTTTGGCACGGGGGCTCATATACTGGTAATGAATCAGCAGGCCGGAGCATAGGCTCTGGCCCGCGCCTCAGATATTGGAGGACGATAGCGTGTCTTTGATGGTATTGAAATTCGGCGGCACCTCGGTGGGGAACAAAGAGCGCCTGTTCCGTGTGGCCGCCATTGCGAAAAAGAATTGGCAGCAGGGCCATCAGGTGGTGGTAGTGGTCTCCGCCCAAGGAGACACCACTGATGAACTGCTGGAAAAAGCAGCGGAGATCGGCAGCGATCTGCCGCTGCGGGAGATGGATATGCTCCTTTCCACCGGAGAGCAGATTTCCATTGCCCTGCTCGCCATGGCCCTTCATCAGCTAGGATGCCCGGCGGTGTCCCTCACCGGCTGGCAGGCCGGGGTGCGCACCGACAGCCAGCATACCGTGGCCCGGGTGCGCTTTGTGGAAAACGCCCGGCTGAAAGAGGAGCTGGAAAAGGGAAAGATCGTGGTGGTGGCCGGTTTCCAGGGTCTGGATGAACAAGAGGATATCACCACCATCGGCCGGGGCGGCTCGGACACCACGGCGGTAGCGCTGGCCGCTGCCTTGGGGGCGGAAAAATGCATCATTTATACCGATGTGGATGGGGTCTATACCGCCGACCCCCGGATGGTGGAAGGGGCCCGGAAACTGGATGACATCACTTATGACGAGATGCTGGAACTGGCGTCCATGGGAGCCCAGGTGCTCCACAACCGGTCGGTGGAAATGGCCAAACGCCACGGCGTGCCCCTGGAGGTGCGCTCCAGCTTTACCGATGCGCCGGGAACGGCAGTGAGGGAGGAGACCATGGAACGGAGAACAGTCAGCGGCATTGCCCGGGATCTGGATGTGGCGGTCATCAGTTTGACCGGTACCGCCGATGTGCCCGGCATTGCCTATCAGATTTTTGACCGGCTGGCCAAGGAAAAGATCAGCGTGGATATGATCGTCCAGTCCGCCGGAGAAAACGGATGCAAACATATTTGCTTCACCGTGCAGAAGCGTCAGGGAGAGCGGGCGCTGGCCATCATCCGGGAGCAGAAGGATGTGGAATATGCCAGCCTGTCCATGGACCCGGAGGTGAGCAAGATCTCTATCGTGGGAGCCGGTATGGCCGGCTGCAGCGGCGTGGCTTCCGATATGTTCCAGGCTTTGTATGAAGCGGGGATCAATATTATGTTCATCGCCACCAGCGAGATCAAGGTGTCGGTGATCATCAAAAGCCAGGATACTCAGCGGGCCATGCAAGCACTACATGACAAATTTTTTGGAGAGAAGGACAGCATGGCCCGCTGACGGGCCCTCGGGCCCGCGCCCATTGGGCGTATGATCCCTTCGGCTTTGCCGGAGGGATCTATTCAAATCGGGGCCCCCAGGGGAGGTTGTCTCCCATGGGGAAACCATGCAGGCACTACATGACAAATTTTTCGGCGAAAAGGACGGCATGGCCCGTTGAGTCCGGTGCCCGGACCGTCGTGTTGGCCCGTTCCGGGCCGGTTTGCGAGGGAACCGCATGATTTCTTTCGGTAAGCTTTTGCAGGAACTTGTCACAGAGATTTCAGCAGCTATCATAGTTTGTCCCCGGAAAGATTCGTCCTTTCCGGGGCTTTTTTTATCCTGGGACAAAAAGAAAATGTGAAATTTGTCGAAATTCCCAGGGCAAACGGTTATTTTTTTCCGGTCTTTCTGTTATAATGAGGGATACCGGGGAGAGAATCCCTGAGAAGTGGAATAAATTAGAAGAAACGATGGAGGAAAGAGGCATGAACAAACAGCCGGAAGGACGCAAAGGGCAGGATGGACGGGGAGCCCCCGCCTGGCGCGGCAAGGGAGGAAACAAAGGCCGTCCCTTCCGTGGAGGGCCGAAAGCCCCCGCCGGCGCCTCCGATGAGAATATGCTGGAGGGGCGCAACGCCGTCACCGAGGCCCTGCGCAGTGGCCGGGAAATCGACAAGATCTATTTTGCCCAAGGAGCCATCGGCACTCTGGGTCATCTGGTGGCCCAGGCCCGGAAGCAGGGCATCACCGCCCAGGAAATCGATCGCCGGAAGCTGGATGCCATGAGCATCACCGGCTCCCATCAGGGCATCATCGCCCTGTGTGCCGCTGTGCCCTATCGCAGCGTGGAGGATATGCTGGCTCTGGCCCGGGAGCGGGGGGAGGACCCGCTGCTGGTGCTGTGCGACGGCATTACCGATCCTCACAATCTGGGAGCGATCATCCGTACCGCCGAGGTGGCCGGGGCCCATGGAGTCATCATCCCCCGTCGGCGCAGCGCCACATTGAACAGTGCTTGTGCCAAAGCGGCCGCCGGGGCGCTGGAGTATTTGCCGGTGGCCAAGGTCAACAACCTGCCTTCGGTGATCTCCCGGCTGAAGGAAGAGGGGATTTTCCTCTTTGCCGCCGATATGGACGGGGATCGGACGCTGTATGAAGCCGATTGGAAAGGGCCTGCGGCCATTGTCATTGGCAGCGAGGGGGAAGGTATTTCCGCCCTGGTGAAAAAAGAATGTGATTATGTGGTGCGGATCCCCCAGAAAGGGCGGATCTCATCCCTCAATGCCTCCAACGCCGCCGCAATTTTGCTGTATGAAGCGGTGCGGCAGCGGATGGAGCAGACAAGGAGCGAAGTGTGAGCTGGAAACCGGAAGATGAAGAATATTCGGTAGACGAGATCATCGCCGAATTTAAAAATGCCCAGCTGCGGGAGCCAGAGGAGCGGGAAGCGGACGCCCCTGTATTTGATGAGCTTACGCCGCCGGAAGAGCCGGTCCCGGCCCCCATCCCCATGCCCCGTCGGGAGAAGAAACCCCAGCCGGAGCCCACCGAAGAGGAGAGCCGGGAGGAGAAAGAACAAGAGCCGGAGCCGGAGGAAAAGGAAGAGGCTGAGACTGTCCAGGAGGAAGCGAAGGAGGAGCCGGAGAAAAAAGCTCCAGCGATTCCACCGCTTCAACCGGGAGAGAGCCGGGTGATCGATATCACCAGCCGGGTGGCGGCCAAGGTGCAGCAGGAGGAAAAGAGCGGGAAGGCTTCCCACTCTGGAGGGAGAAAGCCCTCCGGCCCTCCGGCGCACCAAATGGAAGAGCCACCGGAAGCGGCAAAAAAGAAAAAGCCTCAGCACCGGGAGAAGGATGTTCCGGCGGAAGAACAGCATGTACCGCCGGAAAAAGGCAAGGAAAAGCCTTCTTTCTTCAAAGGCCGGAGGAAAAAGCCGGTGGAAGAGCCGGAGTATTCGGAATATGAGGATTACGAAGATTACGAATACGAAGAAGAGGAGCCCAAAAAGCCGATCCCTTATGACTTCCTCTTTGCTGCCGATCTGGAGGATCTGCCCAAAACCCTGACCAATCTGGGGAAAAAACTGCGCCGGCTGCGGCTGCGGTCAGTGCTGGCCTTCTTTTTCTGGATGTTGGGACTGGGCGTCACCGCGTTGCCCGATCTGGCCCTTCCCATCCCGGAAGCCTATTCTTTTGCTACAGTACCTCATTTTTATTTTATCGCCCTGTGTGTGCTGCTGGTCTTTTCCATGGCATCCGCCGGGGATGTGGTCTTTGCCGGACTCTATCGGCTGTGCCGTCTGCGTCCCACATTGGACTCGGCGGTGCTGCTTTCGGCCCTGGCGACCCTGGCCCATGGCCTATGGAGCATCGGGCAAAAAGATGCTGCCATGCCCTATATCTGCGTGGCGCAGGGAGCGCTGTTTTTTGCCATCCTCAGCAAACGGGGACGGCTTTTGATGCTGCGCCGCACCTATAAGGCTGCCAGCCTGAGCACCGATCCGGCCGCCGTGTGCACCAAGGAAAACCGGAAAGAGCGTACTTTGGTTTATAAGGCCAAAGGGGCCAAGGAGACCGACCTGTCCCAAGTGGAATCCCCTGATGCCACCATGGCCTTTTCCCGCATCTATGCCCCGCTGGCCATCGTGGCCGTTCTGGCCCTTTCGGTGATGGCCTCCTTCGGCACCGGAGCGCCGCAACAGTTTTTCCCTGCTTTGGCGGCGATCACCGCTATGCTGGCTCCCATGGGACTGCTTTTGTCCACTGCAACACCGGGAGTGCGTATTTCCAAAAAGCTGTTCACCGGCGGTTCCGCCTTGCTCAGCGCCCGCAGCGCCAGAGAACTGGCCTGGGGCGAGCTGGCCGTGATCACCGACAGCGATATTTTCCCGCCGGGCAGCGTGGCCATCAGCGGCATGAAAATCGCCCGGAGCATGAGCATGGAAAAGGTGGTGGCCTTTGCCGCCGGTGCTCTGCGGGCCGTGGGAGGCGGCGTCAGCCATGCCTTCCTGGAGTTTGCCAAACAGCAATATATCTTTGTGCCGGAACCGGCCCGGGTGCAGTATTTTGAGACCGGAGGCATCTCGGCCCAGATCGGCCCGGACAGCGTTTCGTGCGGCACGGCCAGCTTCCTGATGCGCATGGGCATCCATGTCAGCGAAGGCCGCAGCATCAAAAGCGGCGTCTTTGTGGCGGTGAATGGGGCCTTTGCCGGAGTGTTTGCTTTGAAGTACAGCACTCCGCCCCAGAGCTATTCCGCCTTTCGGGTGCTGCGGGTGGGGCGTCTGCGTCCGCTGCTGGCCACCCGGGATTTCAATGTGACTCCTTTGATGGTGGAGGACAAATTTGACCTCCGCCCCGGCCGCACCGATTTTCCCGATGTGGAGGAGAGGGTGGCCCTGGCCCAGGAGGAGGGACGGGGCAAGGGAAAACCCCTGGCGCTGCTGTCACGAAATACCATGCTGAGTTTTTGCGAATGTGTTACAGGAGCCCGGCGTCTCCATCGGGCCGTCCGGTTCAATCTGACGGTGTCTCTTCTGTGCTCCGTCATCGGCATCGCACTGATGTATTATCTGTCCAGCACAGGCAATCTTCATGCCGCAGGGCCATGGAATGTGCTTTTGTACCTGATTTTGTGGTATATCCCTGTGTGGCTCTACAGCTCCCTTTTGTCCAGATATTAAAAAAATCGCTCTATTTTTATGTGAAAATGCCCAAAGAAATTCATTGTAAAAGTGTTAAATATACTGTATAATGACTAATAGAAGCAGTTCATATTCACATAAAGGAGAGATTCAATCATGGCCTACACAACTGAAAAAATCAGGAATATCTGCCTGCTGGGACACGGCGGGGATGGCAAAACCTCCTTGGTGGAGAGCCTGTTGTATATGACCGGGAACACCGTCTGGGCAAGATCGCCGACGGCACCACGGTGTGCGATTACGACCCGGAAGAGATAAAGCGGAAGATCTCCATTCAGACCACACTGGTCACTCTGGAGACCCAGGGCTATAAACTGAACATTCTGGACACCCCGGGCTATTTCGACTTCGCCGGAGAAGTGGCCCAGGCCCTCCGCGTGGCCGGCTGCGGCCTGATCGTGGTCTCCGCCAAGGACGGCGTCAATGTGGGCACCGAAAAGGCCTGGCGTATGGTTCGCGGCAAGAAGCTGCCCAGCTTCTTCTATGTGTCCAAGATCGACGAGGAAAACGCTAACTTCGACAATGTATACGAGAACCTGCGCGGCCAGTTCGGCAACAGCGTCGCTCCCTTTGTGTTCCCCTTCTTTGAAGAGGGCAACCGTCCCGCAGGCGTTATCAATATCGTTACCCGCAAGGCCTATAAAGCGGAAAACGGCAAGATCGTGGAAGTCCAGCTGCCCAAGGAAAAGATGGACAAAGTGGACCGTCTCCGTGATTCCCTGGTGGAAAGCGTTGCCACCAATTCCGAAGAGATGATGGAAAAATACTTCGCCGGTGAGGAGTTCACCGAAGAAGAGCTGATCCACGGCCTGCATCAGGGCGTGCTGGAAGGCGCCATCACCCCGGTGTGCTGCGGCAGTGCGTTCACCGGCGTGGGCTCTTTGCAGCTGATCAAGACCCTGATCGACTACGCTCCCATCCCCTACGAGGGCCTGACCGAGCACGGCGTGGACGAAAACGGCGAAGAGACCGAAGTGAAGTTCGACGAAAACGGCAAGCCTCTGGCCATCGTCTTTAAGACCATTGCCGATCAGTATGGCCGCTTCTCCTTCTTCAAAGTGGTCTCCGGCAAGATCACAGCCGATATGCAGCTGAAGAACCAGCGCACCGGCACCATGGAAAAGATGGGCCATATCTATACCGTCAACGGCAAGAAGAATACCGAAGTGAAGGAAGTCTGCTGCGGCGATTTCGCGGCGGTTTCCAAACTGGTTGACACCAAGACCGGCGACACTCTGGCCGATCCTTCGGTGAATGTCACACTGGACGGCATTGATTTTGCCGAACCCTGCTATTCCCAGGCCATCACCCCCAAGGTGAAGGGTACCGAAGATAAGCTGGCCGCTGGCCTGAACAAGCTGCGTGACGAAGACCCGGCCTTTATTGTGCAGAACAACACCGAGACCCATCAGATGGTCATTTCCGGCGCCGGCGATATCCATCTGGATGTGATCTGCTCCAAGCTGAAGAGTAAGTTCGGCGTGGAAGTGGACCTCCAGGATCCCAAGGTGCCTTATCGTGAGAAGATCCGTAAGTCTGTGAGCGTGGAAGGCAAGCATAAGAAACAGTCCGGCGGCCATGGCCAGTATGGTCATGTCAAGATGACCTTTGAGCCTTATGCTGAAGGCGATTACCTCTTTGAAGAGCGCACCTTCGGCGGCAGCGTACCGAAGAATTTCCATCCCGCTGTGGATAAGGGCATCAAGGAAGCCATGGAGCACGGCGTTCTGGCCGGGTATCCCCTGGTGGGACTCCATGCCATCCTCACCGATGGTTCCTACCACGATGTGGACAGCAACGAGCTTTCCTTTAAGATGGCGGCCCGTCTGGCTTACAAGGCCGGTATTCCTCAGGCCAATCCCTGCATCCTGGAGCCCATGGGCATGATGAAGGTCTATGTGCCCGACAGCTGCATGGGCGATGTGATCGGCGATCTGAACAAGCGCCGTGGCCGTATCCTGGGCATGAACCCCACCGAAGGCGGCGAGCAGGAAGTGGTGGCCGAAGTGCCTATGGCGGAAGTTGGTTCCTATGCCATTACCCTCCGCTCCATCACCCAGGGCCGGGGCTGGTTTACTTACAAGTTTGAGCGCTACGAGGAAGCTCCTCCTGCGGTACAGCAGAAGGTCATCGAAGAAAGCAAGTTCGTGGATACCGAAGAATAAGTTCGGGCAAGTATCATAGTGAAAAAAGGGGCCGGGAGAATGTTCTCCCGGCCCCTTCTTGTGTCTGTTTGATCAGGCAAAAAGAAAGCCCGGAAGCAGATGGCTTGAAGTGATAAAATAATGGTAGACACAAAAGTGCCTACCATTATTTTTATGCTATTATAGATATGGAGGTGGCAATATGGCTGGTAAATACACGATGCGAAGCAAAGAAGAAAAGTTAGCTATTGTAAAGAGGAATTTAGCAGGAGAAACTTCAAGGTCGCTCGAAAGAGAAACAGGATGCAGTCATCGGTTAATACAAGAGTGGACCAGAAAGTATCTAGCAGAAGGTGAAGCCGGGCTGGAAGTTAAGAAGAAACCCGGGAATCCTTTATCTCGTTATGAGCGCCGGAATGAACTGACCTACGAGGAGCAGCTGCAATACCAGATCGAACTGCTGAAGAGAGAGCTGGTTAAGAAAGAGGCGGAGGTACTTCGTTTAAAAAAACGGAACGAACGAAAAGGGGGCGATGCCCGAAAAAGATGATCCGAGAGATGTATGCCGAGATTCAAAAGCAGACAGACAAACATTCTGTCAGCGAACTTTGTGAAATCTACGGTGTTTCTCGCAGTGGCTACTACAAGTGGCTGAAGCGAGCAGGACAGTTAAACCGGTATGAGAAAACACATAAAATACTGGATAGTTATGTCCTGGACATCCATTCCCACCACCCAATGATGGGATACCGCCAGATCAGGGATAAGCTGTACCTTGAATTCGGTTGGATCGTCAGTGATCCTACTGTTTGGAAGTCAATGAAGCGACTAAGAATCCACGGATACACCAGGCGCAGGAAAGCTACGGCCACAGGAACCAACTTAGAACACATCCGCTATGCCAACGTACTGAACAGAGAATTCAAAGCAGAGAAGCCTATGCAGAAGATTGTGACGGATGTTACTTACATCAAACATAACGGCAAGTGGTATTATCTTGCAGGCTATTTGGATCTGTTCAACAACGAGATTCTGGAATGGGAACTCAGCGATACTTTTGACAATTTCCTCGTTATGAAGCCGGCAGAGCGCCTTCTGAAAAGAAAAATGAGCACCGAACACCAAGTCCTTTTGCACAGCGACCAAGGTGTCCAGTACTCATCCGCAGGTTATTGTAACCTGCTTAAAGAATACAATGTAATTCAAAGTATGTCAAGGGCCGGAAACCCTCGCGACAACGCAGTTATGGAAAGCTTTTGGGGGCGATTCAAGGACACGCTGCGCAAGCACTTCCGTTACTGGGAATGTGATGATCTGAGATCTACCATTGAGCAGGCAATCTACTATTTCAACAATGAACGACCCGTCCGCAAACTAAAAGGAAAACCACCAGTCCCATATAGAACAGAACTGGTGGCATAAGAAATTTTGTGTCTACTAACTATTGACTACTTCACGCTACAGCGGCCGGGCCAACTTTTTGCCTGAAATGGCTGGATAAACAAAAAACTGCCTGAAAAAACAGGCAGTTTTAGACAGTTCGTTCGGTTGACTTCTTGCAATGAAAATAGTATAATAATATACTGCATCGATATGCAATCAACTGGTTGTCATTTTTCACCGCTCTCATTTTAGCAAAAGCCGGTGAGGATGGCAACAGGGAAGAAATAAAAAAATGCAACGCACCCTAGTGTATCGCAAACTGACAGGAAACGGAGTGTGGCAAATGTACAACTGGGAAAAGTACGGCAGGATCCAGTGCGGCAAAAAGGAGCGGGTTTGCTTTTCGCGGACCCGGGAAGTGCTCCAGATGCCCAACCTCATCGAGGTGCAGAAGAAGTCCTATCAATGGTTCCTGGATACCGGCCTGCGGGAGGTGTTCCGGGATGTGGGCGCCATCACCGACTACACCGGCAACCTGGAGCTGACCTTCCTGGATTATTCCATGGAAGAAGAGCCCAAGTATTCGGTGGAAGAATGCAAAGAGCGGGATGCCACCTATGCCGCCCCCATCAAGGTGCGCATGCGTCTGCGGAACAAGGAGACCGGTGAGATCAAGGAGCAGGAAATCTTCATGGGCGATTTCCCTGTGATGACCGACGGCGGCACCTTTATCATCAACGGCGCCGAACGGGTGGTGGTCTCTCAGATCGTCCGTTCTCCGGGTATGTATTTCGGCATCAACAACGAGCGGCCCGATAAGGAGATGTACACCAGTACCGTCATCCCCTACCGGGGCGCCTGGCTGGAGTATGAGACCGATGTGAACGATGTGTTCTATGTGCGCATCGACAAAAACCGCAAGCTGCCCATCACCTCCCTGATCCGGGCCATCGGCATCGGCACCGACGCCGAGATCAAAGAGGTGTTCGGCGAGGACGAGCGGATCATCGCTTCTCTGGACAAGGACTCCGCCATCAAGACCACCGAGGATGCCCTCATTGAGATCTACAAGCGTCTCCGTCCCGGTGAGCCCCCCACAGTGGACAGCGCGCAGACTCTGCTCCACAACCTGTTCTTTGACCCCAAGCGCTATGAGCTGTCCACCGTGGGCCGGTATAAGTTCAACAAGAAGATGGCCATTTCCAAGCGCCTCAGCGGCCAGAAACTGGCCCGCCCTGTCACCGATCCCCTCACCGGCGAAGTACTGGCCACTCCCGGCCAGGTGCTCACCCGGGAGCAGGCCGCCCTCATCGAGAAGAAGGGCGTTTCGGTGGCCTATCTGGATGTGGAGGGCAAAGAGGTCAAGGCCTTCTCCAACGACATGGTGTGGCTCCACGACTTTGTGGATTGCAACGAGGAAGAGCTGGGCATCTATGAGCGGGTGCGCTTCTCCGTGCTGCGCCAGCTGATGGAAGAGCACCAGGGCCAGGAGCTGCTGGATGCCATCCGGGAGAATGTGGATGAGCTGATTCCCAAGCACATCATTGTGGACGATATCCTGGCTTCTATCAACTACCTCAACTGCCTGGCCAATGGCGTGGGCACCGCCGATGACATCGACCATCTGGGCAACCGCCGCCTGCGCAGCGTGGGCGAGCTGCTGCAGAACCAGTTCCGCATCGGCTTCTCCCGCATGGAGCGGGTGATCCGCGAGCGTATGACCATTCAGGATCTGGACATTGTCACCCCCCAGAGCCTGATCAATATCCGGCCTGTGACGGCGGCCATCAAGGAGTTCTTCGGCTCCTCCCCCCTCAGCCAGTTCATGGACCAGAACAACCCCCTGGCCGAGTTGACGCACAAGCGCCGTATGTCCGCTCTGGGCCCCGGCGGTCTGAGCCGTGACCGGGCCAACATGGAAGTCCGTGACGTGCATTACAGCCATTATGGCCGTCTGTGCCCCATCGAGACTCCCGAAGGTCCCAACATCGGCCTGATTTCCTATCTGGCCACCTATGCCCGCATCAATGACTACGGCTTTATCGAGGCTCCTTACCGCATCGTGGACAAGGAAACCGGCATCGTCACCGATGAAGTGCAGTATATGACCGCCGACATCGAGGACGAGTACATCGTGGCCCAGGCCAATGAGCCCCTGGATGAGAACGGCCGGATCAAAGCCGACCGTGTCACCTGCCGCCGCCGCGACGAGATCATCGAGATCGAGCGGGAGAAGGTGGACCTGGTGGATGTGGCCCCCAAGATGATGGTTTCCGTGGCTACCGCCATGATCCCCTTCCTGGAAAACGACGACGCCAACCGTGCTCTGATGGGTTCCAACATGCAGCGGCAGGCTGTGCCTCTGCTGAAGACCGAGGCCCCCTTCGTGGCCACCGGCATGGAATACAAGGCCGCTGTGGACTCGGGCACTGTGCCTCTGGCCCTGGGCGACGGCACCGTCACCCGCGTTACCGCCCGGGAAGTGACCATCAACTACGATGAGCTGGGTGAGAAGACCCATCGGCTCATCAAGTTCATGCGTTCCAACCAGGGTACCTGCATCAACCAGAAGCCTATTGTGGCGGTGGGAGAACGGGTGAAGAAGGGCGATGTAATCGCCGACGGCCCCTCCACCTCTCAGGGCGAGATCTCCCTGGGCAAAAACGCCCTCATCGGCTTTATGACCTGGGAAGGTTATAACTACGAAGACGCCGTCCTGCTCAACGAACGCCTGGTGCGGGACGATGTATACACTTCTATTCATATCGAAGAATACGAGACCGAGAGCCGGGATACCAAGCTGGGGCCCGAAGAGATCACCCGGGATATCCCCAATGTGGGCGAGGAGGCTCTGCGTGATCTGGACGAGCGGGGCATTGTGCGCGTAGGCGCCGAAGTGCACCCTGGCGACATCCTGGTGGGCAAAGTCACTCCCAAGGGTGAGACCGAGCTGACAGCCGAAGAGCGTCTGCTCCGGGCCATCTTCGGTGAAAAGGCCAGAGAGGTGCGGGACACCTCTCTCCGTGTGCCTCACGGCGCCGGTGGCATCATTGTGGATGTGAAGGTCTTTACCCGGGCCAACGGGGATGAGCTGTCCCCCGGCGTCAACATGGTGGTCCGCTGCTACATCGCTCAGAAGAGAAAGATCTCCGTGGGCGACAAAATGGCCGGCCGTCACGGCAACAAGGGTGTTGTGTCCCGTATTCTGCCTCAGGAGGATATGCCCTTCCTGGCCGACGGCACACCGCTGGATATCGTGCTCAACCCCCTGGGCGTGCCTTCCCGTATGAACATCGGTCAGGTGCTGGAAGTGCATCTGGGCTTTGCGGCCAGTGCACTGGGCATCCATGTGGCCACCCCCGTGTTCGACGGCGCAAAAGAAGAAGATAGCCGGGCTCTCTTCCGGGATGCCGGTCTGCGGGAGGACGGCAAGAGCATCCTCTACGATGGCCGTACCGGCGAGCCCTT
>OGZI01002621.1_pt1 | contig 14184 bp, 12 predicted proteins | sample 1576711 | NCBI WGS metagenome assembly OGZI01 (sample SAMEA3541482, study PRJEB24748) | human gut metagenome | biome: human gut; feature: human-associated habitat; material: faeces | place: China | collected 2012
TTTGTCTTGCTGTCACTGTTCTCTTCTACCTTAATTAACGAGTCCTGACCCTAGCAAACGCCGTGAAGTGGTTTTTATCGTTTAACGCAGCATCTCTAAGAAAACGCCTAAACATATCGAACATCATGGGCCCCAGAGTATGCTCTGAAAAAAAGGATTCCTTCATTTCAAAAAATGAGCGCAACCATTCCGGCTTCGGAGCATGGTCGGCGAATGAGTTCAGGCTTTTCATAGAGTTCCCCCCCCCTTGTGGATGGCGAAGTGAGTGAAACAATAGACAACCACTATCAATTGCATGACACTCATGGCACCTGATACAATTATCTATTTTAATTTTACCGTCAGCAAAGCTTATACATCCATTTCGGCAATTAGTTTCGCAAACACGGCAACTTTTACAATATGAAGCTTTTCTGAATACTTGCCGGAATATCTTTCCAAATGTTGGTCTTTCTTTCAATTCAACATCGGGTATTGTTACGGTGTAACCCGTCTTAGTTGTCTTCACAGAAAACGGTATGCGTTCGTCGGCCAGTTGAACGAAGTAGTCGCCGTTGTCACCGTGTAAGTCTCCAAGCGTTTTTATCCATTCAAGCCAGTCGGAGTCAGGGGTTGTAATAGTTATCGTCATAATACCGTTTGTACTTTTTTCAATACATCTAAATGCATTATTTGATAACTCGCGACCGTTTTTTCTTGCATTCCAACCGCCGTTTAAAATATACGATTCAGTATTCTTTGTATTGCGCTTGTCCCCATCGTAGGTATTCTTAATTGAGTCTATGTAACTGTCGACAGCTGTTGGATAGCTTGTTCGTCGTAAATAATCGCTTGTGCCACCAGACATAGGGCAAAACAAGCATCCAGCACGACTATTACCCTTTTTATAGGTTTCATTTATCAAAATACTATTCGTATAAATATACAGCCATATTTCCGCAGATGTCCATTCGAGGATTGAGTTATGGCTAAACTGCCCCTTTTGCTTAGCACCATAGTTCTCATATGTGTATGTACTTCGAGCCACGCTTTCCTGCGCCCTAACTCCAACGAAATCCAGTCCGACAAAATCGTTCTTGCCAGTTACTTCTCTCAACTTCAACGTCTGCGGTGCACTTTTATGTACCGAACAGCACCAACGGAGAACACGCGATGGTGGACCAAACAGCTCCCACGACTCTATTGGATTGAGGTGCGACTTTGCGACGTAGAACGGAATCTCGTCCTCTTTACACAACTGCCTAGTTTTTCTAATGATTTCGTAGGTATCGGGGAACTCCATGCCTGTGTCGCCGAATACGACCACGAAGCTGCCTTTGGGCAGGGCTTTTTTTACAAGGTCTAGCAGCACACAACTGTCCTTGCCACCCGAAAAAGCCACATGGAAGCAGTCTAGCCTATCCTTGTATTTGGTGTAGATAGCCAGAATTTTTTTGACCGTGGCCTGCTCGATGATTTCAAGCATTTCGCGATTTGCCTCTATCATCGCTTCAATAGCAACGGGGCGAAGCGATATGCCAACTGGCTCCGGCATTATCGGGCTGCCGTCCTCGCCGTTCGGAATGACAATTTCAGGGGTGGTGTAAATGTTGCCACCTTTCAACCTTGCGATGAGCGTCCCCCGGTAGTAGTAGTTGTTAGCCTCCGCCCACATATAGGGGCGGTCGACCTGTTTATCGTATTTCCAATATTTATCAAAGCCCAGCATATCCAGTTCAGGCGCGTAAACCGGGCGTGGTTCTCTGGAGAATCCAGTGGGAGAGGAATTAAGAAGTATCCCGCCTGTTTTACTGTCGTAGGTATACGAGTACACCTCTAATCCACCCTTTTTTGTGAGACTTTCGCCTTGTCGATGACTTCGCCAATTATAGTGGCTCTCTTTCTGCCTATGTAGCCTGAATTTAATAGAAATTCACCCACGGCGCTATCAGTCATGGGAACGCCGAAAGCTACTACAGCGTCGGTCATAATTTCTATATATTTTAAATCACAGCTTTTCCGAATGACTGCACCGATGTTTTGTGAATTCACTGACAGGTTATCAAATCTAAATTTCTTACTAAACCGCCGACAATAACTTTCAAGAAGGAATAAATTCCAAGTCTGCCCGCAGTCAGGGAATGCTCCAAACGTGGTGAAAGATTTAAGTGGAAGATAGTCGCCGTTGATAAACAGTTCTATTGCAGCATCAACTACGTCTGGGTCAAATTTGACATATTTATCTGAAACGTATCTGTCTCTATCAATACGAACAAGAATCGTATTTCCAGCCTCCATAGGTATCCAGCGGTTGGCATCTCCTGTTAACGCCTTTTCATAATTCAGCAAATCGCCCAAAGAACATTTATCGATAGTTCGACAATAGTTTTTCATGATGGACAACGCGTTGAGAACATCGCCTTTACGCGTAACGATTTTGCCATTTCCGTCGAATTTGTCCGACAAACAAAGGAGAAATACGGCACTGTGAATCGCGGTGATGGATAGTCCATCATTTCGCGCCTCAATTTCCTCAGTGGGTAAACCTGCGAGGGAAACATAGCCGTGAGCATTGCACCCATCGGTGGCGGCCTTGCAGATAGCTTCGCGTTCCTCGTCAGTAATATCGATTCTGCTGATGTGTGAGAAAGTTCCTACGCTATGCCAAATGAAATCTCTGTTTTGTCCAAGGACAGAACGGATTCTTTCCATTGGTATGTATTGCAACCGTTCAGAAATTTGCTCATAGGTGAGCAGCGTATCGTCGCCCCAGATACGAAGAATTTCACTTTCAAGAACAGTAAAAACAGAACCGTCAGTATATCCAAAATATGTCTGTGTAAACAACAGCTTTGGGAATAGTCGCCGCAGGATGTCAATCAGCATTTCTTCTGAAACAATGCTTACGTCGAACAACCAGCTTTCATTTTTGGCATAGAATTCGGCGAAGAAAATAGCTCGCGCTCCATCAGCAAAGTATTCCTCCGCCAGTTCCTTGACTCGTTCTTCCGCCTGCGCCGATACAACGTAAACTTTTCCCTTATATATAATTCCACAAGTTGAGATACATTTTTTCAGATCCTCATCAGGCAGTGTGATTTCTTTGTCTAAAAATTCTGCAGCAACAGATCTAAAACGCGCTAACTCGATTGGAGAGTCAAGTCGATAACCGTTGGGAAACCGCATTGAAAGGACTTGCATTAGCTTTTCAGCAAAGCTGTCATTCAGTAGTGGTGTTTCATGCGGTGCTTTGCCTACAGCATGGCAAAGTACATCGGGATCGCGTGGCGGTGAATATGACTTCCATTTCCCGTCTACAACATGGCCACAAAGAAAATCTTCATGCTCCTCGATAAAAGAGCGTAAACGTACGCTTGATGTTAACCCCGTCCAAGGTTGAAGAGTTTTATCAGCTGAGCAGGCCTTTCCGCGCTCAGACTGCCCCCGCCTTGTCTCCAACATGTTATATAGTTGGCTAAACCCCATACCGTCTTTAAGCAACCCAGCGATTTGCCGTAATAGCTGTAGGCGCTCAATACCGGGTTTGTTGTATGCAATTTGAGCAGAAGCCCCAATGTTATAATCCCACTCATCCAGGAGTTGATGCAAAACTTTCTTACTTTGAATATCATTTGGGTTAAGGCCTACCAAGCTCACCGCATTATTGATGTCGTTATGCGTATCATCAATTTTACTATATGAGTGATGGTTGCTATGCCTGACGATGGTTTCTAGATATTCATCCATTACATTATGGCTTTCAGTGCTTAAAAATGATTCGATTACTATATCGCTTTTTTGCGATGAATCGTGTGATGTGTATTTTTTAAGTAAACTTTCTGGAAGCCTCCCACAACTAAGGCGTATTATCTCATTTGAAAATTTCACATCTATTTCATTTTGACTTGCATATTTAATTACTTCGCCAATTCCGAATGTATTATGTTTAATAATGCTTTCTAGTGGAAATATACGATCAGGTGAATAATCTAATTGTGATCTTTCGTGTTGTATTTTTTTTACATTATTATTATAAATTATTTCTAATGCAACATTTTTTTTGTCAATGCGTTCAATAACAATCTCATCTTCTATGGTTATATCTTTATTTGATTCTTGTATTGCAAATTTTTCTTCACATACAAATTCAGATGCAATGTCATTTCCTTGCCTCGCGTATAATGATGGATAATTTTTAATAAATCGTCTTGGATGCCGTCCACATTTAAGGCGCTTAATGCCAATGGGAAATTTTACATCTATTTCAGTTGGATGAATATAACTAACAACTTTCCCCACCCCAAACCTTCTATGATTAATGATGTCATTCGTTTGAAAAATGCCATACGGGGAATATTCAATCGCTATAGTTGGTTGCGAATTCTGCTCTATAGATGCAGCACTAGAAATTTTTCCGCAGACAAGGCGCTTTATTTCTTCCCCAAACTCCACATCCATTTTATTCGGAGGAATATGCTTGACGACTTTTCCAGTGCCTAAAATGGGATGTGTGATGAGGCTGTTCAACGGAAAGTTGCCTTCTGGGGAATATTTCATAGAAAATACCCTGAAAAGTTCAGCATCATAAATTCCAAAAAAATCGTGTAGTTTTGTAAATTCAGCGGATTAGTTTTGCCTGCTCGACTACTTTGCCTTTTTGCATGACCTGTTAAATGCTCCCCCCACTTCAACCCATGCATCGACTTGGCTTTTTTTAAATTTCCATAATCTGCCCATGCGATGTGCTGGTAATGAATGTTTGCTTATCCATTTGTAAACGGTGTCATTGCTGACCCCAAGGTACTCACAAATTTCGGATATGGATAACCAGCGGTCTTCCTTGCCTGGCATATGCATTCCTTGCGTAGAGTTATATGTAGCCGTGACGTTGTAAACGCCTTGTGTTCGTATACCTCTGATTGCCTAGAAAGGCAATTTTTTAATGATATCGACCGATGTTTACCGATATTTACCGATTTAATTGGCATGTCATTTTTCCAGCCGCCGCCACTCCCACGGCGGTATAGGCTCCGCATCACGCCACAACCCCACTTTACCATCTCTGGCTTTGCCCTCAATTTCTGACCATTCCAGGCAAACAGGAAGTTTACAGTATTTCGGCCAGACCCAGGCCATGCCCTCCGCCACAAGTTCTTCTTGCAGCGTAAGCCCGTCCGGCAGCGCGACAACGGCCACAGTACGGCCATAGCGGTCAATGTCTGTTTCCTGAATATCCACCACCTTGCCGGTGCAAAGGCGGCCTGTAGCTTGAGCAGCTCGATTACCCCAGGCCTGCCGCTTTTCCGGGCAGTCTATGCCGTAAAGGCGGATCTTTACCTGTTCCCGGCCATTACGCAGCACTGTGATTGTATCGCCGTCGCTAATGCCGACGACAAGGCCCGGCCAGGCCAGGGCGGTATGCGGCAAGAGCAGCAGGCAAAATACGATAAGGAAAATCGCGCCGCAGGGACGTTTATTCTCCCGTATCTTCATACTGCGGCGGCGTGCCGGATAGTATCCAGTCCGGCCTGATCCCTTTGGTTTTTTGCAGGAAGTGTAACCAGTCTGCCGGAATTATGCCGCGCCGCTTTGCATCGGAAATAGCGGCCTGACGTATACCAAGAAGGTCGGCCAACTCCAGTTGAGAGCGGCATTCAGCGGCTTGAAGGAGACGTTCCAGAGGTGTTTGCATAGATGATTCTCGCTTTTAAGTTGCTCAGAGAATGCTAATAATGCTTATATGGCATATGTCATCGCTGTTCAATGCTTATGAGTCGTATTTTTATAGCAAAAAGCGCCTAAAATCCTTTTTTAAGGACTGGAGGCGCTTTATATGCAAGATACCGCGAAACGGATCGGAGCGAGGTTTCTCGCGCTCCGCCGCAGACTGAAATACACACAGGAGCAGGTTGCCGAAAAATCGGGAATCAATTCTACTTATTACGGCAGGGTTGAACGGGGAGAGGCCAATATCTCTTTGGAACTGCTCGTTTCCATTGCGAGTACCCTGGGTGTATCGCTTTCCGAATTGCTTGATATTGAACCGGAGAAAAGCCGGGCGCAGCTTATGGCTGATTTTACCGAGCTGCTGGAAAAAGCTTCGGACGATGAGTTGAAGCTCGCATACAAGGTTGTGCGTGATGTCCTACGCTGATAGAGTCGCAAAGGCGCTGGAATAAATCCCTTGTCTGGCGGCAGCGCTACGGCCCCGGAAACCATTCCGCCACCAAGATACGCAGATGAAAATTGAAACAGCGACAGAAAGGCCCGAAGGCTTGATTCAGGGCCTTTTTGATGTCTGGGAGAGTTCGGTTCGCGCCACGCACCACTTCCTCTCAGAGCAGGATATTGCGTCGATTGTACCGTTTATCAAGCCAGCCCTGGCTGAAATCCCGCTACTCCTCTACGTGACGAATGCCGACGGCACGCCGCTCGGCTTCATGGGTATTGACGGCGACAAGATTGAAATGCTCTTCATCTCCCCCCGCTGTAGGGGCATGGGGCTGGGCCGGACGTTCGTTGCCCATGCCGTGGATACGCTCCAGGCCATATATGTGGATGTAAACGAGCAGAATCCGCAGGCCGTGGGATTTTACAGACACCTCGGCTTCACGGCGCTCACACGTTCCGAGTACGATGGACAGGGCAGACCATTCCCGTTACTGCATATGAGGCTGGAACCAAGGGCCTGCGTACCGTGCGGCTATGCGATCGCGCCAGCAAAAGCGGAGCATATTCCTCTTTTGAACGGCATAGAGCTTGCGGCGGCTACAATTTTTCCGCCCGGAAGCATTCCGGAGCGCGTCCTGTCGGAAAGAGTTCCGATTCCCGTGCTCACGGAAGCAATGGAAAAAGGTAGACTCCTGGTCGCTCTGGACGCCCACAGCACTCCGGTGGGTTATGCGCTTCTGCAAATTTCAGGTAACGCGGCCTTGTTGGCGCAGATGGACGTGCGCCCGGACCACGGGCGCAAAGGTCTGGGCACGGCCCTGGTCATGCGCATCATGGAGCTGGCGCGGCTTATGGGGCTTGCTGACTTGTATCTTACGACCTTTTCCCATGTGCCATGGAATGCCCCGTGGTATGCAAAACAGGGCTTTGCCATACTGAAGGAAGAAGAACAGCCTGGATTCATCAAGGAAATTTTACTGGAAGAGCAAAAACGGGGGCTGGAACATCGCGTGGCCATGCGTTTTTCCCTGCGTCTCCAAGAGAGCAGAATATGAAAAAATCTCCCGTCGATCCTCTGCAAACCCTGCCCGGAATCGGCCCGGCCATGGCGAAGGACTTGCGCCTTTTGGACATCAACACGCCGGTCGAGTTGACGGGCAGGAATCCACGGCAGCTATACGACGCCTTGTGTGAGATCACAGGGCAGCGGCAGGATCTGTGCGTGCTCTATGTGTTCCGCTGCGCCGTCTGGGCTGCGGAAAATCCGGATCATCCGGACGAGGCCCTGCGGAATTGGTGGGCTTGGAAAGACAGGACGCATAATGAATAAAGTGCGACTCGATCTTAACTCCAGGCTGTACGGCGGCAGAGGTACTTCCACCGGCCAGGCCTTGGCTGTGGCGGAAGAGGTGCTGGCACAGCCGACGCTGTTTGCGGAACTGTTCAGTGGTCTGGAGCACAAAGATTCGCTTATCCGTATGCGTGTGGCCTACGCGATCTCCAAGGTGACGGATGAGCGCCCGGATTTACTCCAGCCGCATAAAGGCCGTTTCATTGATCTTCTGGACGCCCCGTCCAATTCCCACCTGTGCAGGGCCTGCATGCTCCAGACCCTGCACAGGCTTGCGCTGACGGCGGACGACATTAACCTGCTTAAAGATATACTGCGCGATTTCATGTACAGCGAGAGCAGCATCGTCAAAACCTTCTCGCTGCAACTGCTTGTGGACTTTGCCGAGGCGGACGCCTGCCTGCGCCCGGAAGTAACGCCCCTACTTTGGGAGGCCCTGGAAAGCGGCACTCCAGCCATGCGAGCAAGGGCACGCAAGCTGATGAAAAAATACAAACTATAAAATCTGACTTTCTAAAGTGTTACGGCCAGCTGGTTTCCCTGCACTCCGGCCAGCCGGAGCAGCCCCAGAAGTCGTACCCGCCCTTGCCGTCCTTTCCCGGTTTTTTCACCCGATGCACCATAGGTTTGCTGCACTTAGGACAGGCTTTGCCCGTGGCCTTGGCGAAGGCGGCGAGTTCCTGCTCCAGTTGCGCGTAGACGTCGGCGATGAGGGCGCGGTATTCGGCTTTGCCTTCCGCAATGTCATCCAGGGATTGTTCCATATTTTTGGTGAACTCATATTCGATAAAGCCGAAGTTGCCGCAGAGTCCATCCACCACCATGACGCCCAGCGGCGTGGGCACAAGGTTGCGCTTTTCGGTTTTGACATAGCCCCGGCTGGCGATGGTGTCGATAATCGCCGCGTAAGTGGACGGGCGGCCTATGCCGCGCTTTTCCAGTTCGCGCACCAGGCTGGCTTCGGTATAGCGCGGCGCGGGTTTGGTCTTTTTGGTCAGCAGAACGCCGGACAAGGCCGTGGCTTTGGTGCCGGGCTTCATGGCGGGCACGGGGTTTTCCGGCTCCGTGGAACCTTCTGCCTCTTCCGCTGCCGCGTCTTCCGCCGTCAGGATTTTCCAGCCCGGAGCAAGCAGCGTTCGGCCTCTGGCCTCAAAGACGGCCTGTTTGTCGTCCATATCCGTGCCGAGTTGCAGAATGCGCACGGCATACACCGCGTCTTCAAGCTGACAGGCCAAAGAGCGCAGGCGGATCAGCCGATATAGGGCCTTTTCGTCTGCCGTTTCCCCGGCGTCCTCCACCTCGATATGCGTGGGCCGAATGGCTTCATGGGCTTCTTGTGCGCCTTCCTTTGATTTCCAGGTGCGCGGCTTTTCCACCAGGGGCCAGCCCTGGCTTTCGCAATAGGCCCGTAAGGCATCCACCGCATCTTGCGAGAGGTTGGGAGAATCCGTGCGCATATAGGTGATGTGCCCACCCTCATAGAGCTTCTGCGCCAGTTCCATGGTGCGTTTTGGAGTGAACTTCAGAGAATTTGAGGCCGCCTGTTGCAGGCTGGACGTGGTGAAGGGAGCCGGAGGCGCGGAGCGGGATTCCGATTCCTGGCAGTCGATAACATCCAGAGTGCGCAGGCCGGAGGCTTTTTCCGCCAGAGCCTTGTCCAGCAAATATTCTTGACCGTCGGGCAACCAGGGTTTTACCGCCCAGGCCGCTTTCCAGCCGTCCGTAATGTTATCCACATTCTCAAAGGTCAATTCCGCGCCGTAGTGAGTTGTGCCGCGAAAGTCCTGTATCTCCCGTTCGCGCTCCACCACTAGGCGCACAGCTGGACTCTGCACCCGACCGGCAGAGAGTTTTTCCCCAGCCACGTTGGAGAGCGGCCCACTGACCATATAGCCGCAGAAGCGATCCAACACCCGCCGCCCTTCCTGAGCGGCCACGAGCGCCATATCGATGGAGCGCGGCGCGGCCAGGGCCGCTTTGATGGCTTTTTTCGTGATCTCCGCATAGGTGATGCGCTTGGCGTTTTTGAGCTTCAGGGCGTCTTGCAGATGCCAGGCAATGGCTTCCCCCTCACGATCCGGGTCAGTGGCCAGATAGACAGCTTCCGCGTTTTTGACCATGCCCGCCAGCCGGGCCAGCACTTCCTTGCCCCGATCCGTGGGAACATATTGTGGCTTGAAATCCGGAGCGGCCACGCCCATTTCCTTGACGGGCAGATCGCGCACATGGCCGACAGAGGCGGCGACCTTCCAGCCGGAACCGAGGATTTCCTGAACTTTCTTCACTTTGCCGGGGGATTCGAGAATAAGCAGCTTCGCGCACATGACGTTTCCTTGTGGAGGCCGTCATGCGGCGCTGGGCTGGGGAGCAAGGCCCGCAGAGGTATTGATAGCTTTAAAGCAAGATATTTATAAAGGTTTGCAATTCAGTGTGCCTCTGTAGCATAGCATTTTTAATAATATACTTATGGAACACATAGGAATCTGTTATTGTCAATAAAATCTTCAATAGCATTTATAGCATTATTTATATATCCGCTAACCTTCTGGTTTATTACTTCTATTTGCTGAATACTTATCTCCCTTCCACACTCTTCGAATGATATTTCTCCATGGGCAAGCTTATTTCTATAATCTTTAATTGTTTGTAGCTCTCTTATTCTTTCATTGAATACTATGCCATATTTTGAAAATATGGAGCATATTTTTTTTGAATCTAGGTTTCCACTGTATAATGAATAGTATTTATTCATGTCATCGTATGACAAAGATATATCTACATTATTTGCAAGTATAGATATCAAGTTTTTAATGTCGCCAACAATGTTATGAATATTTTCATTTTTCTCATATACATAATGATAATATATAATTATCATTTTTTTTATTTCATCATTCACATCTATATATTTAATATTTCCTGATGATAGGACTGCGTGAATCTTTCTTAAGCAATTTGTAAGCGTAGATTCAACTAAATTGTAAATAATAATGACGACACTAGCCTTCAAAGTTGTGTTTATAGATGTTCTATTAATAGATGGAGGAAGAGTAATCGACCCAGCCTCCATACTTCTAATAAGATTTAAAAATCCATCTATTTCATTTTGTCTTATTACGACCTCATTTTTTATGGAGCGCATATATGCTATGCCCTTTCCTTCAGCATATTCACTATATAATCTATGCGCCCACTTAAGTTTGATTTTTTATGAAGCTCGTTGGCCCCATGTGTAAATCTTTTAAATTCTCTATCGACTAATTTTTTTGCAATAAAATCTTTGTCTATTCTTACTTTTGATATGTCATTTTGGCTTATGAATAGCCATACACCAACAGATATTGCCTCAAATACAGAGCGCTTTGTTTGCGGATTATATGCATGTCTGAATCCATGGGGAAAGTGTTCGACAACGAAGTCAACAACAGAGTTTATCCTTCTTTCCTCTTCGCTGATAATTCGTGCCTGCTCGTCAGGAGAAAGCTTTCCCAATTCTTGATCTCTTTTTTCAAGATATTTATCAAGAAATTCTGCAAGACCAATATTTATGCCTCTTGCATACGCATTGTTATCAGATAGAGCAAAGAAACGTAGCAAGAGTTCTTCTCTTTCCTGACGTTTTATAAGCCAATTATCAACTTTCACAGTTTCTTTAAATTTTGCATTTTCCTTGCAATATTTATATATAAATTTTGTAAATTCTCCATTTGAGGCGCCTTTTCGCCGTTCCATTGGCTTTAGCAAGTCGCTCCCTCTGTTTATTCGTTCAAACATATCTTTTTTTACGTCATCAGATGTTTCTTCCGTCATCACGATTAGTCGCAAGGCGGTGCTTAAAAATTTACCTTTTCTTGAGCTTTCTAAATCATTGAATGAAAGGTCGTTTAGTAAGTTCAGCGACTTTAGCCCTGTTAATTTTAACTCGTTATTTACGAAGGCATTTAAAGTTCGAATGCGTTGAGAACCATCAACTATTTCCCAGGAGCTGTTGCTGTTCTCCGCAACAAAAATAAAAGGAATGGGAAGCCCAAGAACAACAGATTCTATTAATTTTGATTGACGGTTTATATCCCATGTAAAATCTCTTTGATACTCTGGAACATATATATAATTGTACCCATCCCTGTCATTTTCAATATCATCATAACTTTCAATAAATTTACCTACTATAATTTCTACAGTTAAATCTCTTATGTCATAGCGAACTTCTCGCCTTTTACTGTATATCTGTTCTTCAACTTTAGTTAAATCAATTCTTGATTCTGTTGTCATAAATATAGCCTCACGAACTGTTCAAGATTTATTTAAATTACGGCCTTAGCAATATTATCGCTACTGTTTGTAACCTAACATACGTGAGCATAGCGTTCAACCTCCTAGCTTATGGTGCTCTACTTGCTACGACTCGCTAGATGTTTGGAAGTAGCGAGTCGTAGATAGTTTTCATAAAAATCGTTGTGTGACACCGATTTAAGGGCATATCTTGCTGAAGTGAGCGTAAATGGGTAAGTTTACAATGACAACCCCCACGCTTTTCCCCGATCCCGGCCCTTTTCCCGTTCAACGTCTTTTTGCAGCATGAAGCCCACTTGCCGTTTCACTTCATCCAGCCCACGTGACTGGTGCAGATCATTGAAGTCTGTCAGGCCCCGCGCTCGTTCCTCTTCATTGAAGATAGGAGCGACAACCTTACCGCCCACGGCTTGGGCCGCTTCTTGAGCCAGGGCTACGCCCTTGTTCCACAGCTCTTCTTTCCCCTCCGGTGTCCGGCGAGTGTGCTGGTGATCATTATCCGCGCAAATCGTGATGGCGGCGTTGGGGAATTTTTCCCGCAGCGCTCTGGCCACCGGCTCCAGGTTGCCCGCGTCAAAGGCTACGGCCACGGGTTTTCCGGTAGCCATGTGCAGGCTTGCCCCGGTTGCGTAGCCTTCGGAAAGCAGGATTTCCCCTTGCGAGAGATCTTTGCCGGGTTCACTGAGCAGATGGAAGTTGCCGGATTTTTCCATGCCGGGCACAAACCGCTTACGGCCTTCGGCATCAATGGTCTGGAGGCCGCGTAACTCGTTATCCGCATTGCAGACCGGGATATGCAGCACACCGGCCCGGTTTTCGTGCAGGCCAATGGCCGGAACTCCCTTGGCCTTCAGGTACGGATGATCGTCATGGGCCTCTATCCCGGCTTCCCAGGAGGTCTTGCATATTTCAGCGGCTTTTTCCTGTTCTTGCCTGCGCTGTTCCGCCCGTTCAAGCTGCTTTTGCGCTATTTCCGCTCGCTGGGCTTCAAGCTGTTCTTTAGTCAAAGTATGTCCCGTGGCCAGCCATTTGACCTTCTCGCCGGAACTGAAGTTTTGTATCCACCCGGCGGGGCGTTCATCTAGAAAGCCACAGTATGCGCCGTCCAGTTCCCTGGCTTTGCCGCTTATGAGCAGAACGCGATGGATAGCGCCGTCCATGAGCGGGGCTTCGCCGCGCAGATCCAGCCCGGCCTTTTCCAGGGCGTGAGCGAATTCTTCCTGCGGAGACAGGGAGCGGGACGCTTCCGGCGTTTTGACCATGACCGGCAACCATGTTTCCAGTTTGGAAAGATCTGCGCCTTCCGGCGCGTACCAGAGCTTGTTTTCCTTGTCCCACTTCGCACCCAGCTTCTTGGCCTGCTCTTTTTCCTTGTAGGGCACGGCCAGAAAGGTTTTTTCCGTGGCCAACTGCGCAGGCAGCCCCATAGCGGCAACGCCTTGCTCACGTTTCGGCTGCACATCACGCCGCACGGTATTTTCCGGCTGTTCCACCTGGAGTTCCTTTTTCATTTCCAGGCCCAGAACGTATTCCTTGATCTGCTCCGCGTCCCGGCAGGCCCGCATGATTTCAAAGGGGTCTTCCTTCAGCACCTTGACCCATGATTGCACATAGGCCGCGTGCTGACCCGGATCATGACCGATGCCGATGTCCTGACCGAGCATCCAGGAGGCGATTTCCGCCCGCAGTTCCTCGCGGGCATACATTTCCGAGCCGAAGGGGCCGTTTTCCCGATCCAGGCGTGTGGAATGGCGCGTCCAGTGGCCAAGCTCGTGCAGCGCCGTGGCGTAATATTTATCCGGCGCGTCAAAGTTTTCCTTGGGCGGCAGATGAATGTCATCGGTAGCGTAGCGGTAGAAGGCCCGGTTGCTCTGATCGTGTTTGATGGTCGCGCCGGAGGCGGAAAGGATGCTTTCCGCCTTTTCCGAAGGGTTCCAATCAAAGGACTTGTCTGTCAGTTCCAGCGGCGGCATGCCTTCGATCTGCGCCGCGTTGAAGACATGCGCGTAACGGATAATCGGCCTGTCCAGCTCCACCGTATTTTTCAAAGGTTTGCCGTCCTCACCGAGAACGGGCTTGCCGTCTTCACCCAGGCGCTCTTGTTCTTTGCGGAACTGGTAATAAACCACGGGCGTGGCCTTGCTGCCGGGGATGATGGAAAGCCCTTGTTCGTTGGCCTGCTTCAAGGTCATCCAACGCGGATCGTCAAACTCGGAAAAGCCGAGAGCCACCCGGTTCATGCCCCGGTACACCGTGCCGGAAGCCGGATTGTGCGGCACTTCAGATATTTTGCCCGGATGCCAGGGCCGCTGCCAGGGCGCGGTTCCGGCCTCAAGGTGCGCGATGACCTTTTCCGCGAACTCGACGTGGTGCGGCGGGCGCTTGGGCTT
>OGZI01002628.1_pt1 | contig 14166 bp, 13 predicted proteins | sample 1576711 | NCBI WGS metagenome assembly OGZI01 (sample SAMEA3541482, study PRJEB24748) | human gut metagenome | biome: human gut; feature: human-associated habitat; material: faeces | place: China | collected 2012
CCCCGCGTCCGCGCCCGCTTACGTTCGTCCTCAACAGCACGCAAACGTAAAATCCCTAACAGGAACTCGTCAAGATTGGCGCCAACGCCCCACGCGGCATAAGGTTTGTGCCAAACTAGAAAGAATCTGCAAGAGTGGCGCCGCACCAAACCGCGCGCCCACGCCGGCACGCGGCTTAAGCACGCGCTTGAACTCGCGCTTAAGCACGCACGACAACGCCCGCCAACGTGAGACCGCCGGCGCGCACCATTTGAACCCTTGGGGGAGGAACCATGCCCAGGATTGGACTTCTTACCAGCGGCGGCGACTGCCAGGCGCTGAATGCCACCATGCGCGGCATCGTCAAGACCATGATCAACAACGCCCACGAGCCCGTTGAGATCTACGGCTTCAAGGACGGCTACCAGGGCCTTATCTACGGTCGCTACGACCTTATGAAGCCCAGCGACTTCAGCGGCATCCTCACTCGCGGCGGCACCATTCTGGGCACCAGCCGCACGCCGTTCAAGCGCCTGGACACCCCGGAGGAGGACGGCGTCGAGAAGGTCCCCGCCATGGTGAAGACCTATCAGAAGCTGCGCCTGGACTGCCTGTTCATGCTGGGCGGCAACGGCTCCACCAAGACCGCCAACCGCCTGCGCGAAGAGGGCCTCAACGTCATCGCCCTGCCCAAAACCATCGATAACGATACCTTTGGCACCGACCTCACCTTTGGCTTCACCAGCGCCGTCGAGGTCGCGACCCGTTGCATCGACGACATCCACACCACCGCGTCCAGCCACGGCCGCGTCTTTGTCATCGAGATCATGGGCCACAAGGTTGGTTGGATTCCGCTGTACTCCGCCGCCGCCGGTGGCGCGGACGTGTGCCTGATCCCGGAGATCCCCTACGACATCGCCAACGTTCAGGCCGCCATCGAGCGCCGCATGGAGGCGGGCAGCCGCTTCACCATCGTGGTGGTGGCAGAGGGCGCCATCTCCAAGCAGGACGCCGCCCTGTCCAAGAAGGAGTAAAAGGCAACGCTGGACGAGCGCACCTCCATCGCCTACGACCTGGCCCACCAGATCGAGCAGGCGACCGGCCGCGAGACCCGCGTCGCCATTCCCGGCCACACCCAGCGCGGAGGCGCGCCCGACGCCCAGGACCGCATCTTCGCGTCCCAGTGCGGCGTCGAGGCTGCCCTGGGTGCGCTTGAGGGCGAGTACGGCTTCATGGTTGCCCAGCGCAACGGCAGCATGTGCCGCGTGCCGCTTGAAGAGGTCGCCGGCAAGCTCAAGTACGTCGACCCGCAAAGCGACCTGGTACGCGAGGCTCGCGCCTTGGGCATCAGCTTTGGCGATGAGTAGCACCCGTTTTTGGACGAGGATTCTCTGGACAAGTTTTTCCTGGACGAGAACCCACTAACGCAACGCAAGGGCCCCGCAGGTTGTCGTGGAATACCCATTCCTCAAGACAACCCGCGGGGCCCTTCTTGCTAGCGGTAGTCGCTAGGGATTGATAGCGTCAAACGACCTTCATTTCATTGGCTGCGCGTCGTTATAATGACTCCACATTCTCACAATCTTTACAGTTCCGATGTACTCAATTCCCTCTTTTACATGAGCTTCTCTTGCGACCTCATATACCAACCTATGCTGAAGATTGATTCTTCGCGAATATAATCCTGCAAGATTTCCTACAAGCGCTTTATATGAAGGAGGCTGACCAAAGGGGTCTTTTCTAACCACTTCAATTAAGTGCTTTGCCTTTGCGTCGAGACCTGCCGCTTTGAGATTCTTCGCATCCTTGACGGCCTGTTTGGTGAATACGACGTCCCACATCGTCACCACTCCAAAGCGTTCTCATCAACACATTCGGCTGCAGGTTCCTCCATCCCGGCAATCAACGACTCGTACATTCCCGGAATACCTGTAAGATACAGGGTTTCCTCGATTGCCGCCCACTCGTCCTCGCCAATCAGTACAGCGCCTTTACCTTTACTATTTGTAATAGAAACAGGTGCACAATCCTCATTAACGCGAGAAATAAGATTGTAGAGGTCTTTCCTTGCGGCTGTTGCAGTAATGGAACCCATGATGCCTCCATGCCCGTACGTAATAACGTACGTCTACTTTACCGTACGTTATTACGTACGTCAACGCAACTCACAAATCTTATAAGGAGCCCTGGTCCACGCGCTTCTCCATAATGTAGTCGTCCATAACAAAGCCCTGGCCAATGTCCGTCTCGACGGCATCGATGACCTCAAAGCCGTTGCCCTTGTATGCGCGAATGCCCAGCACGTTGCCCTTGTTAACGGTAAGGTACATGGCGCGCAGACCGCGCTTGCGGCACAGGTCCTCGTAAAACGCGATCACGCCGCTGGCGAAGTGGCACCCGCGCTCGCAGGCGCGCAGGTAGATCTTGGAGATGAAGAAGCGCCCGGTCTTTGGCTCAACGTGGCCGCCGGTGTAGCCGACCAGAATGGAGAACGGACCGGTAACCATCAGGGAAGCGAAGGCATTGCGCAGATAGGTGAGACGCTCGCGCTCCTTCGGCTCCTGCTTTTCAATGGTGGACCAGAACGGAGCCGCAATGACATTTGCAATCTCGCTGTACGTCAGACCCAGCTTGCGGCCGAGGTAATCAATAATGTAGGTGATGACCTCGGTGTCGGTCAGCAGGTCGCACGAGTAGCCGAACATCTCAATGAAGCGGCGGTTTGCATCATAAGAGGAAATCTCGCCGTTGTGAACGACCGTGGTGTCGAGCAGTGCAAACGGGTGCGCGCCGCCCCACCAGCCCGGTGTGTTGGTCGGATAACGGCCATGGCAGGTCCAGGAGTAGGCCTCGTAGTTTTCCAGCATGTAGTACTCGCCGACGTCCTCGGGGAAGCCGTTTGCCTTGAAAACGCCCATGTTCTTGCCGGAGGAGAAGATGTAAGCGCCGTTCAGCGTGTGATTGATGCGGATGACAAAGCGGGAGGTGAACTCACGCTCCTCGAGCTGGCTGGCTGCCAGCTTGGTCGGCAGGGGCGTAACGAAGTAGCGCCAGATCATCGGGGCATCCGTGATGCGCGGATGACGTCGGGTCGGGATCTTGGACAGGTTTACAATGTCAAAGTGACGCTCGATCTCGCGCTCGCACTCTTCCTTAGCTGCCTGCGTATCATAGAATACATGGAACGCATAGTAATCGGCGTATTCAGGGTAGATGCCGTAGCCGGCGAAGCCGCCGCCCAGGCCGTTGGAACGATCGTGCATGGTGCGGATAGAGTCGATAATGCGGATGCCGTTCTCACGGGTGCCGTCCTTGTGGAAGATACCGGAGATCGCGCAGCCTGCGGGGATGCGGACTTGCCCTTCTTTTTGTAACATGGTGCTTCCTCCTTATATGTTGCGCTGAAATTACGGATTCAGAGAAGCAGGCTTCGGCGGGTGCTTTCAGATAGAAGGCGATATGTACCGGCTGCTTAACAAAATAAAAAGGTGCTCGCCGCAGCAGAGGATCAAAAGCCTTAAATCCTCAGCTATGGCGAACACCTTTGTTCGCTTCATATTTTATAGCAGGGAACCGGGAATCGTCAAGCGCAAAGAACATAAAAAAGTGAATTTTCACATTTTGCACAGGAAGTGACAGTGCGGACAAGCGAAAATTAAGTATGTTGTAGCAAATCTTCCGGAAATGAAAAAAACACCATAATCTCCCTTGACAAAGCAAGGCAGGACGGCTATAATGCAAAGTGTAAACAGCAAAGGCGCTGTGGGCACACGACCCGCAGCGCCTGTTTTGTTTTATTCAGTTTGTTTGCTATTAAAATTAACATATGTAAGGAGCGAACCATTCATGAGCATTACGAATGTTCCCGAGCTGTTCGGCAGCATGGTGTTTAATGACACTGTGATGAAAGAACGTCTTCCTAAGGACGTTTACAAGAAGCTGAAGAAGACCATGCGCGAGGGCACCGCGATCGACGCTGATGTTGCTGCTGTTGTTGCAACGGCAATGAAGGACTGGGCGATCAGCAAGGGTGCAACCCATTACACGCACTGGTTCCAGCCGATGACCGGCATCACCGCCGAAAAGCACGACTCGTTCATCACGCCGACCGACGACGGTCATGTGATGATGGAGTTCTCCGGCAAGGAGCTGATCAAGGGCGAACCGGACGCATCGTCCTTCCCGTCCGGCGGTCTGCGCGCAACCTTCGAGGCACGCGGCTACACCGCATGGGACCCGACCAGCTACGCATTTGTAAAGGATGGTTCCCTTTACATTCCGACCGCATTCTGCTCCTACACCGGTCAGATCCTCGATAAGAAGACGCCGCTGCTGCGCTCGATGGACGCCATCAGCACACAGGCGTGCCGCATCCTCAAGCTGTTCGGCAAGGATGTTAAGCGTGTAACCACCACCGTAGGCCCTGAGCAGGAGTACTTCCTGATCGACCGCAAGGATTACACGAAGCGCAAGGACCTGATCCTCACCGGCCGCACTCTGTTCGGCGCAATGCCCCCGAAGGGTCAGGAGATGGACGATCACTACTTTGGTGCACTCCGTCCGCGTGTAGCTGCCTTCATGAAGGATCTTGACGAGGAACTGTGGAAGCTGGGCATCCTCTCCAAGACCAAGCATAACGAGGTTGCACCGTGCCAGCACGAGATGGCGCCGATCTTCTCCACCACCAACATTGCGACCGACCACAACCAGCTGACCATGGAGGTCATGCGCACGGTGGCACAGAAGCACGGCTTCACCTGCCTGCTGCATGAGAAGCCGTTTGAAGGCGTAAACGGCTCCGGCAAGCACAACAACTGGTCGATTTCCACCGATGCAGGCGAGAACCTGCTCGAGCCGGGCAAGAACCCGAGCGAAAACAGCCAGTTCATCCTGTTCCTGACTGCGGTTATCAAGGCGGTTGACGAATATCAGGATCTGCTCCGCATTTCCGTCGCTTCTGCCGGCAACGATCACCGTCTGGGCGCGAACGAAGCGCCTCCGGCGATCATCTCCATGTTCATCGGCGACGAGCTGCAGGCTATTCTGGATTCCATCGAGTCCGGCGAGGACTACACCGACGTTTACAAGACCAAGATGGATCTGGGCGCTGCGGTTCTGCCGGTGATTCCGAAGGACACCACCGACCGCAACCGTACCTCTCCGTTCGCCTTCACCGGCAACAAGTTCGAGTTCCGTTCGCTGGGCTCTGCGGTCAACATCGCATGCGCAAACGTTATGCTGAACACCGCAGTCGCTGAGGAGCTCCGCCAGTTCGCTGACGAGCTGGAGGGCGCCGAGGACTTCGAGAAGGCGCTGATGGCACTCGTAAAGCGCGAGATCAAGGCGCACAAGCGCATCATCTTCAACGGCAACGGCTACGATGATTCCTGGGTAGCAGAGGCGAAGAAGCGCGGTCTGCTCAACTTCAAGAGCGCGGCAGATGCATTCCCGCACTACGTTGACCAGAAGAACCTCGACCTGTTCGCAAAGCACAATGTTTACACCTCTGCGGAGATCCATTCCCGTATGGAGACCCAGCTTGAGGAGTACAACAAGATCCTGCACATCGAGGCTATGACCATGAGCGATATGGTACGCGAGGAGATCACTCCGGCGTGCATCGCATTTGAAAACGAGCTGGCAGGCACCGTCAATGCCAAGAAGGCAGCAGGCGTTACCGGCGGCATGGAGGCAGGTCTGCTGGGCAAGGTTTCCGAGCTGACCGAGGAGCTGTACACCAAGAGCGCAGCGCTCGACGAGGCTGTTGCAGCCGTTCCGACTGACGACAACGAAAAGGCAGCACATTACTACCACGATGTTGTCATCTCCGCGATGGACGAAGTCCGTGCACCGGCCGACAAGCTGGAGGGTCTGGTAGGCAAGAAGTTCTGGCCGTTCCCGACCTACTCCGACATTCTGTTCTACGTTTAAGGAACAGAACGAAACTTACATTCGTTAATATTTACACAATGGCGTGTATTTTCCCTTTCTTTTAGAAGAAAGGGGAGGTACACGCCATTTCTATTTCAAGGGGGTTATTAAAAATGGATATCATGGAACTTGCTACGTCGATGGACGTAGGCTGGACGCTTGTTGCGGCGGCGCTGGTATTCTTCATGCAGGCCGGCTTCGCAATGGTTGAGACCGGCTTCACCAGAGCAAAGAATGCCGGCAACATCATTATGAAGAACCTGATGGACTTCTCGCTCGGCACGCCGATCTTCTGGATCCTTGGCTTCGGCATCATGTTCGGTGCGGCAAGCCCGTTCTTCGGCGGCTTTGATTTCTTCGCGGACGGCGTTGTCGGTGAGGGCTACGACTGGACGACTCTGATCTTCCAGACCGTATTCTGTGCAACTGCCGCGACCATCGTTTCCGGTTCGATGGCAGAGCGCACTAAATTCTCTGCATACTGCATTTACTCGATGATTATTTCTGCGGTCATTTACCCGGTTTCCGGTCACTGGATCTGGGGCGGCGGCTGGCTCGCAGAGCTTGGCTTCCATGATTTCGCAGGCTCCACGGCGGTACATATGGTCGGCGGCGTTGCCGCTCTGATCGGTGCAGCCATCCTCGGTCCCCGTATCGGTAAGTACACCAAGGACGGCAAGGCTCGTGCGATTCCGGGTCACTCCCTGACGCTCGGCGCACTCGGCTGCTTTATCCTGTGGTTCTGCTGGTTCGGCTTCAACGGCGGCTCTACCGTTGCACTGTCGGGCGGCGGTGCTGAGGTTGCATCTCGTGTATTTGTAACCACCAACATGGCAGCTGCTGTTGCAACCGTTACCGTTATGTGCATCACCTGGATCCGCTACAAGAAGCCTGACGTTTCTATGACGCTGAATGGCTCTCTGGCAGGTCTGGTAGCCATCACCGCAGGCTGCGATGTGGTTACTCCGTTCGGTTCGGTTATCATCGGTATCTGCGCAGGCTTTGCCGTTGTATTCGGTATCGAATTTGTCGATCAGAAGCTCAAGGTCGATGATCCGGTCGGCGCTGTCGGCGTGCACTGCATCAACGGCGCACTGGGCACCATCCTTACCGGCCTGTTCGCTTACTATAATGGCACTGAGGTTGAGCCTCTCGGCGTATTCTACGGCGGCGGCTTCCACTTCTTCGGCATTCAGGTTCTCGGCGTAGTCGCAGTCATCGCTTGGGTTGCGATCACCATGACCATCGTATTCAATATCATCAAGCACACCATCGGCCTGCGCGTAAGCGAGGCTGAGGAGATCATGGGTCTGGATAAGCCTGAGCATGGCCTGTCCTCCGCATACGCAGATTTTATGCCGGTCGTTCCTACTGTTCTGGGCACCAAGGCTGGCGAAACCGCTGCAAAGATCAAGGACACCATTCCGGTTGCAGTCGAGAAGGCTGTTCCGGTCACCAAGGTGACGACCGAGGGCGCTTCGCACGAGCATAAGCTGAGCAAGATCGTTATCATTGCAAAGCAGTCCAAGTTTGAGGTTCTGAAGGAAGCGCTGGCATCCATCGGCGTATCCGGTATGACCGTGACCAACGTAGTCGGCTGCGGCGTGCAGAAGGGCGCTCCCGAGTATTACCGCGGCGCTGAGGTTGACGTAACCCTGCTGCCCAAGATGAAAATGGAGGTTGTTGTATCCAAGGTTCCGGTTGAAACCGTTGTTGAAACGGTCAAGAAGGTTCTGTATACCGGTCATATCGGTGACGGCAAGATCTTCGTTTACGATGTGGAGAACGTCGTAAAGGTTCGTACCGGCGCAGAAGGCTTTGATGCTCTGCAGGACGATAACTAAATCGCATAAAGGAAAACGCTGAGCGGTGGCTCAGCGTTTTCTTTTTGCGGAATGAAACCGTTGTGTTCATTCTACGTTTTCCATTACTCACGGCTTGAAATTCGGAAAATACTTTTTGACGAACGGAATATCCTTTACCATGAAGGTTTTGCCATTCAGATATTGCAGCGCACCGGCATCCTGTGCGAAGCGGAACGTGAGGGAATAGGCATACAGAGCCTGTCCGGTTTCGCCGTAGGGACGGTTGAGTTCGTTTGTGCCGTACTTGCCGTCGCCGAGCAGCGGACAGCCGATGGAGGCCATATGGGCGCGGATCTGGTGCGTGCGGCCGGTCAGCAGCTCGCACTCAACGAGCGACAGTTTCCCATGGGAGGCCAGTGTGCGGTAGCGCGTGCGTGCAGTCTTTGCACCGGGAACGCGGGTTTTGTGCAGCGTGACCTGCTTGCGCTTTTCATCACGACGGAGATAGTTCTCGATCAGCCCCTCGGGCGGCTTGGGTCTGCCGTGCACGATGCACAGATACCGCTTTTCCATCTCGCGGTCCTTGATCTTATCATTTAATATGCGCAGCGCTTCAGCGGTCTTTGCCGCGATGACAATGCCGCCGGTGTTGCGGTCGATGCGGTTGCAGAGGGCTGGTGCAAATGACGCGGCATCATCCGGATTCCACGCACCGGACTGAAACAGGTACGCCTGAATGTGCGCGATGAGCGTATCTGTGTCGCCGTGCTCGTCTGCGTGAACGACCATGCCCGGCGCCTTATCCGCCAACAGGATGTGCTCGTCCTCATACACAACGCGCACGCGCGGCTTGGCAATACGGCGGAAGGCTTCTTCCTCCTTGGGCGCGTCAAAGTATTCGTCGTTGAGGTAAAGCTGTACGGAATCGCCCTCAGCGAGCTTGTAGGCAGCTTGAGTGCGCTTGTTATTGACCTTAATGCGCTTTAACCGCAGGTATTTGTGCATCATGCCGCCGGATAAAAGCGGCACGGCTTTTTCTAAAAATTTATTCAGACGTTGTCCACTGTCGTTTTTTGTGATATAATATTCTCTCAAGGCAGGGTATCCTTTTCCGTTAATTTGCCCGTTTGGGTGAAACCAGTATACCGCATTTTCCGAAAAAAGAAAAGTGCGGGCGGACAGTTCGGAAAAATACCGTGTTTTGTAGATTTTTTGGTTGACAAAGACCGATTGTTTGTAGTATACTATCTTAGTACCATGTGAGGTTGACATGAAGATTGACTTAAAAAAGCTGAACGCGTCTGCACATGCGTCGATTCCGTTCGATGAAACGATCGACCTGACGGACGAAAAGCTCTATGGCGCGAAGCCGTTTCAAAGCCCTGTCCACATCAAAGGCGTGGTTTCCAATGAAAGCGGTGTTGTGAGACTGGCGGGTTCGATCGAAACGATCTACTCCACCGAATGCGCACGCTGCCTGAAACCGCTCGAGATTCCGCTCTCAGCCGAGGCTGACATGATGCTCTCGGATGACCCCGAGGCGGAGGAAGAGGACGATCTTTTTGTGCTGACCAGCGACAGCGTGGATCCTGCGGACGTATTGGTGCCGGCATTGATCCTGCAGGTACAGATGACCTATCTGTGCAAAGAGGACTGCAAAGGCCTCTGTCCGCACTGCGGCGCCGACCGCAATGTGACCGACTGCGATTGCGATAAAAAGCAGATCGATCCGCGATTTGCCGCGCTGCGCGCCCTGCTCGATTCCGACAAGGGCGAATGAGTTCGTATTGAAAAATAAGACGATAGAGTAGGAGGTGTATCCAACATGGCAGTACCTAAGGGTAAAATTTCTAAGGCACGCCGCGACAAGCGTCGTAACTCCCACTGGAAGCTCTCTCTGCCCGGCATGGCTAAGTGCCCGAAGTGCGGCGAGATGAAGCTGGCGCACAGAATGTGCAAGGCCTGCGGCTATTACAACGGTCGTGAGGTTAAGTCCGTTAAGGAAGCGTAAGCCTTAAAACAGAACAGGAAAAATGGAGAAGGCCGGATAGCTTTCTCCATTTTTTTCAGGTTTTCGATACAAAGGCACGCCTTTGCATCGAGAGAGACGTACCGAGCACGGCTCGGATATGTTCCGGGCGCAAATCAGCGCGTCCTTGCGGGCATACTGATTTGCTTTCTTGTATCAAAAGCCACATATATGCTGCGGCTTTTTGTGAATTTTCTGCGGAAATTCTATTGAATGCGCGCTGACGCGCGGTTTTAACGAATTTCTTGCTTGCAATTTGTTTGCAAATGTCTTAAACTGACCTTAAAGGAGGGGAATTTATGGCAAAGCCTATTGTTGCGATCGTCGGTCGTCCGAATGTCGGCAAGTCGCAGCTGTTCAACCGCTTGGCGGGCAAGCGGCTTTCCATCGTTGAGGATACGCCGGGCGTTACCCGCGACCGCCTGTACGCTGACAGCGACTGGCGCGGTCGTGATTTCACTGTCATCGACACCGGCGGCATTGAGCCGTCGAACGATAACGAGATTCTGCAGTTCATGCGCTTTCAGGCAGAGACCGCGATCTCGCATGCGGATGTCATTATCCTGATCACCGATCTGCGCACCGGCATTACTGCCGCCGATCAGGACGTTGCGTCCATGCTGCTGCGCTCGGGCAAGCCGCTCGTGCTGGCTGTCAACAAGTGCGACAAGCCGGGTGATCCTCCGGCGGAGTTTTATGAGTTCTACAACCTCGGTTTGGGCGAGCCGTACGGTATTTCTGCGCTGCATGGCTATGGTGTCGGTGAGCTGCTGGATGCGGCTTACGAATACTTCCCGCCGGCAGACGAGGAAGAGGAGGACGCGGACCGCATTCGTGTGGCCCTCATCGGCAAGCCGAACGTCGGCAAGTCCAGTCTGCTCAACCGCGTGCTCGGCGAGGAACGTGTTATCGTTTCCAATATCGCCGGTACGACCCGCGACAGCGTAGACGCCGATGTGGACAACGCCCACGGCAAGTTTACGTTCATCGACACCGCCGGTATCCGTAAGAAGAGCAAGGTGGACGAGAAGATCGAGAAATTCTCGGTTATGCGTTCGCTGCTGGCGGTAGAGCGCGCCGATGTATGTGTTATCATGATTGACGCGACCGAAGGCGTTACCGAGCAGGACACCAAGGTGGCCGGAGAGGCGCACAACGCCGGTAAGGCGTGCATCATCGTGGTAAACAAGTGGGATCTGGTCGAGAAGGACGGCTCCACCATGAAGGAGTACACGCTGCGTGTCCGTGAGGGTCTGGCATACATGCCGTATGCACCGGTGCTGTTCATTTCCGCGCAGACCGGTCAGCGCGTGGACAAGCTGTTCTCGCTCATCCATGAGGTATATGAGCAGAACCATATGCGCATTCCGACCGGCCGCCTCAACGCCATTCTCGCAGAGGCAACCGCACGCGTGCAGCCGCCTACGGACAAGGGCCGCCGTCTGCGTATCTTCTACATGACGCAGGCCTCCACCTGCCCGCCGACATTCGTCTGCTTCTGCAATGACGCGCGTCTGTTCCATTTCTCCTATCAGCGCTATCTGGAAAACCAGATCCGTGAGGTGTTCGGTCTGACCGGTACGCCGGTACGCATGGTCATCCGCGAGCGCAGCGACAAGTCGCAGTAAGGAGAGGGCAACATGACACTTACGCATTTTGCGATCATTGCCGTGTGCGCGTATCTGTTCGGCTCGCTCAGCTTTGCGATCATTGTCAGCAAGGTGACGCTTGGCAAGGATATCCGCAACTACGGCAGCGGCAACGCCGGTCTGACGAACGCGTACCGCACGATGGGTGCGAAAAAGACACTGTTCGTCCTGCTCGGTGACATTGCCAAGGGTGCCGCAGCGGTTTCGGTCGGCTGGGCGCTCGGTGGTCCGGTCGGCAAGCTGACAGCGGGTATTTTCGTTATCCTCGGCCACATGTTTCCGCTGTATTTCGGCTTTAAGGGCGGCAAGGGCGTGCTGGTCGGCGCGGTTATGCTCGCGTTTTTTGACTGGCGCGTGTTCGTCATTGCATTCGCGCTGTTCATCCTGTCGGTCGTGCTGACAAAGTGGATCTCGCTCGGTTCGATCCTCGGCGCGGTCAGCTTTCCGATCACGACATGGCTGTTCTATCGTGATCCGGTGCTGACGGCGATGGCGTTCGGCATGGCGGCGGCAGTCGTTTTCATGCACCGCTCGAATATCGGACGCATCCTGCACGGCGCGGAAAATAAATTCTCTTTTAAGAGTAAAAAGACGATCGAAGCATCGCCTGACGGAGAGGAGAAGTAACATGAAGGTTTTTGTACTGGGTACCGGTGGCTGGGGCATCGCACTGGCGATGCTGCTGCACCAGAACGGACATGAAGTAACCTCGTGGACCTATCTGCAGGAGGAGTGTGACCTGCTGCACCGCGAGCGCTGCAACGAGAAGCTGCTGCCGGGTGTCATCATCCCGGAGGGCATTGAGATTACGACTGACATGTCCGGCGCTGCCAAGGCGGATCTGGTCGTGCTGGCGGTGCCGTCCTTCGCGGTAGCGAGCACGGCGGAGCAGCTGGCGAAGATCGTGCCGCCGCATACGGTTATCGTCAACGTCGGCAAGGGTCTGGACTCCAAGCACGGCTACTGTCGGTTCTCCGAGACCATCTCGAATGCGATGAACGGCAGCAATCCGGTCGTTGCACTGACCGGTCCGACGCACGCCGAGGAGGTTGCACGCGGCATTCCGACGGCTATCGTAGCCGCTTCGGAGAGCCGTGCGGCGGCTGAGCTGACGCAGGCGGCGTTCATGAACGATACCAACTTCCGCGTGTACACCTCGTCCGACATTATCGGCTGTGAGCTGGGCGGTGCGTTCAAGAACATTATTGCGCTCGGCGCCGGTATTTCGGATGGTCTGGGTCTGGGCGACAACTCCAAGGCGGCGTTCATGACCCGCGGTCTGACCGAGATTGCGCGTCTGGGCGTCAAGCTGGGCGCCAAGCAGGAGACATTTGCGGGCCTGTCCGGTGTGGGCGATCTGATCGTAACCTGCTGCTCCATGCACTCGCGCAACCGCCGTGCCGGTATCCTGATCGGCAAGGGCGCAACGGCGCAGGAGGCGATGAAGGAGGTCGGCGCAACGGTCGAGGGCTATTACGCGACCGAGGCGGGTTATCACCTTGCACAGCAGCAGGGCGTGTCCATGCCGATTACCGAAGCGATGTACGCTGTGCTGTACGGCGGAATGCCTGCACAGGAGGCGATTCGGCATCTGCTCAATCGTCCGCGCCGCGGCGAGCACGAAGAGGTCTGGGTGCACTGAGAAGCTGAAAGGAAAAAGGGAAAGAGAAAACCGACGGTGTGCGCCGTCGGTTTTCTGTACTTCGGAAAAATTTACGGAAAAAGAAAGAAAAGTGTTGACAGGGGACACATTACCTGATATAATAAATCTTGCTTTGAGGCGGTAAGCCGAAAGCGAGATGAAAGAAATATGCGGCTGTAGCTCATCTGGTAGAGCGCCACCTTGCCAAGGTGGAGGTAGCGAGTTCGAGCCTCGTCAGCCGCTCCAAATCAAAGGACACCGATGTAATTCGGTGTTTTCTTTTATCCGCAGCACACTCGCTTCCTCCACCTTCATAAAATCAGAGGTCGGGGTGTGGATGCGAGCTTGAGCCTCGTCAGCCGCTCTAAATCAAAAAAGCACCGATGTATTCGGTGCTTTTTGTTTTACCCAAACCGCCAGCGCTGTTAATTCTTCGCCGGTTTACCGCTTCACCATGATAGTGCAATAACCGCTTTGCATGAAATTCCCTTTATCAGAAAATGAAATTTATGAAAAAATACAAAATTCGCGTTTGCAGCAGAGAAACAAGCGCAAACTGCGAAAGAACGCTTGTGACACCCTGTCAAATATGCTATAATGAGCCTATATTTGAGGTAACACCGCACAATGAAAGCTGCGGTGCTTTGCGGAAATTTTGCGCCCTGACTTCGTTCCGGTTTCACGGTAATACAGCAAGTATTACCGCAAAACTGCGTATAGTCAGTACGCAGAATTTACTCGCAAATCACACTTGTTCAATTATGCGGTATTACCTTGTTCGCTTTACAGTTTACAGATAAGGAGCTTTCGACGTGAAAAATCGCGAGCAAATTCGCAATTTCTCCATCATTGCGCATATTGACCACGGCAAATCTACGCTGGCAGACCGTCTGCTGGAGCAGTGCAAGGCCGTTTCCGTGCGTGAAATGGAGGAGCAGCTACTCGACAATATGGAGCTTGAGCGCGAGCGCGGCATTACCATCAAGGCGCGCGCTGTCCGCATGGAATACACCGCGGACAACGGCAAGACCTACGAAATGAACCTGATCGACACCCCGGGCCATGTGGACTTCAACTATGAGGTTTCACGTTCTCTGGCGGCGTGTGAGGGTGCGCTTCTGGTCGTTGATG
>OGZI01002629.1_pt1 | contig 14166 bp, 16 predicted proteins | sample 1576711 | NCBI WGS metagenome assembly OGZI01 (sample SAMEA3541482, study PRJEB24748) | human gut metagenome | biome: human gut; feature: human-associated habitat; material: faeces | place: China | collected 2012
GGACCATTGGGAGACATTTTTACCCCATTTTTCTATAAGCCGTATCCTTACAACCAAACCGAAAATGTTCTGGATACGCTCCGGTTTGCGGATGCCAGGAAGCTGCTTATTGATTACTTATATAAGGTCAGCCGTGCAAAAAGCATTGAGGTTACAAGGCAGACAGAAGGCTTGATCGGAGAACTATGGGAATATGGATATCCTGACAAAAATAGAGAGTCGGACTTTTTGAAAAATCTGGCCTGGGATATATGCAGAATGACAAAATCTGTTGATTACTGGCAATGGGAAGCGATGCGTTTACCAGGAGAATCGGAGTCGGACGTAGTGAGACGTACCTATCAGGAGATAAAGAATCCGGAGAAGCGGCGTGAGTTCATGCAATTCTGGATTGACTATTTGGAACGTATGAGGCCCAAATATGAACTGGAAATACAGGCTGCGGAAGTTTTAACAAGACTAAACAAAGGATTTACGCACATGGAAACTCCATTTATGGAGAGAATTAAGGTACTCGTAGAAAATAAAAAATTTTTAGATTCTCAAAAGTATCATGATGCCAGTATTTACTATATCCTAAAAAAAGAACAGGATGGGGCCGTCAGTTACAAGGGAGTTGCTGAATATGAGCAGGAAATGGCAGTCTATTTTTCTATTTCTAAGGAAGAAGTTACTGAAATTTATATAGGTGATACATCGGTTCATGAGGATCTGTTTAAACCGATGGAAGAAGGCTATAAAATAGCGGCGATTACGATGGATGGCCACTTTAATGTCTGGGACGAACTTGACAGGGAGGGCCTCGACGCGTTGCCCCATAGAGAGGGATTTGAGGATTACCTTATTTACTGTAAAGAAAGAAATATCACAGCGGCGTCTATTACAGCGTCTATCGGATGGAGTGTAGGAGATCTGCTTGATGAGGTAAAATTACAGAAGCAGGATTATATGAATCATGTGAGCCAGGCAGACAGAAAAAGGACTCGATAGTGAAAAAACTGAAATGGCAGGTAAACCGCCATGTAAAGGGCAGGGTAAGAAAAATGGCTATAACGGTTATTTAGAAAAGAGGAGACAGGACATTGAAATATGAACCGGAAAAGTTTGAAGCATCAGGGATACATGAGGTGAGAGAACTGGGAATGGGGAAGGATTTATCCAGGGATATCTGCAATATGCTGAACGCTGTTGGGGGTGGGGAATGGAATGCAGCGCGCTTACCCGGAGAATCAGAGGCACATGCGGTGGAAAGAATGTGCAGGGAAATAAATAATCCAGAGAAGAAACAGGAATTTATGCAGTTCTGGCTTGACTATCTGAAACGCAAGCAGCCAGAATATGGGCTGGAAATACAGATTGCAAGAGTCCTGACGGAATTAAATAGTCTGCCCCCAAAGATACAAAACCCCCAGATGGATGTACTCAAAGTGCTTTGTGAAAACAAAGAGTTTTTGGATTCGCAAAAGTACCAGGGAGCCATTATCTATCATATTTTAAAAATGGAGGCGCACGGAGAGGACACCTATCAGGGATTGGCAGAATATGGGCAGGACAGGGCTGTTAGTTTTTCTCCTTCTGCGCATAAGACTGTTGAATTTAATATTGGATACGCATATACAGATAAATATCTGTTTGGGCTGCTGGAGGAAGGGTACAAAATTGCTGCAATGACAATGGACGGCCATTTGGACGCCTGGGAGGAACTGAGCAGGTGGGGCATTGGAGCAATCCCCCATAAAATGGGGGTAGCGGATTACCTGGAATACTGTAAAGAAAACAACATTTCAGCAGCGGCTATTAAGGCTGCTACTGGGTGGGAGGTATTAGATTTATTTAAGATGGCAGAACTGGAAAAACAGGACTCTGCTTATAAACCGCACCTGGAGAGCAGACACAACAGCCGTTGATAAAGAAATAGGTGAGGTGGAATATGGAAGCAAAACAGACAGAAACTGAGAGATTGATCTATGACAGTAAGGAGTATCTGAAACGAAACCACTTTGGAGAATACACCCTGCTGTATATCTTGAACAAGGACAGGGTGAAGGGCAGCCCATACCAATATGCAGCAGTTGCGAGTACCGATGAAGCCAGGTTATTTTTCAATGTGTACGCTAAGGAAGACCAGCCTGATATTTACCGGATTGGAATGTGCAGTACAGATGATGACCTGTTCTATGACTTGGAATTTGATGATTGTACGATAGCAGCCATGACAATAGAGGGCCATTATGATACATGGGAGGAACTGGCTGACACCCCATTGGAGGAAATTACATATTTAGGGGGACTGGAAACTTATCTGGAATATTGCAGGGAAAATAACATCACAAAGGAATCCATACAAAAAGCTGGCTTGGAGGTGTGCGACATTATGGAGAGACTGGATAAAAATAAGAGTATTCCTTTACAGGGAATGGATGAGGAGTACCAGCAGCTACAGAAGGTTGTGGATACAATCCTAAATGGAACAGATGAGCGTGATTTGAGATTGGCGCAGGACATGCTGAATGGTATATGGTCTATTGATCAAAAGGAACCTATTTTAAAGCGCACGGATTTACAACAGGCTGCCTGCGATATCTGTATTTTAGTCCGGGATCATATGCCGGAGGTTTGGGCGGAAAAGCTGCAGTCTGGAGATACCGAAGTTGACCTGGCAAAAGAGACGGCAGGCTGGCAACATTATATGGAAGGAAGACCGAAGCGCAGTTTCTGCGAAATGCTGAGATGGGGGAACTTCCGGAGACGGCCCGTAAAAAAATAAGTGAGATTCTGGCGGTATTAAAAAAGTATGAAAACAAGGATAAGAAGCCGCTATCAGGACATAGCCGGTAGGATACCGGGCAAGGAGGCATTATTTGAAACAATTGAATACGGCCACGGAACTGCTGGCCTATCTCGATGACTTTTCTATACCATTTTCACTGAATGAGGAACATGCCCAGGTTCTGTTGGACTATATGGAGGGAAGTGCCTATGGGCTACACGTAGATGAAAAAGGGCAGCTCTATTGGGTGGATTTAGAGGGAGAACAAATAGAAGAAATCACCATGGACGAGGTTACATTCCTTGCCTGTGAATGGAACAATGAATTCATCTTAGATTCCAGACAGAGACTGGAAGAGAAAGCTGGAAGCAGTGAAGAGAGGGAAATCATAGACAGGATAAAACAGCTAAAAAAAGATGAGAGGCTGTTAGACGATATATATGAACAGACCTCCTTATGGAAACAGGTAAATCAAAAAGCGACACCGGCGAAGAAAAATTCCCGCTGATAGAATGAATTATGGAAAGAAGGGGATGATTTGGGACGAATTGAAACATCTGGAAAATTAATGGAATATCTTGACGAGTTTGATATACTTTTTCCACTTACCCGCGCGGAGGCTGAACAGGTAGTGGGGTATACAACTAAAAGTGGCTATACATTAGAAACAGACGGCCACGGACAATTGTATAAGGTGGACATGGAATCTGGTGATTCTTTGGAGACGGATATTGACCAGGTGATTGATGCTGCGTGTGAGCAGAACTACAAGATGATATCTGATACCAGGGACTATTTTAAGTTAAGCAGACACTCTGAATGGCAAATTCTTCATAAAACCCTGGAAGGATTGAAAGCGGACGAGAAAATACTAAATGCCGCTTTCCAGAGGACCTATTATCAAAAGGAGCTGCGTGGAAAGATACAGGAAATCCTGCCTCCCGTGGATATCACGGCTGGGCGGAGATCAGTAAGATGATAAGTAAAGTATCAAGAGGGAAGGAATATAGCTGATTGCTGTGGTTCCTTCCTTTTCTTTTGCTGTTTATTCGATGAAAGGATGTGAGTAGAGACTGAGAAGCGTAAAAAAGATGAACTGCCGGAAAGAAATTCGGCTGTCATGCGAGGAATTGGAGGAGCTGAACAGGAAGGCAAAAGAGAGAGGGCTATCCGATTCGCAGTATCTGAGGATGCTGATAACCAACCGCCCCAGAGATTATCCGGAACTTCTGGAAGCATTACAGAATCTCACGAATGAGATAAACCATATCGGGATAAACATCAACCAAATTGTCAAAAACAACAACAGCGGCTTATACCATGAATCCGATAAAAAACGTCTGTATGTTTATATGAAGCAGATCAAGGAGGCAGTCATGCAGGTAGTCAGCCATTTGGACATAGCGGGTAATTAAGTATGGCTATCAGTAAAATTCTGCATATGGGATGTGCAAAATCGGGATTTCAGGCAAAGCATCTCGCAAATACGATTAATTATATTACGAAGGACAGCAAAACTGAAAATGGGTTGTATGTTTCAGGCCATAACTGTCTGCCGGAGACTGCACTGAAACAAATGCTGAACACTAAGCGAAGGTACGATAAGATGGGGGGACGCCAGGGATACCATATCATTATCTCATTTGAAGAGGCGGCAGATACCGTTGATAAAGATGTTGCCATGAAGATTATAGGGAAATTTGTAGAGGAGTACCTTGGAAAAGAGTTTGAGGCAGTCTATGCGCTTCATGATGATACCGATCATATCCACGGCCATATTGCATTTAATAGTGTCCGCTGTATTGGAGAAGGGAAGAAATATGATTACCGAAATGGTGATTGGGACAAAATCATACAGCCGCTTGTCAACAAAATCTGTGAAGAGTACCATATGGCTACTCTCGATATGGACAAGGTTCGAGAGAACAGGAAGCATAAAAGAGATAAGACTTGGGACCAGAGTAAGGACGGAATTTTTGTCTGGAATGATATGATCCGTCGTGACATCGACCAGGTTGTAGCACAGGCGGAAAACTGGGACGAATTTTTGAGCGGAATGGAGGAGCGTGGCTATGAGATAAAGCATGGAGCACATACGCTGATAAAACCTCCAGGAATGGATAAAGGGCGAAGGCTGGATACTCTAAAAGGTGATTATACAGAGGAAAAGATACGGGAACGGCTGTGTAATCCTATGCGGGAGGAAGATTTACCAAAGCCTGTATTGAAACTGCCGCCCAAAATCAAGAAGATATCCGGTTATATTCCCAGAAGGAAGTCTGAGCTGACTGGATATCAAAAAATATACTTTGCAAGGCTATACCGGCTGGGAGTCATCAAAAAACAACCATACTCTAATGCCTGGAAGTATAAGGAGGATATCCGGAGACTTCATGAGCTGCAGGAAGAATATAATTTCCTGTCTGCATATCAGATATATACAGACCATGACCTGGATAATGTCCTGAAAGTATTAGCAGGTCAGGCAAAAGCGCTGAGACAGGAGAAAAGGCAGCTAAAAGACTTGGAAGATGCCAATCCAGAGGCATTTGCCCTGTGGGAACAAATACAGGAACTGAGTATAGAAGTTTCTCTGTATGAAGAGGGGTATCAGGAGTTCAAAGGAGAATATCAGAGGTCAGAACAGTTGAAAAAGCAAATGTCTGATTTAGGCATTTCTTTTTCGGAGACGGTTCAGTTGTTCCAGGATTCCCAGGGGAAAATCCGCCGCATAGACGAAGTTTTGGCGGGGGTGAAAAGGCAGCAGAGAATAGGAAAGAAAATCCTGCAGGAACAGAAGGAGCGATTGCAAAGTAAAAAACAGCATATAGATAAAGGAAGGGGAGAACCGCATTATGATTTATGAAAATAAAAAAATAGAAGCACTGGCATCGGAAGTGACAGGATATCTACAGAAATACAGCCTGGGAGAAGCCTATATCGAGAGTTTTCGAGAGCGTGTACCTGCAGGTATGAGGATTCCGGGGATCAAGGAAGTTTTGGGCAATCACCAGTTAAGGAATAATCTTACCTGTTTTCTGCTATACCGCTCTTCTCTTTTACCAGAATCAGCCAGAAAACAGGGTATCAGCCTGACAGACAAAATAGACGCGGTCGGTACGGTAAGAGAAGCGGATAAGCATGGAGAAAAACAGGAATTGGCATGGGAAATAAACGAAGTAATGAAAAATGTAGCTTTTCCCTTTTATATTGAAGCCGGATATGCAAAAGCCTGGGATGACCAGTCTGACCCTGTGAGACGTATCTACAGGGATATTGGAATTAAAGAGAAACGTCAGAGTATGATCGACTGTCTGGAATCTGCGCTGGATAAAGGATATGGGGCCGGAAAAAGGATTTCAGATATGATTGCGTCCCTGGAAAAGATTGCTGATAAAGTTCCGGATCGTTTAAGTAAGGGACGGTAGAATATATAATTTGAGAGGAAAATATGAAATATCAGTTTTTAGATAATGCAGGGAATGTGACAGAAGCAGAGCAGGAAAGTTATGCTGATGCACAAAGTTATGCTGAAAGTCATAACCTTATGTGCCTTTCCATGCCATATGATTTATTTGTTTCATCTTTTCGGAAAAAAATCAAGCTGTTAGAAAGTCATGCACAATACAGTTGGCTGTCAGAATACGCAGAAAAAATAATCCGTATGAATCAGGGCTTTGGTTATCAGGCGATTGCTGCAAATGATTTTATGGAAAAAATAATCATAATGCCGTTAGCAGACTTGCAGGGCTGGCTTGAGGAAAATGCGATTTCAGAAGGAAAAAAGGGAACCGTAAAACCGTATCAGCAAAAAATGATAAATGGTCTTACTGGATCAGAGAAGGGGATTACCATTGAAATTCCTGTTGGAATGGGGAAGGCTAAGAGCAATTTGCAAAACAATGCAACTAAAAAAGCGAGGAAAGGCAGGTAAACAACAATTTTAGAAATAAGACCATTAAATGAACAAGAGAGGAAGTATGCTTATCCACAAAGTACGCAGATTGATGGGCTGACAGGTAATATTGGGTTTGCGCAGGGATTTTTTTTCCGGAATGTGAAAACATTTTTAATTGTCTGGCCTGATCACCGGGAACATATGAGAACACCGGAGTTTAAAGAAGAGTTTGACCAGGTTATCGAGGCTCTGCGTTCTGATCGTTATGAAGGGATATTGGAGGACAGATTTGGGGCAGTGAAATATGGAGGCAATCATCCAGGCAGTGCCTTCGAAGGGAAATATAACACAGAATATGGGATTCGTGTGGACACAGATGAACATATCTATTTATTACGTTGCGATGCGTTCCGTATGAATTTCTACTGCTCCTGTTATGAGGGAAAGCGGCTTGACGAGCACATTAGGAGGGCAGAACGAGGGATACGGTTTGTTGACTATGATGGTGAGGATTTATTCCGTATTCCGGATGGGGAAAAAATTGTAGTGACTACAAAATTGAATGAGGCTATTGAACACAAATGCCGTTACATTGATGACGAACATGTTGAGGTAGGGAGTAATCTTTACCATATAAATGAGTTCGAAGAAAAAATGCACAGGAATGGAGCCGTGTATAGACCACTGCGAGAGAAAGCCGTAGAACGGCAGGAAGTGCAGGCTGGTGGAAAGAAGAATAGGGTGGATTCTCAAAAAGTGAGATGAGAAATTTGAAGCAGAGACAGCCGATTGGACTGTCTTTTTTAATGCAGGAGGATATGAGACATGACGGTAGAAGAGCAGAAGTATGTTGAGGAATGCCGTAAAAAGCTGGGACCGGAGCAGGTTCAGGTCATACAGATGGCATTTAAATATGGGTTAGGCATTAAAGATGTGCGGCGGCTTGCAATCCCGAAGCTGAACGCGGAGCAGATGCGCCAGACAGTTTATGCAGTTCTCGAAAATGTTGACAGTGAATTGATCGAATTGTGCTGTCAGGGGACATTTGACCAGTATCAGATTCCAGAAATTGTTTCTGGATCTGTTTCCGGGCTTACGAAAGAGGAAATATTGTCCTATGCGACACCGGACCTCCCGGCCAGCCGTATGAAAAAAATGAGAAGCCAATTGATCGAAGCGAAAAAAAACGCAAGTGATACAGCGGAGGGGACCGCTTTTCGGGAGTACACAGAAAATCTCATCAAAATGATGGAGACGTCCCTACAGCAGTTTAAGGAGAACAACGAAAAATTTGAAGTGCTTTCGTCTCTGGTCAAAGAGCATGTCCTGGATGAAAAAAACCAGGAAATCAAGGATTTATATGACAACCTGAAAGAAAAGGACAACCTGATTAAGAAACTGCAGGAGGAAGCAGCCGGGCGGGAGGCACAGATAAAAGATCTGGAAGCGAAGCTGTCAGATGTTAAAGTGCAGACAGTACAGGGGGCTGAAAAATCTATTGAAATTGAGAGGGCAGGAAAAAAGCCTGTACCTACGTCATATTGGAGACCGGAGCCGCCACAGACAGCGAAAAAAACACTTTTGGATAAGTTGTTTCCACAGAAGACGCCGGATATTTTGGACAAGATTGCAGCGGAAGGGCTGTCTTCGGAGCAGCTTGAAGAAATCCGGTCTGCATTTGATTCCGGCCTGTCAGATATGGAAGTGATGCGGATCATCAAGAAGGATCTGACTGCCGATAAAATGCGGAAAATGCGTGAGATTATGATGCTGGTGCGTGAGAGGAGGCTTGCTGATGAGTGAGGCATTCAATATCAAGATGGTCCGGGAATGCTATTATATGATGCAGTTGATGGAACAGCAGGACTTTACATTTACCCAGGATGATAAAAGGCTTCTTTTAGGGTATGCATTTCATCAGCGGGATTTGGATTGTGTGCATGATGCAGTTATCCATATCGCCGCAGTCCGAGAAAAGTCACAGGAGGATCTGGATTCCGGTATCATTGAGCAGTACAGTATACGCGGCAAAAGTGAACTGCAGGGAAAGATCGTGGAATACATCATCCAGTTGGAGGTTGCAAATATTAACCAGGAAAGAGCAAACAAACTTCTGATGGAGATCCTGCGTGATAAAAATGTGGACTACGAATTGGACCGTATGATAACGGAACTGCAGAAGCAGGACGAGGAGAAGAAAAGGGAAAATGAAGTGTCCAGGAGGTGAATGAAATGGGAGAAATACAGGAAGCAACCCAAATCCTGCGGGTATCCTTCGAGGGTATAGAAATTTTTATGAAGATTATCGGCGGAGGGATACATACTGCAAAAGATATCGGGAAAATCTTTGGTAAGCTGGTGGAGATGGAACGGTTATACGGAAGAACAAGTGTAAAAGACCTTCTGAAAACTGGGGGAGACCTACAGGTTTTTCGATTTGACACGGTTGATATCCAAAAAGTTAAGAAACTGGCGGATAAGTATAAAATCCGTTATGCCCTTCTGCCAGATATAAATAAAGCGGACGGCAAGAGTGAGATATTATTTCATTCTGATGCTACGCCACGGGTGAACCAGATCATAGGGGAAGTGTCCGGCGGCAGGATTGAATCCATACAGGACTATATTGATAATGGGGAAGAAAATGAGCTGAAGGAAACATATGGGATAGAAAAGGGGGGAAAAGAGAACCCAAACGGGGAGATCGCCCATAAAGAACCGTCCATTTCTCCGTTTGGATTCCGAGCAGTTGGTACTTTTCTGGCAGAGACACCGGGGGCAAGTGTTGGGGAGATCAGCAATGCGATTGATATGCCTTGGGCGGAGGTGGAGCCAATACTACAGCATATGGAGGACCTGGGAATCCTGGAAATCAATGAGGAAGGCAGTACAGCCTTTAAAATGGATACAGGAGAGTTCGATGAATATGTCAGACTTGATAAATGGCAGAAGACCGAGGCGATGGAACCTATCATACAGGGGATGGGGCAGCCCCAGAAAACAGAGCAGATGTCTGAAATGAATGACCGGCAAAAGAAGGTACTGCAGCATGCGAAAGAGGCTTCGAAAGGTGATCCCAATATCCATCAGATATTTATTGCCCGAAGTCTGGCTGTAGAAGAAACTGACAACAGGATCCTCACACGGATTCCGGGTAAACGGAATGAATATCTGTGGATTGAGAAAAATGCAATCTCCCATATCAGTGAAGAGAAGAGGACGATATTTGCCAGCCTTCAAAAAGATAAGGACTACAGCATTGTGAATAATGAAGGCCGGGTTATTGGAAAACGGACGGGAGAACAGCTATACAGCCAGAGTTATGATCCGGTCCTGAAGGAAACCAGGGACATGCTGTACAGGAAAAAAGAAGAAACGCGGAAACGGCAGATGGCCTCCCAGATGAAAAAGCGGGGAGGGAGATAGTGGAAAGTAAGAAAAAAACTCCTGTCTGGCTGCTTGTGCTTGGCGGGATATTGGCCGCATATGGCGGTTATCTGCTCAATGGAATCTGGGAAAAGGGTATTGATATCAATACTTTTATGGAGCGCCTTAATCTGGTGATGGCACATCCCATTGGGAATTACTTTAATGGCACAACCTTAAAAGGGATATTATTGGCAGAGTTTGTATATGTTATCGCTATTGCCATGTATCTGACCAGCAGAAGAAACTATATGCCGGGAAAAGAATACGGAACTGCTGTTTTTGCAAATATCAACCAGGTAAACCAGGCGCTGTCTGAAAAAGATGAAACAGAAAACAGGATTTTGAGTCAAAATGTCCGTATGCGAATGGATACCAGGAAAACCAAATTAAATTTGAATACGCTTGTCATCGGAGGCAGCGGGGCGGGAAAATCTTTTTACTTTGTTAAGCCGAATTTATTACAGCTTAACCGTTCCTCTTACATAATCACTGATCCAAAAGGCGAAATTTTAAAAGCCTGTGGAGGTTTTCTAAAAGAGCACGGTTATGTCGTCAAGGTTTTGAATCTGCTGGACATGGAAGAATCCGATTGTTATAACCCATTCATGTATATTCGTAGGGAATCCGATGTGGTGAAACTGATTACAAACCTGATCGCAAACACAACACCAAAAAACTCCCAGAGTAATGATCCGTTTTGGGAAAAAGCAGAGTCGTTATACCTTCAGGCTCTGTTTTATTATGTGTGGCTGGAATGTCCCAGAAGTGAACAGAATTTTTCCACGGTATTAAAACTTCTGGGGGAGGCAGAAGTAAGAGACGATGGTTCTCCATCTGATCTGGACCGAAGGATTAAACGGCTTGAGCGGAAAAAGGGCAGTAACCATCCTGCTGTGAAACAGTATTACAAAGTAATCAGGGGAGCGGCAGACACGGTGCGAAGCATCGTGATCAGTGCCAATTCCAGGTTGGCATTTTTGGAAAACCCACAGATACTGCGTATCTTGGACCATGATGATATGAATATTCCGGAAATTGGTGTAGGCAGGAATGGAGATGGAAAGACAAAGACCGCTCTTTTTTGCGTGATACCAGATTCGGACAAAACAAATAATAGTATTGTAGGACTGCTTTACAGCCAGATTTTCCAGGAATTATATTTTCAGGCGGATTTTATCTATGAAGGCAGGCTGCCTATCCATGTGACCTTCATGCTTGATGAGTTTGCAAACGTCGCGTTACCGGATGACTTCTGTTCCCTGCTTTCAACAATGAGAAGCAGGGAGATCAGTTCTATCATCATAATACAGAATCTGGCGCAGATTAAGGCGCTATTTGAGAAAACCTGGGAGGTGATTCCAGGAAACTGTGATACACTGGTGTATTTGGGTGGAAATGAACAAAGCACTCATGAGTACATTTCCAAAATGCTGGGAAAGGCTACGATAGATAAACGCAGTTCCGGGGAGACGAGAGGAAAAAATGGAAGCAGCAGCCGGAATTTTGATGTCTTAGGGAGAGAACTTTTGACACCGGATGAAGCACGTAAATTAGATAATAAAAAGTGCCTGATCTTTATCAGAGGGTTTGACCCCATTATAGACTCAAAATACAATACGCCGGGACATAAACTTTACGGAGAGACATTCGATGGGGGCGCGCCGCCCTATCATCATACTCCTAACCGTAAGGATAACGTGATACCTACATGTGAATTGCTGAATCGCAAGTCATTTGAATATTATGAACGGCAGCGGGACCAGGGGCTTAATGTCCATATTGATGAAATAACATTGGATGAATTACTGGCATTGCAGGAACCGGATATGCCAGCAAAGGTATTTTCTGAGGATGAATTAAAGAAAAACCGGAAAATCTCTGAAATAGATAATCTGGAAAAACCAGATTCTGGACAGGATTCCGGGCAGATTACAGAAGAACAATTCAACGAAGCGCTTCTAAATGAGAATTATTCATTGGAGCAGTTAGAAGAAATACGTCTCGGACTGGTAGGAGGACTTTCTTACCAGGATATTTTAACTCACTTCAAAGCTGAAAGCAGTGCTGGTGAAATGCGGGAAATCCGCGGACAATTGACTGGGCTGCCAGAATCTTGATTTTTCCATATTTCTTTTGCCTAAGAGCAGATATATGGGAGTCTGTTGCAAACCAGAGGACGCAAGCATTAGGTTCTTTTATGCCTGTTTTTTTTTGCGCCCTTTTTAAGAAAGGAGAATTATAAAAATGAAGAAATTAACTGAAAAGAAGAACAGCATTAAAAAAATGATTGACAAAGCAGGAAAGGTAGCCGCAGGCGCTGCCTTTGCAACGGTACTCTGGACGACAAATGTATATGCGTCCGGGGCGGATGTAGTCACTGCACCACTTAATAATCTTAAAAATCTTGTGATTGCGATTATCGGAGCGGTCGGCGTGATTATCCTCGCAAAAAACGTAATGGAATTTGCACAGAGTTATCAGCAGCAGGATTCGAGTAGCATGAACTCCGCAATCAAAGGAATTGTGGCAGGCTTGATCATGGCAGGTATTAGTACGGTCTTAACTTTCCTGGGAATCAGCTAATGGAGGAAAAATCATGCTTAAATTACTACATGTGTCTTTTTTGATTGAAATAGAAGGCCGGCGGGGTGAGACCGTGCAAGAAGGGGGGAATCCGAAATTCAGGAAAGAGTGTAAAGATTTATTTACCGATATGGGATTCCATGTGAAAGAAGCATGTAAAGTACGTGAAGCGTTCAGAAATTTACACACCAGCTTAGGCTTAGAAACAGACGATGACCTGGTACAGCGGGGGGATGAATGCCTGCGAATCATGGAGCAGTCAATAGACGGAAACCTCTTTTCCAGTTCACTTTCTGAAATAGAAGAAAAATTGCAGAGTGGGAAAACATTCCACTATAAGGCTCTGAAAAGTTATGGAACGGTTTACATACCATCGACTATTGAGGCAAGGGACTATTATAACAAACATCTGGATGCCTATGAGAAAACGGTGATTCAGTTTATGGAAATATCCCACGAGAGGTTGAATGCAGCCTGGATTTCGAATCCGGTGCCGTATTATAAGGGTGATATCCGTATTTGTCTGGGTCATGATGTCATCTATTTTTTCAGTTTCAAGATAGATGAAGTGCTGAAAGATATGGTAAACAAAGGATTGATCATATCCGATGGCGCACAAGTAGCGCCGCGTTTTGCTCTTCCAGAGTCTTACCAGGAAAATAAACGTGGTTATCCGTACAGGAAGGGAAGGTGACAGTGGTGGGAGAGCAGGGATAAAATTTAGATATTATTATAAAGGAACATTGGTAATGGCAATATCCAAATACAGGAGGTGAGAGTAAATGGATATTTTTAATTTGGGCGAAGCAATCCTGTCACTTCTCGAAGTTGTCTTTGGCTTTTGGAATAGTCAAGTGAATATGGTCTTTGAACTGCTTGGACAGTCTCCAACATCATTTAAAGGCGGCGCCCCGTGGGGAATCATTACTGGAATTGAGCCAATTTTTGTTGCTGTAGGTTCGAGTCTGGTTGTTTTATTTTTTGTGATAGGTTTCTGCTCGGAAAGTATTGACGTGCGGGAGGAAATGCGGTTTGAAGTGATACTCCGTATGCTGATACGGATTGGGATCGCACAGTGGCTGGTGGTTTACAATGTGGACATCATGCGGGCCATATTTACAAGTGTTGGAAATCTTGTCGGCCTGATTGGAGGGAGTGAGGCCACACAGGTTACAATAGACCCGGCGCAGGCAGATATCATAAAAAATCTGGGATTTGTAGAAAGCTTGGTGTTTTTGATATTGGCTGTATTTTTATGTCTTATCATTTTAATATGCGGTTTTTTCCTGATCTACAATGTTTATTTCAGGTTCCTGAAAATCCTTATTGTCGTGCCGTTTGGCAGTATCGCATATGCGACCGTTGCCGGAAATCGTGGAGTAAGTGCGACAAGCGTTCAATTTACGAAATACTTTCTTTCGGTTGTTTTTGAAGCGGTAACGATGGCGTTAGCAATTATCTTGTGTAATGCATTTATCAGTTCAGG
>OGZI01002633.1_pt1 | contig 14145 bp, 12 predicted proteins | sample 1576711 | NCBI WGS metagenome assembly OGZI01 (sample SAMEA3541482, study PRJEB24748) | human gut metagenome | biome: human gut; feature: human-associated habitat; material: faeces | place: China | collected 2012
TCATGATCGGTTCCCAGTCCGGGTCGGTCATGTCGGTAACCAGTACGTCGCCTGGCTCAATGCGATTCATCTCGCTGATATCGTGGATCACCTTGACCGGACCGGCGCCAATGCGGTGGCCGATGGCGCGCCCTTCGGCGATGATCTGCCCCTGAGCGTGGAGGGTATAACGCTCCATCACCTGGCCGCGGGAACGCACGGTTTCCGGACGCGCCTGGACGATAAACAGCTTACCGGTGTGGCCATCTTTCGCCCACTCGATATCCATCGGACGGCCGTAGTGCTTCTCGATCTGCACCGCCTGCTTCGCCAGCTCCTGCACCTCCTCGTTAGTTAACGAGAAAACATCGCGCTGCGCCTGCGGCACATCTTCGATACGCACCTGCTTGCCGTGCTCCTGAGTCGGCGCGTATACCATGCGGATCTTTTTCGACCCCATGGTGCGGCGCACGATGGCCGGGCGGCCAGCGGCCAGCGTCGGCTTGTGGACGTAGAATTCATCCGGGTTCACCGCGCCCTGCACCACCATCTCGCCCAAACCCCACGCCGAGGTGATAAACACCACCTGGTCAAAGCCGGATTCGGTATCGATGGAGAACATGACGCCGGAGGAGGCCAGATCGGAGCGGACCATCCTCTGCACCCCGGCGGAGAGCGCCACGCCGCGGTGATCGTAACCCTGATGCACGCGATAGGAGATCGCGCGATCGTTAAACAGCGAAGCAAACACGTGCTTCACGGCAACGAGCACGGCGTCAAAGCCCTGCACGTTGAGGAATGTCTCTTGCTGCCCGGCGAAGGAGGCGTCCGGCATATCTTCCGCGGTGGCGGAAGAGCGCACGGCGAATGAGGCCTCGGCGTCATCGGCGGACAGCAGGTCATAAGCATCGCGAATCGCGTTTTCCAGTTCGCTCTGGAAGGGGGTATCGATGATCCACTGTCGGATCTGCGCGCCCGCTTTCGCTAATGCGGAAACGTCGTCAATGTCGGTTTCATCCAGCAGCGCATAGATGCGCTGGTTAACACCGCTTTGGTCCAGGAACTGATTGAAAGCATCAGCGGTGGTGGCAAACCCGTTAGGTACGGAAACACCCATACCGGACAGATTCGTAATCATTTCACCAAGGGAGGCATTTTTGCCCCCAACTCTGTCTACATCATTCATGCCGAGTTGGTTATACCAAAGCACCAGCGGTGACGAGCCATTGTTGGACATCGAGACAATCCTTTTGTGATTTAATACCAGTGAAAAAAATTTCACGATCGACTGCAGGATTATCCTGACATATTTATGAAGCTGAAAAAAACGGTGAATCGTTCAAGCAAATTATTTTTTCATTTTTCGGACTGTTCCCCCGATATTGCTAACTTGATGATTTTTAGGAATTCTGATGGAAAACGCTGGAAATAACGGCGACAAAAAGAAAATGAACCACCCTTTTCATAAAAAACAAAAATAGCGTTTCAATTTTAACAAGAGACAAATCAAACAGGGATATGCTTAAATTTAATATCCGCTTTCAGGCAATTAAACTCATTATACCGGATGGTCAAAATGGAAAGTGCTGTAGATCGCCACGTATTTTATATTTCTGACGGTACCGCCATTACGGCAGAAGTGCTGGGGCATGCCGTGATGTCGCAATTCCCGGTCGCCATCAGCAGCGTAACCCTGCCGTTTGTGGAAAACATCAGCCGCGCGCGGGCGGTAAAGGAGCAGATCGACGCCATCTATCAGCAAACGGGTATTCGCCCGCTGGTGTTCTATTCCATCGTCATCCCGGAAATCCGCGACATTATTCTGCAGAGTGAAGGTTTTTGTCAGGACATCGTGCAGGCGCTGGTGGCCCCGCTGCAGCAGGAGCTCAACCTCGACCCGACGCCGGTGGCCCACCGCACCCACGGCCTCAACCCCGGCAACCTGATTAAATACGATGCGCGTATCGCCGCCATCGATTATACCCTCGCCCATGACGATGGCATCTCGCTGCGCAACCTTGACCAGGCGCAGGTGATCCTCCTCGGCGTCTCGCGCTGCGGCAAAACACCCACCAGTCTGTATCTCGCCATGCAGTACGGTATTCGCGCCGCCAACTATCCGTTTATCGCCGACGATATGGACAATCTGGTGCTGCCGGCCTCGCTGAAACCCCTGCAGCATAAGATGTTCGGCCTGACCATCAATCCGGAGCGTCTGGCGGCGATCCGCGAGGAGCGCCGGGAGAACAGCCGCTACGCCTCGCTGCGCCAGTGTCGGATGGAAGTGACCGAAGTGGAGGCCCTGTATCGCAAGAATAAAATCCCCTGCCTGAACAGCACCAACTATTCCGTTGAGGAAATAGCGACAAAAATCATGGACATCATGGGGCTGAATCGCAGGATGTACTAATACACTAGTACATTATTAAAAATTTGTTTATGCTATCACCCGTGGCCTATACAGGATCATGCCCTGCTCTTGCAATAAGCAGGGATTGGTTTATCGTGATGCGCATCACTTCCCGGCATTTTCGCCGCGGAAGAAACAGATTTTTGAGACCCCAATGAATAAAACAGACGAATTGCGTACCGCGCGCATTGAGAGCCTGGTAACGCCCGCGGAGCTGGCCCAGCGCCATCCCGTGACGGCCGACGTGGCTGCCCACGTCTCGGCCTCCCGCCGCCGAATTGAAAAAATCCTCAACGGCGAAGACCGCCGCCTGCTGGTGATTATCGGCCCCTGCTCCATTCACGATACCGACGCGGCGCTGGAGTATGCCCGCCGCCTGCAGGGCATGCGCGAGCGCTACCAGCCGCAGCTGGAGATCGTGATGCGCACCTACTTTGAAAAACCGCGTACCGTGGTGGGCTGGAAAGGCTTAATCTCCGATCCGGACCTCAACGGCAGCTACCGGGTCAACCACGGAATTGAGCTGGCGCGGCGCCTGCTGCTGCAGGTTAATGAGCTGGGGGTACCGACGGCCACCGAGTTTCTCGATATGGTGACCGGTCAGTTTATCGCCGATCTCATCAGCTGGGGTGCCATCGGGGCGCGCACCACAGAAAGCCAGATCCACCGTGAGATGGCCTCAGCGCTCTCCTGCCCGGTTGGATTTAAAAACGGCACCGACGGCAATACGCGCATCGCGGTGGACGCCATCCGCGCCTCCCGCGCCAGCCATATGTTCCTCTCTCCGGACAAGCAGGGGCAGATGACGATTTACCAGACCAGCGGCAACCCGTACGGGCATATCATTATGCGCGGCGGCAAACAGCCAAACTATCATGCCGAGGATATCGCTGCCGCCGGCGAGGCGCTGCGTGAATTCGATCTGCCGGAACAGCTGGTCGTTGATTTCAGCCATGGCAACTGCCAGAAGCAGCACCGCCGTCAGCTGGAGGTGTGCGCCGATATCTGTCAGCAAATTCGCGCGGGCTCCACCGCCATCGCCGGGATTATGGCAGAGAGCTTCCTGCAGGAAGGCACCCAGAAAGTGGTCCCCGGCCAGCCGCTGACCTGGGGCCAGTCGATCACCGACCCCTGCCTGAGCTGGGATGACAGCGAAAGGTTATTGAGCGAGCTGGCCGCCGCCACCGCTACCCGTCTGTAACCGCTCCGCCCGTCGCGCCTGCGGCGGGCAATTTCCTTCGGTGACTCCCCTACAAAATCCGGTAACACGATAAATAACGCTTGCCGTCAAAAACAACATTATTGATAATGATTATCATTGTTGCCTTGATTTTTATTTTGAGAGCTATGACGCGTATGGATAACACTGCCACAGCTGAAAAACCAAAAGACAATGCCCCTTATCCCGTGGCGACGGACAGGCAGATTAGCAGTCGGGTGCTGTTAGGTAGCGAAGGACGGGTAGTCATTGAACATGGCGGCCAGCGCTATCTGCTGCGCCAGACCCACGCCGGGAAGTTAATTCTGACCAAGTAAGCGCCCCGCTGAACGCGGGGCGAGGCAAGTTAGCTCGAGCAGCTGACTTCCAGACGTTTCCCCCAGTCCGGCGGGCGGCGGACGTAGTCGTCCTCGCGATCGGTAAAGGGGTCTGCCAGCGCGGCATGCAGGCGCTCCAGCTCGCCCATATCGCCCGCCTCAGCCTGCTCGATCGCCCGCTGCGCCAGCCAGTTACGTAACACCAGCGCCGGATTCACGCCCTGCATCCTCTGCTGGCGCTGCGCGTCGTCCACCTGTTCATCACGCAGCCGCGCACGATACCCGGCAAACCAGCTGTCAAAGGCCGCGCGGTCGATAAACTCATCGCGCAGCGGCGATGCGGCGCTGAGCTGTTCGCTGTGGCTCAGCAGGCGGAACGTTCGGGTATAGTCGCTCTTCTCGCGGATCATCAGGGCAAACAGCCCGTCCAGCAGGTCGTTATCCCCTTTCTGCTGGCTGAACAGGCCGAGTTTATCGCGCATCCGCTGGCCATAAGCGGTCAGCAAGGCGTGCTGATACTCATCCAGCGCCGCGTTCAGCGCCTCGGCGCTGATAAACGGCGACAGCGACTGGGCCAGACGCTGCAAATTCCACAGCCCCACCGCCGGCTGGTTTTCAAAACTGTAGCGCCCCTGATAATCGGAGTGGTTGCAGATGAAGTCCGGTTGAAAATCGTCAAGGAAGCCATACGGGCCGTAGTCGATGGTCAGACCGAGAATCGACATGTTGTCGGTATTCATCACCCCATGGGCAAAGCCCACGGTTTGCCAGCTGGCGATGGTCTGCGCGGTGCGCGTGACAACGTCACGGAACCATAACAGATACTTGTCTGCCTCATCCTGCAGCTGCGGCCAGTGGTGGCGAATAACATAGTCGGCCAATTGCAGGACCTTCTGCGGCTCACGGCGATAGTAAAAATGTTCGAAATGGCCGAAGCGGACATGGCTCTCGGCCACCCGCATCAGCATCGCGCCAGGCTCCACGCGCTCGCGGTAGACCGGGGTATCGCTGGTCACCATCGCCAGGGCGCGCGTCGTCGGGATCCCCAGGGCGTGCATCGCCTCTGACGCCAGACTTTCCCGGATCGTCGAGCGCAGTACAGCGCGCCCGTCCCCCATCCGCGAATAGGGGGTCAGGCCGGCGCCTTTCAGATGCCAGTCGTAACGGCGACCATCCGCCAGCTGCTGCTCACCGAGCAGGATCCCGCGTCCGTCGCCCAGCTGGCCGGCCCAGGCGCCAAACTGATGGCCGCTGTATACTTGCGCCAGCGGCGACATGCCCGGAAGCAGCGCTTCTCCGCCCCAGACACCGGCTCCATTTTCAGGCGCGAACAGGGCGTCGGGCACCCCCAGCTGTTGCGCCAGCGGGGCGTTGCGCCAGATGAGTCGGGCGTTATCCAACGGCGTTGGTGACAGGGAAGTGTAAAAGTCCGGCAGTTCATCCCGCCAGTGGGTGGTAAAAGAAAGGGTCATGGTTCCTCCTCTCTCCAGTGTAGTGCCTGGAACAGCGGATTAACACGGGCGGAGTGCAGGGTTATCGGCATAAAAAAGGGAAGCGCTCGCTTCCCTCTTGCTTCTGAATGACGTCAGATTCGCCGCGCCTGCCAGAACTTTTTGTTCCAGTAGACGTTATCCAGCGAGGAACGGGTGACGCCCTGGCTGGTGGAGGCGTGAATAAACTGGTTGTCGGTATCGTAGATGCCAACGTGCAAACCGCTCTCCCCTGAGCCGGTTTTGAAGAACACCAGATCGCCGGGCAGCAGATCGCGCTTATCGATGCGGGTGCCGATTTCCGCCTGCTCGCGGGTTTCACGCGGCAGCTGGAGGGCAAATTTATCGCGAAACGTGCGCACCACGAAGCCGGAGCAGTCAACGCCGCGCGGCGTCATGCCGCCGTAGCGATACGGCGCGCCGCGCCAGCTGCGCAGCTGCTCGTTCAGATTCGCCACCACCGTGATGGAGTCAGCCAGCCGAGGATTCGGCGGCGGTGCCCGATGGCTGCTGCAGCCGGCTAAAATTAACGCCGCCGCCAACATGAACCAGAAGCGCATTTCAGATGATCCCTCTGTCCCTAGTCTCTTTATCGCAATAATTTAGCTTGTTTATCAATATAGTGACAAGATAACTGCGTGCTACTGTGACGCGATGAGCATAATATGACCGGCCACCTCAACGCGCTGGAACGGGATCGCATAGGCAGCGGTTAAATTTTCCTCATTCAGCACCTCGGCGGTCTCCCCGCAGGCGATGGCTTCCCCCTGGCAGAGCAGCCAGCTCTGACCGGCGTGGCGCAGGGTATGGTTGAGATCGTGGCTGCTCATCACCACCGCAATCCCCGCCGCGCTCAGCTCACGTAACAGCCGATCCAGCGCCGCCTGCTGGGCCACATCCAGACTGTTCATCGGCTCATCCAGCAGCAGCAGCTGACCCGCGGAATTACTCAAGGGATCGATCTGCAGGATCACTGCCGCCAGCCGCACGCGCTGCCACTCGCCGCCCGACAGCTGATTGACCGGACGGCCCAGCTTATTGTCCAGACCAAGCCTGGCCGCGATATCGCTCAGACGGGCGCTATCACCCTGCTGCTGCATATGCAGCGCCAGGTAGTGCCACACCGGCATGGCGAACGGCGGGGTCTGGTGTTGACACAGATATCCGCGACGGCGCGCCAGCTCCCTCGCCGGCCACTCGTCAAGCAGCCGGCCGTTAAAATGAACCGTGCCGGGGCCGTCGGACAGCCCCGCCATGCGGGTCAGCAGCGTGCTCTTCCCTGCGCCGTTCGGCCCCACCAGGTGGACAATCTCCCCGGCGCGAAAGGCCGCAGAAAACGGGGCCAGACGCCCCGCCGCTTCTACATCCTGTAGCTGCATCAGAAACGCCATTATTTCGCCAGCGCTCCTTTAATCGCCGCCACCAGCTGCGGATCGTCCGGCGTCATATCCGGAGAGAAGCGCTGAATGACGTTGCCCTGGCGATCGACGAGGAATTTTTCGAAGTTCCACAGAATGTCGTCCACATACAGCGGCGCCCGGCCTTTGCTGGCCATCCGCTCATAAAAACCGCTGCCTTCCGGGGCCACCGCTTTCGGCGCGGCGGCAATCAGTTTTTGATAGAGCGGCGCGCGATGTTCGCCGTTGACGTCAATTTTGCTAAACAGCGGGAAGGTGACGCCGTAGGTAGTGCTGCAGAAGGTCTTAATCTCCTCTTCACTGCCCGGCTCCTGGCCGAGGAACTGGTTGCAGGGGAACCCCAGCACGCTGAAGCCCTCGGCGGCAAACTGCTTTTGCAGATCCTCGAGTTGCTCATACTGCGGCGTCAGGCCGCATTTCGAGGCTACATTGACGATCAGCAGCACCTTGCCGGCAAAGGATGCCAGGGTGGTTTTCTCGCCATCAATGGTCGTCACTTCGGTATTCAGAATGTCATGTTGCATAGCCTGTCCTCAATGGATAAACCGGTTTCCGGTGAAGGTGATCCTTTTCTACTGTAGCGGATTCAGCGCCCGCCATTCTACTGCCATTCCCCCAGAGTTGTCGCATGATGTAACAGCGCTTCGCTGGCCGCCGGCAACATGAAATCCTCTCAATTGGGCCGTCGACCATTTCCGTGTACAGTGTTCCATGAATGTAATATGGTTTCGTTACTTGTTAATTTAAGAGAGTTTTATTGATGAAGAAGTTGTTTAGCCTGGCGTTAATCGCCACCTCTGTCGCCCTGCTGAGCGCCTGCTCCCCGGATGAAGATAATAAAGTAAAAGTCGCTATCAATACCGGGCCGGACGAAGCCATCTGGAAAGTGGTGGAGCAGGTGGCGAAGGATAAATATCATCTCGACGTCGAAGTGGTCTCCTTCAATGATTATGTGCTGCCCAACGAAGCACTGAACAACAAAGATGTGGATGCCAACGCCTTCCAGACCCTGCCGTACCTTGAGGCGCAGTCGAAAGAGCGCGGCTATAAATTTGCGGTGGTCGGTAAAACCTTTGTCTTCCCTATCGCCGCCTATTCTCACCGGATCAAAAATATCAGCGAACTGCCCGAAGGGGCGACGGTGACCATTTCTAATGAAACCACCACCCTGGGCCGCAGCCTGCTGCTGCTCCAGGCGCAGGGGTTACTCAAGCTGAAGCCGGGCGTCGGCTATTTACCCACCACGCTGGATATCATCGACAACCCGAAACAGCTGAAAATTGTTGAAGTGGATACTCCACAGCTGACCCGTACCCTTGATGATCCGAACGTTAGCTTGTCAATCATTAACACCAACTTCTCCGCCCAGGCGGGCCTGTCGGCCGCCCGCGACGGTCTGTTTATGGAGGGGCCGGATTCCCCATACGTGAATGCGATAGTCGCCCGCGAGGATAATAAGGACAGCAAGAAAATTCAGGAATTAAAAGCCGCCTTCCAGACCAGCGAAGTCGCGGAAAAAGCGAAGGAAGTCTACAAAGGCGACGCGATCAAAGGCTGGTAAGCCTGAACCGGCGCCGTCCCTGCCGACGGCGCCGCGCTATCCCCGCCCCCGCGAACGCAGCAGCAACCAGATAAAGACCGGCGCGCCCAGGGTCGCCGTCACCACGCCAATCGGCAGCTCTGCGGCGGAAAGCGCCAGCCGGGCAATGATATCCGCCCCCAGCAAGGCGCTTGCCCCGGCCAGCATACAGGCCGGGAGCAACACCCGGTGATCGCTCAAGCCGCATAGCCGCAGAATGTGCGGGATCACCAGGCCGATAAAGCCAATGGCTCCCGCCAGCGCGACGCTAACGCCGACCAACCAGCCGGTCGCCACCACCAGCAGCTTGCGCCATAGCCACAGCGGCAGCCCAAGCTGACGAGCGGAGACTTCGCCCAGCGCCAGTAAATTCAGGGGTTGCGACTGCAGACAAACCCAGCAAAGCACCGGCAGGAGGGCTATCATCAGCCACAGCTGCTGCCAGTCGACGCCGCCAAACCCGCCCATCATCCAGTACATCAGCTGACGCAGGTCAAAAGAGGTGGAGAAGTAGACCGCCCAGGTCATCAGGGCGCTGCAGATGATCCCCAGCGCCACCCCCGCCAGCAGCAGACGGCTGGTAGAGAGATGGCGGCGGGCAAAACGCAGCAAAATAAAGGTGATCAGCAGCGCGCCGAGGATCGCGCACAGCCCGAGCGCCCAGCCGGGCAAGACTCCTTTGCCCAGCAGGACGGCGGCAATCAGCCCGACGCCCGCGCCGTTGGAGACGCCCAGCAGACCCGGCTCCGCCAGCGGATTTTCAAACAGCGCCTGCATAATCGCCCCGGAGAGCGCCAGCGCCGCCCCCACCAGCACCACCGCCAGGGTTCGCGGCAGGCGGATCTGCCAGATGAACAACTGGCCTTTCGCGCTCAGCCATTCCCCAGGCGGGATCCATTGATCGCCCGCACACAGGCTGATCAGCAGCGTAACCAGGAGCAACAGCGTTAATCCAAAGAGCCAACGCCGGCTGCGGCGCTGTTGAAGATGGGCGAGAGTCAGCATAGATTCCATTACGCAGTGGGAACAAGAGGCTGATTTTACGGTGGCTGTCGCGGTGAGAAAAGGAAAACCTCACGACCAAACGTCGACGCGAAGGAAAATCTCCTCCGCGTCTGCGGTCGTTCGTCACACCAGAATCTGAAACAGCAGCGCAAAGAGAATGATGTTCGCCACCACGATTGCCCAGCCGTTATAGAGCATATATTTCAGATGAGTAGACTGCGCCAGCCCCATCTGGCCGAACATATCTGATGAGGGAAACGGCCCGAACCAGTCCACCTGGGATGAGGCCAGCAGCACGGCGGTGGTCCCCTGGGGCGGCACGCCGGCGGCCATCAGCATCGGGCCAAAGATTTTATGAGTAAAGGTCATCTGGGCCACCGCCGCACCGGGCACATGGCCGATAATATTGAACGCGAAGATGCTAAAGCACAGCCAGGCCGGGGAGATCCCCTCCAGCAGCGGTTGGGTATACTCCAGCAGCCCCTGATAGGCGTGCAGGCCATCCATCAGCTCAAGGATCGGGTTGTACAGCCAGTAGAGAATAAACATCCACACCAGACGGCCGCAGCCGTGATACAGGGCCTGAAGGATCTGCGTCGGTCGCAGGCCGCCTACCAGGCCGGTCATCAGGGCCACCAGCAGCATCACGATTATCGCGAAGCTGAAGCCGGCTTTAATCACCACGCCAACGATCGCCATCACGATGATGGTCGCCGCGAAGGCCAGCGCGCTTAATTTACGCCGACGCTGCTGCGCGGCGCTGAGATCCTCTTTTGGCTTCTCCGAAAGATCGACGTCATAGCGCAGTTTGCCTTCGGTCATCTTCTGGATCCGTCCCGCCATTACCCAGCCGGCCAGCAGCGTGACCGCGCTCATCGGCAGACCAACGTACAGCAGATAGTCCGGATAGCTCAACCCACCGAGGCTGAGGATCGTCACGGTACTGGGGGTGAAAGGCCCGGTAAACAGCCCAACGGAACCGGCGGTCATCATCAGCGCGGCGACCGTTGGCGGCGTCAAGCGTACCGCTGCCGCCACCGGAATGATTACTGCCACGATAATGGCATTGCCACCGGCCATAGTGCCCAGCGAACCGCAAATTAAAATCGATGACGCCACAATGCCGAATTTCACCCGCGTCTGACTCGACAACCCGATGCGATGGACGACAAATTTTACCAGCTCAACCGCTGCGCCGGTGCGGGTGGCCACTTCCCCCACGCCGGCGCCGAGCATAATGATAAGCCCAACGGTGGCAATAAATGACCCGGTGGATTTCGCCAGCATCGTGCCCATTTCCGGCAGGCCGGTCGAGGTCATTATCATGGCGATAATAATCGAGGAGATGACCGCCAGCACAATATCAACGCCGATCAGCGATAATATCGCTAGCGCCACCAGCGGCGTAAATCCCAGCAGGCCAAGCTCGCTGCCCGGTCGACCGTGGCACCACAGCGCGATCAACACGAACAGCAGCAATAACAGACCAATAATAACGTTTTTCCGCGTGATATTTCGTCTGACAGGCGCATTGCCTGTGAGCGTTGAGTCACTCATAACACTCCTTAATGCCAATCAATCCGACCATGATGGTCAGGTGGTGTATGGGGGCCTGCTCAGAAAATATCCTCCCTCTTTTTCATTATTGATTGGCCGCGGCCTGAGGGTTTGTTTGGGTACAAAGGAAACGATTCTGAGAGCGTAATATGCCGCCATTGGGCGGGGTCTACAGCACAAGATGTAACCAATGCGCTGATTGGTGATTAAATCTATGTTAACTTAGTGTTAGTAGAAAATGACTTTTTATCGGTAGGCTATAACCCTGAGTTAACTGTTCATGAAACTGCGTCATCTGGAAATCTTCTATGCCGTCATGACCTGCGGCTCTTTATCGCGGGCGGCGGAAGCGCTCAATATCTCTCAGCCAGCGGCCAGCAAAGCGCTAAAAAGCGCCGAGATGAAACTGGGTTTTACCCTCTTTCAGCGGGTGCGCGGCAAGCTGCTGCCGACCAGCGAGGCGATCACACTTTTCGAAAAAGCGCAGAGCATTTATCAGGACCTGGACAACCTGCGCCTGCTGGCCGACAACCTGGCTCGCGATCCGCGCGCCAAGATCACTTTAGGCTGTCTGCCAAGCCTGGGGTTAAGCCTGGTGCCGGAGCTGGTGACCGACTTTTATCAGCAAAACAGCAACCTGGTGATGACGCTCACCACCGAGCACACCGAGACGCTGGTCAAAAAACTGGATTTGCGCGAGATAGATTTGGCGCTGACGCTACAGCCGGTGCAGCAGGGAGAGATCCTGACCACCCTGATTGCCGAAGTACCGCTGGTGTACATCGACCGTCATTATCGTCAGGGGGCGGTGGACATCAGCCAGATCGACCAGCAGCGCTGGATCTCGCCGGGACCGCACTCGCTCTCTGCCGCCATCGCCACCCGTCGCGACTTTTCCACCACCCGGCTAAACGTCCAGACCTACTATATGGCCACCGAGTTCGTGAAGCGCGGCATGGGCTGCAGCATCACTGATATCTTTTCCGCCCAGCACAACCTGGCCCCGGAGATGATCCATCCCATTACGCCGCCGATGGCGATTAACCTCTGTCTGTTACGCCGGGCCGACGTTTCCCTGAGCCCGATGGCGCAAAAGTTCGTCGATTTTCTCTGCCAGCGTTTGCGCCAGCAGCTCAAGGAGATTAACCTGCGGTTATACCCTGACCATAAAAAGTCAATTGCGCCGCTGGGGTAAATGCTTTGACATAACCCGATAAATTTATCAGCGGTGGATATATCGGGTTATGAACAAACGCATTGTCATTATCGGCGGCGGCGTGGTCGGTCTGGCCACGGCCTGGGAACTGATTAAGCGCGGCCATCAGGTGCAATTACTGGAGCGCAATGCTGAACCGGGCAGTGCCACCAGTTTTGCTAACGGCGGACAATTAAGTTATCGCTACGTTGCCCCCCTTGCCGATAGCGGCGTTCCCCTGCAGGGGATTAAATGGATGGGCAAAGCCGATTCGCCGCTGAATATGCGTCTCAGGATGTCTCTCCAGCAGTGGCGCTGGCTGCTGCAGTTTCTGCGCGCCTGTAATAACCAGACCAATAAAATGAATGGCGACCATATTTTACGCCTGTCGCTGCTCAGCCGTCAGGTCATGCAGTCATGGCTGGATGAGGATAATCTTGCCGATTTCCACTGGCGGCGCAGCGGAAAATTAATTATCCATCGTCGCGAATATGATTTTAATAAAGCAGCAAAAGGGATTGATCCTCAGTATCAGCAGGCGCTGAATGCTGAAGCCTGCCTGCAGCTGGAGCCGGCGCTCAAACATATTAGTCCTTCTCTGCAGGGCGGAATCTATTCGCCAGGCGATGAAACGGCAGATTGTCATCAGTTCTGCCTTGCCCTGCTCGACAAGCTCAATGCCAGCAGCGACTTTAGCCTGCTGACCCAGTGTGAGGTGCGGCGACTCCATAAGCGCGGGGGACGCATCAGCAGCCTGGAGACCAGTCAGGGGACCCTCACCGGCGATGAGTATGTCGTCGCCGCCGGTAACGGCAGTGGTTCTCTGCTTGGGCATCTGGGGGTTCGCGTGCCGCTGTGCGCCCTGAAGGGGTACAGCCTGACCCTGCCCTATCCTGAAAAAGCAGGTATTGCCCCTGACATCAGCGTCACCGACTACGGGCACAAAATCGTTTATGCCCGCCTTGGCCAACAACTGCGCATCGCGGCGATGGTGGACATCGGCTACGACGGCGACGAACTGCGCGAAAGCCGCATTCAGGCGCTGAAAAACATCGTCGCCCGTAGCTTTCCCGAACTCGAAGGGCTGGACAAGGCCGAAGCCTGGACCGGCATGCGCCCCTCAACGCCAGCCGGCCCACCGCTGCTGGGACGCGCCGGCTACCCCAACCTGTGGATGAACCTCGGCCAGGGTAGCCTCGGCTTTACTCTCGCCGCCGGCAGCGCGGTGGTGCTGGGCGCGTTAATCGACAATCAGATGCCAGACATTTCTTTAGAAGGTCTCACATGGAAACAAACCGCATGACAATTATTCGCAATAATCCACAACCTCGTCTTGCCGCCAGCGTTGCGTATGGCGATCTGCTGTTCCTCTCCGGGCAGACGCCAAAAAGCAATGAAGACGATATCGTTTTACAAACCCGTGAAGTACTGGAGAAGATCGACGCGCTGCTGGCCGCAGCCGGGAGCGATAAGCAGCACATTCTCTCCGCGCAGATCTGGTTGAAAAATATCGAGCGTGACTTTGCCGCATTCAATGAGGTGTGGGTGCAATGGATGCCGGAAGGCTATAGCCCGGCGCGAGCGGCCGTGCAGGCGGAGATGGCGCGACCAGAAATCCTGGTGGAGATCATGCTCACCGCCGTCAAAGCGTAAAGATTGACAGAAAAGAAAAAGGCCGCAATGCGGCCTTTTTAATTAGTTCAGATTATTTGTCTTTCGGCGACGCGTTTTCGACACGGCTTTTCAGCTTCTGACCGGGTCTGAAGGTCACCACGCGCCGGGCTGTAATGGGAATATCCTCCCCCGTCTTCGGGTTACGTCCCGGGCGTTGGTTTTTATCCCGCAAATCGAAGTTGCCGAACCCGGAGAGTTTGACCTGTTCTCCGTTTTCCAGAGCACGACGGATCTCTTCGAAAAACAACTCGACCAGTTCTTTGGCATCCCGCTTGCTAAGCCCAAGCTTATCAAACAGATAT
>OGZI01002638.1_pt1 | contig 14127 bp, 9 predicted proteins | sample 1576711 | NCBI WGS metagenome assembly OGZI01 (sample SAMEA3541482, study PRJEB24748) | human gut metagenome | biome: human gut; feature: human-associated habitat; material: faeces | place: China | collected 2012
GCAGAAATCGAAGCGGTCACCCATGGCAGGGGAACGCTCGCACCCCATGCCGACGGCGTGCGCTGGGACATCGACGTGCGCGACCTCGACGCCGCCGCAGGCTTTTGCCTGGAACACTCTCAGATGGGCATGACGCCCATGGAGCCCCCGCTCCTTATCGACTGTTGGCGAAATCGTATCTCAAAGGCGGTGCAAGCCCATGCCTAGAAAACCAGCTCTACACGGCGATGCCCTTATTGGCACCTGCATCGAGTTGCTGCAGGTGCTGAGCGACTCGCCCACCCAAACCGCGCCGTTTGCACAGACGGCGACGTTGCTGCAGGTCAGCGAAGACCAGCTCACCTCTGCCGTGGACACCCTCTGCGGCCTGGCCCACCGTCAATCCGGTGCGCGCGTGGCCGTCTTCATCGAGGACGATACCATCTCTTTGCTGGGCGATGTTGCGACCTTCCACGCCATCCGCCTGTCGCTGCAAGAGGGCATGGTTCTCGCACATGTGCTCAACCTCCTCAACATCGACGCCAGCGTGCGCGAGCGCGTTGAGCGGGCCATGCTCCCCCTTGAAACCGTCGATGCGACTCCCCGGCCCGACACCATCGGCTCCGTCTCCATCTACGGGCGCTTCTACCAGCAGATCGAAATCGCTATCCAAGACTGCGTCCGCCTTATCCTCACCTATAGAAGCTCGAACGATACCGCGCCGCGCCCCAGAACGGTCGACCCCCTCGCTATCAAGCAGGACCGCGATGCCGCTTACTTGATTGGCTGGGATGTGGAGAAGGACGCGCAACGTCTCTACCGCCTGGATCGCATCGATAACGTTGCCTACACCGATGACTCCGTAGAGATTCATCCTTGGGAGAACGCCAGCATCCAGCAGAGCCTTACCGCCGGTGCGCTCAAAGCGACCGTCTCATTCCCCAGCAAAGAAACCCTCGAACAGGCCGGCTGGGCAGGCATAGCGGATACAGACGGCGATGCCGATCAAAACGGCAGGGCACGGGCGACCGTTTACATCGCGGACGAGGAATGGTTGTTTGACCGCGTGCTTGGCTCCGGAGGTCAAATCATCATCGAATCGCCTTCAGACCTGCGCCAGCGCCTGGTAGAGTACGCGCATCGCTTGGCGTCGAGAATCTCTTAAAGCCATATTCTGACGAGCGACCGCAAGGGACAAGTAACCCAGGAAGTACCGCCCATGCAAAGAGGGGCCCGGCCGGACCCCTCTTTTTGCTAGCCATCTTGCCCGCTGTCCAGCTGTTCCTCGTCCGCACCCGCAAGCAACGCGAGCGAGAGACGCGACCTTGCCCTAGACTTGCCGCGCGCTGCGCCTATTCGTGTGAGGCGCGCCACAGCTTGATGTAGCGACCAACCTGTTCCGCATCAATCCGCTGGAATTGGGACGGAAGCGAAGAGAGGAACTTCTTACCGTACCCCTTGCTCAGCAAGCGCGAGTCCGCCAGAACCAAGACGCCGCGGTCGGTCGAGGTCCTAATCAACCGGCCGGCCGCCTGCTTAACCTCAAGCACGGCGTCCGGCAGCGAATACTTGGCCCACGCCCGCTCCTCGCGAACGTTGCGCTCGCAAGACAGCGGTTCCGTAGGGTTGGCGAACGGCAGCTTGGGGATCACCACGCAACGCAACGTATCGCCGGAAGCGTCAAAGCCCTCCCAAAATGCCTTGAGGGCGAAGAGGGACGATGACTCCTCGGAAAGGAATCGGTCGCGCAGGCGCTTCACACTTGTTCCGCGCAGCTGGCAGGCAAGCTCCAGCCCCTGGCGCGACAGGCGAGGCTCCACACGACCATAGAGATCCTCCATGTCGCGGCGATTGGTGAAAAGGGTGAGCGTTGAGCCACCCATCGCCATATGCACATCCACCAGCAAATTCTCCATCGCTGCAAGATACGCATCGCGATCTCTCGGATCCGGGATATCGCCCGCCACCACAACTGCCATGTTCTCCTGGAAGTTATAGCTCGACTCCAGCTGGACGCATGAGAAGCTCCCTTTGGGAAGGCGATCCAGACCAACGGAGCGATTGAAGTGGTCAAACGAGTTGGAGACCGTCACGGTTGCAGACGTAAACACCACGCTGTGCATCTCGGGCAGCCATTGCTCCGCCAGCGCCTCGCCAATGTCCATGCGCTCCGCTGTAAGGGCTTCCCCACCCGCACGGCGAGCCTTGTTGACCTGCAGGGAATAGACGTAATGCTCGTCCGCCCCCTCGAGAACAAGCGATAGCGTAGCCTTCATCTCTTTGATGCGTCGAGCTCCGTCAGCCACCTCTATGACCATCTCTGGATTCTCCGCCCCAACCGACTCCGCAAGCGAGGAAAGGTTCTTTCCCGCCTCGTCCAGCGCATCGATAGCGGTGCGCGCCGTCGGCTCAAAGTACTCCCAGCCACGGTGCTCCCTCAACTCGGGCCCTATCCAGATGTTGGCGTCCGCATAGCCATCCGCCTTGCCGTTTCGGGATAGCTCTCGCACGGCCTCGAAGAGCTCCGCCATTGCAAGCGACGCCCTTGAGGCGCTGCTCGCCGCCTTGGCACCCAGGCCCAGGAACAAGGTGGCGGCGTCGGAGGATGCCAGAGCATGCGTCAGCCTTCCCAGTGCACCCGACTGAGCCCCGCCCAAGCGCTCGAACACCATGCGTGACTCATCTGCCGAAACGCTTAGTGCCCACTGGCGACGGGCCTCCTTCTCAACCGAATGGGCCTCGTCGATAATCCAATGGCGAATGGGCGGCAAAATCTTGCCATCAGCTGCAACGTTTCTAAACAGCAGTGAGTGATTCGTAACAACAATGTCCGCCTTTGCAGCACGCCGACGAGCGCAGCGCACAAAGCAGCCCCTGTTAAAGAAGCGGCAATTCCCGCGGGCACATTCCCTTGATGAGGTGGTGAGATCCGCCCTGTTGACGCTCCTCCACCTAATGCCAAGCGAATCCAAGTCACCCGTGGGGGATTGGCAGGCAAATGCATACAGCACCGCTATGGCGGTCAGCGTATCCGCCGGATCTCGGTTTGTAGTGATCTCTCTGCCAGCAGCCAGGGACTCGAGTTTGAGCAGGCACGGGTAATGATCAAAGCCCTTAAGCGCGCAAAACGAGAGCCCGCCATCTAGCTCACGAGCAAGTTTTGGCAGCTCTTGATACATAAGCTGGTCGGTAAGGTTGTTTGATTTGGTCGCGATGCCAACTGTGATCTTGTTCCTTTTCGCCGCCTCTGCAGCTGGGACTAGATAGGCGATTGATTTTCCAACGCCCGTTCCCGCCTCGATGACCCGGTGCGTCGACGTTGCGAACGCATCGCGCACCTCAGACGCCATCACAATCTGCTCCGCGCGGGGCTCGTACGAGGAGTACATGTCGTTCACCAGGCCGCCGGGGGCGTACCTCAGCTCGATCTCATAGCGTCGAGGCATGGTAAGACCCGGAAGCTCGTCCGCATCGATATGGTCCGGCTCAGCGTCCGCCTGCATAACCTGCGCCCTCGCCGCCTCTAGAGAGAACGTCTCGCCCTGCCGCTCGCCAGCAAGGAACGAGAAGATGGGTCGATACGGCCAGCGCACGTCAGGATGCATGTCAGCCAGCAGTCTCATCAGACCTCCGGGAAGATCCGTGAGAGCGCACAGCAAGATGCGCCAGACTCCGCAAAGAGCCTCGACATCATCTGACGCGCGGTGAGATACGGCCGAACACCCAAACAGCTCGGCCATGGTTGCCAGCTTATGCGAACTCAAACGGGGCAAAGCGATGCGCGAAAGCGCCAGCGAGTCAATCCAGATATCGCTCACCCTCACGCCGCCCTTGACCGATTCGATAAACGAGCGGTCAAACGTTGCGTTGTGGGCGATAACCGGGCATCCTTGGACAAACTCCTCAAGCGCGGCGACGGCCTCTTCCGCGCGCGGGGCGTGCGCCACGTCAGCGTTGGTAATACTTGTGAGCTCGGTAATCTCCGGCGGGATTAGACCGTTGGGATGCACAAAGGTGTCAAAGCGATCCACCACTTCGCGGCCGCGCAGACGCGCTGCGGAAATCTCTATGAGCTCGTTTTCCGCGCATGAAAGCCCGGTGGTCTCCGTATCAAGAACGATCACATCATCCTCAATAAGGCCAAATGAACGGTTCTTGGCGCGCTCGGCAAGCGTTGCGTACTGCTCGATAACAAAGCCGGGGGTGCCCGGAAGCACCGCCGCGGCCATGTTGTTGTAGGTGTTGGCGTTCAGATGTATCACTTCTCAGCGCGGTCGATGGCCATCTGGATAAAGGAGGCGCAGACTTCAGGGAACGTCAGATCGTCCGTATGGCGAATCTCGTCAGGGTAGAGCGACGTATCCGTCATGCCGGGGATGGTGTTGGTCTCAAGGATGACCGGGCCCTCCTCAGACACAATAAAGTCGCTTCGCGATACGCTCATGCAGCCCAGCGCACGGTGCGCGGCACACGCAAGCTCCTGGGCACGTGAGTAGTCCGCCTCAGAGATCTGAGCAGGAATACGGTGGATTTTATCGGGCGAGATATACTTCACGCGAAGGTCGAAGAAGTCTGCGTCCTCCTGCTTGAGGATCTCGACAATGGGCAGAGCGCGCAGGTTATCGCCGCCGTATACGCCCACGGTGATCTCGGTGCCCTCTATGCGCTTCTCTATAAGAACCTTGTCGCCAAAACCAAAGGCCACATCGATTGCCGCCTGCAGGTCTTGGGCCTTCTTCACATAGGTGATGCCATAGCTCGAGCCGTTAACAGCCGGCTTCACAAAGCAGTGGTCGCTCACTATCGACAGAATCTCGTCCAAATCATACGACTGGCCGCGGACCAGCGACACGCCGGGGGCAACGGGAATCCCCGCGCGCTCGTACATCACCTTGGAAAGGTCCTTATCTGCCGCAAGGGCGCTCGACGTCACGTCAGATCCGGTGTAGGGGATTCCGCAGAAGTCCAAAACGCTCTGGATCTTACCGTCTTCTCCGCCCTCGCCATGCAGCGCGATAAAGGCCACGTCAAACGAACCACCCGTCAGGTCGCTCAAAAACGTCTCAGAAGCGGGGTCGAGCATCTCAACCTCGCCAAAGCCGGCGGTGCGCAGCGCATCGACCACGTTTTTTCCGGACGAGAACGAGATCTCTCGCTCGCTCGAACGTCCTCCAGCAAGCACTGCTACGCGCATCTTGGCACGATTGATCTCTACCATGAGATCACCCTCCACCCTTCTCGATAGATAGCATGCGTCCAATCTAGGCGTTTTCGCTGTTTTACACGATACGCAGGCGCATCTTTATTTCGCATCCCTTATTGTATAAGCATCTTTACCTATTACCCCCTTTGAAAGGCCGCTAATGGAACGTACAAAACCCCTGCGCGACATTCGATCCCTTTCCGAAGATGACCTGGTCGCCCTTACCAAGGAGCTTGGCCAGCCTGCTTTCCGCGCTAAGCAGCTTCATGAATGGATCTTCGATAAGAACGTATGTTCGTTTGATGATATGACCAATCTGCCTAAAGTCTTTAGGGAGAAGCTGGCTGAATCCTATGGCTTCAACATCCCCGTCGAACGCGCCAAGCAGGTTTCACGTGACGGTTCCCGCAAATACCTGCTCCAATTCAGTGACGGCGTCTCCGTTGAGACCGTTGGCATGCCCAGCAAGAACAAGCTCGCTGTCTGCATTTCTTCTCAAGCTGGCTGTGCTATGGGCTGCGCATTTTGCGCTACCGGCATGAACGGCCTCACCAGATCTCTCACCGATCAAGAAATGGTCGATCAGGTCCTTCACGTCTCCCGCGACTTTGGTGAACGAGTGACCAGCGTCGTCTTCATGGGCCAAGGCGAGCCCTTTGCAAACTTCGACAACGTTGTATCTGCACTTCGCAAGCTCAACGCCCCAGGCGGCCTTGAGATCGGTGCTCGCCATCTCACCGTTTCCACCTGCGGTGTCATCCCTGGTATTAAGCGTTTTGCCGAGCTACCCGAGCAGTTCACTCTGGCAATCTCCCTGCATTCCGCTGTGCAGTCCACCCGCAATAAGCTTATGCCGGGTGTAAAGAAGCACACGCTCCTGCGCCTCCACGAAGCTATTCAGGACTACGTCGAGAAGACCGGTCGCCGCCCCACGTACGAATACGCCATGATCGACGGCGTAAACGACAACAACCCCGAGATGCAGGCTCTCATAGACTTCTGTCAGGGCACGCTATGCCACGTCAACTTGATCCAGCTAAACGATGTCCCCGACAGCCCCCTCAAGCCGTCGCCCATGGAGAAGGTCGAGACCCTTCAGCGCCGTCTCACCATGCACGGCGTCGAGACGACCATCCGCAATTCTCGCGGCAATGACATCGACGCCGCCTGCGGTCAGCTTAAGCAACGTTTCGCAGTTAAAAAATCCTCCGACCAGTAGGGGACTCAACATAGAACTGCTCTAAGGACCTGGAGTTTCTCTCCGGGGCCTTTTTAATATGAGTTGAACATTGTCAAGTGGCAAAACGTCCCCGCCCCCGGGGAGCTACCGCGGGGGGCGGGGACGACCTATCTTCACCCGGGGGACGCGCCGCTTGAGGGCGTGTCTGCCCGGCGCGCGTTCGGCACTCTAATATCCGCGGGTCGGAACCGCATCTCGTTGCTACGGCTGGGGGCCTCCGGCTTCATCGCAGTCTCGTGGCGGGCGTGGCGGTCCCCCGCTGCCCAGAAAAAGGAACTGGAATGGCCTCCCAACGGCCTCGAGCGCGGCGCGCCCCGGGGTCGGACTCCTATCTCGCCGCGGGCGCTACCGGACCATGGGCGCTATCGCCCAGACCCAGCAGGCCATCTCGCGGGCCGTCGCGCAGTTCGCCACGCAGGGCCTCTTTCCCGCCTGCGACATGGCGTCGCGCCTGTCCTGCAGGCGGCGGTCGCGCTTCGCGGCGTGCCTCGACGCCGCCGGCGCGACCCCGTGGCCCGGCCTCGGCTTCTTGGGGTGGCGCGTCGACATCGGCACGTGCCACGACGCCTCGACGAGCGCGCGCCTCACGTGGGAGTTCCCCGCGCGGGTGATCCCGCCGCGGGACTCGGTCTCGCCGCTCGAGCGCTCCGAGGGCGCGAGCCCGCACCACGCGGCGAACGACGGCGCGCTCGGGAACCTCGAGAAGTCGCCCGCCTCGGCGGCGAGCGGGAACGCGGCGGCGACGTCGACGCCCTTCACCGGGCACAGCGCGTCGACCGTCGGCGCCCACTCGGGGCGCGAGGCGGCCTCGACCACCCTGCGCTCGAGCTCCCTCTTGGCCTCGCCGCAGCGGTCCACCGCGTCCGTGTAGCGCTCGTAGGCGGCCGCGTCGTCGGCCTCGTCGAACTCGATCGACCTCGCCCACCTCCAGTGCGCCTCGGTCCAGTTCGACCTGCGGCGCCCGGTCGGCGTCGTCTCGTCGAACACCAGGCCGTGCCTGAGAAGGAACTTGGACATGCGCTGCCTGGCGCGCTGCAGGTCGTCGCGGGCGTCCTCCAGGGCGCGGGAGAGGTCGCGGGCGGCCTCGGTGCGCTCGTCGGGCACCCACACCTCGACGACGTTGCGGCAGGCGAGGAGCCTGGCGAGCCACTCGGCGTCGCGCCGGTCGTTCTTGCGCCCGCGGTCGGCGGCCGGCCGGTGCATCTTGGAGACGGCGCCCACGGCGCGGTCGACGCCGAGCGCCCTCAGGGCGCGGCAGAGGTGGAAGCCGGTCGGGCCGCTCTCGTACACCGCCTTGGGCGACTCGAACCCCAGTGCCCACTCGGCGACCGACGCGGGGTCGTATCCGAACCTTGCGCGGGACACCTCGCCGGTCATGGGGTCGAAGGCGCATGCGGAGATGCTCCTCGCGTGGACGTCGAGACCGATGGCTGTGACATAATTGGACATGGCGGGCCCCTCTCCGTCGCATGCGGCGCGCGGCCACGGTTGGCGCTACGACCATTGTCGCCCGACCCACGATAGAGCTGCAAGGGGAGGGGCTCCCAATGTTCAACTCATATCGTCTCGTCCGCATTCATGGTAAATGGATATGGCGTAAGTAGCATATGGAGGAGCCATCAGCGCGTCCATATCAACGTGCTATTATGTGTGCAGTTCAAACGGCTTGGGCCGCCCGTGCGCGCCCTTTGCCCCAAGGCATGAGTTTAGGCTTGAGTTTAGGCATGAGAGAGGAAACGACATGCTGAATGCGATCGAGATTTCGCCCAAGGTCTGGTGGGTCGGCGGCATCGACTGGAACGAGCGCCTGTTCCACGGCTACACCACCGAGGCCGGCATCACTTACAACGCGTATCTGATCATGGACGAGAAGATCACGCTGATCGACACCTGCAAGGCGACCTTCTCCAACGAGCTGGTCCAGCGCATCTCCCAGGTTGTCGACCCCTCCAAGATCGACGTGGTCATCACCAACCATGTCGAGATGGACCACTCCGGCTCTCTGCCCGTGATTCACAAGATCGCCCCCAACGCGCAGATCTACGCTAGCGCCGGCGCCGGCGTCAACGAGGTCAAGGCCCACTTTGGCATCGAGGCAACGCCCGTCAAGAGCGGCGATACCTTGAACATCGGCGAGCGCACCCTCACCTTTGTGACCACCCCCATGGTCCACTGGCCGGACAACATGGTCACCTATTCCGACGTCGACCAGATCCTGTTCTCCAACGACGCCTTTGGTCAGCACTACGCCACCACCAAGCGTTTTGATGACGAGAACGACCTGTGCGAGATCATGAAGCAGGCCAAGAAGTACTACGCCAACATCGTGTGGCCGTACGGCATGCAGGCGCACAAGGCGCTCGAGGCGGTCAAGGGTCTTGAGCTCAAGATGATCGCCCCCAGCCACGGCTGCATCTGGCGCTCCCACATCGACAAGATTCTGGAGAAGTACGAGGCTTGGACCACGTACCAGACCGAGGAGAAGGCCGTGGTGGTCTTTGACTCCATGTGGCATTCCACCGAGATGATGGCTCGCGAGATCTGCGACTCCTTCATCGCCGAGGGCATCTCCGCCAAGCTGATCGACGTCAAGGCCTCTCATATCTCCGATATCATGACCGATCTGTGCGACGCTCGCTACGTTGCCGTTGGCTCGCCTACCCTCAATTCCAACATGCTGCCCACCGTCGCCAGCTTCCTCACCTACATGCGCGGCCTGTCGCCCAAGAACGACCAGCGCATCGGTCTGGCATTTGGCTCCTATGGTTGGGCCCCGCTTGGTCCCAAGCAGGTGTACGAGGAGCTTGAGAAGGCTAAGTTCAACCTGCCCGTGCCGGTTGTCACCCAGCAGTGGATCCCCAGCGAGGAGAACCTTGCCGAGCTGCAGGCCACTGTCAAGAAGATCATCGAGGATGCCCGCGCCTAGCGCGTGTCGTCCCTGATGGCAGGCTAAAGGTCCTTATCCGAAGTCTTGTCGCTACGCGTCGGTTCGAGTACGGACCGGCGCGTTTTTTTATGCCTCTGTTACGTTACCCCTTCCGCTGCTGCGCACTTCCAGTCCGCCTAGACCGCGCTTTAAAGGGCGACCTCTCAGTTGCTTCCAAATCACAAAAATGGGTCTTTCGTTGCTTGAAAGAATAAAGACAATCCATCTACCTGCGAATTTATAAAACACCGCCCAGCGTTCAGTATTCATTTCAGTTATCGTTCAGTTATCAAAACAGTTAGGTATAGCTAACTAAAAGCGCCTCCAGATACCTTGTTAAATTCTGCCGCCCCGTTTGGTCCTGCGGCCAGTCATGGCGCTTTGTCGATTTCTAGCCACTTAATGGCTAGCGTGCTAGCAGGATGTCCCCATCTGCCGAAAATCCGTGTCAGCGCCGTTGACCTGGCCCTCACGCTCTGCGAATAATCAATCGAGACTCGTTATCCTTCAGCGCGTTTTGCCGTATCCGTGTGCTGTTTCCTGGCGAGACGGCAGTGCGAGGCGGCCTGAAAGTCATGCCGCTCCTCGCGCGCGGTTATTGCCCGTGGGCGTGGACGATAAAGAATATGAGGTCACATATGGGCGCACCAACAAAATTCGATTTCGCTTTCGGCAGGTCGCTGAGGCGCGGTGCCGGCAAGATCGGGTGCCTCATCGATGTTGCGTTCGGCGTCATAGGTTTCGCCTCGTGCTGGTCCTTTTGCATGGAGCCCCGCGTCGACGATTGGGGCAACGTGACCCCGTCGGTTATCGAGGCGGACGGCTTGCTCGCGGCGATCGGCCTATCGCTCTTTAGCGGGTGGGCGATGCTCATCCTTGCGTTTCTCTGGCACTCCGGCGTCATCTATCTGCGCCATATGTGGACCAGCCCTGCAGGTCGCGCCGCGATTGTCATTTTCACCCTGCCCATAGTCTTTGTCTTGCTGAGCGGCAACATCCTCGTGTTCCTGCTGCTGGCGGCAGCCTATCCAATGCTTGCCAGATGGATTATGCCGCTTGTGGGGTTGTTTACCGGCTGGTTGTTCAGCGAGGGGGATCCATCGGATACCGCCGCCGATTCCCTGGACAAAAGTTCAACGCATAAGTAGGGCTTCGACCCGATCGTCTCAGCCCCCCCCTTGCCGGCCCGTTTTGAGCGGTCTCCATTTGATGAGAACGCCATTTGGACGCTTTTTTCTAAGATCTGCCCCTGAAAAAACGTCCAAATGGCGTTCTCAAGAAAATGAACCCCTTCCGCGCCGCCTCCCCGGCTGCGGCGTCGCACCCTGCCGCCCCGCATGCCCGCCGTTGCACCATCGTCGCCCCCGGCCCCGCCCCCCGCCGTGCTCCGCGAAGCGCGCACGCGGGGGCATGCCCGGGGAGGCGTGCTACCGCTTGGCGAAAAACTGTTACCCAAGCGCAAAGATAGGCAAATGATACCCCTCCACAGGTGTACCATAAATCGATATGGCTCAAAGACCGGGTGATTGAGGGGTCCCTATGGCTTTGCTTGGCGTATTGATCGCGATCCCGCTGGTGGTCGCGGCACTCATGCTGTTCCTCAAGCAGGACAGCCAACGCGATCCGGTTGCGATCGCGGGCGCGGGCGCGACGGCGCTTGCGGCTATCGCAACGGGCGTGCTCTATATGAACAACCCGCAGTTTTTCGTGATGTCGCCGGGCTTGTCGCTCGCGGGCAACTACGTGGCGGTCGCCATCGACCTGTTGCTTTGCGCGGTGGTGCTGGTGTACGCGGTGCGGTGGCGCAACCCGTTCGCCATGGCGATCGGCGCGGTGCAGATGGTCGCTTCCATCTGGTGCGGGTCTTTGGCCATGGCGCCGGAGGACGCATTCGTGGCCCCCATGTACATCGACAACCTGTCGGTCATCATGGTGCTCATCGTCGGCATCGTTGGCAGCGTCATCTGCGTGTACGCCCTGGGCTACATGAAGGATTTCCAACATCATGAGGACGCGGCCGCAGCGCGCGAGGGCCGCGAGCCGCAGGATCGCCGCAACAAGTTCTTGGCGCTCATGTTCCTCTTCCTATCCGCGATGTTCGTCATCGTCCTCTCCGACAACATGGACTGGATTCTCGCCGGCTGGGAGATCACCACGGTCTGCTCGTTCCTTATGATCGGCTACACGCAAACGCCCGAGGCTAAGAAGAACGCCCTGCTGCAGATCAACCTCAACATGGTGGGCGGCCTGGCGTTCCACATCGCCGTGATCTACCTGCACACCATCCACGTGCCGCTGTCCATCAACGCCATGCCTGCCATCGCCCAGAGTGCGGATTCGTGGACGATGATCATCCCGTTGATGCTTCTTTCCGTCGCTGGCCTCACCAAGGCGGCGCAGATGCCGTTCCACAAGTGGCTGCTGGGCGCCATGGTCGCGCCAACTCCCACCAGCGCGCTTTTGCACTCGTCCACCATGGTCAAGGCGGGCGTGTTCCTGCTGGTCAAGCTGGCTCCGCTGTACCTTATCTATCCCGTGGCGTCCTTTATGGTGGTGGGCGTGGGCGGCATCACCTTTGTGCTGTGCAGCTTCATGGCCATCTCGCAGAGCAACGCCAAGCGCGTGCTGGCGTACTCCACCATCGCCAACCTGGGCCTTATCTCTGCGTGCGCGGGCGTGGGCACCTCCGAGGCCGTGTGGGCGGCTATCTTCCTCATCATCTTCCATACCGTGTCCAAGTCGCTGCTGTTCCTGTGCGTGGGCACGGTCGAGCATCGCATCGGCAGCCGCAACATCGAGGACATGGACGGGCTCTTTGCCCGCCTGCCGCGCCTTACCCGCCTGATGATGCTGGGCATCATGGGCATGTTCGTCGCGCCGTTTGGCATGCTCATCTCCAAGTGGGCGACGCTGGTTTCCTTTGCGGAGACCGGCAACGTCATCTTCTTGATCTTCCTGGCGTTTGGCTCTGCCGCCACGTTCTTCTTCTGGGCAAAGTGGCTGGGCAAGCTGGCCGGCGTGCCGCAGAGGGCTGAGAACGCCGAGGGCGGCGTGCACCGCACCGAGTGGTTTGCCGTGGGCACCATCTCCGCCCTGCTCATTGGCTGCTGTTTGCTGCTGCCGGTGATCTCCCAATACGTGATTGGGCCCTACCTGCAAGAGGTCTTCCAGATGGTGCCGCGCCTGATCGACGTGGATAACCTGGTCATCATGGTCGCTATCGTCCTGTTTATCGCCATTGTCCTGCTCACCCCGTGGGGCCGCGACAGCAAGAAGAAGCGCATCGCCGTGTACCTGGGCGGCACGTGCACGGATCCGGACGGTCGCCAGTACCACGGCTCCATGGGCCGCACCATGACCTCGTCCAAGCGTAACTGGTACATGACGGATATCTTTGGCGAGGACAAGTTGTCGCCCGCCGGCACCGTGATCACCGCCGCCTTGATGCTCATGAGCTTTGCCGCATGCTTTATCTTCGATGTCTCCTTCCTGGCTGGCGGAGCGTTCTTTGTGGAGCGCACCGTGCAGCTGGTGGGGCCGGGGCTGCCGGGCATCCTGCTGGGCATTGTGGTCTTCGCCGTGGCGGCGCCCGTTGCCGGCTGCCTGCTGGATGGCCTTGACCGCAAGGTGTCGGCGCGCATGCAGGGCCGTGTGGGACCGCGTCTGCTGCAGCCCTACTACGATGTTCGCAAGCTGCTGCAAAAGGAGCAGGCCAGCGTCAACGCCATCGATGAGGCGTACATCACCTGCGCGCTCATCTTCTGTGCCATCGCCGGCGGCATGTTCATCAGCGGCTCCAACCTGCTTATGTGCGTGTTCCTGGTAACGCTCGCCACGCTCTTTGTCATCATCGCCGCGTACTCCGCTCGTTCCCCCTATGCGGACACCGGCGCCGACCGCGAGTGCCTGCAGGTCATGAGCTACGAGCCCATGCTGCTCATCATGACGGTGGGCTTCTTTACCGCCACGCAGTCGTTCGATACCGCGCAGCTTACGCGCCTGGACGCGCCCATCATCCTCTCGCTGGTGCCCATCTTTATAGGCCTGCTGTTCATCCTTACCATCAAGCTCCGCAAGTCGCCGTTCGACCTGTCCTATAGCCACCATGCTCACCAGGAGCTGGTCAAGGGCATCACTACGGAGATGAGCGGCCGCACCCTGGCCAAGATCGAGGTCCTGCACTGGTGCGAGAGCATCCTGTTCCTCATGTGGGTGGGCATGTTCTTCATCTGGAACTCTCCGGTCTCCATCGCCGTCGCGGTTGCCGTGGTGGCTCTCACCTGGTTCTTCGAGGTGTGGATCGACAACAACTTCGCTCGCGTCAAGTGGCAGGCATGCCTTAAGTCCGCTTGGCTGGTGGCGCTGGTTATGGGCGTGGTCAACCTGTTCTACGTCCTTATCACCCCGTTTATCTAAGAAGACATCTAAAAGGAGGTGCCAACTATGGGCTACTCATCCAAATCGCCATGGCTGATCCATTACGATGGGTCGAGCTGCAACGGCTGTGACATCGAGGTGCTCGATTCGCTGACGCCGCTCTATGACATCGAGCGCTTTGGCATCATCAACACCGGTAATCCCAAGCACGCGGACATCTTCTTGGTGACCGGGTCCGTGAACCATCAGAACATCAACGTGGTCAAGCACATCTACGAGCAGATGCTCGAGCCCAAGGTGGTTGTGGCGTGCGGAGCGTGCGCCTGCACCGGCGTCGTGTTCCGCGAGTGCTACAACGTGCTGGGCGGCGTGGACAAGGACATCCCCGTGGACGTCTACGCC
>OGZI01002641.1_pt1 | contig 14111 bp, 12 predicted proteins | sample 1576711 | NCBI WGS metagenome assembly OGZI01 (sample SAMEA3541482, study PRJEB24748) | human gut metagenome | biome: human gut; feature: human-associated habitat; material: faeces | place: China | collected 2012
ACGAGTCCGGCCTGGGTCCCGCCCCCATCGCCGCCGCGGCCGCCCGCACCAGCCAGCCCGTGGTGCAGGCGCTCATCTCCATGACCCAGACCTTCATCGACACCCTGGTGGTCTGTTCCATGACCGGTCTGGTCATCCTCGTCACCGGCGTCTGGACGTCCGGCAAGAACGGCGCCCCCCTCACCTCCTACGCCTTCGAGACGGGCCTGCCCGGCGAACTGGGCGGCCTTATCGTGACCATCGGCATCATCCTCTTCGCCTACTCCACCATCCTCGGCTGGAGCTACTACGGCGAAAAGGCCATCGAATACCTGCTGGGCAACAAGGCCATCATCCCCTACCGCTGGGCCTTCATCATCTCCGTGGGCCTGGGGGCCTCCATGAAGCTGGATCTGGTCTGGACCCTGTCCGACATCTTCAACGCCCTCATGGCCTTCCCCAACCTCATAGGCCTCATCATGCTGACCCCGGTGGTCAAGACCGAGACATTGGCCTACCTGCGTTCCCTCAAGAAGGAACCGGCCTCCGAAGGATAAACTCCGAAGCAGGAGATCCCCCCTCCTCCTGCCTGCTCCATCACACAGCGGCATCCGTCATATCCTGCCGCTGCCCACCTTCTGACCGGAAAGCCCCTGCCCTGCGGGGGCTTTCTTCCGTCCTGCGGCCAGTCCTCTCAGATGCGCCATGCAGTGCTCCAGGATGGTAGTGCTCCGGCTTTTTACGCTTCCACCCCTGGCGGTCTCTCCCTGGCCCTGCTGCCCGCAGCCCGGAACAGCGCAGACCGCACGCCCCATCCGCTGCCGGCAAGCTGTCCTTGTTTTGCGGGGACAGCATGAGGCGGCACATGCCTGTGTCCTCCGTACACCTGCCGCCCCGCATTCCGAAATATCCTCCATGCATTGCAGCGCTCTCCGGCCTCCGGCTCTCTTTTCCCTGTCCGCTATGTCCTTCAGGGCCCCGTGTCCCCTGCGGCCCGTGTCCCTCTCCGGGGATCCCGGAGCAGGCCTCGGGAAAAAGCGGCCCTGCCCTGCCTCTATGGGGAGATTTCCCCATGTCCGCTCTTCCTCCTGAGAGGTTTTCCTGGCCGTATACGGGGATGGAGAGCGTTTTTGTGAAGAAAATAACGAATAAAAGCAGTCATCTGTACCGCATTTCTCGGCCACGGGCCGCTGATGGAGCCAATTTCAGGATTCTCCTGATACCGGCCGCCCCTCCGTGCGCGTAGGGTAAGGCCATCAAAAGGAATGCATGTGGGGCATCGCCCCACCAGACAGTAAAGGGGGATCACATGGCGCGCAACGCACTTGCAACGACGGCCCGTGCCGTCAAAGCCGCTGCCGGGCAGTGGCTCGTTCTGTTTTTCCTGACCTTCGTCCTGGCCTGTCCGGCCATCAGCATGGCGGCCGATGCCGTCGCTACGGCTCCTGCCGCCCAGACGAGCGTCGTCACCGTGGCCGATGCCCAGGATACGGCCGTGACGCCTTCGCCGGTGGCCGCCACCACGGGCGACGTGCAGACCGCCCAGGTCGTGGACAACCATCCCTGGTGGTTCTGGCCTGTGGCGCTGCTCTTCTTCTGCTTCATCCTCGGCATCATCGCCGTCATGGCCGGTGTGGGCGGCGGCGTGCTCTTCGTGCCGCTGGTCTCGGGTTTCTTCCCCTTCCATCTGGACTTCGTCCGCGGCGCGGGCCTGCTGGTGGCCCTGGCCGGTGCCCTGGCTGCCGGTCCCGGTCTGCTGCGCCGTAACTTCGCCAACCTGCGTCTGGCCCTGCCCGTGGCCCTCATCGCCTCGGCCTGCTCCATCGTGGGCGCGATGCTGGGTCTGGCCCTGCCCACCGACATCATCCAGACCTGCCTTGGCGTGACCATCCTGGGCATCGCCGTGCTGCTCTTCTTCTCCAAGAACTCCGTGCGTCCCGTGGTCAACAAGCAGGACGCCGTGGGCCTGGCCCTGGGCATGAACGGCGTGTTCCTCGAACCCAGCACCGGTGAAGTGGTGGACTGGAAGACCCACCGCACCCTGGCCGGTCTGCTGCTGTTCATCGTCATCGGCATCATGGCCGGCATGTTCGGCCTGGGCGCCGGCTGGGCCAACGTGCCCGTGCTCAACTTGCTCATGGGCGTGCCGCTGAAGGTCAGCGTGGGTACCTCCAAGTTCCTGCTCTCCATCACCGATACTTCCGCCGCCTGGGTCTACCTGAACCAGGGCTGCGTGATCCCGCTGATGGCCATCCCGTCCATCGTGGGCCTGATGCTCGGTTCCGTGGTGGGCGTGCGCCTGCTGGCCAAGGCCAAGCCCAAGTTCATCCGTATCATGGTCATCGCCGTGCTGTTTTTCTCTGGCGCCAAGGCGCTGCTGAAGGGCCTGGGCTGGTAAGCCGCCGGGCATGAAGGAGACAGAAAAATGAACAAGAATGACATCCAGGCTTCGCCCGCGCAATTGCGCTATGCCGATACTCTGTTCTATGGTTCCCTCATCGGTTTCGTGATCATGCTCATCACCTACATCCTGTACGTGACGGGCATCCTCACCCCGCAGATCCCCCTGGACGACCTGCCGCGCCTGTGGACCGGCAGCGCCGCCGATTACCGTGCCGCCGGCAGCATCCCGCAGGGCTGGGGCTGGCTGGCCCTCATCGGCAAGGGCGACATCTGCAACTTTGTGGGCATCATCATCCTGGCGGGCCTGACTATCGTCTGCTTCGCCCAGCTGGCGCTTTCCCTGGCGCGTCGCAAGCAGTGGCTGCTGTGCGTCATCGCCATCCTCGAAGTGCTGGTGCTTGTGCTGGCCGCCTCCGGCATCCTGGTGGGCGGCGGGCATTAGGCCGACGGATCACAGGCCGCGCCGTTCCTGCGCGGGAGGTCGCATGTTTTCTGCAATCAAAGCGTATTTCGGGCATCTGCTGGAAGTGCCGGACGCCGTATCACCAGCGCGTTACCGCTCACTGCGGCGCATCATGACCATCCTGATGGTCACGGTGTCGGTGACGCCGCTGCTGATCCTCACCGGCATCAACCACGCCCAGTACATGAGCACCCTGGAACGGGAGATGGAGAACCCGCTCTACGCCATGGTGCGCAAATCGCAGGCCTCGATGGAGCTTTTCCTCGGCGAGCGGGCCTCCACCGTCAGTCTGATCGCCCATGCCTACAGCTTTGACGACCTGACCAACGAGCAGACCCTCAACCGCGTCTTCCTGGCGCTCAAGAGCGAGTTCCAGGGCTTCGTGGACATGGGCCTGGTGGACGTGAACGGGCGGCAGGTGGCCTATGTGGGCCCCTACAAGCTCAAGGACGCCGACTACGCCGGACAGCCCTGGCTCAGCGAGGCCCAGGTCAAGGGCCGCTACATCAGCGACGTCTTCCTGGGACTGCGCGGCTTCCCGCACATGGTCATCGCCGTGCACCGCATGGAAGAGAGCGGCCGGGAATGGACCCTGCGCGTGACCATCGACACCTCCCGGCTGGAACGCCTGGTGGCGGCCGTGGGCCTGATGCAGGATACCGACGCCTTCCTCTGTGACAGCCGGGGCGTGCTCCAGACCAACTCCCGTTTCTACGGCAAGGTGCTGGACAAGCTGCCCCTGACCCTGCCGCCCCAGTCCTTCGAGACCACGGTGCGGCCCTGGAAGGACGACAGCGGCCAGGATCTCATGGTGGCCTATACCAGCCTGGCGGGCACGGACTTCATGCTCCTGGCCGTCAAGCCCACCCTGGACATCTACAAACCCTGGACGGCCCTGCGCAGCGAACTGCTGCTGGTCTTCTGCGGCGGCATCGCCATCATCGTGCTGGTCTCGCACCTGCTGATGAAGCACCTGGTGGGACGCCTGCAGGCCAGCGACGAACGCCGCGTGGCGGTCTTCGCCCAGATGGAACACAACCAGAAGCTCTCCTCCATCGGCCGGCTGGCAGCCGGGGTGGCCCACGAGGTCAACAACCCCCTGGCCGTCATCAACGAAAAGGCGGGCCTTGGCCTCGACCTGCTGCACATGAGCGGCAACTTCGAGCGCAAGGAACGGCTCATCAGCCTGCTGGAGGCCATCGAGAGCACCGTGGAACGCGCCCGCGGCATCACCCACCGTCTGCTGGGCTTTGCCCGGCGCATGGAGGCCAACCGCCAGGAACTGAGCGTGCCCGAAGTGCTGACCGAGACCATGGGCTTTCTGGAACGCGGCGCCAAGAACCGCGGCGTGACCATCGGCACGGACTTTGCCGAAGGTCTGCCGGACATCGTGTCCGACCGCGGCCAGCTGCAGCAGGTCTTCCTCAACATCATGGGCAACGCCCTGGATGCGGTGCCCGACGGCGGCAAGGTGGGCATCGCCTGCAACCGGACGGCCGACGGCGGCCTGCTGGTGCGCGTCACCGACAACGGCAAGGGGATGAGCCCGGAAGTGATCAAGCACATCTTCGAGCCCTTCTATTCCACCAAGAAGGAGAAGGGCAACGGTCTGGGCATGTTTATCACCTACGGTATCGTGCGCCGTCTCGGCGGCGAGATCACCGTGGACAGCACCGAAGGCAAGGGCACGACGGTCAGCATCACGCTGCCGCTTACACCGCCGGAACGTCCTGTGGAGGCTTGAGATGGCACTGCGTGTATTGTTGGCCGATGACGAGAAGGAATTCGTGGAGACCCTGGCCGAGCGTCTGGATCTGCGCGGTATCGAGGTACGGGTGGCCCTGGACGGCAAGACGGCCCTGACCACCCTGGACGAGATGGCGGCCGCGGAGGCCCTGCCCGACGTGATGGTGGTGGACCTGCTCATGCCCGGCATGACCGGGGACGCCGTCCTGCAGCAGGTGCGCCAGAAATACCCCGGCCTGCCGGTCATCGTGCTCACGGGGCATGACTCCGTGGACGATTCCGGCGACAGCCCCGTGGCCAGTGCCTTCGCCTGCCTGACCAAGCCGCTGAGCCTGGGCATGTTCCTGGAAACGCTGGAAGCCGCGGCCCGTTCCGGCGGCAAAAGCACCGATCCGGCCAGGGGGGCGTAGCATGACCGATTCGCAATGCATGGGACGTCTGCTGGCCTCGGCCACCCACGACATGCGCAATGTGCTGGCCGTGATCCGCGAATCCGCCGGGCTGGCGCAGGACATGGTGCAGCTGGCCGCCGGAGCGGACAAGTCCGCCGACCCGCGCGTCATCAAGGCCCTGAAGGAAGCCCAGCAGCAGATCCTGCGGGGCGCGGCCCTGGCCGAGTGCATGGAGTACCTGGCCCAGGTCAGCCACAGCGAGAACGAGAACGCGCCCTGCGACCTGGCGCGTGTGGCCAGTACCTTCTGCCTCATGGCGGCCCGTCGGGCCCGCGCGGTGCAGATGGTGCTGGAATGTGCCGACAGCGAAGAACCCGTGTGGTCCGCCGTGCCCGCCCTGGCGGTGCTGCGTGCCCTGCTGGACATCTTCGACCTGTGCGCCTCCGTGGGCGGGCAGGTGAAGCTCCGCTTTTCCGCCGGTCGCCAGAACAAGGTGGAAGGCATCATCATCGAAGTCTGCGACGGCGCCAATCGCGACATGGCCCTGGCGGCCCTCACGGGCAGCCCCCTGCTCAACGCCCGGCCCCGGCCCGGCTGGCAGGCCCTGCTGATGCCCTGGCGCGATCCGGCACAACGCTTTTTCCTCTCCATTTCCGCCTGCGGGAGTGAAGACTAGAACGACATTTTTCCCGGCATCACCGGGTGAAGGAGAATGGCATGAGCAAGGAAGAGATCAAGATTCTGCTGGTAGACGACGAAAAACAGTTTGTGGACACGCTTGCCGAGCGCCTTGCCATGCGCGGTTTTTCAGCGCGCGTGGCCTATGACGGCCCGCAGGCCCTCAAAGCCGTTGAAGAGCCCACCGACGTCATCGTCCTGGACCTGCGCATGCCCGGCATGGACGGTTTCGAAGTGCTGCGCAGCGTCAAGAAGAGCAACCCCCAGGTGCAGGTCATCATCCTGACCGGTCACGGCGGTGATGCCGAAGAACAGACGGCCTACCGCATGGGCGCCTACAACTTCCTCAAGAAACCCATGGACATCGACGAGCTGCTGAACAGCATCCGCATGGCCTACCGCGACAAGGTGGAGAACGCCATGGTGGCTGTCAGCCTGGCCGAAGGCGGCGACTTCGATGCCGCCCAGGATGTCCTCAACGAAAAAGACCTCCTGGCCGAGCACAAGCTTTAGGCCGCCATTGCCCCTGTCCGGCGGGGCTGCCGCCGGACAGGAAAGATCCCGCACGCTCCGGGCGTGCATCATGTTGACGCATTGTCGCAAGGGGGAAAGACGTCATGCGTGTACTCATCGTCGACGACGAACAGGCATTTGCCGAACCGCTGGCACAGCGCCTGGAGCTGCGCGGTATCGAGGCTGCCGTGGCCGGCGATGCGGAAACGGCCCTGGGCATGCTCTCCCGGCAGGAATGGGATCTGGTCTTCCTGGATGTCTGCCTGCCGGGCATGGATGGCGTCTCCCTGCTCAAGCTTTTGCAGGAACATGAACCGCGCCCCGATGTGGTCATGCTCTCCGGCGCCACGGAGATGAGCCAGGCGGTCAAGGCCATGCGGCGCGGCGCGCTCAACTGGCTGGCCAAGCCCGTTTCCCTGGACGCGGTGCTGGAAGAATGCCGCAAGGCCCGGGAGCGGGCCGAATCCCGGCGTCAGGCCCGGCGCCTGGCCGAAGAGGCCCGCCTGCGCAGTCTGGGCCGCATCGCCGAAGGCGTGGCCCACGAAGTCAACAATCCCCTGAACATCATCGTCCAGGCCGCGGGCCTCATGGGCGACAGCCTGGACAGCCCCGAGGCCGAGGCCCTGCCCGACATCGAGGACCTGCGCGAGTCCCTCAAGGCCATCGTGACCCAGAGCATGCGCGTGCGCGAGATCACCCGCAAGCTGCTCATGGCCGGTGTGGGCCTGGATCCCCGCAGCGCGCCCATGGACGTGCAGGCCGTGGTCTCCCGTGTCCTGACCCTGCTGCAGGGCCGCATGGACAGCCTCAAGGTGACCTGCCGGCTGCATTTCCCGCCGGAATGGGGCGAGGACGCGCCCCGTCCCCTGGGTTCCGCGCTGGAACTGGAACAGATCTGCCTGCATCTGGTGGAGAACGCCCTGGACGCCATGCCTGAGGGCGGCACGCTGGACATCGGCGCCCGGCTGCTGCCCGCCGATGACGACGGCACCACCTGGTACGAGCTTTCGGTGGCCGACAGCGGTACCGGCATCGCCGACGACATCATGCCCCATATTTTCGAGCCTTTCTTCACCACCCACCGCCAGGCGGGCCGGGCCGCGGGCCTGGGCCTTTCCGTGGCCACGGGCCTTGCCCACGGTCGCGGCGGACAGATCACGGCGGCCAACCGTCCCCAAGGCGGGGCCCTGTTCCGTCTGCTGCTGCCCCTGTCCGTCAGCGAGAGCCGGAGCGAGGGCAACGATTGAGTGCCTCCCGCACCGCATTTTTCCCAAAGGCCCCCTCTCCGGGCCACGGCCGCTCCGGCGGCCCCGGCGATCAGCCACACCCGCACAGTCCCTGCAGGCCCTTCGGACCGGCAGGGGCTGCTTTTTTACGAACGACAGGCCGCGTTCGTCCTCTTTCCTCTGCCCTAGAAAAAAATCTTTTATTTTACCATGTTGCCCATCTCTTTTCGGATGGTCCCAACAAATTCGCCCGCAAGGCATTTTTTTCTTTTCAAACGGCCTCAAGGATGCTACACAAGCGCAGCGTGTGGCGCTCACCCCGCTTTGAGGGGCCTTTTTTCCATCCTGTTTCTCCGTGCGCCATGCCCGCCGCCCCGTGCGGCCACATTTCCGCAACAACGGCCTATCATGGCCGAAGGGAGACCCATGTCCTCATTACCCTGCATCGTTCTGGTGGGACGTCCCAACGTGGGCAAGTCCACTCTGTTCAACCGCCTGATCCGCAGCAACCGCGCCATCACCCATGACCGTCCCGGCGTGACCCGTGACCGCATGGAAGGTGTGGTCCGCCGCAAGGGCCATCCTGATTTCGGCATCGTGGACACCGGCGGCATCACCCTGGATGCCCATGCCATGGTCACCGAAGGCCCCGAGGGCATCCGCGGCTTCGAGTCCGACATCCTGCGCCAGGCCGAGGCGGCCATGAAGGACGCCTGTGCCGTGGCCTTCGTGGTGGACGGCCGTGACGGCCTGCTGCCCCTGGACGAATATCTGGCGGCCCACATCCGCCGCATGGGCCTGCCCACCCTTTGCGTGGTCAACAAGGTGGACGGTCTGGAAAAGGAAGACGAGCTGCTGGCCGAGTTCCACAGCCTGGGCTTCCCCCTGCTGCCGGTCTCGGCCGAGCACGGGCACAACATCCGCGCCCTTACCGAAGAACTGGCCGACCTGCTGCCCGATGATTACGAGGCCGAACACGAGCCCCCGGCCCTGCGTCTGGCCATGCTGGGCCGCCCCAACGCGGGCAAGTCCTCCATGATCAACGCCCTGGCCGGTGAAGAGCGCATGATCGTCTCCGACGTGGCCGGCACCACCCGCGACAGCGTGGACGTGCGTTTCGAACGCGACGGCCAGGATTACGTCTTCGTGGATACCGCCGGAGTGCGCCGCCGTACCAAGATCACGGACATCGTGGAAAAGTATTCCGTCAACGCGGCCCTCAAATCCACCACCAAGGCCGACGTGACCCTGCTGACCCTGGACGCCACCGAGGGCGTGAGCCAGCAGGACAAGCGCCTCATGGACCTGCTGGATACCCGCAAGATCCCCTTCATGGTGCTGGTCAACAAGTGCGACCTGGTGCCCGCCGGCCAGCTCAAGCAGCTGCTGCAGAACGTGAGCGAGATGCTGGCCTTCTGCAAGCACGTGCCCATCCTCACGGTCTCGGCCCTCAAGGGCACGGGCCTGAACAAGATCCTGCCCATGGCCCGCAAGATCCATGAGGAGTGCGCCATCCGCGTGCCCACCGGCCAGCTCAACCGGGCCATGGAAGAAGTGCTGACCCGCCACCAGCCCCCGGTGGTCAAGCGCGTGCGCGCCAAGTTCTTCTATCTGACCCAGGCCGAGTCCCAGCCGCCGACCTTCGTCTTTTTCGTCAGTGACGCCGACCGCGTGCCGGAAAGCTATGCCCGCTATCTGGAACGCGCCCTGCGCCGCATCTTCGGCATCACGCATGCGCCCATGCGCCTGCACTTGCGTTCCAGCCACAAGAAATCACAGTAGATATGTGGCCGTGCGGAGGGGATGGATTTGTGTGTCCATCCGGCAAACCGCATTGACAGGAATCAGATAAAGATGCAATAGAAAGGGCTTATACTGCCGCAAGGTAGACGTCGCTTTGCTGTTGTGCGACGCCCGGCAGTGCATGGAGTCTCTCAAGGAGGGAGAAAATGAAAAAGTGCATGACCTGGCTCATGGCCGCGCTGTGCAGCGTTGCCGTTGCGGCTCCTGCCATGGCCGCCGACACCATCAAAATCGGCGTGCAGGGCGCCCATTCCGGCGACCTGGCCTCGTACGGCGTCCCCAGCCTCAATGCCGCCAAGATCGTCATTGAAGAAGCCAACGCCAAGGGCGGCGTGCTGGGCAAAAAGATCGAACTGGTGGCCCAGGACGACCAGTGCAAGCCCGAACTGGCCACCAACGCCGCGACCAAGCTGATCTCCGACAAGGTCGTGGCCATCATGGGCCCCATCTGCTCCGGCGCCACCAACGCCTCCCTGCCCATGTATGAAAGCGCCAACATCATCAGCATCTCTCCCACGGCCACCACGCCTGCCCTGACCCTGGAAGGCAAGCACCCCCTGTTCCTGCGCACCGTGGCCAACGACAATGCCCAGGCCCAGCTGACCAGCAGCTACATCATCGAAGTGCTGAAGGCCAAGAAGGTCGCCTACCTGCATGACAACGGCGAATACGGCAAGGGCTTTGCCCAGCAGAACCGCGGCATCCTCGAAAAGGCCGGCGTCGAGACCGTCCTGTTCGAAGCCGTGACCCCCGACGCCGTGGACTTCTCCGCCGTGGTGCGCAAGCTGCGTCGCGCCAAGGCCGACGTCCTAGTCTTCGGCGGCTACCAGAACACCGCCTCCAAGCTGGTGCAGCAGATGCGCCGCGACCGCGTCAAGACCCCCCTCATCGGTCCTGACGGCGTGAAGGACGAGACCTTCCTCAAGATGACCGGCAAGGACAGCGAAGGCGTCATGGCCTCCTATCCCAAGGATACCAGTACCCTGGCCATGTACAAGCACGCCCGCGAAGCCCACGTCAAGCAGTTCGGCAGCGAGCCCGGCTTTGGTTACTACAACGCCTATGCCGCCACCCAGGCCCTCATCAAGGCCATCGAAGTGGCCGGCAGCACCGAGACCGACAAGATCATGGCCGCTCTGAAGAGCACCGAAGTGGACACCCCTCTGGGCAAGATGTCCTTCAACAAGGCCGGTGACGCCACCGGTCTGGGCCTGTCCGTCTACGTGGTGAAGGACGGCAAGTTCGTCGAAAGCGACCACAGCATCACTCTGCATTAATAGGATACTATGGCGCAGGGCGCGGAGGCATGGCCTCCGCGCCCTCTTGCCCGCTGCGCCCGGGTAAACCGCAGCCCCTGTAACGGCATGGACTTCCAGTACTTTATCGAACTTTTCTTCGGCGGCCTCACACGCGGCAGCATCTATGCCCTCATCGCCCTGGGCTATACGCTGGTATACGGCATCATCGAACTGATCAACTTCGCACACGGCGAGATCTACATGCTGGGCGCCTTCACGGCCCTGCTGGTAGCCGGTGTGCTGGGCATCGTCGGTTTCCCCGCCGGAGGCATCCTCATCGTTGCGGCCCTCGCGGCCGTGGTCTGGAGCGCGGCCTACGGCTATACTCTGGAAAAGGTGGCCTACAAACCCCTGCGCGGCGCCCCGCGTCTGTCGCCCCTCATCTCGGCCATCGGCATGTCCATCTTCCTACAGAACTATGTGCTGCTGGCGCAGACCTCTGACTATGTCCCCTTCCCCCGCCTGCTGCCGGATATGGAATTTCTGGATTACCTGGGCAACATCATGGGCCCCAGTGATTTCCTGATCCTCGTCACCAGCACGCTGGCCATGGTCTCCCTGAGCCTGTTCATCCGCTATACCCGCATGGGCAAGGCCATGCGCGCCACCGCGCAGAACCGCAAGATGGCCCTGCTGCTGGGCATCAACGCCGACCGCATCATCTCGCTCACCTTCATCGTCGGCTCGGCCCTGGCGGCCCTGGGCGGTGTGCTCATCGCCTCCCACATGGGGCAGGTCAACTTCGGCATCGGCTTCCTGGCCGGCCTCAAGGCCTTCACGGCCGCGGTGCTCGGCGGCATCGGTTCCATCCCCGGTGCCATGGTAGGCGGTCTCGTGCTGGGTATCGCCGAGAGCATGACCACCGGCTACCTGTCGGGCAACTATGAGGATGCCCTGGCCTTTGCCCTGCTCATCCTCATCCTCATCTTCCGTCCCGACGGCATCCTCGGCAAAGCGAAAGTGCAGAAGGTGTAGCCAATCATGATGCAATATCTTACAAAAGCCCTTTTGGCTGCCTGTTGGTTCATGCTCCTGACCTTCCCGGTCATGGGCATCAAACTCAACAGCGTCGACCAGACCGTGGAATGGCAGTTCGACAGGGTCATCCTGCTGGGCGTGGCCATCTTCTTCCTTTCCATGCTCTGGAACTGGTGTTTCAGCCGCAAGGCCCGCGGCATCCCGCTGATCCGTCTGCCTGAAGGCCTGGGCAAGGGCCTGCACAGCCTGGTCCCCCTGCCCAGCCGCAATACCACCACCCGCCTGACCAGCCTCGGCCTGCTGCTGGCCGTCATGATCGCCATGCCTCTGGTGAGCTCCTTCTACCAGACCAACATCATGATCTCGGCCATGCTCTACGTCATCCTGGCCCTGGGCCTGAACATCGCCGTGGGCATCGCCGGTCAGCTGGTGCTGGGCTACGTGGCCTTCTACGCCGTGGGCGCCTATTCCTACGCCCTGCTCAACCAGGCGTTCGGCCTGGGCTTCTGGGCCTGTCTGCCCGTGGGCGGCTTCATGGCCATCGTTTTCGGCCTGGCCCTGGGCTTCCCCGTGCTGCGCCTGCGCGGTGACTATCTGGCCATCGTGACCCTGGGCTTCGGCGAGATCGTGCGCCTGGTGCTGCTCAACTGGACCAGCCTCACCGGCGGTTCCGGCGGTATCAAGAACATCCCCGGCCCCTCCTTCTTCGGCCAGGAGCTGGAGATCGCCGCCAACACCATCTTCATCTACTATCTGGTGCTGCTGGCCGTGATCCTGACCATCATCGTCATCAGCCGCCTCAAGAACTCCCGTGTGGGCCTTGCCCTGCAGGCCCTGCGCGAAGACGAGATCGCCTGTGAGGCCATGGGCATCGACCTGGCCCGCGTCAAGCTCTCGGCCTTTGCCCTGAGCTCCTGCTGGGCCGGTTTCGCCGGCGTCATCTTTGCGGCCAAGACCACCTTCATCAACCCCGCCAGCTTCACCTTCATGGAATCGGCCATGATTCTCTCCATGGTGGTGCTGGGCGGCATGGGCTCCATCGTGGGCGTGGTCATCGCCGCCACCATCCTCATCCTGGCTCCCGAATACCTGCGTGCCTTCTCCGAGTATCGCATGCTGCTCTTCGGCGCCATCATGGTCATCATGATGATCTTCCGGCCCCAGGGCCTCGTCACCGGTGAGCGCCGCCGCTACCGCATCACCGCCCTGCAGGGCGGCAACAAAGGAGAACGCGCATGAAACCCGTCCTTGAAGTCAAGGGCCTGACGCGTGACTTCGGCGGTCTGCGCGCCCTCAACGAGCTGGACCTGACCGTCAACGAAGGCGAGATCGTGGCCCTCATCGGCCCCAACGGCGCCGGCAAGACCACCTTCTTCAACTGCGTCACCGGCATCTACAAGCCCACGGAAGGCACCGTGCACCTGTACGGCGCCAACGGCGAGAAGCATCTGCTCAACGGGCGCAAGCCCCACCTCATCACGGCGCTGGGCATGGCCCGCACCTTCCAGAACATCCGTCTGTTCAGTGACATGACCGTGCTGGAAAACGTGATGATCGGCCGCCACTGCCGCACCAAGGCCGGCATCTGGGGCGCGCTGACCCGCAACCCCGCCACCCGCCGCGAAGAGCAGGAATCCATCGACATCTCCTACAGCCTGCTGGAGACCGTGCACCTGCAGGACCTGTGGAACGAAAAGGCCTGCAACCTGGCCTACGGTGCCCAGCGCCGTCTGGAGATCGCCCGCGCCCTGGCCACCGAGCCCCGCATGCTGCTGCTGGACGAACCCGCCGCCGGCATGAACCCGCAGGAAAGTATCGAACTCATGCACTTCATCCAGGCCATCCGGGATCACTTCGACCTGACCATCCTGCTCATCGAGCACGACATGAAGGTGGTCATGGGTGTGTGCCAGTACATCTGGGTGATGGAATACGGTGCGCTTATCGCACACGGCGACCCGGACGCCATTCGCAGCAATCCCGAGGTCATCCGGGCCTATCTGGGCGAGGACGTGGTGTAGTATGCTGAAAATCAGGGATCTTTACGTTCGTTACGGCGGCATCGAGGCCGTGCAGGGTGTCAGCCTGGACATCAAGCGCGGCAGCATCGTCACGCTGGTGGGCGCCAACGGCGCGGGCAAGAGCAGCATCATCCGCTCCATCGCCGGCCTGAACAAAAATATCAGCGGCGAGATCTCGCTGACCCGCAAGGAGGGCGACGAGCCTGTCTCCCTCATCGGCCTCAAGCCCGAGGAGATGGTGCGCCGGGGCATCTCGCTTTCGCCGGAAGGGCGCCGCATCCTGCCCCATCTGACCGTGGTGGAAAACCTGCGTCTGGGCGCTTACTCGCGCACCGACAAGGACGGCATCAACGAGGACATCGAGCGCGTCTACGCCCTGTTCCCCCGCCTGAAGGAACGTCACTGGCAGAAGGGCGGCACGCTTTCGGGCGGTGAACAGCAGATGCTGGCCGTGGGCCGCGCGCTCATGAGCCGCCCGGACATGATCATGCTCGACGAGCCCTCGCTGGGTCTGGCCCCGCTGCTGGTCAAGGAGATCTTCAACATCATCCGCCGCATCAACGAAGACGGCATGACCGTGCTGCTGGTGGAGCAGAACGCGTTCGCGGCCC
>OGZI01002646.1_pt1 | contig 14097 bp, 11 predicted proteins | sample 1576711 | NCBI WGS metagenome assembly OGZI01 (sample SAMEA3541482, study PRJEB24748) | human gut metagenome | biome: human gut; feature: human-associated habitat; material: faeces | place: China | collected 2012
TCGATCTCCCTGCCGACCTGCCGCCGCTGCTGCAGCGGCTGTATGCCAGCCGCGGGGTGCGCAGCGCGCAGGAGCTGGAGCGCAGCGTCAAAGGCATGCTCCCCTGGACGCAGCTCACCGGCGTTGAAAAAGCGGTCGAGATGCTGCATGACGCGTTCCAGAAAGGGTTGCACATCGTGGTGGTCGGTGATTTTGACGCCGACGGCGCCACCAGCACCGCGCTCAGCGTGTTGGCCCTGCGCGCGCTGGGTTACGGCAACGTCTCCTATCTGGTGCCGAACCGCTTTGAAGACGGCTACGGTTTAAGCCCGGAAGTGGTCGATCAGGCCCATGCTCGCGGCGCGCAGATGATCATGACCGTCGACAACGGGATCTCGTCCCATGCCGGCGTCGATCATGCCCATGCGCTGGGGATCCCGGTGCTGGTGACCGATCACCATCTGCCGGGCGAGACGCTGCCGGCGGCGGAAGCTATCGTTAATCCCAACCTGCGCGATTGCGACTTCCCGTCAAAATCACTGGCCGGGGTGGGGGTGGCGTTTTATCTGATGCTGGCGCTGCGCACTTTTCTGCGCGATAAAGGCTGGTTCGACGCTCGCGGCATCCCCGCGCCGAACCTTGCCGAGCTGCTGGATCTGGTGGCGCTTGGCACCGTCGCGGACGTCGTGCCGCTGGATGCTAACAACCGTATCCTCACCTGGCAGGGGTTAAGCCGCATTCGCGCCGGCAAATGTCGGCCCGGTATTAAGGCGCTGCTGGAAATTGCCAACCGCGATCCGCAAAAGCTGGCGGCCAGCGACCTCGGTTTCGCCCTCGGGCCGCGCCTGAACGCGGCGGGACGGCTGGACGACATGTCGGTCGGCGTCGCGCTGCTGCTGTGCGACAACATCGGCGAAGCGCGGGTGCTGGCCAACGAGCTCGATGCGCTTAATCAGACGCGCAAAGAGATTGAGCAGGGGATGCAGGCGGAAGCGCTAACGCTCTGTCAGCAGCTGGAGCGCAGCGCCGATACCCTGCCCGGCGGGCTGGCGATGTACCATCCGCAATGGCATCAAGGGGTAGTCGGCATTCTCGCCTCGCGGATTAAGGAGCGCTTCCATCGCCCGGTTATCGCTTTTGCGCCTACCGGCGACGGCACGCTGAAAGGCTCCGGTCGTTCCATTCAGGGGTTGCATATGCGCGATGCGCTGGAGCGCCTTGATACGCTTTATCCCGGGCTAATCCTGAAGTTCGGCGGCCACGCGATGGCGGCGGGCTTATCGCTGGAGGAGGCGCGTTTTGAAGAGTTTCAACAGCGCTTCGGCGAGCTGGTGACCGAATGGCTGGATCCTGCGCTGTTGCAGGGCGAGGTGGTTTCCGATGGCCCGCTGGCGGCGGCGGAGATGAGCATGGAAGTGGCGCAGATGCTGCGCGACGCCGGGCCGTGGGGGCAGATGTTCCCGGAACCGCTGTTTGACGGTCGTTTTCGCCTGCTGCAGCAGCGGCTGGTGGGCGAGCGTCACCTGAAAGTGATGGTCGAACCGGTTGGCGGCGGCCCGCTGCTGGACGGTATTGCTTTCAACGTTGATACTTCCATTTGGCCGGACAACGGCGTGCGCGAAGTGCAGTTAGCCTACAAGCTCGACATCAACGAGTTCCGCGGCAACCGCAGCCTGCAGCTGATCATCGATCACCTCTGGCCAAATTGACAACAGTGTATGAATAAGGGCGCGAATCCGGTAGAATTCCGCTCTTATCACCGCATTTTGACAAATCCATTAAAAGAAACCGACCATGTTTGAAATAAATCCGGTAAAAAACCGCATTCAGGACCTCACGGAGCGCTCCGACGTTCTTAGGGGGTATCTTTGACTACGATGCCAAGAAAGAGCGTCTCGAAGAAGTAAACGCCGAGCTGGAACAGCCGGACGTGTGGAACGAACCCGAACGCGCCCAGGCGCTGGGTAAAGAGCGTTCTTCCCTGGAAGCCATCGTAGATACCCTGGATCAGATGTCCCAGGGGCTGGAAGACGTTGCCGGCCTGCTGGATCTGGCCGTGGAAGCGGATGACGAAGAGACCTTTAACGAAGCCGTCGCCGAGCTGGATACCCTGGAAGAGAAGCTGGCGCAGCTTGAGTTCCGCCGCATGTTCTCCGGCGAATACGACAGCGCCGATTGCTACCTTGACATTCAGGCCGGTTCCGGCGGCACCGAAGCCCAGGACTGGGCCAGCATGCTGATGCGCATGTACCTGCGCTGGGCGGAAGCGCGCGGCTTTAAGACCGAAATCATCGAAGAATCCGAAGGTGAAGTCGCGGGGATTAAATCCGTGACCATCAAGATCATTGGCGATTACGCCTACGGCTGGCTGCGTACGGAAACCGGCGTTCATCGTCTGGTGCGTAAGAGCCCGTTCGATTCCGGCGGCCGCCGTCATACCTCCTTCAGCTCCGCGTTCGTTTACCCGGAAGTGGAAGACGATATCGATATCGAAATTAACCCGGCCGACCTGCGCATTGACGTATACCGCGCCTCCGGCGCCGGTGGTCAGCACGTTAACCGTACGGAATCCGCGGTGCGTATTACCCATATCCCGACCGGGTTGGTGACGCAGTGCCAGAACGACCGTTCGCAGCACAAGAACAAAGACCAGGCCATGAAGCAGATGAAAGCGAAGCTTTATGAGCTGGAGATGCAGAAGAAAAATGCCGAGAAGCAGGCGATGGAAGACAACAAGTCCGATATCGGCTGGGGCAGCCAGATCCGCTCTTACGTGCTGGATGACTCGCGTATTAAAGATCTGCGTACCGGGGTGGAAACCCGCAACACTCAGGCGGTGCTCGACGGCAGCCTGGACCAATTTATCGAAGCAAGTTTGAAAGCAGGGTTATGAGGAACCAACATGTCTGAACAACAAGCACAGGGCGCTGACGCGGCAATTGACCTTAATAATGAACTGAAAACCCGTCGCGAGAAGCTGGCTGCGCTGCGTGAGCAGGGCGTCGCATTCCCGAACGATTTCCGTCGTGACCATACCTCTGACCAACTGCACGCTGACTTCGATGGCAAAGAAAACGAAGAGCTGGAAGCGCTGAACGTTGAAGTGGCCGTTGCTGGCCGCATGATGACCCGTCGTATTATGGGTAAAGCGTCTTTCGTTACCCTGCAGGACGTTGGCGGCCGTATTCAGCTGTACGTCGCGCGTGATGACCTGGCGGAAGGCGTTTATAACGACCAGTTCAAAAAATGGGATCTCGGCGACATCATCGCCGCCCGCGGTAAGCTGTTCAAGACTAAAACCGGCGAGCTGTCCATCCACTGCACCGAGCTGCGTTTGCTAACCAAAGCCCTGCGTCCGCTGCCGGACAAATTCCACGGCCTGCAGGATCAGGAAGCGCGCTATCGTCAGCGTTACCTCGATCTGATCTCCAACGATGAATCTCGCAACACTTTCAAAGTGCGTTCGCAGATCCTGGCGGGTATTCGTCAGTTCATGGTTGGCCGCGGCTTTATGGAAGTGGAAACCCCGATGATGCAGGTGATCCCGGGCGGCGCTTCCGCGCGTCCGTTCATCACCCATCATAACGCGCTGGATCTGGACATGTACCTGCGTATCGCGCCGGAACTGTACCTCAAGCGTCTGGTGGTTGGCGGCTTCGAACGCGTCTTCGAGATCAACCGTAACTTCCGTAACGAAGGGATCTCCGTTCGTCATAACCCAGAGTTCACCATGATGGAACTCTACATGGCTTATGCGGATTACAAAGATCTGATCGAGCTGACCGAATCCCTGTTCCGCACCCTGGCGCAGGACATCCTCGGCAACACCGAAGTGCCTTACGGCGACCAGGTGTTCGACTTCGGCAAGCCGTTTGAAAAACTGACCATGCGCGAAGCGATCAAGAAATACCGTCCGGAAACCGAGATGGCGGATCTGGATAACTTCGATTCCGCGAAAGCGATCGCTGAGTCTATCGGCATCAAAGTGGAGAAGAGCTGGGGTCTGGGCCGTATCGTGACCGAGATCTTCGAAGAAGTGGCGGAAGCGCATCTGATTCAGCCGACCTTCATCACCGAATACCCGGCGGAAGTTTCTCCGCTGGCGCGCCGTAACGACGTCAACCCGGAAATCACCGACCGCTTTGAATTCTTCATTGGCGGCCGTGAGATCGGTAACGGCTTTAGCGAGCTGAACGACGCCGAAGACCAGGCGCAGCGCTTCCAGGATCAGGTTGATGCGAAAGCCGCAGGCGACGACGAAGCAATGTTCTATGACGAAGACTATGTCACCGCGCTGGAACACGGCCTGCCGCCGACCGCTGGTCTGGGTATCGGTATCGACCGTATGGTCATGCTGTTCACTAACAGCCACACCATCCGCGACGTGATCCTGTTCCCGGCGATGCGTCCGCAGAAATAATCGCCCTTCGCGAAATACAAAAAACCCGGCTTGCCGGGTTTTTTTATGTCTGATATGAGGGCCGAAGCCTGACGTAGCCCGGCGCAGCGCAAGCCGGGGGATCCCGGATAGCGGCGTAAATGCCTTATCCGGGCTACGCAATGGCGCAGAACCGTAGGCCTGTGCAAGCGTAGCGCCGCCAGGCATTAATGACAGGCACAGGGCTGCGCCTGGCCTGGAGAATAGTCAGCTTACCCGCGCAGACGCGCAACGAAATCGATCAGCGCCTGGCGGGCGTCCTGGTTTTCCGCTTCCAGTACCATCCACGGGCTAAACGCCCACGGCGTGGCGGCCAGCGCGCTTAACATCGTTTCCAGGTCAACCCACTGATAATCCATGACTTCATCGTCGTTAGGCTGCACTTGGCTGACCACGCGTGCGGCATACACCGGGCACACTTCGTTCTCAACGATGCCGTTGGGGGCGACCGCCCGGTAGCGGAAGGCCGGGTGAATCGGCGCGATATCGGCGATCTCCACGCCGAGCTCGAAGCGGCAGCGGCGCGTGACGGCCTGCTCGAAGGTCTCGCCCTGCTGGGGGTGTCCGCAGACCGAGTTGGTCCATACCCCGGGCCAGGCTTTTTTGCCCAACGAACGGCGAGTGACCAGCAACTGACCCTGCTGGTTAAACAGCCAGCAGGAAAACGCGAGATGTAAAGGGGTATCAAACGTATGGGCGGCATACTTCTCCAGCATACCGGCAGGCTGATCCTGCTCATCCAGTAAAATGACGTGTTCCCCGGCCATGACGACTCCTGAAAATAAAAAATGACCCGGCACAAACCCGCCGGGTCATGTACTCAGGCCACTAGGGTAGCCCATAAATGGGAGAAAGGCATTACCAAAACAAGCCCTGGCAGCATGTTGGCGACCGGGAAAAGCTTAATGTTGCAGATGCGTAATCCAGTGGCCACCATCAGCAATCCACCGGCGCAGGAGAAATCCGCCATCATTGACGGCGTGATCATCGGCAGAATAAACACCGCTAGCATCGCCAGCGCCACCTGAATCACGATCTGCGGGATAGCGATGGTCATCACCGCGTAGCCCAGCAGCGTCGCGAAGATCCCGGCGGTAAAAAGATCGAGGATGGTTTTAATGTACAGGATTGATGGATCGCCGCTCATACCTTCGGTCATGGCACCAAAAATACCGGTACCGCTGGCGCAAAACAGGACCAAAATAGCCACGAATTTTTCGGTGAACTCTTCATGACCTAATCCCTGAACGGGTGGAAGAACTTTATTAATCAACCCGCGCGTTGATCCCGCCGCGCTGCCGATGCGTTTTTCCAGATGCAGCAGTTCGCCGAGGAAGGCGCCGAGTACCATCGCCAGCACTACCGCCGGCATATATTTCACCTTCAGTACCAGGGTGATACCCAGGCCGACGGAGCAGAGACCAAAGGTCATCGGCAGGGCTGTTTTGACGCGTTCCGGAAGTTTTCCTCCGGCCATTGCGCCGATCAATCCGCCGATAATCACGGCGGAACCATTTACATACGGACCAATTAACATTGCGAGTTCCTGTTACGTGTAAAGCAGCTCGCCCTCACCCCAGCGCGGGATGTTATTGACCTCCAGGTCAAACAGGTCAAGCGCGCGGTTTACGCTATGGGTAATAATGTCATCTGCGCTTTGCGGACGCTGATAGAGTGCAGGCACCGGCGGAAAGATGATGCCGCCCATCTCGGTAACTGCCGCCATATTACGTATATGGCCGAGATTAAGCGGCGTCTCGCGCGCCAGCAGTACCAGCCGACGACGTTCCTTTAGCACTACGTCCGCCGCGCGGGTAAGCAGATTATCGGTGAGACAGTGGGCGATAGCGCCCAATGATCGCATCGAGCAGGGGGCAACCAACATCCCCAGCGTTTTAAACGAGCCGCTGGAGATGGACGCGCCCAGATGGTTGATGGGATGTACCACGTCAGCCAGCGCCATCACTTCATCTAAGCGGTAATCCGTTTCCAGCTCGCAGGTTTTTTCCGCACCTTTGGAGACCACCAGATGAACCTCTATCGCCAGTGGCCGCAAAAGTTCCAGCGCTTTCACGCCGTACTGGAACCCGGAAGCGCCGCTAATCCCAATGATGATGCGTGGTGTCATGGTATTCGCTCTTATTCGAAGTCCGGCAGGAAACGTTTTACATCAACCGCTTTGAACTTAGAGCGCTCAAAGTTGTGTTTCAGATGGAACGGTACGGTGCAGTCGAAAATGGTTTTGCACGACATTCCCTGCTGCAGCACGCTCGGGCTGTACTCTGGCACCTGCGACGGGTCGAGCGGATGACAGCGCACACCCGGGATCATTACGGTATCGACATCACCCTGGTAGCGGGTTTGCATCGCCCACAGCACATCGTCGCTATCGAAAATATCAACATCCTCATCCACCAAAATGACGTGCTTCAGCTCCGGGAAAGCGGAGAACGCCAGGAGCGCCGCCTGGCGCTGGCGGCCTTCATCGGCAGGGGAAGATTTCTTAAATTGCAGTACCGCCAGTAGTTTGCCGCCGCCTGCCGAGTGGGCGAAGACGTTGAGTAATTTGCCCGGCATGGCGCGCTCCACCATATCGAGAATACTCGCTTCGGTCGGGATCCCGGCCATGTTGACATGTTCTTCGCCTGGTCCGACGGTGGTGCGCCAGATAGGCTGAGTACGATGGGTGACGGCTTTGACTTTAATAACCGGAATCGCCTCTTTCGCTTCACCGGTATAGCCCGGGAACTCCGGCATTGCGCGGCCGGTATGGGTGTTCTGATCTTCGCGTACGCGCACGTTCGGCAGCAGTTCGCCTTCGATAACGATTTCGGCGTGGGCAATGGCTTTTTCATTAATAGTCTTACATTGCACCATCTCCACCGCGCGGCCACGCAGCGCGCCGGCGATGCTTAGCTCGTTGAAACCCAGCGGGGTGGTCGGTGGCTCAAAGCAGGCGGCGATTTCGATAGCCGGATCGACGCCGATACTGATCGAAATAGGCAGCGGCTGGCCCGCCGCTTCCGCCTTCATGCGGAAGGCATCGATATGACGACCCGGCGTCAGCCACATTGATAGCTCATCGCGGCTCTGGACACACAGGCGATGAATAGTGATATCGGATTCGTGGGTTTGCGGGTCGGAGGCGTAGCACAGGCCCATAGTGATATACGGACCGGCATCTTCTTCGGTGTTAGTTGGCGCAGGCAGCAGTTTACGCAGATCAAAATCAGCATCGCTGGCGAGGTGAACCACTTCCTGGCATACCGCCGTGCCCTGTACTATGGTTGGGCTAATAGCATTTTCAACGGAATCTTTCAGCAAATGACCCAGTTTTGCCGGTTCACACTGCAGGAACTGGCTAACGCGCTGGCGCGAGCCGTTCAGACCGATGGCCACGCTGATATCGTCGAACCCCTTAATTTTGTTGAACACCATCACCGGGCCATTTTTGCGGGTTGGGCGCTGGCAGGTGCCGCCGGCGCCCACGTAGCGGTAAACGCCTGAGAGCTCGGCGTGAGGATCGACTTCGGTATCGGTCTCAACATATTCGCCCGGCAGCGTTTTTAACAGTGCCAGAGCCGAACGTAAATCATGCACCGGTGACGGCGTTTTTTTATCTGAATTTGCCATGAGTGTTCCTTTAAAAAGCAATTTTGCTAAGCGCACAATATTTTTCTTCGATAAATTAAACAAATACCGTTTACCGGATGGTCAGTAGATCAAAAAAGTTGGTTTTAAAAAAATGTTAATAAACAATTAATCAATATGGTGAATTCGACGCGGCTTTTTATTTCTCAGCGTTAGTGTGATACTGCCCGGAAGATAATTAATGAGGCCGGTCATGGATCTTAAACGCTTACGCTATTTTTGCCGGGTAGTGGAACACGGTTCGGTGAGTCAGGCGGCGAAGTCGCTCAATATGGCGCAACCACCGCTCAGCAAGCGGATTCAGGAGCTTGAAGAAGAGCTGCAGGTTTCACTTTTCGAGCGCCGCGGCAACCGCATTGAACCGACGGAAGCGGGGTATTTCTTATATCGAAAAGGCTGTGAAATTTTACGCCAGGTGGAGGATACCGCTCGGGAGACGGCCGATATTGCGCAAAAGACCCGCGTGGAAGTACGTATTGGCTTAACTCATCTGTACCAGAATTATTTTCAGCCTTTATTAATGGAGCTCTATCGGCGCAATCCTGAAACCGCGATAAATATCTCGGTGACTGACTCAAGTCATCTGGAAACATTATTAAATGAAGGCGCTATCGATCTGGCATTAATACAGCGACCCTACCGCGGAGAAGGCTTCGATTATATCTCCTTCGACCCCATTAAACTGGTAGCGGTCATTAATAAAAAATGCCTGTCGCAACCGCCTTCCAACCCCTATGACTACAATGCTCTGGCGGAGATGCCGCTGGTGCTGCTGCACCGGGCGAAAGATTCCGGCACCTATGAAATGTTAATGGACCTGTTCCGTAAATCCGGCGTTAGCGCGAAGGTGATTATGCATATTACCCAGCCCGGAGTGATCCTCGACTGGCTGGAGGACGGGCTGGAAGCGGCGACATTGCTGCCATCTTCGGAAGTGAATGCCGAAAAACTTCCTCATTGCTATGTGGTTGATGTCTTCCCCTCACCGCAAATATTTTATCCGGCTCTGGTGAAATTGCCGTCGATGCCGTATCTGCCGGCGCTGATGGATATTATCGCCGGGGGTTATCCTTTTCCCGCGCCGAGGGAGTAGAGATCAGAGAAAAAGCGTAGAGCATTGGGGATTGTTGCACGGACTGGTATGATATTCGCCCTGATTGCGAGGTAAGTGGTTGTGTTAAGTGCAGGATGCCTGATGATGAAACGCTTTTATATGACACTGATGCTGGCGACAAGCCTGGTGCTGGCCGGTTGCTCCAGCACCTCCGACTCCGGTGCCACCTATACCGTCAAACGTGGCGATACCCTGTACGGCATCTCGCGCACCACCGGCACCAGCGTTCGCGATCTGGCTCGTCTGAATAACATCTCCCCGCCTTACACCATTGAGGTGGGGCAGAAGCTGAAGCTTAACGGCAGCAGTTCAACGAAGACAACGAAGAAAAAATCTTCCTCTACGCGCACCGCGGCGGTCACGCCTTCGTCCGCGGTACCTCAGTCCTCCTGGCCGCCGGTGGGACAGCGCTGCTGGCGCTGGCCGACCAGTGGCAAAGTGGTCCTGCCTTATTCCACCGCCGATGGCGGCAATAAGGGCATTGATATTGCCGGGACCCGCGGGCAGCCGGTGTATGCCGCCGGGGCGGGCAAGGTGGTCTACGTCGGCAATCAGCTGCGCGGCTATGGCAATCTGATCATGATTAAGCACAGCGAGGATTACATCACCGCCTATGCCCACAACGATAAGCTAATGGTGAATAATGGCCAGAGCGTGAAGGCCGGCCAGCAAATTGCCACCATGGGCAGTACGGATGCCGACTCAGTGCGGCTGCATTTCCAGATCCGCTACCGGGCGACAGCCATCGATCCGCTGCGTTACCTGCCGCCGCAGGGAAGTAAACCTAAGTGCTAAAAGGTTATTTTATCGCCAGTCAGCATCCGGCAGGCTTGTCACAGGGTGCGTAAGGGCTATAATGCTTCTCGCACCTCTTCGCGGGCGTAGTTCAATGGTAGAACGAGAGCTTCCCAAGCTCTATACGAGGGTTCGATTCCCTTCGCCCGCTCCAAATTCAAGTCTCCTGAAGTCTACCAAACTCAATTTTCCCTTGATAAATCAGCGATTATAGCATTCTGTTAGTCTATTGAACTCCGACGGAGGACTCCACTTTGGTTGCGGGATCGGCGTTTTGCGCTGCTGGCGCTGGAGTCGTAGCGTTTAGTGATATTTTCGCGCTTATCCTGTTTCCGCAGGATGAGTGATTTTACGCAACCGGCTCGCGCTGACGACGACCGATACCGCAGAGGCCGCGGCGGCGCTCCACAGCGCAACATGAATTGACCTTTCATCTGCTGCCAGCAGAACGGCTACGGCGGCGGCTCCCAGGCACTGCCCGAAAGTGCGCATAATGGATAAAACACCGGACGCATAACTCGCGTGCTCACGAATAACGTTTGAGAGCATTTCCCGGTTATTGGGACTCTGAAAGCAGCCAAACCCTATTCCGCATACCAGACTTCGCAGGCAGATATCCCACATTGAAGGGCTGGCGGGTAACGTCGCCAGCAGGATCAAACCGACGACAAATATCACCAGCCCCAGGGTGGATATCGCCGGGGCTGATATCGTGTCCGCCCAACGGCCTGCATGCGGCGCAATCAGCACGATCCCTAATGGCCACGGCGTAAACAGCAGGGCAGACACTACCGGACTGTAGCCGTATTCGCTCTGAAACAGGAAGGGTAGCGCAATAAAGGTGATCCCCTGGCTGACGAAAGCAACCATCGACGTGAAGGCCGCGAGGGTAAAACGTTCATTTTTAAACATGCTCGGCGGCAGTAAGGGATGACCCGTGCGGCGGATTTGCCAGATAAAAGCCATGCCGCTCAGCGCAGCGAGAGCCATCCAGCAAAGGCTGCCGAATTGAGAAGTAGCGTTCTGTAGGCTGTTCGCCGCCATGATCGTCGAACCCAACAGCAGCGCCGACAATATGGCGCCCACGGTGTCGAAGGGCGCCTGCATACGGATCGCATCCCGCGGCAGCGCTCTGACCGCCAGCAGTAAGGCGAGGGTGCCGGGAAGAACGTTTATCGCAAACAGCCATTGCCAGCTAAGGGTGTGAAGGATCGTACCGCCCAATACCGGGCCGATAGCGGAGCTCGAGGCAATGAGCAGGGCATGGAACCCCAGAATGCGGCCAAGTAAGCGTCCGGGAAATACGGACCTGAGTATTGCGGGGGCAATACTCAGCGTCGCCGCGCCGCCGATCCCCTGAAGCACGCGCATACCGATAAGCACTTCGGGCTTATTCGCCAGCGCACAACCCAGTGATGTCAGGGTAAAGGTCGTCAGGCCCGCCAGAAATACGGGGCGATAACCCAGACGGGCCGCAAGCGCCGCGAATATCGCCAGCGTCATCGCAGCCGCCAGCAGATACCCGTTGGCGAACCAGACGGCAATACTGGCAGGTACCTGCATCTCCTGAGCCATGGAGGGCAGGGCAATGTTGATCATGGTGCCATCAAACACGCCCATTAAGGTGGTGGTCATTATTGCGGCCATCACCCGTGCGCGCGCCGGGCCAGGCAGTCCTTCGTCGCCGGGTTGACTGGAAAAGAGCGTCATCATTTGTCCTCTGAGAAGAGTGTATGGATGACAAAACTATAAAGATGGCTTTTACCAGGCGGAAGGCGCACTATTTTCACTTTATTGTTGCATCAAACGCCTTATCTTAATGTGCTGGGAGGAAGGGTAATGTCTGATCCCGATTTTAATTTGCTGGTAGCTCTCGACGTATTGCTGAGTGAAGCGAGTGTCGCAGGTGCGGCTCGTCGTCTGAACCTCAGCACTTCGGCCATGAGCCGGACATTAAGCAGGTTACGCGATGTCACAGGAGACCCGATCCTGGTACGCGCCGGGCGTAACATGGTACTGACCCCGTGGGCCGAAGCGACCCGGGATCGCGCCAGGCGTGCAGTGCACGATGCCAGGGCGGTATTACAGCCCTCAACTGAAACGTTCAGCGCGCAAAATCTGGCGCGTCTTTTTACCATCAGGGCAAACGATGGTTTTGTGGTGGCGTTTGGGCCTGCGCTTATAGCAGCGGTTGCCGACGCCGCGCCGGACGTCTGTATACGCTTCGCGCCTAAGCCGGAAAAAACGTCGCGCTATCTTCGGGAAGGGCTGGTTGATCTGGAGATTGGCGTTCAGAGTAATATGGGGCCAGAAATACGGCTGCAACGACTGTTTGAGGATCGGTTTGTTGGCGTCGTCCGTAAAGGGCACCCGCTGGCTAAGCAGGCTGAAATAGGCGTGAGTGATTATGTCGCCTGGGGCCATGTGGTAGCGTCACCCGAGGGCGCGTTGCACGGATCCGTTGACGATGCGCTGGCCGAACTGGGGACAAAACGTAAAATTGCGAGCGTCGTACCGGGATTTCCGACAGCCCTGTCCGTGGCGCTGGAATCGGATCTTATCGCCATGATACCCGCACTCTATTTACTCAATCAGCAGGTAACGGACCAGGTACACCTTTTCGAGCTGCCGTTCAAAAGCCGTCGTATTACGGTATCGCAGATGTGGCACCCAAGAATGGAACGCGACCCCGGTCACCGCTGGCTGAGAGAGCAAATTCTTGCGATATGCGGTGTGGGGAGGTCAGTCATGACTAAGGAGCCTGTATAGCGATTGCTATAACATCAATTTATATTAAATGAATAATTCAATTCATTGATATTTAATATAAAAAATCAAGCGAAGTAGCGGTGTAGTAGCTAAATTGAGATGTCCATCTCTGGACCAAATAGACATGTCCGCGCTACCGTCTCGCCACAGCGATCGCTGCTTTCAAAGGATGAGACTCATGACGGCATACGGAACGGCAATTTTCTCAATGAGCGATGTGAACAGACTCACGATCGAAGTCTCCATACTTCGATAGACCGTTTATGTTCTTTCCGCGAGACCTAATCGAAAGCCCTCGTGGTACCTTTAAATTAACAATTAACGATAAATAAAGGACAGCTTCCCTGTCCTTTATTCTTTTTTATTCAGCTTTGCTCTCGCGCGCTCGCAATACCTCACCGACCACCGGGGCGGCGGTAAACGCATTTGGCCATCCCGCGTAGAACGCCGCCTGGGCGACCACTTCTCCGGCCTCTTCAGCCGAAAGCCCATTATCCATAGCTCTGTTTAGGTGGTAGCCAATCTGCGCGCTCTGTCCGGCGGCGATTAACGCGCTGACCGTCACCAGACTTCTGTCGCGGGGCGTAAGCGCGGGCCGTTGCCAGAGGTCGAGAAACAGCGGGTCGGCGGTAAATTTAACCAGGCCAGGCGAAATGGGGCCGACATTTTTTTCCACGGTGTCTGCACGCTGTTTCTCTACCTGTTCATTGAGTGGCAGCAGCGTTGGCGAGGCGGCGGGCAGGGCCTCTGCCGTCACGCCCCTGGCTTCAAAGATGGCTTTAGCGACGCTGACGGCTGACATCGCATTGGGCCAGCCAGCGTAGAAGGCGAGGTGAGTAATGATCTCTGACACTTCCGCTGGCGTCACGCCGCTATCGAGCGCAACGGCAATATAGTGCTTCAGCTCGCCTGGCTGGTTGCGGGCAATCAGCATCGCTACGGTCACGATGCTACGGTCGCGGGCGGACAGGGCGTCACGTTGCCAGAGGTCGTTGCTGATGGCCTCGCGGCCGAAGCGCGCCAGCGCCGGGGAGACCGCTTGAATATCAGCGTCCGCAAGGGTGGAAGGGGTAATTTTCATCATAGCTTCATCTCTTTGTTCGTGGGCATAAGTAAAATCAGACAGCACAAGCGACAAGGCTGCCGCGGCAATCACGTTTTTCATGTTTTATTCTCCCTGCTGAACAGGACAGAGGGTTACCGCGTCCACACCTGATGATGGTCTTTGGCTTGCGGCGTGTTTTGCGCCATCACGCCTGTGAGAACGTGCGGCTGGTAGGCCTCTTCCAGATAGCGGATCTCCTCAGAACTGAGCCGCAGGTTCACGGCGCTGACCGCACCGTCAACATGG
>OGZI01002648.1_pt1 | contig 14091 bp, 8 predicted proteins | sample 1576711 | NCBI WGS metagenome assembly OGZI01 (sample SAMEA3541482, study PRJEB24748) | human gut metagenome | biome: human gut; feature: human-associated habitat; material: faeces | place: China | collected 2012
GCCAGAGGGTGATCCGGTTATTGAGGTCGGTCTGCTGCAGGGACAGCAGCGTCGTCTTCGCCGACCACAGCGTGCGCTGGGCCGTAAGCACCGACAGATAATCGCCGACTCCGGCCTGATAGCTCTTCATGGCGATATCCAGCGATGTCTGCTCGGCGGCGACGTACTGCCGCTGGGCATCGAGCTCTTCGCTCAGCGTTTCCCGGCGCGCCAGCGCATCGGCAACGTCCTTAAAGGCGCTCTGAATCGATTTCTCGTAGGTGGCGATCAGCCCCTTTTTCTCCGCTTCCGCATAGCGCAGCTGCGCCAGGTTGCTGCCGCCGGTGAACAGCGGCAGGCTGATGGAGGGGGCGAACGACCACACCTGCATCCCGTGGCTGAACAGCGACGACAGCGAGTCGCTGCCGACCCCGGCGCTGGCGGTCAGGGAAATCGACGGGAAGAAGTTCGCCCGCGCCGCGCCGATATCGGCATTGGCGCTCTTCAGATTGTGCTCCGCTTCCTGAATGTCCGGCCGGCGCAGCAGCACCGACGACGACACGCCCGCCGGCACCAGCGCGATGCTGTTATCCCCGAGACTCTCGAGAGTGCCGGGCAGCAGGCTCTCCGGCACGGTTTCCCCCGCCAGCAGGTTAATGGCGTTTTTATCCTGCGCCACCAGCGTGCGATAGCTGGCGACGCTGGCGCGCGCCTGCTGATAGACGCTTTCCGCCGAGCTTAAATCGCCGGCGGAGGCGGTGCCCACCGCCATCTGGCGGGCGACGATGTTGCGCGAGTTTGCTGCGCTGTCCATGGTCTGCTGCGCCAGCGCCAGATTGCTGTTATCCGTCGCCAGCGTCACCCAGGCGGTGGTCAAATCGGCAATCATCGTCAGCCGGGTATTCTGCGCGGTGAATTCGCTGGCAAGCCAGGTTTCGCGCGCCGCGCGCGACAGGCTCTGGTTCTTGCCGAACAAGTCCAGTTCGAAGCTGGAGACCGCGCCGTCGGCCTGTGAAGCGGAGCTCAGGCCGCTGGCTACCGTTTTGCTGCGGGTATGGCTCAGCTCGGCATCGACGGTAGGAAACAGCGACGCCCGCGTCTCGCCGTACTGGGCGCGCGCGGCCTCGATATCGGCCAGCGCCTTTTGCACATCGCGGTTGCTGTTCAGCGCGATGCTGACCACTTTTTTCAGCCGCGCGTCATTGACCACTTTCTGCCAGTCGCCGACCACCGCCGTCGATTCGCCGTGCGCCCCGGGCAGGGTGGCCGGCACCGGCGCGGCCGGGCGATCATAATGCGGGTCAAGCGAGACGCAGCCCGCGGTCAGGAGCGCGATAAACATAAAACTCAAACGAAACATACCTTACTCCTGAGAAGGACGTTGGCGGGTGAAGAGACGTTTCACCAGCACGAAGAACAGCGGTACGAAGAACACCGCCAGCAGGGTGGCTGTCAGGGTGCCGCCGATGATGCCGGTGCCGATCGCCACGCGGCTGTTGGCTCCGGCGCCGGTGGCGATGGCCAGCGGCAGTACCCCGGCGATAAACGCCAGCGAGGTCATGACAATCGGGCGCAGACGAGTCTGCGCGGCGCGGATCGCCGCCCGGGAGAGCGAATACCCCTCATCCACGGCGGATTCAGCGAACTCCACGATCAGGATGGCGTTTTTCGACGACAGGCCGATGGTGGTCAGCAGCGCCACCTGGAAGTAGACGTCGTTGCTTAAACCGCGCAGCGTCGCCGCCAGCGCCGCGCCGAGCAGGCCGAGCGGGATAACCATGATCACCGAGAACGGCACCGACCAGCTCTCATACAGCGCCGCCAGGCACAGGAACACCACCAGAATCGAGATGGCGTACAGGCTCATCGCCTGGCCGCTGGCCAGCTTTTCCTGCAGGGCCGAACCGACCCAGCCCAGGCCGTAATCGCTGGACAGCATTTTTTCCGCCACTTGTTCCATGGCTTCCAGGGCCTGACCGGAAGAATAGCCGGGGGCCGGTTCGCCCATGAGGTGGGCGGCGGGGAACACGTTGTAACGTTCCATGGTCTGGGGCGCCGTGCGGCGTTCCAGGGTCATGATGGCGTCCAGGGGCACCATGCCGCCCTTGTTGGTCCGCACGAAGATGTCGTGCAGGGACTCGGGCAGCAGGCGGTAATCGGCCTCGGCCTGCATGCGCACCTGGAAGGTACGGCCCAGGTAGTTGAAGTCGTTGACGTAGAGCGCACCGAAGGTGGCGTTCATGGCCGTGAAGACATCGCTGATGCTGATGCCCATGTCCTTGCAGCGCTCACGGTCCAGGTTGGCGTAGAGCTGCGGGGCACCGGTGGAGAACAGGCTGCGCAGGGTACCGATGGCCGGATACTTGGGCTGGCCGTTCTCGTCACGGGACGTGGCTTCTGCCACGAAGGCATTGGCCGTGGCTTCCAGATCCTGGCTGGTGCCGGCACCGCGCATCTGGATGAAGCCTTCAAAACCGCCCGTGGTGGACATGCCGCTGATGGGCGGCGGCGTGAAGCCGATGGTCACGGCTTCGGGCTGCATCATGGTCACGCCCAGCACCTTGGTACTGATGGCCGAGGCGCTGCTCTCCGGCGTGGTGCGTTCGCTCCAGGGCTTGAGCACGGCAAAGAAGGTACCGTAGTTGCTCTTGGACGACATGGAGGTGATGTCCAGGCCGTTCAGGGTCATGACCGTGTCCACGGCCGGGTTCTTGCGCAGCACGTCCATGACCACGCGGGTCACGTCACGGGTGCGGTTCTGCACGGCGCCGTCGTCCAGGATGGTCATGCCCAGGATGTAGCCCTGGTCTTCGTTGGGCACCAGGCCGCCGGGGACCACCCGGAACAGGAAGACCAGGCTGACGATCATGCAGCCGAAGAGGGCCATGGAGATCAGGCCGTGGTCCTTGATGAAGCGCACCGTACGCACATAGCGGTGCGTGGTCTTGCCGAAGAAGTAGTTGAAGACGACGAAGGGCTTGGCCGGCTGATGGTCATGCGCATGCGGCTTGAGCAGCAGGGAGCACAGGGCCGGGGTCAGCGTCAGGGCCACGATGCCCGAAAGCACCACGGATACCGAGATGGTGATGGCGAACTGCTTGTACATCTGGCCCGCCAGGCCGCCCATGAAGGACACGGGGATGAACACGGCGCAGAGCACCAGCACGATGGCGATAACGGGGGCCGTCACTTCGCTCATGGCTTTGGCCGTGGCTTCCTTGGGCGGCAGGTGCTCGGTGCTCATGATGCGTTCCACGTTCTCCAGCACCACGATGGCGTCGTCCACCACGATACCGATGGCCAGCACCATACCGAACAGGGTCAGGGTATTGATGGTGTAGCCCAGGGCGAACATGCCCGCGAAGGTACCGATGATGGACACGGGCACGGCGATGCAGGGGATAAGGGTGGCGCGCCAGTTCTGCAGGAAGATGAACACCACCAGGAACACCAGGATCATGGCTTCCACCAGGGTGTGGACCACTTCGTTGATGGATTCCATAACGAAGTCGTTGGTGTCCACGACGATCTTGTAGTCGATGCCCTCGGGGAAGTTCTTGGACAGTTCCTGCATGCGGGCGGTGACGGCCTCGCCGGTGGCGATGGCGTTGGCGCCGGGCAGCAGGTAGATACCCATGGCACGGGTCACCATGCCGTTGTATTCGCTGCTGACGCTGTAGTCCTTGCCGCCCATCTCGATGCGGGCCACGTCCTTGAGGCGCAGCATGGCGCTGTCCTCACCGGTACGGATGATGATCTCGCCGAACTCCTGCGGCGTGGCCAGACGGCCCTTGGTGTCGATCTGCCAGGAGAGCTGGGCGGTATCGGGCATGGGCGCGTCGCCCAGACGGCCGGGGGAGAACTGCGAGTTCTGCTCCTGGATGGCCGCGGCGATCTCGCCCACGGTGACGCCGTACTTGGCCAGCTTGTCCGGGACGAGCCAGATGCGCATGGAGTAGTCCATGTAACCGAACACGTTCACGTCGCCCACGCCGGGCACACGCTTGAGTTCGTCGGCCACGTTCACCTGCATGTAGTTGTGCAGGTACACGGCGTCATAACGCCCGTCAGGCGAGTACAGGGCGATGATCTGCAGCATGGCCGGTGAACGCTTGGTCACCTGCACGCCCTGCAGACGCACGGTCTCGGGCAGTGTGGTCTGGGCCAGGTTGACCTTGTTGTTGACGTTGACCAGGGCCATGTCCGGGTCGGTGCCCAGACTGAAATAGACGTTGATGGAGCCCGAACCGGAACCCGAGGAGGCCGTGGACGTCATGTAGAGCATGTTTTCCACGCCGTTGATGTTCACTTCCAGGGGGGCCAGCACGGTACCGGCGATGGTCTCGGCCGAAGCGCCGGGATAGAAGACCGTCACGTTGACCGTGGGCGGCACCAGTTCAGGATACTGGGCGATGGGCAGGGCCTTCATGGCCAGCGCGCCCACCAGCGTGATCACGATGGAGATGACCGACGAAAGGATCGGTCTGCGCAAAAAGATATTTGGTTTTGCCGAAGCTGCCATAGACCATCACCTACTTCTGAGCGGTCTTCTGGGCGGCCTGTCCCTTCTGGGCCTGTCCGTCACCCATGACGCTGACCTTGGCACCGGGACGGGCCTTGACCATGCCTTCACAGATGATGCGTTCCCCGCCCTTGAGGCCGGAGTCCACAAGGTACATGTCGCCGATGGTCTCGCTGACCGTCACCTTCTGGGTGCCGACCACGTTGTCCTTGTCCAGGGTCATGACGAAGGAACCCTTCTGGGTGATGAGCACGGCCTTCTGGGGGATGAGCACGGCGTTGACCAGCACGTCGCCGTCCATGAAGATGCGCACGTACTGGCCGGGCATGATCTGGCCGTCGCTGTTGGCGAAGGAGGCACGGGCCTGCACCACGCCGGTCTCGGGCTGCACGCGGCTGTCGATGAAGTCCACCTGGCCTTCGCCCTGGTACATGCTGCCGTCCAGCAGACGCAGGCGGGCCTTGTAGACATTGCCTTCGGGGAAGCGCAGGCGGCCTTCGGCGGCCAGCTGCTGACGGCGCATGTGCTGCGGCGCGGCGATGGAGAAGTCGATGTACATGGGATCGGTCTGGTCCACGTAGGTCAGCAGGGAGTTGTTGCTGACCAGGTTGCCGGGCGTGAAGCTTTCCTTGGAGCTGTAACCGGACACGGGGGCCACCACCTGGCAGTAGTCCAGATTGATCTTGGCGGCGCGCAGGGCGGCCTTGGCGTTGTCATAGGCGGCCTTGGCGTTGTCGCGATCCTTCTGGGAAACGGCGTTCTTGGCGAACAGGGGGCGCACACGGTTCCATTCGCGCTTGGCGCTGTCGTACTGGGCCTCGGCCTGCTGCACGGCGGCCTCGTACTGGTCGCGCTCGATCTGGAACATGAGCTGGCCGGCCTTGACGAACTCGCCTTCGCGGTACAGGCGCTTCTCGATAATGCCCTGCACACGGGCACGCACTTCGACGGACCGGGAGCCGGAGGCCTGGGCCTGGAATTCGGAAGGCCAGGGCACGTCCTTGGCTTCCACCTGGAAGACGCCCACCGGCGGGGCGGGCATCTGACCTTTTTGAGCACCTTCATCCTTGCATGCCGCAAGGCTGAAACAGAGAAGCAACAGCAGCGTTGCCAGAATGGTCTGTTTTCCGGTCATGATATCTTACTCCTGGGACAGCAGCGAACTGCCGATACGTGGAAAGCCCGCCCGCAAAGCGAGCGGGCTTTGAATCCCCTGCTAAACATTTTTTGCAAAATGCGTCAAGAAATGCAGGCTTATCTTGCTCTTAAGGTTCAATAAAGAAAAATCTTTTTATTCCAATAGGTTAGCGAACCGTACTTTTTTCTTACAACTTATTGGAATAATTAGATATTTTTAAATCACTTTTTTTGAGGGCCTCCACGGCCTCAGCGGGCCGCCCGAAGAGCCTCCAGCGTCCCCGCCCTGGCGGCCATGAGCTCGGCCACCACGGAGACGGCGATCTGCTGCGGCGTGTCCGCGCCGATGCCCAGACCGATGGGGCAGCAGACCTTGTCCAGGGCCGCATCGCTGACGCCCTGCGCACGCAGCGCCTTGTACACCGAGGCTTTTTTGCTGCTGCTGCCGATCATACCAATATAGAAGGCGTCCGTTCCCAGGGCCTGGGCCAGGACCTCGCGGTCGAAGCTGTGGCCGCGGGTCATGATGGCCACATAATGGTGCCGGCCGATGCCGCAGCGCGCCGCCAGATCCTCGAAGGCCGGCAGCGTCAGGCAACGCCGGGCCATGGGGAAGCGCCGGGGATCGGCGAACTCCGCACGGTCGTCCACCACGTCCACCACAAAACCGGCGGTATGGGCCAGACGGGCCGTCTCCAGCGACACATGGCCGCCGCCGCAGAGCAGCAGCACCGGCGGTGCGTCCAGGGCCTCCACATAGCGTTCCACCAGGCCTTCCCGCACCAGGCCGGGACGGCCCTTGCGCCCGGCCAGCAACGGACGGACGGCCTCCGCGCCCTCGTGCAGGCCAGCCACCAGGGGCTGGCCCTGGGGCAGCGCATCCAGATACAGGTCACGCACGGGCGCGTCGGCCCGGCTCACGTCCAGCAGCCAGATGCCGGTCAGCCCGGCTTTCAGGGCCGCGTCCGCCGCACGGAACAGGGGCGCCTGCGCAGGCGCCAGATATTCGCAAAGCAGATCCATGCTGCCGCCGCAGATCATGTCGCTGTCGGGGCCAAGGCCGGTAAGATCGCAACGCACACGGGCGGAGCGCCCTTCCTTCAGGCAGACGTTGGCCGCCTCCACGGCGCGGGCCTCCAGCAGGCCGCCGCCCACGGTACCTTCCAGACCGGCGGCGGTCAGCAGGGCACGGGTGCCGGCGGCACGCGGGGCCGAGCCTTCGCGCTCCACCACGGTCAGCAGGACCACGGCCTGCCCTTCGTCCAGCAGCTGGGCCGCACGGGCCTCCAGGTTCAGCGGTACGCCCAGGCCATCCACCGGGGCGCTCACCAGCACCGGCGAGGCCGGCGCATTAGGCTTCCTGTCCATCGTCGCCTCCTTTCACATAGCCGCAGCCCTTGGTGGGGCACATGACCTTGACGCTGCCGTCGCGGCCGCGCTTCTCCACCAGATACGGGGAGTCACAACGCGGGCAGGGGCCGGGCACGGGCTTGTCCCACAGGGCGAAATCACATTGCGGGTAGCGGTCGCAGGAATAGAAAAGCTTGCCGCGCTTGGTGCTCTTTTCCACCATGCGGCCTTCGCCGCAGCGCGGGCACATGACGCCCGTGGCCATGGGCGCCGTATAATTGCAGTCCGGGTAGCCCGTGCAGGCGATGAAACGGCTGCCCGTGCGGGCGTGCTTGATGACCAGGTCCTTGCCGCAGCGCGGGCACTCGCCCACCTTTTCCAGCTCGGGCTTCTGCGGGGCCACGATCTCCAGACGGCCGTCCTCGGTGCGCTGGAAGTTGCTGGTGAAGCGGCAGTCGGGATAGCCGCTGCAGGCCAGGAAAGGCCCGGCCTTGCCGAACTTGATCATCAGGGGCTTGCCGCAGTCGGGGCAGGCCAGATCGGTGGGCAGGCCGCCCTTGACGCTCTGCATGTTCTTGGCGGCAGCCGCCAGCGTGGGGTTGAAATCCGCGGCAAAGGCATGCATCAGGTCCACCCACTGCTGGTCGCCGTCGGCCACCTTGTCCAGCAGGCTCTCCATCTCGGCCGTGAAACCCACGTCCATGAGGTGGGGGAAGTGCTGCACCAGCTGCTCGCAGACCACGCGCCCCAGATCCGTGGGGATGAAGTGGCGGTCCTGCAGGCTCACATACTCGCGGTCCTGCAGGGTGGAGATGATGCTGGCGTAAGTGGAAGGACGGCCGATGCCCTGCTCTTCCAGCTCGCGCACCAGGCTGGCTTCGCTGTAGCGGGCCGGGGGCTGGGTGAACTTCTGTTCCTTGTCCAGTTTTTCCAGCTTCAGGGTCTGGCCGGGCGCCAGGGGCGGCAGCTCGGCATCGCCTTCGTCCTTGCCGCGGGGCAGCACGGCCAAAAAGCCGGGAAAGAGCAGGCGCTCGCCCTTGGCCTTCCACTGGGTACGGCCGCAGGCCACGGTCACCGTGGTGTCGTGGAAGCGCGCCCCGGCCATCTGCGAGGCCACGAAGCGCGACCAGATCAGGCGGTACAGGTTGTACTGGTCCGGGGGCAGGGCCGCCTTGACCATCTCGGGCGTGATGTTCACATCCACGGGGCGGATGGCTTCGTGGGCGTCCTGCGCGCCGCTCTTGGTCTTGTAGACGCGCTTCTTGGCCGGCAGGTAGTCATTGCCGAACTCGCGCTGGATGAAGTCATGCGCCGCCTGCCGGGCCTCGTCGGCGATACGGGTGGAGTCGGTACGCATGTAGGTGATGAGGGCCGTGATGCTGCCGTCTTCCATCTCCACGCCTTCGTAAAGGCGCTGGGCGATGTTCATGGTGCGCTTGGCCGTGTAGGAAAGACGCTGGTTGGCGGCCTGCTGCAGGGTGGAGGTGATGAAGGGCGGCTGCGGCGCGCGCTCGCGCTCCTTCTGCTCCACGCTCTCCACCACGAAGGGCTGACCCTTGAGCTCGGCCTCCAGGGCATTGGCCTCCTCGGCATTGCGGATCACGGCCTTCTTGCCGCCGATGCGCGCCAGTTCCGCCCGCACGGAGGGCGGCACCTCGGCACCCAGAAGGGCCTTGAACAGCCAGTATTCTTCCGGCTTGAAGGCGGCCCGCTCGGCCTCGCGCTCCACGATGAGGCGCAGGGCCACGGACTGCACGCGCCCGGCGGAGATGCCGCGCTTGATGGTCTTCCAGAGCAGGGGCGAGATCTTGTAGCCCACCAGGCGGTCCAGCACGCGCCGGGCCTGCTGGGCATCGAAAAGGTGCTGGTTGAGCTCGCGCGGATGGGCCAGGGCCTCCTTGACGGCGCGGGCGGTGATCTCGTTGAACTGGATGCGCTTGATGTCCTTGGCCTTGTCGCGGATCAGCTCCGCCACATGCCAGGCGATGGCCTCCCCTTCGCGGTCCGGGTCGGGGGCCAGATAGACGGTATCGGCCTTGGCCGCGGCGCTGCGCAGCTCGCTGACCACGTTCTTCTTGTTGTCGATGATCTCGTACTGGGGGGCAAAATCGTTGGCTTCGTCCACGCCCAGACTGCTGGACGGCAGGTCGCGCACATGGCCCACGCTGGCCTGCACCATGTACTGCGGTCCCAGAAATTTCTTGATGGTCTTCACCTTGGCCGGCGATTCCACGATGATCAGCTGCTTGCCCATGATGTCCCTTGTCCATCCGACTGCCGGACGGCAGTGGCAGGAGTTGAATGAAAAAAGACGGTCCCGTGGACCGTTCATGCTGCCTTGAGGCTGCCCGGAAGGAAATCGTAGCGGAGAAAAAGCCGGGCCGCCAGGTCCGCGGCAAGGGCCCTCAGACCTGCCGTGTGCGCGGAGGATACGGCAAAATGCAGCCACGTCAAGCCCGCGCCGCCGCCGCAGGGGCTCCGGGCGCGCCTTTTCCGCCGTCTGGACAGGTCTACCGGCCTGGGATACAACATATAAATGACCGGGATATTCTTTCCCCTTCAAGGAGCCGCCATGCATCCGCACCGCATCCTGAGCCTGCTTTTCCTCCTGCTTCTTTGCCTGGCCCTGGGAGCCTGCGCCTCGCACGATGCCCGCCCGGCACCGGAACCCGGCGCGCCCCTGCCCGCCGTCACCCTGGAACGGGGCGACAGGGTCTTCGTCCAGATCGAGAACGGCAAGAGCATGACGGAAGACCTGCACTCCATGCTCACGGCCTACCTGCAGAGCGAACGCGGCCTGAACCCGGCCTCGGACGTCAAGGAAGCCGATCTGGTGATCCTGGTGGAGATCCGCGATGTCTGGGCCACCAACGACGGCAGCCGGGTGAGCGCCGGACGCGCGCTGGGCAACGTGGGCACGGGCACCATGCTGGGCGTGCTGCTGGGCGGCCTGGTGGACGGGCGCGGCGGCGCCATCGTGGGCGCGGGCATCGGCGCCACGGTGGGCGTGGGCGCCACCCTGCACGACGCGGGCGACAACTATACCAACTGGGCCATGGAAGCCGCCGTGGGCACGGCCGCCCGCCGCATCCCCGACAAGGACAGCCTGCATGCCGTTTCCGTGGTCAGCCGCGGCAATCCCCGCAGCAAGGAAGAAGCCTTCGCCGGACTGGAAGACGCCCTGTGCCGGGCCATCCTGGAATCCATCAAGGTTCTGTGATGACGGGTCCCTCCTTTGCAAGGGACCTTCATAGAACCCAGCGCGTTAGCACCATCATCCGCCCTCCCTTTCTGTTTGCGCCTCGACATCAGGCGTCACGGAAGTTACCCCAAGCGGTATCCCCTTTCCGTCGATGTCGATAGCGCATCCCACGGGCCGTCTTCAGCACGCAAGCAGGCCTTTGAATAAACGCAAGTATCCTGCCGCAGCAAGGGACAGGTCCTCCCTGTCGGCGACATCGCCCTCCACAACGGCAGGAGCGGGACGACCGCGACCATCCTCATCCGCAGCGGCAGACAGCAGCTTCCCGGCCCTGCTGGACATGCCTGTGATTTCTGCGGTATAGGGCTGGCCTCGGAGACAGTACCGCGTCCGCTCCCGGACGCGCCGGTCCCCCTGCCATCGTGCCCGCTGCCGCGCGGCGTGGGCAAGCTCTCCGGCAGGGGCCGCAAGCCCTGTCGCCGTCCCGGAGACGCATGAAAAAAACGCTCTTTCTCCTCCTCGCACTGCTGTTGCTGCTGCTTCCGGGTTGCAAGCACCGGCAGCCCGCCCCCACCGACATCCAGATCCTGCGCCAAGGCTCCCTGGCCCCGGCCGACGATGACACCACCCCTGTGGTCTATGTCAGCGTCCGCGACCAGAGCCGCCATGTCTTCGGCCTGCGCACCGAAGTGGAACGCCTGCTGCGCGCCGAAAAGTACGACATCACCGACAACCCCAGCCAGGCCGGGTTCATCATCCAGGCCAGCGTGCTGGAAGCCGGCATCACCGATGCCGCCGCGGCCCAACGCATGGTCGAGGGCGGCTACGGGGCGCCGTCGGAACTTTCCGGCAAGGGCGCGACCCTCGTCCTTTCGGACATCCTGCTGGTCCAGCGCCGCGTCCCCAGCGACAAACGCCCCAAGCGCTTCATGCTCCAGAACGTGGGCAGCCGTAATGCCCGCGGCAGCAGCCAGATGCGCACAGGCCTGCTGGCCCGCCGCGAGTTCAGCGTGGATTCCGGGATCCCGGCCCTCTTCGTGACCCTGCTGGCCAAAGAGATCACCTCGCCCTTCAGCACGGCCCCTCAGGAGCAGGCCCCGGCACAGCCGCAGGACGCCCGGCGTCCCTGACGGGCCCCGGCCCCAGCTCCGGCCCTCAGGGCCTGATTCGTCCGCCCCGGCATATGCGGCGGGGCGGGGCCCTCTTTTGCGTCCTGCAGGAAAGGGACTCCCTGTCCTGTCCGAGGCGCTGCCCGTCACGGGACAGGGCAAGGCAGCGGACAGCATCGGCGCGCCCGTCATCTTCCCCGCTCTGCCGCCCGTCTTCCCTCCGGTCCTTCCCGCTCGCCGCATCCGTCTGGACGTCCGCGCCCAGTTCTGCTAGAAAGCTCCCCCCGTCAGCGTGCCCCGCACCACGGGAATCTTCACCCTCCGCAAGGAAACTGTCATGCGTCTGGATGCTCTTGTCATCAATCTGAACCGCTTCGGGGATCTGCTGCTCAGCCAGCCCCTGCTGCACGACCTGCACAAGGCCGGGCGCAGCACCACGCTGCTTTGTCTGGAAAAATACGCGGACACCGAGGGCTTGCTGCAATTCGCCAGCCCTCTGCTCACGGTGCCCGATCATCTGGTCAGTCCCGAACAGGCCGATGCCACCCGCCACGAACTGCAGGCGTGGGCCGAAAACCTGCGCGCCAGCGTGCAGGCCGACCATATCATCAACCTGACGCCCAGCATGCCCGCCCGTCTGCTGGCCACGGCCCTGGCCCCCACGCCCGAGGCCGTGCTGGGCTTCGGACTGGATCACAAGGGCCGCCCGCGCGTGGACGGCCTCTGGCCCGCTTTCCTCCATGCCGCCGAACTGCGCCAGAGCAACGCGCCCTTCAATCTGGCCGACATGTTCCGCATGACCGGCGCGCCCCTGCTGGGCGGCCTTTCCGGCGAACTGCTCTCCCAGCCCGGCTCCGGCCTGCTCAGCGAACTGGGCACCGAGGCCCGCGAGACGGCCCGCCGCCTGCTGGCCCACGCGCCGGTGATCCGGCACGGCTTCATCGGCATGCAGCTGGGCGCCAGCGAAAAGCGCCGCCAGTGGCCGGTGAGCCACTTCGTGGAGCTGGGCAAGCGCATCTGGCAGGAAGAAGGCATCTGTCCCGTCCTGCTGGGCGAAGCCTCGGAACGCCCCCTGGCCGACGAATACGCCCGTCTGACCAGCACGCCCTTCGTGGACGTGGTGGGGCAGACCAATATCTTCGAGCTGGGCGCCGTCCTGCGCGAGATGGCCATGCTGGTCACCAACAATACCGGCACCATGCATCTGGCGGCCGGTCTGGGCCTGCCCCTGCTCTCCATCTTCCTGGCCACGGCCCAGCCCTGCGATACCGGCCCCTACCTGCCCGGCAGCTGCTGCCTGGAGCCGACTCTGCCCTGCCATCCCTGCCCGCATGACCACGACTGCGTCCTGGGCGAGAAATGCCGCCACCACATCAGCGCCTCCATCGTGGCCGACCTGGTGCTGGCCAAGCTCACCAGCGGCCAATGGAGCGAAGGCATCACCACCTCGGCCTGCCGTGAGGCCCGCATCTGGCAGACGGCCACCGACTCGCGCGGTTTCATCACCACCACCTGCCTGTCCGACCACAAGGCCGATGACCGCACCCTCTGGCTTTGCCAGCAGCGCGTCTACTGGCGGCGCATCCTGGATGACCTGACCTCCGGCGCCACGGAGCCCACGCCCCTGACCAATGTGCCCCTGAGCATGGCCTGCCCCAACTATTCCAGCCAGTTCGCGGCCCGCGTGGGCAAGGCCCTGAGCCATTGCGCCCACCTGCTCCAGACCCTGCTGCAGGAATGCGCCCCCCTGCCGGAGAGCTTCGACCCCACGGGCCACCCCCTGTGCATGACCATCCTCCAGCACATGCAGTCCTGTCCGGAACTGGCCAGCATGGCCTTTTTCTGGCACCAGCTCTGCCAGCATTACCAGGGACGCGGTCCCCGCTTCCTCCAGGCCGTGCGCCTGCTGCACGCCCATATCCTGCGCTGGGCCAAGAGTTTCGATTAAGGCCTGCTCAGACTTCCCGGGGAAGGCGCCCTTTCCCCAAGCGCGCTCTATTCCATTATATAGCTGAAAAAGAAGAGGCGGCCGTCATATGACGGTCGCCTCTTCTTTTTGCTTTTCGATCAACCTGCATCCAGGGCAGAGAGCAGGATCCGCCAGCCTTCACTGCCCAGATTCTTGGGACTAAGCGTCGCCTGCCCCGGACTATGGCCATGTATCCGATGCGGATACGTCTCCAGTTCCGGAACAGCATCTTCCCATTTTCCCCGGCTCCTGAGCTGAACGACCAATGCCCTTCTTTGCATGGCAGCGAGCAGGATATGCCGTGTGAAGGCAAATGAAGGAAATAGCTGACGCTTGTCACATTTTTTTGATTTATACGGATATAACTGCAAAAGCAGAAAAGAATTGGAACAAACTTTTAAAGAGAATCCAGCTTTTACTACTTCTTTTATTTTCTTTATCCAGTGCACGTATCCGTCATTGCCAGCCGCAAAATATGGATTCAAATGATAGAACGGATATTCTTGCACAATGAACTCGCGCGTTTTTTTCATGCTTAACGAAAATTCTTCATTTCCAAGCATGATGGCCGCATCGTTTTCACTGTAGTCAGGATGGAAATCCAGAAGGACGACAGGTGCATCCAGACGGCCTGAAAAGGGTTCCGGGGGCAATTCGGTATGCAGCTCACGGGGAGTCCCGGCATTCTTCAAGTTGCATGTCGCGACTGCCGCCGCATCGGCCTGCAAGACGAAAGGCTGTGCCTCTGGAAGGAAACACCACGGATTATCCATGCGTCACCTCCAAAAGAAATACAGGATAAAGCGCGTTTGGGGAGGATGGG
>OGZI01002660.1_pt1 | contig 14041 bp, 11 predicted proteins | sample 1576711 | NCBI WGS metagenome assembly OGZI01 (sample SAMEA3541482, study PRJEB24748) | human gut metagenome | biome: human gut; feature: human-associated habitat; material: faeces | place: China | collected 2012
GCCGCCGGAGCGGTGCTTAAGCCGTAAGGCGGGAATTGTGCGGTGTTGCCTTAAATTTACCTGAAAGGTGAGGATTATAATATGAACGAACAGCGTGTAGCGCGCGTGCGCGCCGAAATGCAGGCGCACGGCCTGACCCAAATGATCATCAGCGACTCCAAAAGCATCTGGTACCTGACTGGTGCCAGTGTGGAGCCGTATGAGCGCCTCATGGCGCTGTACCTGCCGGTGCAGGGCGAGCCGGTCATCTTTTTGAACAAGCTGTTCTTTGTGCCGCAGGCCCCCTGCCGCGAAGTGTGGCACACGGACTCGGACAAGCCGGTGGAGCAGATCGCCGAAGTGGTGGACAAGACCAAGACTCTGGGCATCGACAAGGAATGGCCTGCCAAGTTCCTGATCCCTTTGATGGAGCTGTGCCCCGGTATGCCGGTAGTGCTGGCTTCCGACTGCGTGGATGCCTGCCGCGCCGTGAAGGATGCCGAAGAACAGATGCTGATGAAGGAAGCATCCCGCATCAACGATGAAACCATCCTGAAAGCGCGCGACTACGTCAAGCCCGGCATGACCGAAAAGCAGGTTGCCGAGTACATTGACAACGAGTACAAGAAAGCCGGCTGCGAGAGTGTGGCATTTACCACCATCGTATCCTTTGGTGCAAACGCCGCTGACCCCCACCACGAGCCGGACGATACTGTGCTGGAAAAAGGCGAGTGTGTGCTGATCGATATGGGCTGCTGCAAGAACCGTTACTGCTCCGATATGACCCGCACATTCTTCTGCGGGGAGCCGAAGCCGGAGTATGCCGCCATCCATGACCTGGTGCGCCAGGCCAACGAAGCCGCCGAGGCGATGATCCACCCCGGCGTGCGCCTGTGCGATATTGACGCCGCCGCACGTGACCTGATCACCAAAGCGGGCTATGGCGAGTACTTCAACCACCGCCTGGGCCACTTTATCGGTCAGACCGATCACGAAAAGGGCGATGTGAGCGCCGCCAACACCGATACCGTAAAGCCGGGCATGATCTTCTCCATTGAGCCGGGCGTATACCTGCCGGGCAAGTTTGGCGTGCGCGTGGAGGACCTTGTCATCGTGACCGAAACCGGCTGCGAAGTGCTGAACCATGTGGATAAGCATTGGAGCGTGGTGGGGGTGTGATTGGCCCCAGACCGGAAGTGCTTGAAGAGATATGTTGTTCGCTTCCTTGCCGCATGATCCGTACAATAAGATTTATGCCCGTCCGGGGCGTCGGGGACGCCGCCCCTACCGAGAGTTTACAGGTTTGTAACGCGATTTAGAACGATTTGTAGGGAACGGTCTTGACCGTTCCGGGTGTTTTCCTTATTTCCCTTTTGTTGGAATATTGTCCATGGGTTTCGGAACGGTCAAGACCGTTCCCTACAGAGCAAAAATACATAGAAAGCAACACATGACAACAGGCAGCGGCCCACAAAATAGGGTCGCTGCCTGATTTTTTATTTATTTTGTTATATTACGATTAAAGTTTCTTCGGTTCCTTCTTTTCAAAGAAGGAACCAAAGAAGGAACCAAAACTCCCGTAAAACAACTCACGCACCCGGCAGCAGGGCAACGGCATCGCGCAGGATGGTGAGAGGGTCCTCGCCGCGCAGGACATGCAGGCTGATGTAGGGGCGGCCTACGGCGTTGTAGATCACGCGGTGCGGCATGGCATCCATCATGGCCCCCATCTGCGCCGGGGTCACAACATCGGTGTACAAAATCAGATTGTCGTTGCGCTGCACGATCTCCACAATGCCTGCGCGGGCGGCTGTCACGCGCACCAGGCTGATGTCCACCAACCCCTGCACACTGCGCGGCGGGTCGCCGTAACGGTCAATCAACTCATCCAGTACATCCGTGGCATCGTCACGGGTGGTGATGGCCGCAATCTTCTTGTAGGCTTCGATCCGCCCGGCGGCATCGGGAATGTAGCTTTCCGGCAGATAGGCATCCACCGTAATGTCAACAAGGCAATCACTCTTGTCCGGCGCAGCAGGTTCGCCGCGGGCGGCTGCAATGGCCTGGTTCAGCATTTTTACATACAGCTCGTAACCAACCGCTTCCATGTGGCCGTGCTGGCTGTGGCCCAGCAGGTTGCCCGCGCCGCGGATCTGTAAATCGCGCATCGCAATGCGGAACCCGGAACCAAAAGAGGTAAACTCCCGGATGGCTGAAAGCCGCTTGGAGGCAATTTCCGTCAACACTTTGTCGCGCTGGAAGGTGAAATAGGCATACGCCTTGCGGTTGGAGCGCCCCACACGGCCGCGAATCTGGTATAGCTGTGAAAGCCCCATGCGGTCCGCATTCTCAATAATCAGGGTGTTGCAGTTGCGCACATCCACGCCGGTTTCAATCAGGGTGGTGCAGACCAGCACGTCGATCTCGTTGTCCAACAGCTGCTGCCAAACCGAGGAAATCTGCTCCTCCGTCATTTTGCCGTGGGCGATGCCGACCCGCGCACCCGGCACCAGCTTTTGCACCTTGGCGGCGCACTGCTCAATGGTTTCGACTCGATTGTACAGGTAATACATCTGCCCGCCGCGGGCCAGCTCACGCCGGATGGCTTCGGCAATAATGGCATCGTCATATTCCAGCACATAGGTCTCAATGGGCTGGCGCTCAAAGGGCGGCTGTTCAATGGTACTCATGTCCCGGATGCCGGACAGTGCCATGTTCAGCGTGCGGGGGATCGGCGTGGCCGAAAGGGTCAGCATGTCCACCCCGATAAAGTTCTCTTTCAGCTTTTCCTTGTGTTTTACGCCAAAGCGCTGCTCCTCGTCAATGATGACAAGGCCCAGGTCTTTGAACTTTACATCGTCCGAAAGCAGGCGGTGGGTGCCCACCACAATGTCCACTGTGCCGTCTTTCAGGCCGCGGATGGTCTCTTTCTGCTCTTTGGCGCTGCGGTAACGGCTGAGCAGCCCGATGCGGATGGGAAAGGCCTCCATGCGGGCGATGGCCGTGTTGAAATGCTGCCACGCCAGAATGGTGGTGGGGGCCAGGATGGCGCACTGCTTGCCGCCCATCACGCATTTGAACGCGGCGCGCAGGGCAACCTCAGTCTTGCCCACGCCGACATCGCCGCACAGCAGGCGGTCCATCGGCCAGGGCTGCTCCATATCATGTTTGATCTCCGCCGCGCTGGAAAGCTGGTCCGGCGTTTCATCATAGGCAAAGCGCTGCTCAAAATCTCCCTGCCAGGTATCATCTGGCGGGAAGGCATGACCGTGCGCCCTTTTGCGGCGGGCGTACAGCTCAATCAGTTCCTTGGCCATCTGCTCGGTAGCGGCGCGCACCTTCTTGCGGGTCTTGGTCCACTCGGCCCCGCCCAGGCGGCTGAGCTTGACATTCTCCGAATCCCCCGGCGCGGTGTAGCGGGAAAGCAGGTCCAGCTGGGTGACGGGAACATACAGCACATCTTTTTTATCGTACTCAATGCGCAGGTAGTCTTTGGTAACGCCCTGAACCGCCATTCGCTGGATGCCCGCATACCGGCCAATACCGTGGTTCTGGTGCACCACCAGATCGCCCGGCGTGATCTCGGTCAGGCTGTTCAGGGCATCTTTGGCCTTTTTACGCTTTTTCTTCTGGGAGCTGGTCTCGCCAAAGGCACGGCCTGTCAGCAAAGCATACTTGGCAAACGGAAATTCGCACCCAGCGGAAAGGTGCCCCGCCAGAACCTGCACCAGCCCGGCAGCGGGGGCTGCTGCAGCATCGGTGGTAACCAGAATGCCTTTATCGCGCAGGTCGCGTGCCAGACCGGCTGCGGCACGGTCGGTGCCGGCCAGCAGGGTAACGGTATAACCGGCATCGCACAGCGGTTTCAAATCCTCCAGCAGCCCGGCGACTTCGCCATTCCAGGCAGGCAGGGTGTGAGCCGGGGCGTTGATGATATCTTTCAGCGGCTGATCCGGCATGCTGCGGGCAAAGTTCTCGGCACAGATGGTGCGGTAGTGTCCGGTTTTGGACCACAGGTAGCTTGGGTCCGCGTACAGGTTATCCAGCCCAGCGCAGAGGACGCCGTCCGGGATCAGGGATTTCAGTTCCTCGCCCCGGCGGTAGGCGGTCGCGCGGTCGGCTTCCCGGATGGAAGCAGGCTCTTCGGCCACAAGGATCGGGTCGTCAAAATAATCCAGCACGGTGGCGGGATGGGGGTAGCGCACGGCCAGGTATTTGTCCATGTTGACCGGCACGGCACCGCCATCCAGCAGGTCCAGATCGGCGGCCATACAGTCTGCCATGGCGGTTTTCTTTTTGCCGCGCTGCTTGGCCAAAAAGGCCCGAAGCTGCTCGGCGGCATCGGCAGGCTTGCCGAACAGAACTTCCCGCGCGGGGCTCAGGTAAAACTTATCAATGGCATCCTCGCGGCGCTGGGTGGTCAGGTCAAAGGTGTGCAGGGTATCGATCTCATCACCCCAAAATTCCATACGAACCGGCATTTTCTGGTCGGGAGCAAAAATATCCACAATATCGCCGCGCACAGAGAACTGGCCGGGGCCATCCACCTGGGCCCGGCGGGTGTAGCCGGCACCAAACAAAGCGGCCAGCAGGTCATCCCGCAGCAGAGTATCCCCCGCATGGAGGGTGCGGGTGTTGGCGCAGAAATCCTCTTTTGGGGTGGTGAACTGGGTCAGGGCTTCCGCGGGCACAGCCACGGCGCGCAGCCGCCCGCCTACCAGCTCGCCCAGCACAGCTAGGCGGCGGTACTCGTATTCGCGGGCGGTGCCCTCAATGGGGCGCAACACATAGTCCCGCGCCGGGAACACGGCGGCGGGAATGCCCAGCGTGTTCAGGTCTGCAGCAAAGCGGGTGGCTTCGGCCTCGCCGGGGGTCACGATGCATAGCGGCTTATCCAACTGGCGGCACAGCGCGGCATACACCTGTGCGCGGCCGGATGCGGGCAGCCCAAACAGGGCGCATGCACCTTTGCCGGAAAGCGCGTGGCTCAGTTTTTTGTATTCGGTTGTGGTGGTAAACAATGCGTCAAACATGGTGCCTCCTGCGCTTGCGCATGATAGGGCGGGTGATGTATAATTTTGAAGATACGAGTAATACGAGAGTTTTTGCCCCTTCTTTGAAAAGAAGGAATCGAAAAAGTTCGGCAGAATAAAGAAATCAAATAATGCTGCAATAAGGAGCAGAATATAGAAAGATGACAAAACATAAAAATGTAGCGCTGGATGAGCTGCGTATTCTGGCGGCGCTGATGGTGCTGGGCGTGCATACCGGGCAGAAAGTTGGCCTGGGGGATGCCGCCGCGGTTGGCGCACAGGGGGTGCAACTGTTTTTTGTGCTCAGCGGGTACCTGGCCGCGGCCAGCCTGAGCCGCCACCCGGAGCCACTGCCGTATTACCAGCGCCGCATCCGGCGGATCCTGCCGCTGTACTGGCTGGTGCTGGTGCTGCGCTGGCTGTTCGATGCGGTACGCTATTTGGCGGCGGGCGCCAGTGCAGCCCAGCTGTTTGGCCCCGGCGGGCCGTGCGGGCCGGGTTACCTGCGGTACTTTGTATTTTTGCAGATGTGGCTGCCCAGTGATAACTGGATGCTGTGGAACAACCGCAACGTGCTGTGGACGATGAGCGCCTTTGCGTTCTTTTATCTGCTGGCCCCGTGGCTGTACCGGCTGTGCAAACGCTTTTGGGGTGCGCTGGCGTTGCTGGTGGTCTGCCTTGCGGTGAAGGGCAGGATCGGCGGCTTAATTGAAAGCAGTCTGGCGGCTTTCCCGGCAGAAGCCAACATCAGCGAGTTCAGCGCAAAAACACCGGTCATGACGCTGTACTGCTTTATCTTTGGCATGGCGGCGTTTGCGGCAGTGCGGGAGAACAAGCAGTTTTTATACGGGGCATTCTGCATTCTGCTGGCAGTGCTCACCAACTTCCAGCGGGCGGGGTTCGAGTGCGTGTTTACGGTGCTTGTTCTATTGGCTGTGCAGAACCCGCAGGGCGTTGGCCTGGCGGAAAATCAGAAGTTCGCCCAGGCCGTGGAATTTGTGGGGGCGGGCAGCTTTTGGCTGTACCTGGCCCACCCGCTGGTGCTGGAGCTGCTGCCCAACACCGCGATGGGCGGCGCAGCCGCGTGGCTGTGCTTTGCCGGGGTATATGCCGTCTGCCTGATGGTGTGCTATGCGCTGTATACGCTTTTTGTGCGCCGGTATGAGCAGCGCTTTGCGTAACCATTGTACTATATTTGCAGCAAAACGGCAAAGTGAATTTTGAGAGAAACGTTGCATGGAACGACAAATGGCGGGCGGCCCAGATGGGCCGCCCGCTTTGGCATTTGTATGATTGGAAAAGCTGTGTTTTTATCTTGTAGAGAATGTGAGGACGAACATTGTTCGCCCGCGGACGTTGGCCGTATGCAGGGTGGAATATGTGGCAAGACCCGTCATGCGGGACGATGACGAGCATCGTCCCCTACAAATCATTTGCAGCGTTTATCACCATCGGCAAAGTTTTCCACAGTGCGCACACCCCTGCAGGTGTTCCATTAAACTACATCCCGTGTAATGATGGATTGCAAATTTGAAGTGAGAACACTTCTTTTGCGGGCATCTTACACAGAAAACAGGAATGGGCGCACACTGTGCGCCCCTACGGAACGCCTATCCGCGCTCAGTGGTTGAATTTATTCTGCGCTTCGCCCAGCTTGCCGGCCATCAACAGGCGGCAGGCGGCTTCCACGTCGGTGTGGCGGCCGGTCACAAGCTTGGCGTCATCGGGCGGGAACTTGCCCAGCACCCAGTCAGCCAGATCATAATCCGGGCGCGGCTTGGCGCCAACGCCAATGCGGATGCGGTAAAAATCCTCGCCGCCGGTGGAAGCGATAATGCTCTTTAGCCCGTTGTGCCCGCCAGCAGAACCGGAGGGCCGGATGCGGATGTGCCCCGGCTCCTGTGCAATGTCATCGCACAACACAATAATGTGGTTGCGCGGGATCTTGTAAAATGCCGCGGCGGGGGCGATGCTCTGGCCGCTCAGGTTCATATAGGTCAGCGGCTTTAGCAACATCACTTTGCGGCCGTCCACCTGGGCAATGCCGTAAAGGCCCTGCCATTTGCTTTTGTTGATCTCGCACCCCCAGGCTTCGGCCAACGCATCCAGCGCGGCAAAACCGGTGTTGTGGCGGGTGCCGTCATATTTCGGCTCCGGATTGCCCAGACCGGCAATCAGCCAGTCTGCCCCGGAACCACCTCCGAATAGTCCCATAGTAAAAATCCTTATAGTAATTTTGTGATTTTAGTGTGCACCAGGGGCAAAGCGTTCCACTGTGTCCCGGATGGTATCCAGGAAGGATTCTGCACCTAAGGTGTTGACCTTGAAAAACACAGCCTGGCTGCCGCCGGATGTGATGGCGGAAAGCCGGATCTGCCCGTCAGCTTCCAGCAGGGTCAGGCTCATGGTAACACGGCCATTGCCAATGGCACTGTAGCGTTCGTATACCCGCACGGCACAGCGGCCGGTGCTGAAGTTGAAATCACTGGAACCTTCCAGCGTGGCCGAAACACTTTGTTTTACAACAGCGTCCAGCTCGGTCAGGATGGTGGTAAAATCCCCGGTCAGGGTGCGTTCCAAAATGGCCATGGCAGCAATCCTCCTTGCAGCAGGTCAGGGGGCATCAGTCGTTTTTCTTTTCGGCTTCCAGCTTCTGTTTTTTGGCAACGTATTTTTCCAACTTCTTGGCGCCCCAGGCGGCAACTTCGGCCTGTTTGGCGCGCTCAATGCCCAGGGCACCGTCCGGCACATCGTGGCCGATGGTGGAACCGGCAGCGGTAAAGGCGCGGCTGCCCACCTTGACCGGCGCCACCAGGTTGGTGTTGCAGCCGATGAACGCATAATCGCCGATGGTGGTGCGGTACTTGCCCTCGCCGTCATAGTTGCAGGTTACGGTGCCGCAGCCAAAGTTGCAGTACTTGCCCACATCGGCATCGCCAATGTAAGTCAGGTGGCTGACAGTGTTGCCCTCGGCAAAGTTGGCGTTCTTGGTTTCCACATAAGCGCCCAGGTGCACGCCCTCATCCGTCACGGTGCCGGTGCGCACATGGGCAAAGGGGCCAATCTTGTTGTTGGGGCCCAGATGGCTGTCATAACACTGGCTGGCGTTCACGGTGGAACCGGCCTCAACAATGGTGTTCTCCAATAAGGTATTGGGGCCGATGACGCAGTTTGCCCCGATGACGGTTTTGCCGCGCAGGATGCAGCCCGGCAGGATCACTGCACCGGGTGCAATCTCAACTTCGGGGTCAATAAAAACCTGGTCGCTGATGAACTCCACACCGTTCTGCAGGTGCTTTTCAAAAGTTTCTTCAAAGGCCGCTTTGGCGGCAAGGTATTTGGCTTTCGCTTCGGACATAAAAATACCCCTTTCTGTTTTGGGCCAAAAGAGTATACGGCCCTACAAAAAAGCCCCGGAACAGGGCTGAAGCCTGCCGGGGCGGGATGAATTGAAAAAAGTGTTGCAGGATGTAATAAAATAATGTTTCCCAACTTCTCACCCATTATAATTTACCGCATTTTTGGTCAAATTGCAAGAGCCTGACCCCAAAACTTTGTGAGATTTTCAGCGAAAATATTCGCCATTTATTTAACAATGTACTGGAAATTCCGGGGTGAGTCTGTTATAATGGACTTTGCAAGAGAGAAGATTCTTATTTTGCGGGTGTGCGCGGCACACCGGGAAGAAACCGTAATTTTGTTGGAGGTAACCTATGAGCAAGAAGTTTTTGTATTTGTTCAAAGAGGGCCATGACGCATTTGGCGGCGACCAGACGACCATGAAGAACATTCTGGGCGGCAAGGGCGCTGGTCTGGCAGAAATGACCCATGCCGGCATGCCGGTTCCTCAGGGCTTCACCATCACCACCGAAGCCTGCACCCAGTACTATGCTGACAACCGTGAGATCAACGATGAGATCAAGGCTGACATCTTCAAGTACATGGGAATCCTGGAAGAGCAGACTGGCAAGAAGTTCGGCGATATCGAGAACCCGCTGCTGGTTTCCGTTCGTTCCGGTGCACGTCAGTCTATGCCCGGCATGATGGATACCATCCTGAACCTGGGCCTGAACGACCAGGCTGTTGAAGGTCTGGCAAAGAAGACTTCTAACCCCCGTTTTGCATATGACTGCTACCGCCGCTTCATCCAGATGTACTCTGACGTCGTCATGGAGCTGGGCAAGAGCTTCTTTGAAGAGCGTATCGATGCTATGAAGGAGCGCAAGGGCGTTAAGCAGGATATCGAGCTGGACGCTGAGGACCTGAAGGAACTCGTCAAGGAGTTCAAGGCCATCTACCTGGAGAAGCAGGGCGAAGAGTTCCCGCAGGATCCGAAAGAACAGCTGATCGGCGCTGTCAAGGCCGTCTTCCGTTCTTGGGATAACCCGCGCGCCAACGTTTACCGCAAGATGAACGAAATCCCCTACGAGTGGGGCACTGCTGTCAACGTTCAGCAGATGGCTTTCGGTAACTCCGGCATGCGTTCCGGCACCGGTGTTGCTTTCACCCGTAACCCCGCTACCGGCGAAAAGAAGCTGATGGGCGAGTACCTGATCAATGCTCAGGGCGAAGATGTCGTTGCCGGCATCCGTACTCCTTCCCCGATCAGCAAGCTGCACGAGGAAATGCCTGAGGTTTACGATCAGTTCGTTGAGATCGCAACCCGCCTGGAAAACTACTACAAGGATATGCAGGACATGGAGTTCACCATCGAAGATGGCAAGCTCTTTATGCTGCAGACCCGTAACGGCAAGCGCACCGCACAGGCTGCTCTGCAGATCGCCTGCGACCTCGTTGATGAGGGCGTTATCGATCAGCGCACCGCTGTACTGCGCGTTGAGCCCAAGCAGCTGGATACCCTGCTGCACCCGCAGTTTGACGCTGCTGCCCTGAAGGCTGCTGAAGCAATCGGCAAGGGCCTGGCCGCTTCTCCGGGATCTGCCTGCGGTCGCGTTGTCTTCAGCGCTGAAGATGCTGAAGAGAAGGTCAAGGACGAAGCTTGGAAGAAGGTCGTTCTGGTCCGTCTGGAAACCAGCCCCGAAGATATCGTCGGCATGCAGGTTTCTCAGGGCATCCTGACCGTCCGCGGCGGCATGACCAGCCACGCAGCTGTTGTTGCACGTGGCATGGGTACCTGCTGTGTTTCCGGCTGCGGCAATGATAACGATGTTGCTATCGATTACGATGCAAAGGTTATCACCATTAACGGCCACACCTTCCATGAGGGTGACTGGATGAGCATTGATGGCTCTACCGGCAACATCTACGAAGGCCAGATCGCTACCGTCGCTTCCACCGAGAACGCTAACTTCAAGCGCTTTATGAGCTGGGCTGACGAAGCACGCCAGATGAAGGTTATGACCAACGCCGATAACCCGCGCGATGCACAGAACGCTGTCGATATGGGCGCTGAAGGCATTGGCCTGTGCCGTACCGAGCATATGTTCTTCGCTGAGGACCGTATTGCTGCTGTGCGTGAGATGATCTGCGCACGTACCGTTGAAGAGCGCAAGGTTGCCTTGGCTAAGGTTGAGCCGTTCCAGGAAGCTGACTTTACCGCTATGTACCGCATCATGGGCGATCGTCCGATGACCATCCGTTATCTGGACCCGCCTCTGCATGAGTTCCTGCCCACCAAGGCTGAGGATATCGAAGCCCTGGCAAAGGATATGGGTATGACCACCGAAGAGCTGAACAACGTTGTTGTCAGCCTGCATGAGTTCAACCCCATGATGGGCCATCGCGGCTGCCGTCTGGCCGTTACCTATCCGGAAATTGCCGAGATGCAGACCAATGCTGTGATCAAGGCTGCCATCAAGGTTTCTGCTGAGACCGGCAAGATGATCACCCCGCACATCATGGTGCCCCTGGTTGGCGAAGTGAAGGAGCTGAAGTACGTCAAGGACGTCATCGTCAAGACTGCTGACAAGCTGATCGCTGACGCTGGCGTTGACATGAAGTACCAAGTTGGCACCATGATCGAGATCCCGCGTGCCGCCCTGACCGCAGGTGAGATCGCTAAGGAAGCTGACTTCTTCAGCTTCGGTACCAACGACCTGACCCAGATGACCTTCGGCTTCAGCCGTGACGATGCTGCTAAGTTCCTGACCGCTTACTATGATACCAAGATCTACGAGAGCGATCCGTTCCAGCATCTGGACCAGATCGGCGTTGGCAAGCTGGTTAAGATGGCTGCCCATGACGGCCGCGCAACCAACCCCAACTTGGGTCTGGGCATCTGCGGCGAGCACGGCGGCGACCCCTCCAGCGTTGAGTTCTGCCACAACGTTGGCCTGGATTACGTTTCCTGCTCTCCGTACCGCGTTCCCATCGCACGTCTGGCCGCTGCTCAGGCTGCCATCAAGGCGCCTCGCGGCTGATTTGCCAGCGAGTATAACCATTAAGTTGAATTACGAACAGGCTCGCGCCTATCGAAATTCACGTGGTTACGTACTATGGCCGGGGAATTGGAAAGACCTGACAGTTAAGGTTCTTCTATAAATCCTATCAAGTCCCGAATTGCTTGTATCTGCAATTCGGGACTTTTTGCTTTATTTTGCCCCATTTTGTACATTTTCCTGAAAATGTACACGGTTTGATGGGTACATTTTCGGGCCCAAACAAGGTCACTTAAGGATACCCCCAAAAATGCGAAATTTACGATTAGGAGCGCAAAGCTATGAGCAAAAATGAAGTATCTTATCTGACAGGCGCAGAGCAAGCAATCCCATTAGAGAGGCTGCGACCTTTTGCCAACCACCCGTTCCAAGTCCGGCACGATTTGGAAATGCGGGAGCTGATGGACAGCATAGGGGAAAGCGGCATCATCACCCCGATTCTGGTACGCCCCAAGGAAAACGGGCTGTACGAGGTCATCAGCGGGCACCGCCGCTGGGAAGCCTGCAAGGAGCTGGGCGTGCAGCAGATCCCGGCGAAGGTGCTGTATCTGGACGATGACGAAGCCACTGTCCTGATGGTAAATAGCAACATTCAGCGCGAACATGTGCTGCCAAGTGAGAAGGCGTTTGCCTACAAAATGCGCATGGAAGCGATGAATCATCAGGGAAAGGCAACTTCTCGCCAACTTGGCGAGAAGTTGCTAAGCGTTGAAAGCATAAGCAAGGAGACAAACGAAAGCCAGCGTCAGGTTCACCGTTTTATCCGCTTAACCTATCTGATTCCCTCCATATTAAAGATGGTCGACGAAGGTCGCATCGCCTTTAATCCGGCTGTGGAAATCTCCTACATGACCGAGGAACACCAGCGCTGGCTGAAAGAAGAAATGGATTTGTGCGATGCCACGCCGTCCCTTGTGCAGTCCCGCACGCTCAAGGAGATGAGCCGCAACGGCACGCTGACAGAGGACTACCTGAATACCCTGCTTACGGAAGAAAAGCCGAACCAACGTCAGAAATTCTTCCTGAACCAGTCGGACGTGCAGCGCTACTTCCCCGACACCTACACCCCCGAACAGATGCAGAACGTCATCTTCCACTTGCTGCGCAGCTGGGAGCATAAGCGCACCAGCCGCCATCGCCCGCAGCGCGAGGACGAGTTGGAGCGATAACGAATAATACAATATGTATTAGCGTACAAAGCGTAGCTTTGTGGGCTTTCTTACCTGCACCCATTTTTAGGCGGAGGACGCAATATGCAGCAATACGATTATTTTTACGGCACTCAAGCCGAGCAGTTCTCCTTTTACCGCATCCCCAAGGCGCTGTTCACCGAGCCGACCCTGCGGGAGATGTCCACCGACGCCAAAGTGCTGTACGGCATCCTGCTTGATCGCATGAGCCTGTCGTTGAAAAACCACTGGCTGGACGCACAGAACAAGGTCTACATTATCTTCACGGTGGAGGAAGTCATGGACGCGCTGAACTGCGCCAACCAGAAAGCCACCCACCTGATGGTGGAGTTGGAAAAGCACGCAGGTCTTATCGAGCGCAAGCGTCAGGGGCTGGGCAGACCCAATCTGATTTATGTAAAAAACTTCGCCGTAACGACAAATAGCAAGAACTGTGAAAAATCGGATTCTTGAAATGTGAATTTCACAGTTCCGGATTCTTGAAAATCACACGGAATTAAGACTGATAGTAACTAGACTGATACTAACGATACTGAAAATAGAAATACTTGTTGGAAAATTGAATAGGGGTGCTGACTATGCCGGGCGTAACGGAACGGGAAATCGCGCAAGCCAAGCAGATGAATTTGTACCAGTACATGCAGCTGTGTGAGCCGGACAACTTCAAACCGGAGGGTCCCGGGCAGTTTCGGCACAAGGGGCACAGCTCGCTGAGTTTTGCGGAGAACGGCACATACCGACTACGCCATTGTGCCGATTCTGGCACAGGTGGAGTACCCCACCGATGGCAGTTCCCTTGATCTGATTCTGCCAGACGGTGTGACCCTGCTGGACTACCACGGCGCACCCGTTGAAAACGCCCAAAGCCTATTGCATAGCGAATACAGCGAAACTTCTGCTGCTGTGCTGGGTGTATATGTACAGGCAGATGCAGATTTTACCGCGCAGCTGGTTTACACTGCGCCGGACGGTAGCGCCCTGACCAAAACCTTACAGGTGACCATCGACCGCAACGCCGCTGCCGGGTATCCCTTCCCTAACAGTGAAATTGCCGCCTTTGCCGAGCGTCCTACCCCTGCGGTGACCAGTGGCAAGATCACCAAGGTTGCCAAGGTCAACGGCACTTGGCTGATCTGGTTCAACGGCGAACCCGCCTACTGCTGCACCCACGGTGCCAACGGTCAGCCTGCGGGATGCCCGCCGTACACCTATGTGAACACTTCCACGGTCAACGCAGACCAGTGCATCCCCGGTGACCACTACGGCAACCAGATTCGCATCTGGGGCGGCTTGAACCAGCTTTCTTTGGGCGATGCGGACGATCTGCCCGCTGTTTTTTCCGCTGACGAGGGTGAAGAAATCTCTCTTTTGGATTTCTGCGCATCAATTTATGACGATGTACAGATGTATATTATCGAAAACTTCCCTGAAAGCACTGCCG
>OGZI01002681.1_pt1 | contig 13943 bp, 10 predicted proteins | sample 1576711 | NCBI WGS metagenome assembly OGZI01 (sample SAMEA3541482, study PRJEB24748) | human gut metagenome | biome: human gut; feature: human-associated habitat; material: faeces | place: China | collected 2012
CACCGGCAGACAGCGGCAGAATACCCTGGCGGGAGAAAAAACCTGGCGGACAGACACAGGCCCCGTCCGTCCTTACTTCAGGTTTTCCTTATACCAATCGATTGCCAGCTTGATTCCTGACGCAAAGTCATAGTCCGGGTCATAACCCAGATTTTCTCTTGCTTTCGTGATATCCGCATTGGAATCCCGGACATCCCCTCTTCTCGGAGGCCCGAAATTAGGCTCCATTTCCTTACCCAGCGCTTTGCACAGATCATAATAAATATCTATAAGAAATTCTCTTCCGCCGGAACCGATATTATAGGCTTCTCCGGCAGCTTCTCCGGAAGCCAGACAGGCTTTCAGGTTCGCTTCAATAACGTTGTCGATATAGGTAAAGTCACGGGACTGCTTTCCGTCCCCGTTGATGGTGGGAACCTCATCATGAAGCAGCTGCTTTAAAAACTTGGGAATTACGGCCGCATACATGCCATCCGGATTCTGTCTGCGTCCGAATACGTTAAAATAACGCAGTCCGTAGGTATCCAGATCATACAGCTTCTTATACAGCTTTCCATATTCCTCATTCGTCCGCTTGGTAAGAGCATAAGGAGAAAGGACCTCCCCTTCGATTCCTTCTTTTTTCGGAAGGGCAGGATGATCGCCGTATACGGATGAGCTGGAAGCATAGACAAATTTCTTCACGCCGCTTTCTCTGGCCGCTTCCATCATATTCAGGGTTCCGCCGATATTATTCTGCTCATAGAAAATGGGCATTTCAATACTCCGGGGAACGCTGCCCCAAGCCGCCTGGTTCAGCACATAATCCACTCCGTCGCAGGCACGCCTGCAGGTTTCCAGATCCTTGATATCTCCTTTAATAAAGGTATATCCCGGCCTGTCCAGGAACATTTCCACGTTTTCCTGCTTTCCGGTAGATAAATCATCCAGGCATCTCACCTGATAGCCCATATCCAGAATCGCTTCACACAGATTGGAAACGATGAATCCAGCTCCGCCTGTTACAAGAAATACACTGTCTTTGTCGAACTGCAAATTTTTATAGCCCATGTTAACTCTCCTTATGATAAAACATTTCATTCTATATGAACTGTTGCTTATAATCTCCAGTACATATATTCCTCCGTCATATAATCACGACGGTTCAGAATTCCCTTGATATCAACCAGCACCTTTTTTTCATGGGCCTGATTAAAGAAGCCTGCTATCTCTTCCTTAGACAGATGGCTGAATTCCTCATGCGCTACGGCAATGACCAATGCATCCAGATCCTTAACCGCCTCTCTGCCCGCAAGCTTCACGCCATACAGCCTTTCCGCTTCCTGTGCATCCGCCGTCTCATCCACAATCACCGGCTCGATGCCGTATTCCCGCAGTTCCTTTACAATATCTATCACCTTGGTATTTCTGGTATCCGGACAGTTCTCCTTGAAGGTAAAGCCCAGAATCGCCACCCTGGCAGTCTTAACCGCAATATCAGCCTTAATCAGGTTCTTTACCACATTTTCCGCAACATATCTGCCCATATCGTCATTAATCCGGCGTCCGGACAGAATAATCTGGGAATGATACCCCATCTCCTCCGCCTTATACGTAAGATAATAAGGGTCAACTCCGATGCAGTGGCCACCTACAAGACCCGGGAAAAAGTTCAGGAAATTCCATTTGGTACCTGCCGCCTCAAGAACAGACTTCGTATCAATCCCAAGCTTGTTGAAAATAATGGAGAGTTCATTCATAAACGCAATATTAATATCTCTCTGGCTGTTTTCAATTACCTTGGCCGCCTCCGCCACTTTAATGGAATCAGCCCTGTATACTCCGGCTTCCACTACAAGCTCATATACCTTTGCTATAGTATCCAGCGTCTCTTCGTCCATCCCGGAAACAATCTTCACAATCGTTTCCAGGCGGTGAACCTTGTCGCCGGGGTTAATACGTTCCGGAGAATAGCCTACTTTGAAATCCACACCGCATGTTAAACCCGATTCCTTTTCCATAATCGGAACGCAGATGTCCTCGGTCACTCCGGGATATACCGTGGATTCAAATACTACAATACTTCCCTTCACCAGATTGCGCCCTACGGTACGGCTCGCGCCCTCAACCGGACGTAAATCCGGCGTATGATCATCATTCACCGGTGTGGGAACCGCAACGATATGGAATTTCGCTTCCTTCAGTTTGGTTTCATCCGCTGTGAACTCCACATTTGCCTGCTTGATCACATCGTCTCCCACCTCTCTGGTAGGATCATAGCCCGCTTTATATTGCTCTACCTTCTGCGCATTCAAATCATAGCCGATAACATTGATTTTCCTGCCGAAGGCAACCGCAATGGGCATTCCCACATAGCCGAGGCCTACAAGAGAAAGCTTTTCTTCTCCGTTCACAAGTTTTTCATATAATCCCATCTGTGTCCTCCTAAACCCGAATCTGTTTCATTCGTATCTGTCTTTTTTATGGATAAATGCTGAAAACAATATAGCTGCTTCCGGCAAAGCTTACCTGTTCTGCTGTATGCGGGAGATCTCTTCCAAATATGCGGCTACCACAAAGTTCCTGTCGAACTTTTCCTCCACATATTTCCTTCCCTGAAGCCCCATTTTTTTTCTTTCCTCATAAGACATGGCAAGGAATCGTTCCGCCGCTTCCGCAAGGCTTCCGCTGTCCTGAGCCTGAAAGCTCAGCCCGCTCACCCCTTCCGAAAAGGTATCAAGACATCCTTCCACAGCGCTTGCAAGCACCGGCCGCGCCGTCGCCTCCGCCTCAAGGAGCACATTGGACATTCCCTCATGATAAGAAGGATGGATAACCGCCTGGCATTCCTTCAGAAATACGGGAACATCATCCCGGTATCCATAATGCATAAGGATTCCTTTTTCCTGAAGCTCCTTCACCCTCGGCTCATACACATCCCTGGTTTCCTCTTCATAGGCTCCCAGAATCTGAAACAGGGTTTCCGGATGCTTCTCATGGACCGCCTGTGCCGCCGCCAACAGCTCTTCGATTCCCTTATCCTTCATCAGGCGCATAACAGACACAAAACGGATTTGCCCGCCATCCTCCGGATACTCCTCCGGCCTGTGTTCCGTGAGGTTCACTCCGGAACCCGGAATCACCCGCACCTTCCCTGAAGCACATTTCTTTTGAACCATAAAATCCCGGTTCCCTTTATTCTGGAAAAAGACACAGCTGGCTTTTTTCAAAGCGGTTCTGTACATAAGGATAATCATTTTCTGCAGAAGCCCGCCGTTTTCCAGCGTAGTCCCCAGCCCCGTAACATTAACCAGATAAGGGGTTCCTGTCAGCCTCGCCGCCAGGCCGCCGTAAATATTCGGTTTAATGGTATAAGTCAATACCGCCAGCGGACGGTATTCTTTCATCAGCCTCCGGTAGAAAAGCATCAGCTTCATGTCCTTGACAGGATTCATCCCCCGCCGTTCAAAGGAGGTGGGTATATATTCACAGCCCAACGCTTTTATCTTGTCCACATAGCCGGTATCCGGCACGGAAACCGCCACACGGAAGCCTTTTTCCAGCAGCGCCTTCAGAACCTCCTTACGGAAATCGTAAAGCCCGGAATCGCTGTTGGATAATATCAATAGGGAAGAAGCCATTGCTTTCTCCTTGTCTTTCCTCAGTCGCCGCCGTTCAGTCAAACCCGAACGATCGCCTTCAGTCTTTCGAATTATCATTCATTCTGCGTATCATAATTTCATTGTATTTCATCATGCAGATATTTTCTTCATAAGCGCCGATTGCTTCCTCGTTGGCCATCCCTTCCAAATTACGTATGATCTGCGCGGGCACATTCACTCCGCAGGCATAGGCATGGGGATATCCGCCGCCGAAACGGGGATTCACCTCGGAAATATAGTACTTACCGTTCACCTTGAAAATATCTATGTCAATAATACCACAAAATCCTATTGTTTCAACGAAATCTTTTATCAGGCCAAACAGCTGCCCGTCTTTGACAGACACCGATTTGTCCGTCTCTCCGGCGCGCATCTTGATTTTTTCCTTTACAAATATGGAGGTTACCTTGCCGGAAATCATATCAATATAGACATCCGCGCCGTATTCCGTACCATCCATAAATTCCTGTATCATCATATCATCATTCAGCCTGCATAAAAGCTCAGCCTCTTCCCTGCAGGAAACCTTGTTGATATTGATGCTCGCACTCCCTCTGGCCGGCTTTATAAAAACCGGATAATGCATTTCTCCATCCTCCACCGCCTTTTCAAAGGCTGCAGGATCCATAAAACAGCGGGCGGCCGGGAATCCCAGCTCCGTCAGCTTAAGGTACATCTGATATTTATCAAAAGAAAGAGCCACCGCTTCCGGAGAAGAAATGATCGGAGTGGTTCCCACCGCAAGAAATTCCTCCCGGTGTTCCGCAAGAAGTGTCAGCTCCGGGTCAATGAGAGAAAAAACGCCTGTAATTTTCTTTTCCCGGCAGATATCCAGAATGGTTTCCAGATATCCCGGCTCCGTCATGCGCGGAACTAAAATCGCTTCATCCGCCTCGTAAACAGCCGGCGCCAGTTCACTGCAGTCCGTGGCATAAACCTTTCCTCTGCCGGCCAGTTCTTTCCTGAAATACTGTACCACCTTATTCCTGGTTCCGGCGCTTAAAATCAATATATTAATCATACCTGTGCCTCCTGCCTTTTTTTCCGGATTTCCGCCAGATTCCCCTCGGAAACGGAGGTGTCCTCTGATACCTCATCCCTGGCAAAAACCCCGGTTACCGTTTTTACCAGGACCTTAATATCCATGGCAAAGGAAAGATTTTTCACATATTCCACATCTTTGGAAAGCCTGCTGTCCCAGTCCAGGAAATTCCTGCCTGAAACCTGGGCAAGCCCCGTCAGTCCGGGCCTTACCGTATGACGCAGCCTTTCTTCTTCCGTATACCAGGGCAGATAAGACACCAGTAACGGCCGGGGGCCGATGATGCTCATATCCCCTTTCCAGATGTTAAACAGCTCCGGCAGTTCATCCATGCTCGTGGCCCGGAGCAGCTTTCCGAATTTGGTCAGCCTGTCCGCATCCGGCAGAAGATTTCCCTTTTCATCTCTTTTATCCGTCATCGTGCGGAATTTGCACAGAGTAAATATTTTTTCATTCCTGCCGGGACGTTCCTGATGGAAAAGCACTGGACTGCCAAGCTTGATTCTCACAAGGATGGCCACCACCAGAAGCACCGGGCTCAATATAACAATGGCAAGGGTAGATAGCAGTAGATCCAGAAATCTTTTTCCAAACTTTTTATAAAACATGCCGACCTCTTTTCCTGTAACAATTCAGACTTGTCTGAACTGCTACAACTGTTACCTGTTCCTGCATTTTATCCTTATACAAAAAAACTGCGTATGATTCCGATAATGAGTTCCATATCCGCCGGCGTATTTTTAATGTCGCTGGGAAGACAAAAGCCCTTCTTGAAGATACGTTCCCCCACGCTTCCGTTTTCCTCCATGGCAATAAAATCACATTTTTCATAGAATGGCTGAAGGTGCATCGGCTTCCAAATTGGGCGGGATTCGATATTTTCCGCCTCCAGGGCATCCATAACCATATCCGGTGTCACGCCGCTGTCCGGATCGATAGTCATACAGGACAGCCAGTTGTTGGCATCCCCGTCCGGATTCATGGGATTCATGGCTAATGCCGGAATATCTGCAAATGCTTCTTTATATTGTCTGTAAATTTCCTTCTTTTTACGCTTATGCTCTTCAAGATGGATCAGCTGTCCTCTGCCGATTCCGGCCACCACATTGGACATGCGGTAATTGAAGCCCAGCTGGGAATGCTGATAATGCCTTGCCTTATCCCTTGCCTGGGTGGAAAGGAAACGGGCCTTTTCTATCGCTTTTTCATCACTGGATACCAGCATGCCTCCGCCTGAGGTAGTGATGATTTTGTTTCCGTTAAAGGAAAAAATGCCGTAATCTCCGAAGGTTCCCGTCATCTGTCCCCGGAAGGTGGAGCTTAACGACTCCGCCGCATCCTCAATCAAAGGTACCCTGTAAGCATCACAAAGTGCCCGTATTTCATCAATTTTTGCCGGCGTTCCGTACAGGTGGGCACAGATAACAGCCTTTACCTGCGGATATTTTTCAAAAGCCTTTTTTAACGCCTGCGGATCCATATTCCAGGTATCCTCTTCCGAATCGATGAATACCGGCGTTCCTTTTTCATAACAGATGGGATTGCAGGTAGCGGAAAACGTAAGGTCGGATGAAAATACGATATCACCCGGCTGTATGCCAATCAGACGCAGCGCCAGATGGATGGCCGCCGTACCCGCGCTCAATGCCGCCGCATATCCGCAGCCGGTATATTCCGCCATCTCTTTTTCAAAATTGTTCACATTAGGGCCTAACGGGGCAACCCAGTTGGTATCGAATGCCTCCGCCACAAACTTTTGCTCCTCTCCGTGCATTGTCGGAGAAGAAAGATAAATTTTTTCCCTTTGTTCCTTTTGTTCCATCATAACCTCGATTCTTACGGTTTCATCCGTATTCACTATTCTGAAAGAAGGTAACTGTCCAGTACCTGCGCAGTTACGCAAGAAGCTCTATCATTCCCAGCCTGCTGTTCATGAGAAACACCACGTTCCGGTTCCCTATGGCGGGAGCCGGCGCCGGCTGATCGATCTGCACATAACCGTTTTGGGTGAGCTGCTCTAAGTCTGCCTGAAAGTCCGCGCTTTCATAGCATATATGATAGGGAGCGTTTTTATAGGTCTTTATCAGTCCCGAAACCACACTGTCCGGCGCATTGGGGCTTACCAGTTCTACCACATAGCCATCCTTTTCCAGAAACAGGATATCCACCTTGCGGTATGTATCGTTTGTCATATCTCCCTGACGGACGAACCCCAGCTTCTCGAATTCCTCCGCCGCCTTATCCAGTTTTTTCACAAGATATCCGACATGATGCACCTTCATCTTTATCCCTCTCCGTAACTGTTCCGTATCTTTACAGTTACATCTCTTCCTTATTATAAACATAGGTGGGCACGATACCGGCCACCAGAGGCCTGATGTCTTCCACCTCATCCCTGGAAGCATCTTCCAGACGCTTCAGCTGGATGAAAAATTCCCGCTCATCCAGTTCAATGGGACGTCCGATATGGATCAGCTTATTTTCCGTATCCTGCATTCCTTCCTCATCCATCAAAAGCTCTTCATACAGCTTTTCACCGGGACGCAGGCCCGTAAATTCTATCTGTATGTCTTCCCCCAGCTTATAGCCGGAAAGACGGATCAGATTCTTCGCCAAATCCAGGATTTTTACAGGCTCTCCCATATCCAGGATGAAGATTTCACCGCCCCTGGCATAGGCCCCGGCCTGCAGGACAAGGGATACCGCTTCCGGTATCGTCATAAAATAACGGATGATATCGGGGTGGGTTACGGTAACAGGCCCGCCCGCCTCGATCTGTCTCTTAAACAGCGGAATGACACTGCCGTTGCTTCCCAATACATTTCCGAAACGAACCGCCACAAATTCCGTGTCATAATGTTTATTGAAGGTCTGCACGATCATTTCACAGATTCGCTTGCTCGCTCCCATGATATTGGTGGGATTCACCGCCTTATCCGTGGAAATCATGACAAATTTCTTCGCCCCGTTCAAAGCGGCCGCCTGTGCGGTCTTCCAGGTGCCGAATACATTATTTTTTATTGCCTCATTAGGGCTGACCTCCATGAGGGGCACATGCTTATGGGCCGCCGCATGGTACACGATATCCGGTTTATAGGTTTCAAAAATATGATTGATACGCTTCGTATTGCGGACAGATGCAATCAAAACGGTCAGCTTCAGCTCCGGATATTTGATAATCAGCTCCTGCTGAATATCATAGGCATTATTTTCATAAATATCCACAATGATCAGCTGGGCCGGTTTATGGGACGCGATCTGTCTGCACAGTTCACTTCCGATCGAACCGCCGCCGCCGGTAACCATAACAACCTTATTCTGTACATAACCCAGGATAGAATCCAGATCCACCCGGATGGGTTCTCTTCCCAGAAGATCCTCCACCTCTACATCACGCAGCTTGCTTACGCTTACCTCGCCGTTCACCAGCTGGTACATGCCGGGAAGGGAACGCAGCTTACAGTTTGTCTCCTTACAGATGCTCAGGATGTCACGGATTACCGTAGGCGGAGCGGAAGGGATTGCCACAAAAATTTCATCGATATCATACAGATCCGCGGATTCGATAATTTTATCACGTCCGCCCACCACTTTAATCCCCTGGATGAACTGTCCCCATTTTTGTTTATCATCGTCAATAATACAGCGGATAACCATGGTGCTGTAATTGCTGGTAACAATCTCTTTAATCAAAGCATTTCCCGCTTCACCGGCCCCGATGATCATAACGGATACATTATTTTTCCTATTCTGTATCTTATGCTTGCGGCTTCTGAGAAAACGATAAGAAAAACGGCTGATAAAGGTAAAGGTTATGAGCAGGAAAAGATACATGAAATAATAACTGTCCGGAACCGGTTTCCCGGAAACCTTAAACAGATTCAATCCCACGCCGGAAACCACTGCGGACAAAAAGCAGGACATGATCAGATTCTGCATTTCGTTCTCGCCGGCAAAAGCCCACAGGCTGTGATACAAACGGAAAAGATAGAAAATGCCCATTGTAATCAGGATATTCACCGGAAGGAAGTTCCTGATAGGCATCAGGAACTGATCCGGAATTTCATCCAGATGCATGTCATACCTGAGCAGAATAGCCAGAAAGCTGGATGCCGTCACACTGAGGATATCATAAATAATCAGAGCCGTCCTGCGATAAAACAACTGATAATTAAAATGGCGGGAAATTTTCTTTTCTTTATCCTTCATTTTCATTTACTCTTTTCTTCTTTTTCCCTCGGAATGTAAGGAGCGGCGCCAGCACCGCCATCGTGGTAAATCCCAGCGGATTACAGGGATGGAACAGCCACTCCACCAACCCCGCAACAGCAAAGGCCAGAAATACGGCAAGCGGCAGGGCCGCATAATCGTCCCTGGGCTTCTCCCTGTCCTGAAGCCTGCCTGTCTGCCTGAGTGTCAGTGCATACCGGAACATCTGTATCAGGCTCACGATTCCCAGCAGCAGATAAACAGCGCCGGTTATAAGGCCATGGTCATGGATCACCTGAAGATAGGTATTATGGGCATGGACGCTGAGAGAACCGTCCGGAAGCTCAACTCCCATCTCATCATGGCCGGTCAGGTTCCAGTGGGATATATAACGTTTAAAAATTTCAAACCGCCCGTTGGAATAATCTTCCTCATCAGAAGGCCCGTCTGCCGACGTTTGGGAATCCCCGGTGCCCGCGTCCGTGTCCTGTTCTCCCTCCGGCGCAAGTTCCGGAATTTCCGTTTCCTGCGAAGAAGCAAGCATTACAGACATTCCGTTCACTTCCAGCCTGTCTTCCCCCGGAGCATACGGCTCCGCACCGGAGTCAGCCATGAAGGTATCCACAAATTTTCTGACAATACTATGCTCTTCTCCAAAAAGCTTCACATCGATACAATAGGCAAACCTGGGAAAGGTGATATAGTTTTCGGAATCCGCCTTGTCTCCCTTGTGCACCGCCCACTCTTCCTCATTTGCTTCCAGTTCAAATATATAAGGATCATCATACAGAGGAGGGATCAGCCGTACCGCGGAATAGGTGACAGGAAAGCTCAGCAGTATAAGCAGCACCAACAGCCCTGTTTTTCCCAGAAAGTTTAAAAACCTCTCCCTGTAGCACAGCAGTGAGACAAAAAGCAAAACAACAATTCCCATTGCCACAGCAGCAAGATATCCCGTCCTCGACATCGTCATCAGAAGAAAAGATACCGCCATGCCGAACATAAGCGCAGTAGTCCAGTACGTATGAAGCCTGCGGGATTTATGATACTGCATCAGCAGCTTTACAAACAGCGCACAGATTACCAGAGTGAGGTAAGCCGCCGTAACAGTCACCGTATGAAATACAAAATTGTACCGGTAATAGCCCCATGCCCGGAAGGGCCTGCGCAGCACGGCAAAAACTAAGGCACAGAAAAAATTCAATATAATTCCATTACAGAGTATTCCCAGAAAACGTTCTTTCTTTTCCCAGGAAAGATAAAAGATATAAAGCAGGGTAAAAGCCGTAACCATATAAACAGGCCAGCCTCTTGTATTCCGAAAAACAAGTAACAGGACAAAAAAAGCGGCAACAAGAACCGTAAAGGCCGGGGAAAGCTGCTTCCACGCCGTTTTTTTCTTCCATATAATAATGACAAGCTGAATCAGCACCAGGCCCGCCGCTGCAAAAAGGATGGCATTCAGCATGGCGAGCTTGTCCTGCTCTTCTATCCCGCGGAAAGGGCGGTAATACAAATATCCGGCCACAGCGGAAACAGCCAGCCATATCAGATTCCTCCAGTGGAAAAGCGCTTTTTTCCCGCACATGGTAAGAAGGACCAGACAGAGATAAATCAGGACCTTCCTGTAAGCATAGTCCTGATAGATATTATACATCGCATTTACATAATCAATACAGCCCCAGAGCGCGCCTGCCCAGAAAATGCACTGCAGCCAGTCCATCCTCCTGTCCAGAACCGTTTCCTTCAGAGGCGGAAGCAGCGGCGCAATACTGTCCCTTTTGGCATTTACCACATATAAAAGCAGAGCCGCCATGACAAGGATACCGGCCGTATATACCATTTTATCCGCTTTTACACCGCCATAATAAGCAAAAGGATAGACCGCGGCGATCCCGGCTATGGCTCCTGCTGTGATCAGCGGATTGCAGATACCCTTAAATACCCACTGTACCTTCACATCCCTGGTAATTTTTCTTTTTCTCGCATGATTTTCCACAAGCAGCAAGGAGAAGCCTGCTGCCAGGGCAATTACGAACAGGATCACGGCCTTCTGCAGAAAACTCAGCTTATCGGCATACTGGAAACGCATGATTATATTGTTTCCCACCTGCTCATCAATCTTCTGATCGCTGCCCATGAAATAATAGTTTCCATACACACCGATGCCGGCATCCGCAGTCTGCTGATACCCCAGCTCCACCGCCTCTTCCGGATGGCTGATTTCCCATACATAGGCTCTGCCCTGTACGGTCTGAAACTCTACAGGTATGGTAAAAAAGCCGGGCGCCTCATAGGTGTCCAGCGCTACCCTTCTGGAAAACACAGTCTCTCCCAGTTCATCAGAGACAGTCAGGGAAACCACCCTGCGGGACAGGTTTTGTATCGCATAAATACTGATTTTTTCCAGATATCCTCCGTCGCCGATAAAAACCTGCTGGATTCTGGCATCCTGAGTCACAGCCGCCGTCTTGCCCTGAACGTTCTCATTGCCCGATACTTCCCGTGAACCATCAAAAATTCCTAACGGCCCGATTAAAAGCATCAGGACTGCCGCATAGCAGAGGATTATATATTCAATTGCCCTGTATTTCCTGATTTTTCTATTCATTCATTTTACCTGAAATGCCAGTTTTCCCATTAGTATAGCATAATTTCCCTGTACTTACAACATACCCCAAAACAGGCAAAGCGAACCAGAAAATCAGCACATACCTTACCAGATAAGTAGGCCCCAAAATCACAGTGAGCCAATTCAGCACCACCGGCAGAAAGGCCAGCATCCTCACATAATCCTTCTGCTTCATCAAAAACAGCAGCCCTGACAGATAAACCAAAAACAAAAATCCCGGAGAAAACAGCATGGATATCACCGGTACCTTCTGCTGGAATACTTCCAGACTCAGCCTGCGGAACCACTCATTCAGCAATGGGATTTTACTTTCCCTCACCCCCGGCAGTTCCGTTTCGAACCCGAAATAAGAACTGTCCTCATACGTATAGGTAAAGACTGTATTCCCCCGGTATACATCGATTACCGCATCCGGATACCAGAATCCATAGGAAGTAAGCAGCCAGGCATTCAGATATGCCGCAGGTGCCTTCCCTCCCACCGACCACCACAGTTTCCAGAACAATGACGGATTTTCTTTGTACCTTTCGTTATTAAAATCAATTTTCACACTGTCGGACAGTTTGGGAGTATAGCGCTTCAGCGCCTCCTCCGGAAGAAATACAAGAAGCGTTTCCTGTTCCTCCTGTGTCATCACCGACGGACTGCAGGCATAAACCCTGGCCAGCTGCTGAATGGGAACCGTAAGCATTTCCTGATTTTCCTCTGCCTGTGCATGCAGCACCCTGCCCAGCCCGCCTGTCACAAGAAAATACAACGCCAATGCCCCAATTCCGGCCGCCAGCGCTTTCTTCCGTTTTTCCCGGCCGGAAGCCAGAAACATCACCGGTATCATCAGGAGCATTATATAGAACCCATTGTGCCGCATAGCCGCCTTACAAAACAAAGCCGCCGACAGCAATACAAACTTTTTCCAGGAACCAAAGCTTTCCTTTTCCTCAAACAATTGCAGGAGCAGAACAATAACAAGAAGCATGCCCGCAGAATACAAAGTATCCTTGGCGGAACACAACACATACATCTGAATCACAGGAAAAAAAGCAAAATACAGCAGGCTTACGATACGGAACCACCTGACAGTCCCTCTTTTTCGAAAAAAAGCAAGAATATAGGTAAAACAGCCCGCCATTACAGCCATTTGAAAAAGCATATAAAGCGCGATCCCCGTATTATACGAGGAAAACAATTTATTCCCCAGAGATATGATCCCTCCCAGGAGCAGCACATGCAGAAGCGGATGATGCGTGGTGAACTGCCTCATCGCTACCTGATTGAATTCATCCTGGGCGTCATATACAAAAAAGCCGGGATAGACCGCCAGAAGAATAATTCCCCACACCAGCATGAAAAGAAGAAAAACCATCAGATTCTCCCGAAATCCATGCATATGCTCTTCCCTGCAGACAGGAATAACACGTTTCCCTTCCAGCCATATCCAAAGCTCCCCGATAAGCAGTCCAAAGAAAAAAGTGAGAAGGGGAATGGATACCCACATGCGCCAGTCCGTAAAATCCACATACCCCGCCGCTTCCAGCCGGCTTCCGAACAAGCAGGCCATCACAAAAAGAAAAGCGCCGAAGAAGCCCCAGGCAGTCCTTCCTTTCAGAACCTTATCCTTCCAAAGCGCTCTGTCTGCTGCCGGGAAACTTAGCCCCCAAAGAAGGACTGAAAGAAAACTATTGCTGAAATCCAGCCCTTTCCCTGAGGATAAAAGCATTTGGGGGATACAGACAACACCCAGCAGGGTCACCGCTGCCGATATTAATTTTTGATAGTTACGGGATAAGTTCATCGTCTTCCCTGCCTTCGCTTCCATCACTGTTCCTGCGGTTTCTCCTGTTTCTTCTGAACTGTCTCTTCCTTCTGATCTGTATCCATTTCTCCCTCTTCTTCCCCCACAATTTCCCGGACAACATATTGGGGGGCATTATTCATACAAATGTACATCCTGCCGATATATTCCCCTACCAGTCCCACCATCAGCATCAGCATTCCTCCGATAAACATGAGGGCGGACATCAGGGAACTGAAACCGATGGGCACCATAGGATTTACCAGTTTCTTAATAATTGTATATAAACCATAAAGGAATCCGAGGAAAGCGCATCCGGTGCCGATCATGGTGGCAACCCGCAGCGGTTTTTCACTGAAAGCCGTAAAACCGTTGAACCACAGACCCAGGAGCTTACTCAGTGTATACCCGGATTCTCCTGCCTTTCTGTCCTGATGCTCCACCGTCACATTTTTTATATTGCGCGTCGCACGCAGAACAAGGCCGATTACATAAGGGTAGGCATTCTGGTACCGCAGCATCTCATCCACAATAAAACGTCTTGCCGCAAAGAAACTGGACACGTACAAATCAGCAGGCTTGCCCAGCATGAATTTCAGCATCAAAATGATTCCCTTTCCTGCATTG
>OGZI01002688.1_pt1 | contig 13901 bp, 8 predicted proteins | sample 1576711 | NCBI WGS metagenome assembly OGZI01 (sample SAMEA3541482, study PRJEB24748) | human gut metagenome | biome: human gut; feature: human-associated habitat; material: faeces | place: China | collected 2012
TACCTTTTGAGATACCAGAGAGCTGGGAGTGGGTAAGACTAGGGGAGATTGGAAACATATTTAATGGAAATAGTATTAGCGAAAAAATAAAAAAAGAAAAATATGAAAATTTAACTTTAGGATTAAATTATATTGCGACAAAAGATATTGATTATCCAACAAGTAAAATAAATTATGATAATGGGGTAAAGATTCCTCATGAAGAAATAGAAAAATTTAAAATTGCCCATAAAGGAAGTATATTAATCTGTTCAGAAGGTGGAAGTGCAGGGAAAAAGATAGGAATAGCAGAAGAAGATATTTGTTTTGGAAATAAGTTATATGCTTTAGAAAAATATTATTTAGAATTAAATAATAAATTTATATTTTATACTTATAAAACAAGTTATTTTTATGGAAATTTTAAAGAAAATGAAACAGGGATAATTGGAGGAGTTTCAATAAATAAATTTAAGAATATAATAATACCTATTCCTCCGCTAGTAGAACAGCAAAGAATAGTTGAAAGAGTAGAAAAGTTAATGAATATTTGTGATATGCTAGAGGAGAAAATAGTTGAGAGTGAAAGGGTAAGTGAGAAGTTGTTGGAGAGTTTAATAAGATAATTAAGGGAGAGATTTATGGAAGAGATAGAGAAAGAAATAGTTATAGAAGAATTTCCAAAGCTTCCAGATGAAATAATAAAAGCAATTAATGATAAGAAGTTTGCTGTCTTTATTGGAGCTGGGATTTCAAGATTAATTGGTTGTGTTAGTTGGCAAGAGTTAGCAAAAAGATTAATACATAAATGTTCAACAGAAAAAGATACTAATGGAAAACCACTTTTAAATTACAGAGAAAAAGAATTATTGTTACAAGTTGGAGATAATAAAAAGTTGATAACAATAGCAAGTTCTCTATTAAAGGAAGAAAAATTTTATAAAGCGATGGAAGAGGAACTTATTTTTGAAGATGAGGAAATAAAAGAAAAAAATATTTATTCTGATATTATAGAATTAAAAGGAGTATGTATAACCACCAATGCTGATAATGCTTTAAATAGATATTTTGAAAATGGAAAAAATATAAAATGTATGGATAAAGATTTTGATGCTGATGATATAAATCCTCTATACCTTTATCAAATTCATGGAAGAGTAGAAAAAAGAAGTTCCTTGATATTTACAGTAGACCAATATATAAAAAAATATTCAAATAGTAGTGAAAATAAGAATTTTATAAGATTTTTACAAACTTTATTTTCGGAATATACAATTTTATTTCTTGGGTATGGAATAAGTGAATTTGAATTATTAGATTATGTAATTGCAAAAACATCTTCTAAAAATAGGCATTATTTATTAAATGGGTATTTTAAAGATGAAAAAATATTATTGAACTATGATAAAGTTTACTATGATAGATTAGGAATAAATATTATTCCTTATTCTAAAGATGAGCATGGATATGAACAACAAGAAGAAATAATAAAAAAGTGGAAAGAAGAAGTATATATAAGAAGGAATATAACTGACAAAGAATTTAAAGAAATGGAAATATTTTTTGATAAACAATATTCTAAAAATATAGAATTGCTAGATAAAAAATTTAAAAGTTTAGATTATAGAAATAAATTTTTAAAAAAAATATTACGAAAAGAAGAAATTCCTATTGATATTTCTAATTATATATTAAATAAAAATATATTAAAGAATAATGAATTTAGAAAAGAAGATTGGCTTGAATTAGAAGTTATAAAAAAAATAATTTTGTATAATTTAGAAAATAATATTATTAAAAGTTACAGTTTAATAAAAGAAAAAGTAAATAAAACAAAAACTAAAATAATTGAAGAGAATTTATTTTATACTCAAACAAGTAACAGTATTTTAAGTTTAATTATAATTTTAAATGAAAAATTATCAAAGGATGATTTATATTTTATTACTAGAGAAATGAAAGAAAAGCAAAGATATATTATTTTCTTTAGAGACATGTTTAAAGAAATAGTACCATTTTTGATAAAAAGTAAACAAATTATAAAATTAGAAGAAGTATTTGTAAAATTGTTAGAATATAACATAAATCATTATATGGAAAAACCTAAGTGGGAAAATGATATATTATATGCTCAAATATTTTCAAAATATAGTGAAGAAATCTTTAGTTTATGTTCTTTGAATTTAGTAAATGAAATAGTTGAAATATTAAAGAAAGAAGTAACTAAAAAAGAGAATAAGTATATTTTTTCCAAATACAATATAGAAAATATAAATGATAGAGAAATAGAAGGTAGTTTAGGAGTAAATTTATTAGTAAAATTATTATATAAAGGACTAAAAATAAAAATAGATGAAGGAAAGAAATTATTGGAAAAGTTATTAAATTCAAATATTGAAATATTGGAAAGAATAACTTTGAAAATTGTTGCTGAAGATAAAAGATTAGTATATATTATTTTTAAAGAAAAAAATATAACTAAATTTTTCAATAATTGTTATGAGGAATTAGAAGAATGTTTAAAAAATAATATAGATACTTTTACCTCAGAAGAAATAGAATATTTAATTAGTGAAATAGAAAATTCTTTTAACGAATTTGATGAAAAAAATCTAAGAGCATTATATAGAAAAAGTTGGTTAAGTATATTCTTAAAAACAGAAAATAAAAGAGTAAAAAAACTATATGATAAATATGATAAAATAAATCCTGATAATCCTTTAAGTTTTAATGATGACTATGATATTGAAGTTGGGTGGCGAGAAAGTAAATATATTTCTCCTATTAATAAAGATGAGGTAATGATTTATTTAAAAGAAAATAAATTAGAAGAATTGAAAAAAATATTAATGAGCTATGAAAATCAGAGAGATGAATTTTTTAAAGAAATTAAAAGTAAAGAAGGACTTTTAGAAGAATTAAAAGAGGTTGCATTTCAAGAAAAAAATTTAGTAATAAAAAATCTGAAGAATTTTAGTAGTATAGATGAAGAATATATTTATTATATTTTTGAAGGAATATGTAAAAATGAAAAAATTAACTTAAATGAAATAGATAATCTATTATCGTTTATTTTTCAAATTTTAAAAAGAGATATTTGGAATGAGAAAAAAAGTTATTTTAGAGTAAAGAGCAAGATAGCAGATGTATTAAATTTTATTTTAAGAAACTTAAAAGATAAAAAAAATATAGAAAAAAGACTATTAAAATTATTCCAAATAAATAAAATTATATTAGAAAAATTACCAATAGAAATATCAAAGGAAGAAGATATTATATTATTTGGACTTAATTCTAAAAAAGGTAGATATTTAGAAATTCTTTTGAGAATAAATTTGAAATTAAAAGAGATAGATAGCGAAAAATTGTTAGAAGTTTTGGAGTTTACTAGAAATTATTTGGAAACTAAATTTGAAGAAAAAGATGATAATATAAACTATATTGTGGGAGTCTACATACGGCAATTATTATATTTAGATAAAGAGTGGTTAAAAGATAAAAAGAAATTATTTTTTAATATAGAAGATAAGCTTTCTTTTTGGAAAATTATGGGAGCATATCTTCTTGGTAATAGTAATTTATATAAAGATTTATATGAATTTATGAAAGAGTGGTATAAAACAGCAACCCAATTATTAGGTAGTGGTGGATTGAAGTATGAAAGTAGATTAGTAGAACATTTAATTATTGGATATATATATTATGGAGATAAATTAATTTATAACTTAATGGAAATATGTTCGGAGGAATTATTAGAGAAAATAATAAGATTTATTTCATACTATGATGAAAAAATAGATAATAATAAGTTAAAAAGTATTTGGAAAAGGATTTTAAGAGTTGGAAAGTCAGAATCAAATATTCCAATGTTAACTTTTAAATTTATGGATAAAATAAAAAATATAAATGAAGAAACTTTAAAGTTGATAGATTTAATAGTAGAAAAACAAGATAAAGGTATAAATTTAGATAATGAAATTTATTTGGATTGGTTAGATGAAAAACTAGAAGAAAATAAAGTAAATAAAGAAGAATTAAAGGGATATTATAAAATTATAAAAAAATTGGGAGAAAATAAAATTTTATTTAGTAATTTTTTAGATAAATTAACACTAGAAAAATTAATAAAAGTTTTAGAGGAAAATGGATTAAATCCACAAGCAACAACATTAAAAGATATTTATTTAAATATTCTTATTTAATTAAAAAAAGAAAGATATACTATGACAAATACATTTAAAGGAAGTAAGTTTGAAGAGGTTACTAAATTATTATTAGAGGAATATTTACATGAAAAATTAGAGGAACAAAAGAAAGTTGAGATAGGGTTTGAGGAGAGAAAAGAACATAGATTTGATTTAGGAAACTCAAATTATTTAATAGAGTGCAAAGCTTTTGAGTGGACTGTAAAAAATAATAATCCAAGTGGTAAATTATCTACTTTAAGAGAAACACTATACTATTTCTTTCTAGCTCCAAAAAATTATAAAAAGATTTTAGTTTTAAAGAAAAGTGGAGTAAAAAATGGAGAAACTGTTTTAGATTATTTTATAAGACTAAACTATCACTTGATACCTAAAGATGTAGAGATATTTGAAATAGATATGGATAAAAAACTTCTTATTAAAAAAGAGAGAATTAAGGTAGAAACTTCAAAAAATGTAGAAGAGAAAATCACAAAAGTTATAAGAAAAAATAAAAAGACAGATAATCCAAGTGTAGATGAAATAAGAGCTTATATTAAGAAACAGCTAGATGATTTAAAGGCTAAGGGAGTAAAAGAGTATGAGATTGAAGCTGGAAATATAGTTAGAGAGATGGTAATAATAAATGCTACTCCAACTGTATGTTCAGCTATGAGGAGTTGTGGATATGACTATGAAGAGATATACTCTCCACCTAAAAAGAATGGAACTAGATTAAGATTTAAGTATCTCTTATCACTTTGAAAGTCACTTTTCTAAATAGCAAGTATGAAGTTATTGAAAAGTTCAGTAAGATAATTCTTTCTTACTAAAATTTTAGTAGAATCAAATATAGAAATAAAGAGATAAAAAGCACTATACTAAAATTTAAGTATAGTGAGATGAGGGGATAAAATATCATTAGATAGATGATAATAAATATTACATAGAGCTAGAGAGATACGGAGTAAAAGAGATAATCAAGTTAGGTTAGATTTTTGATGGAAAAAAGGTAATTAGTTCTGTTGAAAAATAGAAAAATTGTACTAGAAAATAGAGTTACTACACAATCTAGGTAGTAGCTCTATTTTTATTTGTAAAAAAATATGGTAAAATATATAGGAGAAAATTTGATAAAATGGAGGTAGTGTGAAGTGAAAATTCAAGGTATTCATTTTAGAAATCATAAGGTTTTAAAAAATTTAAAAATAGATTTTACTTATAATGGAAAAGTAAGGGATTTAACTGTTATAGCTGGAGCTAATGGAAGTGGAAAAACAAATATTTTAAGATATATATATGATTATTTTAATGGTGGATATAGAGATAAAAGTATTGAAGGTAGTGTAGAAATTAATTATGAAAAAGAAGAAAAAAAATTATCAGATAAATTAGGAAGAAATTTTTTAAATATATTAGGAAGCTTTGAATGGTATAAGACTCAAAAAATAATGCCTGAAGATTGTTTAGAAATTGAAAAAAATCTAAAAATATTACCAAAAGTAATATATATACCAACAGAGATAAACTTTCAAAATATAACTACACAAACTAATATGTTAAAGAGAGAGTATAATTTTTTAAATATAGTTGATTCTAATTTAATATCAAATATAGCTTCATATATAGCTACAAGAATAACATATATAAGCAATACTGAGGAAGATTTAACAGGAAAACAAGTAAGAGAAAAAGTAGCTCAAGAGATAAATGGAATATTTGAGATTTTAGATTTGGATATAAAGTTTGTAGGTGTATCAAGAGATGAGAGAAGCTTACCTATATTTGCCAACTCATTAGGAGAAGAGTTTGATATTAATGATTTATCTTCTGGAGAGAAGCAGTTATTTATAAGAACTTTAGCAATAAAGATGTTAGAACCAGAAAACTCAATACTGTTAATAGATGAGCCTGAGATATCATTACATCCTAAATGGCAACAAAAAATTATAGAAGTTTATAAGAGAATAGGAAAGAATAATCAAATTATAGTAGCAACTCATTCTCCACATATTTTAGGAAGTGTTAAAAAAGAGGAGATAATTCTCTTAGTAAGAGGGGAAAATAAAGAGATAGAAGTATTTGATAGTCAAGAGTTAAATAGTTCATTAGGGCAAACGACTGATAGAATACTTGAGGAGATTATGGGACTAGAAAGCACTAGAAATCCAGAAATATATAAAAAGATTGTTAGATTAAGAGAATTAGTAGATGCAGGTCTATATGAAGAGGAAGAATTTCAAAAATTATTTAAAGAATTAAGAGAGATTTTAGGGGATTTAGATGATGATTTGATTTTAATTCAAATGGATATTAAGTTAAAGAAAAAACAGTTAGAAAAAAAGGGTGAGTAATATGTTTAAAGTTAATAAGGTTGAAGAACCACAATTTTTTTCTGATTTTAAAAAGAAACATAACTTAAAGAGCTGGAAAGAGTATGAGAATCATATAGAGATAAAGAGAAAATTAAGAGAGCATACTTTATTAGAGGAACAATATCTATGCTGTCCTTATTGTGAAGTAGAGTTAGATTTGGAAAATAGTGAAACTGAACATATAAGACCTAAAGATAGATTTCCCAATGAATTTCAAAATTATTTTAATCTGATTACTGCTTGTAAAAATCCTAATAGATGTGGAAATAAGAAGGGAAATCAATGGAGTGAGAAATTTATAAATCCTATTGAAGAGAATCCAATGGATTATTTTACTTATGACATAAAAACTGGGGAGATAAAACCAAAGTATAAAAATGGATTGGAGTATGAAAAAGCTATTGAAACAATAAATTTATTAAACTTAAATGAAAAAGGATTGAAGGGAAGAAGAAAGAATTTTATTTTAGAAAATATTCATAATTTAGATTATCTTGAAATAGATGGAATATTTAGAACTTTAAGAGAATTTTTAACAGAGAATAAAGAAATATTTAATTAAAATTTGGAGGGATAAGATGAAGGTAGCAATATTAGGAGCTGGATACATAGGTGGTATCATGGCAGAAACAATAAAAGGAATGGCTCATAAAGATATAGAACTATATGCAGTGGGAGCAAGAGATATAAAAAGGGCAGAGGAATTTGCACAGAAGTATGGTATAAAAAAAGCTTATGGAAGCTATGAAGAGTTGGTAAAAGATGAGGAGATAGACTTAGTATATATAGCAACTCCACACTCTCATCACTATCAGCATGGAAAACTATGTATAGAGAATGGGAAAAATATTCTATGTGAAAAAGCTTTTACAGTGAATGAAGAGCAAGCTAGAGAGTTATTTAGATTAGCTAAGGAGAAAAATGTATTTATAACAGAGGCAATCTGGACAAGATATATGCCATCAAGAGAGATAATAAATGGAATTGTAAAGTCTGGGGAGTTAGGAGAGGTGCATACTATTCAAGCTAACTTAGGTTACCCTATAAAAAATGTAGAGAGAATGAGAAAGCCAGAGCTAGCTGGTGGGGCATTATTAGACTTAGGAGTTTATCCAATTAACTTTTCTATGATGGTATTTGGAGATGAGGTAAAGAATATTCAAGCTCATGCTACATTTTCTCCAGAGGGAATAGATTTTACAGATAGTATTACTCTTTTCTGGGAAGGTGGAAAGATGGCAACACTACATGCTACAATGCTTACAGCCACAGATAGAATGGGATATATCTATGGAGAAGAGGGGTATTTAGCTATTACAAATATAAATAACCCTGAGAAAATAGAGCAATTTGATAAGGAGCATAGATTAGTAAAAACTTATGAGATACCAAAACAGGTAAGTGGATATGAGTATGAGGTAATAGCATCTTATAAAGCTATAAAAAATGGTAAGTTAGAGTGTGAAGAGATGCCACATGAGATAACTTTAAAAGTGATGAATGTGATGGACACTATTCGTAAACAATGGGGAATGAAATTTCCTTGTGAAAATTTATAATAAAAAAGAATACTTAAATTAAACTAACTCAAGGATAACTTTTATTTTAGTTGTTCTTGAGTTTTTTTATTTCTAAATTTAAATATAAATAGATAAAACTAGAAAAATTAAAAGCCTATAAGTTGTGCTGGAAAATTTGAATTTTGTAGTTAGATATGCTAATATAGAAACAGGATAAAAGTAGGAGGGGTATGAAAATGAAGATTTTACATACATCAGATTGGCATTTAGGGAAAAAATTAGAGGGTGCAAAGAGAATAGAGGAGCAAAAACTCTTTATAGATACATTGGAAAAGATAGTTACAGATGAAAATCCAAAACTTATCTTAATAGCTGGAGATATATTTGACACACCATCTCCAAGCTCAGAGGCTGAAAAGCTATTTTTTGATGCTATGAAAAAGATTTCTAACTTTGGGAAGAGAGCCATTGTTATAATTCCTGGAAACCACGACAGTGCAGAGAGATTGGTAGCTTCTAAAAATTTAGCTAAGGATTTTGGAATTATCATCTATGAAAATCCTTTAGAGGTAAAGGAGATAGGAGAGTATGGACAATTCCAAGTGGAAAGGGCAACTGAGGGGGGACTAATCCTGAATATTGAGGGGGAGAGAGTATTTCTTTACTCCTTACCATATGTAAGTGAAGCATATTTAGATGAGATGTATAAAAATGTCTTAGTTGAAAAAGAGGAGGAGTTAGGAGAGGGCATAGATGGAGATTTAACTTATTCTGAAAAGATAGGAGCTCTTCTAAAGAGAGGGGTAGTGGAGGTAGAAAGTGAAAATATTCCTAAAATCATAATGGCACATCTTTTCATAATGGGAAGTGTAGGAGATGGAGATGAGAGAGAGGCAGAGCTAGGTGGAAGTAAGGGAGTGGACTTAGATGACTTACCAGAGGTGGACTATATAGCTTTGGGGCATATACACAAACCTATGAAGTACAGTAGAAAAAGAGCCTGTTACTCTGGTTCTCCAATAGAGTATAGGGTTACAGAGAATAGATACAAGAAAAAAATATTCTTAGCTGATGTAAAGGGAGATTTAGATACAGAGATAAGAGAGATAGAGCTAGAGAACTATAAGCCTATAAAAAAATATGAGGTAGAGGGGATAGATAAAGCTCTTGAATTATCTCAATCTCTTGTAGGTGTGCAGGAGTGGGTATATCTTAAAATCATTACTGATAGGTATCTAGCTAGTAGTGAGATAAGAGAGCTTCGTAAGAATAAGAATATTGTAGAGATAGATGTGAAATATGTAGATGAAAATGAGGAAGAGAATATCACTTACTATGAAAATGGAGAGCTAGATATCAAGGAGAGTTTTAAGGAGTACTATAAAAAGTTTGATGGAATAGAGCCAAGTGAAGAGATGGTAGAGCTATTTATGAGACTAGTAGAGGGGGAAGAGTAATGAGACCACTGTTATTAGAGATAGAGGGATTACAAAGCTATAAGGAAAAGCAGGTAATAAATTTTGAAAAACTATGTGAAAATGGATTGTTTGGAATTTTTGGAGAGACAGGAAGTGGAAAATCTACAATACTAGATGCTATGATATTCTCACTATATGGAAAAATTCCAAGAACTGCTGAGTTAGACCAAGATAGTAAAAGCTTGAAAAACTTTTTGAATACCTCTTCTAAGAAGATGGAGGTATATTTTAAATTTGCTTTAGATGAGGATATCTATGAGGTAAGTAGAAAGTATGCTCTAGGGAAGAGTAAGGGAGAGGAAGTATTAAAAGAGAAGGAGACTATCCTTAGAAAAAATGGGGAGATAGTAGCTGATTCAATAAAGAAATTGGAAAAAATAATAGCTGAGGATTTTGGATTGTCTGATGATGACTTTACAAGAACAGTGGTACTACCTCAAGGAAAATTTAGTGAGTTTGTAAAGCTAAAGGGTGCAGATAAAAGAGAGATGCTAGAGAAAATATTTGCTATGGAGAAATATGGAAAAGCTCTTCAAGATAAGATGAAAAAAGAGATGGATTTTTGGAAGAAAAAAGATGAGGAGCTAGAGGAAGAGTTAGCAGAGCTAGTAGATGTAACTGCTGAAAAGATAGAGGAGCTAGAAAAAGAGAAGAGTAACATAGTAGAAGAGGTAGAGAGAAAAACTAAAGAACATAAAGAGATTGAGAAAAGATACTATGAATTGAAAAATCTTAAGGAAGAGATAGAAAAATATAATGAGCAACTAGAGAGAAAGAGCAGATTAGAGCTAGAAGAAGAGAGTATAGAGTATATCAGAACTCAACTGACTAAGGGAAGAAATGCCAATGAGATAAGAGAGTATATTGAAAAATTGGAGATATCTCAAGGGGAGAAAAGAAAGGTAGAGAGTCAGTTAAGGGAGCTAGAAACTCAAGAGGTACAATATCAAGAGGGTATTAAAAAGCTAGAAGAGGATACGAAAGTACAAAAAGAGGAGATTTCTAAAAAGGAGATAGAGAAATCTCAAATATATTTTGATAAGTCAGAGGAGGATACTCTTAACGAAGTCATTGGCTATAAGGGAAACCTTGAATATGTGGAAAAAGGGCTAGAGAGAGCTAAGAGAAATCTGGAAGAAATCCAAAAAGAGATAGAGGTACATACTCAAGATTTAGCTAATAATACCAGTGAGTTAGAGGAAAAGGAGAGAGAGCTATCTAATCTTCCAGAGGTATCAAGGGAGAATCTAGTTAAATACAGAGATGAGATAGAGGAGTATCAAAGAGTTATCAGAGATTACAGAGAGAAAAAATCTCAAAAAGAGGAGTACCTACTTAGACTAGGGGAGCTAGAAAGAAAGCTAGAGCAACTAAAGGAAGAGGAGAGGGAAGTAAACTCTCAATTGGAAATACTAGAAGAGAAGAGAAGGGAAAACCTTGCTTATGAATTGGCTAAGGAGCTAAAAGAGGGAGAGCCTTGTCCTGTGTGTGGGTCTATTCATCACAATAGGATAGAGCATAATAGCAGTGAGGATATAGAAAAAATCCAAAGGGATTTGAAAAAAGCTAGTGAGAAAAAATCTTCAAATATAGCTGATATAGGAAAGGTAAGTGGAAGTATTCTGTCTCTTAAGGAGAGTATTGAAAGATTAGAGGTTATCTACAAGGAAAGAGTTGTAGATGAATATTATTATCAAGAGATAATCTCAGATAAAGATAGATTAATAGAGGAATATAGAGAGGAAGAGAGAAAGCTTGACACTCTTGCAAAGGAAAGGGAAAGAGTAAATAGCATAGTTATTCAACTGAAAGAGAAGTGTAAAAATACTCAGAAAAATATAGAGAAATCAGAGAGTAGACTACAAGATTATCTAGCTGAGATAGATGAGCATAGTATTAGAAAATCTAGTCTTGAGAAGAGTATAGCTAGATTGGGAGAGAGTTTTGTAGATAAGAGAAAAGAGGAGCTAGAAAAAAGAAGAGATGAGCTAAAAGCAAACTATCAAAAGATAAGAAAGTATGAGGAAGAGATAGCAAGTATAAATAGGATAATAGCTAAAAATGACTCTCAAATAGTTGAGATAAAAGATAGATTAGAGAAGATAAGATTGGGAATAAATAGCTATCAAGTGAAAAGAGATAGTGTAAACTCTCAAATAGAGGAGCTAAATAAAACTATTGAGGAGCTTATCTCTAAATATCACTTTATGACAGTAGAAGAGGTAAGAGATAGCTATATATCTGGTCTAGAAGAGAGAGAGTACTCTCAAAAGATAGAGAGTTATGAGGAGAGCTGGAAAGAGGTAAATGTTCTTTTAAGAGATTTGGAGAGCAGAGTGCAAGGAAAAGATTTTTCTATTGAGCTTTGGGAAGAGATTTCACAGCTAAAAGAGAGATTAAACCAAGAGATTTTAGATACTTATCAGAGAATAGAGCAAATTTCTAGTGATATTGCTTTACAAAAAACTCAACTTGCTGACTCTAAGGAGAAGAGAAAAGAGCAGAAAGAGATTAGAAGAAAAAGAGCAATGGCTGAGGACTTGTATAAGAAGTTTAGTAAAGGTGGCTTTGTCAACTTCTTAACTACTAAGAAATTGAAAGGTGTCATTGAAAATGCATCTCACTATATCACTAGAATTACCAATGGAAGGTACAAGCTATATACAGATGATGAGTGTAACTTCTATGTGATAGATATGTTTAATGATGGTATCAAAAGAAAGGTAGGAACTCTTTCTGGTGGAGAGATATTTGTTGTTTCACTATGTCTTGCCCTTGCCCTTTCTAAACAACTACAACTAAAAGGTAAGATTCCACTAGAGTTTTTCTTCTTGGATGAGGGATTTGGTAGCTTGGACAGTAAGCTTTTAGATAAGGTTATGGAAGCTATTGAAAATATTAGAAGAGAGGAAAATATTAAGATAGGAATAATTACACACCTTGAGGATTTAAAGGTAAGAATTGATAGGAAACTGCAGGTGGAGAAGGCTATCTCTGGAGAGAGGGGAACTAGAGTTAAGATAATATAATATAATGTAATGAGGGTATTGTAAGTTATAATTTACAATATCCTTTTTATTTAAGTAGGATAGAATTATTTAGAAATTATTTCTAAATAATGAAGAAATTCTTGATTTTTTCTTAAAAAAATAATTTTTCTATATTTCTTTAAAAATGTAATAAAAATCACAAGTTTTAAATTTATGATAAAGTTTTAAAATAATGCTGTTATATTGATAAATAAACTTTTGAAATAAAACTTGACTTTAAAAAAATATTGTGATAAACTTTCCATAAGTTGAATACGTATGCAAAAGGTGAGGAAAATGAAAAAATTAACTATGAAAGATATAGGAATACTAGCAAATGTATCTCAATCAACAGTTTCAAGAGTATTAAGTGGACATCCAAATGTAAAAAAAGAAGTGAGAGAGAGAGTTCTTAAATGTATAGAAGAAAATGAATTTTCTCCAGATATAAGTGCTCAGATTATGAGGGGAGAAAGTTCTAAAATTTTAGGATTTGTATCTGCAGGATTTGAAAACCCATTTTATTTAGAGATGGTAGGCTTTGTAGAGAGAGAAGCTAGAAGAAGAGGGTACAGTGTTATAGTTATGAATAGTGAAGATGATGAGGATTTAGAGAAGTATCATTTTAAAGAATTAATAACAAGACATGTAGATGGAATAATTAGTGCTCCTGTTTCATTAAAAAATTTAAGATTTTTAAAAAAGAATAAAATTCCTTTTGTAGTTCTAAATGAGAATATCGATTGGTTAGATAGTTTTTATACTAATCTTTATTCAGGAGGAGAAGAAGTAGCGAGATTTTTTAGAGAGAAAAATTTAAAAAGAGTAGCTTATTTAGGAGAAGGAAAATCAGAGAAGTATAAAGGTTTTTTAAGTGAATGTAGTAAAGGAGAAAATATAAATAGATTAGAGGATAATGTATTATTTTCTTTAGCGAAGGATTTACGTAAAGTTGTAAAAGAAAGTATAGCCAAAATAAATTTTGATTGTGATGGTTATTTTTTCTCGAGTGACACAATAGCACTTTTATTTTTAGAAGAGATAAATAAGTTAGGAATGAGTTTAGGAAATAAAGTTTTAGTAGGCTATGATAATACAATTATTTCTAAGACATTGAATATCAGCAGTGTAGAACAACCGATGAGTAAAATGGCTGAAAAAGCAATAGAGTTATTACTTGATAAAGTTTTAAAAAATATAGATATAGGCGAAATACACAATGTAGGATTAGAACCAAAATTAATAAAGAGATAAATGGGGGTTTAAATGGCAGAAGTAGTGTTAAAAAAAGTAGAAAAACAATATCCTAATGGGTTTAAAGCTGTACATGGGATAG
>OGZI01002689.1_pt1 | contig 13900 bp, 7 predicted proteins | sample 1576711 | NCBI WGS metagenome assembly OGZI01 (sample SAMEA3541482, study PRJEB24748) | human gut metagenome | biome: human gut; feature: human-associated habitat; material: faeces | place: China | collected 2012
CACTCAGATCGAGCAGCCCGCTGATTCCGAGCGCCCTGATCTCAAGGCTTATGTGATTACCAACGCCGAAGGCAAGGTGCTGGTTTCCAAGGACGGCACGAATGCGCTTTCCAACGAAACGGTTGAGGCCGCCAAGTCCGACCCGGCTGCCAAGTGGATTCTCAACACTTCCGATGGTTCGACCTACCAGCTGCTCAATGCTGCGACTAAGACGAACCTCGATGTGGATAACTCTGGCACCGCAGTTGGCACGAAGGTTGGCCTGTGGCAATCGCCGAGCGGCACTTCGCCATCCGCCAATCAGACCTGGACGTTGCGCAATGTAACGCCTACCGGCCAGAAAACCGTGAACGTGTATTCCGCCGTGAACGCCAAGGCTACACTGCCGACCGAAGTCACGCTCTACTACACCTGGGGCGAAGGCAAGGCAACGGTCGCCGATTGGGATACTTCCAAGGTCGATGTGGCCAAGGAAGGCGCCTACGAAGCCACCGCTACCGCCACCGATGTGTACGGCAACGAGTTCAATGTCGCCGCTACGGTCTACGTTGGCGCGCTCACCGTTTCCGATCCGGTATCGGCTACAGTGCTGGCCGGCACCAGTGCGAGCGAGGCGAAGGCCGCGCTTGAGGCTGCGCCGGTGTATCTGCACGTCAAGGCATCGCCTGCATTCGAGGGCGATGCGGCTAAGGTTACGTGGAACTTCGATGGGCTTGATACCAAGCTCGCCGATGCCAAGGCTGGCGACAACATTGCCGTGACCGGTACGTACCAGCTGGACGACGCGACCACGATTGCGCTGAAGGGCACGATCTATGTCACCGCCGCCACGCCTGAGAATGTGGCCGACACTGCTTCCAGCCTGACCGTGACCAACCAGCAGACGGAATACAGCAAGGGCGATCAGTGGAAGAAGCTCACCGATGGTGACACGTCAGCTGAAGCCTGGGTGACGTGGAACTCTGCTGGTGACTATTCCGCCAGCCCGACCGCCACGATTGACTTCGGCTCTGAGTGTGAGCTTAGCAGCGTGACCATTACGTATGGTGACAAGGCTCCGGCTTCCGCCAAGGCCGAGTACACCACTGATGGCGAGACGTGGATGCAATTCGGTAGCGATGTTAAGCCTGCCGCAGGCCAGACGGTGACGTTCAAGGCCGATAAGGGCACAGTGAATGCCACGAAGGTGCGCATTGTGAACACCGTGAACAACGACTACATGAACGCCACCGAAATTCAGGCATTCGTGACGCCGGTTCAGGGTGCTGCGAAGAACATCGCCGCGGCCTCTGGCACGAACTTCTCGGTGAACTTCCAGGAGGGTGCCTCCGCTTCCAAGGCCATCGATGGTGACACTACGTCAAAGGGTTGGTCCACTTGGGCTTCCACCGCCTCGACGGTGGACCCGGTCGCCACGTTCACCTTCGACGAAGCTCAGACCATCACCGAAGTGAAGACCTTCTTCTACTACGATGGTCGTGCGTCTTGGCCGAAGAGCCAGACGCTGGAATACCAGGATGAGGCTGGCGAATGGCATGGAGTCGGTACCAAGGATGGCTGGAAGATACAGGCCGGCGATGCCGGCTCTGGCTCCGACGGCATCACCGCCGCCGACACCCCGACCGTTGACTTCGTGCTCGGCACCCCGGTAAAGGCCAAGGCCATCCGCCTGACTAACACATTGCAGGACACCAAGGTGTACATCAACGTGGCTGAGATCCAGGTGTTCGCACAAGACAGCACGGTACTCACCCCGCAGCCAGCATCCGATGCCACGCTGGGCGACCTGCGTCTTGACGGCGAAACCGTTGAAGGCTTCGACCCGTCCAAGACCGACTACACGGTTGATCTGCCGGTCGACGCCGAGGCAAACCCGGTGCTGCAGGCCTTCGCCACCGACAATGCCGCCGCCGTCAAGGTGACTGGCGACGCGGTTGAGAACGGCAAGCTTGGCTGCAAGGCCGCCATTACGGTGACCTCAGCCGACGAGTCTGAGACGAAGACCTACACGGTGACCTTCAACGCCTTCACTTTGGCTTCGCTCAAGGTGATCGGACCCACGAAGACCGAGTACGCCATCGGCGACAAGCTCGATACCGCCGGTCTGAAGGTGACTGCCGTCTACCAGAGTGGCGACAAGACCAAGGAAGTGCCGGTCGCTCTTGACGACCCGCAGCTTGCGATTGGCTCGTTCGACTCCACCACCGCAGGCAAGAAGGCGATTACCGTCTCCTACCGTGGTGTGACCGCGACCTTCAACGTCACGGTCAAGGCCAACGCAGTCGCCCCTGGCCCTGAAGAACAGAAGCCCGGCAACACCAACAAGCCCGGTGCCACCGGCAACGGCAACAAGAACACGGTGGCCAACACCGGTTCCAGTGTTGCCGCCATCGCTGGCGCTGTCGCTCTGCTGGCCGCTGCCGCGGGTGCACTGTTCATGCTGCGCAAGCGTGCATAGCACCCTCGCGCAGTAATGGGTGAAGGAACAAGCCGGCAATATTGACTATTGCCGGCCGGTTCCTCCGCTCTTTGACCATAATTGGTCCGACAAGTTGAATACTGAATTTTCAGTATCGGTATATTGATTTGTCGAACCTTTTCTGGCTTCGCGGATAGCGACATAACTGTTTGTTCAAAAAACCGTTATCATCAATCAAGGAACCAAATCAATGAAGATAAACAATAAGGGCAAGGGCGCTCTTATCGCGGCAATTACCGCCGCGGCAACGCTATTGTCATGCGGGCTGGCCGCTGCAAGTGCCAGTGCGGCAGGTGTGGATTACCTGCCTACCATCGGCCAAGTGCCGACATACACCAAGTTCCAGCCCACAGCCGATCCGGGCAAGAACGCTAGCGATTACTTCCAGCCATATTGGTATGCCAAGAACGCCAATGATAATGGCGGCACACACATCCAAGCGCACGGTGGCCAAGTGGTCAAGGTTGGCGACGCCTACTACTGGTATGGCGAAGACCGTTCTAACGGTTACGACAACAGCCCCGGTGTTCATGCTTATATGTCGACAGATCTATACAACTGGACCGATCTTGGTGTGGCGCTGCGTGCGGTGACCAGCAAATCTCAGTTGACGGATAAGAGCAATGCCGATTACGCCTACTTCGACAAGGCCTACAACCTGACCAAGTCCGACGGCAGTGTGGACGCTGCCAAGGCCGACGCAATCTTCCCGTACCTCAACACCAACCCCGATCAGGATGGTGATGGCGCGGTTGATTCCGTACAGGGCATTTTCGAGCGTCCGAAGATCATCTACAACAAGAAGAACAAGCAATACGTGCTGTGGTGGCATTCCGATGGAAGCACCACGCCGGGCGGTTCCAACTATGCACGTGCACTTGCGGGCGTGGCTGTTTCCGACAATCCGGCGGGCCCGTTCACTATGGTGGGTGCCTATCGTTTGCCTAACCAGAACAATTGGAAAGAAGCCGCAGGTAACCCCAGCTGGGGTGAGAACGGTGACAGCCGCGATATGACTGTGTTCGTGGACCCGAAGGACGACAGTGCCTATGTACTGTATTCTTCCGAAGCCAATGCCACGCTGTACATCGCCAAGCTCAACGATGATTACACCAATGTAGTCAAGACCACGAATGTGGACCAGTCCGAGGGACAAAAGCAGTACTCTGCTGACGGGCAGTACCCATACATTCTTGCAGACGCTACTACGGATGCCCCGGTGCGTGGCGAAGATTTCCAAATCGTCAAACAAAATGGTTCGCTGGAAGCTCCTGCCGTATTCCAATATGACGGGCGTTACAACATCATCGCATCTGGTGCAACCGGCTGGGCCCCGAACAAGCAGACCTACTACACCGCCGACTCCATGCTGGGAAATTGGACCCGTGGCGTGGAAAAGGACGATGTCAACGAGAACACGTGGTACAACAACATGCCGGAAGGCGCGGATGGTCTGTTGTCCGTGGGCGATACCCGCGGCACCACATTCGGTTCGCAGTCGGCTAGTGTGCTCGCAGTAGACCAGGAGAAAGGTCACTTCATCTACCTTGGTGACCGTTGGGATTCCGGTAAAGCCGATTCCACCTATGTTTGGCTGCCGCTGACCATCGGTGAGAACGGCACCATCGAAATGCACAATCCTGCTCAAGAAGGCGAGCCCGACGGTTGGGATCTGAGCTATTGGGGCAACCATGGTAGCGCCAAGGGCAAGCTGGTCAACTGGACTGTGGAAACCGGCGATGATCTCCCGAAGACCGTGAACACGGGCGGAACCGTTACTCTGCCGGACACCGTCAACGTCAAGGAAGGCGACGATACCATTGCTACCAAGGTGACATGGAATGTGGAAGGCGGTACGGCAGTCAGCAAGTCGACCAAGGCTGCTGGTAACACCTACGCATTCAATGTGCCGGGAACCTACACCATTACGGGCACTCTTGCCGAGAGCAGTAACTTCAATCCGGGCCGTACATTCCGTAGAACCATCGATGTTTCCTGCTCCAACCCGATTTCCGGAAGTTGGAAGGAAGCTCATTGGAAGGGCGGCAGCGCGTGCCAGGTTTCTGCGTCCGGCGGTGCTTATGACTTCACGATTACGGACAACGCCAATCGTGGCGTCTGGACGGATCGCAACGAGGGCAGTGCGGTGTACCAGCCTGATGCTCTGGACGTGAACGAAACGCTGGAAACCACGGTCAAGCCGCTCGACTTGGGCGGTAATGGCGATCCGCGCGCCGGTCTGGTGGTCCGTAACGGTCTTACTGGCGCTAACGGCGGCAAGGGATATGCCACGTTACTTGCCAGCCCAAGCGGCGTTTACATGCAGTACGATTCCAATGCCGATGGCTACATCGATAAGGAAACATCGCATGTTGGTACCGGCTTCGGCGACCAAGTGCAGCTCAAGCTGGAGCGCACCTCAACCGATACTCTGAAAGGCTACTGGCGTGCTTCCGCGAACGATGAATGGCAGGATGTCGCTACGGTAACGCTGACCGGTGCGGACGTAACCGGGCTCGATGCCGGTGCTTTCGCCACGTCGAACAGCAATGCCGGCGCATTCACCGTGGCCTTCAACGGCACTGCGTTCGGTTCGCAGACTGCTGCTGTGGAGTCCATCGCGGCTAAGGACCCTGAAGCCACTATCGCCAAGGGGCAGATGCTCGCGCTTCGGGACGTGACGGTTACCGCCACGCTCACCAATGGCAAAACGCGTGTGCTGGAGCCAAGCGAATACACGCTGGAAGGCTTCGACACCACCAAATTGGGCGAGCAAACCGTGACGGTGCGTCTTGTCGCTGATTCTTCAGTAACCGCCACGTTCACCGTGACTGTGGAAAGCAACCTTGCCCGGTTGTTCTGCTCGTCCGCTGCGGCCTCGAAGTATGAGCCGGCCAGTAGCTGGGCCTCCGCTTCTACGGCCGACCTGACTTGCGACAACAACCTGAGCACCAACTGGTCGAACTGGGGCACCGGCGACACCTCGCCGTGGCTCAGCTACACCTTCGATAAGGCATATCAGCTGGGCAAGCTCAGCGTTGCGGTGGATAAGGCCAAGGGCGAGGCCGCTCCGAAGAGCTTCACTGTATCGTACCTAGCTGAAGACAGCGCCACGTGGACTGATGCCACGCTGCCGGCAGTCACTGTGAATGGTGCTGCTGGAGCCGTGACGGAAGCCGATGTGAGCGCTCTGCCCGCCGCCAAGGGCATTCGCCTCAACTTCACCTACGCCGATGGCAATGACTATGCCAAGATCGCTGAAGTACGCATCGCCGAAGGTGAAGCAACGCCAAAGCCGCAGCCGTCTAGTAACGCCAATCTTGCTGATCTGACTGTGGATGGCAAGACGGTTGACGGATTCTCCGCGGATATCACCGAATATGCCGGTGCGCTGGCCGGAGACGCTGCTTCTTACCCGACGGTGGAGGCGACTGCTGCTGACGCGAAGGCTACGGTGCAGGTGGAGCAGGCTTCGACCGAGAACAGCGGCGTGGCCACGGTGACTGTAACTGCTGAGGATGGCACGGCGGAAACCTACACAGTGACATTCGGCGAACTGCCTCAGTTGGCCGAGCTTGCTGTGGAAGTGACCAAGGATTCCTATCAGGTAGGCGATAAGTTCAACGCTGCCGATGTGAAGGTATCCGCCATTTACAAAGTCGGCGATACCGAAACGCTGCGCAAGCTGATTGATCCAACTGATGGTGATCTGAAGTTCACTGGCTTTGATTCTGCCACCGCAGGCACGAAGACCATCACCGTCTCTTATCGTGGCGTGAACGCGACGTTCGAAGTCACGGTCGCGGCCACGGAGGTCACTCCCGGCCCTGGAGAGCAGAAGCCCGGCGATACCAACAATCCTGGCAACACTGCTAAGCCCGGTAACACTGCCGCGAATAAGCCGGCTGCTAATGGCGCTGCGCCCCTTTCGAATACGGGTGCTGCCGTGGCTGCCATTGCGGTCGTGGTTGTGGCGCTGGCAGCTGCGGCTGGTGCCTTGCTCGTCATCCGCAAACGCCGCGCATAACCATGGCAACTGCTGAGTAGCGTGGATTGCGTTGCTATTGAGCAATCTGCGATTCACGCCACTCAGCGAGTGCACCCGAGTGCGCCCGAGCTTGCGCAATGCAGGCGCAATACAGTGCAAACAGTACAAAGCAACAATAATGGCCGGTCTGAGCCAGCTGCTCCATGCGAGGGCAGTTGGCTCAGACCGGCCATTGTGTCTGCAAGTACATGCAATTAGAGCATGAACATGTGGAAGCCGTTGAGCGTTACTGGTTGTTTTGCTTTGTTGTTGCGCTCAGCAGTGCGACGGACGTCCGCCCGCAGTGTAGTGCAGCGCTCCGTGAACCAGCGCCGATGTGAAATGCATGTTGCACATGCCCGCTTCTTCTGCTTCGTGCGTGCAGCCGGCGATGCTGCATAGGTTCATACCCCGAATCATGGTCATACCCCCTCTTTGGGATGGCATCCGTGCCGCCATCTGCCTTCAGAGCATAGCGGACAATTGTTGCTTTGCCTAGGCGGTACAACGCTTTCTGTGGCCTGTATCACATCCTTGCCGGCGTTCTGCGGCGTGGTTGGGCGTGTACATGTGCTCTTGTGCGGTTTTGTTGTGTGTGATTTGGGTATACGGATAGAGTTTCTTCTCTGCAGTGGCAAGGGCCTCTCGGCCGGCGAGCCGGCTGATTTCTCCCATGCGTTGCTCAATGATTTCCGTTTTGCGAGTCTGAACGGCAAAATAGCTCTGGAGAAGTGCCACTTCTTCTTTCTTTGGATCACCGTTTTGAGCAATGAGATAGCAGGCGTATCGGGAGTGCTGAGTTCGCTGGTTTTGCGTGTGATTTCGTCGCGGTTCATGGGTGTGTCCTTATGTTTTTCATGACCATTTTCGTGACTCCACGAAAATGGTCAAAGCCAATAATTGCAATGGGTTTGAGGCATGGGCGCGCTCCGCCCAACTGGTCTGTCTTCGTCCGCCTTTTCGACCAGATACCTCATGGAGCACAATGCCAACGTCGCTACCGTTGGCCCAGCAAATATTCTTAGACGACGCCCCGAAGTGAATATCTATGCGGCTTTCAGAATATCAAAGAGCGTGGAGTGTGTGCATTGTGCGTTCCAAAAATAGTTTCTAGTAATGAATTGTTTACGGTGTGAGATATTCTTGGGGTGTTTGCGGCGCTCTGCCGTGTGGCGAATGGGAATGGATGGTGCTCTTATGGGATTTGAGCAGGAAGCAGTTAGTGAACTGTATGCCAGCGTGTGGGGCAATCGTTCGACGATGCAGAGGGAATTCACTCGTGGAGCCCATGGTGAGCAGTTCGTGCTTCGGGAGCTGTCCATGAAGGGGACGCAAACGCCATCGCAATTGGCATCGGCGCTGCAGGCCAGTTCCAGCCGCATCTCCACTGTGCTGTCGTCTCTGGAGAAAAAAGGCTGGGTCACGCGTGACATTGATTCCAAGGATCGGCGCATTATTCGCGTGAATCTCACTGATTCCGGGCGCGAGCAGTCTCATCGGATGATAGAGGAAATGCGTTCCGCGATTTGCTGGATTTTCTCGCAAATGGGGGAGCGGCGCACGCGCGAATTCGTTGACCTGGTGTCTGAGTTCACCACATATATGTCGATTTGCCATCCGGGACAGCCTCGGCCGACTGCTGAACAGGTGCGTGAGGCATTCGTGGAGCGGGGCAAGCGCGTGGCTGAACACATGGCAGCTAAGCGCGCGGAGAACTAATCGGCAAGGCTAATTGAGGACGCTCACAGCGAACATGCAGAAGTGCGCGTAATATCTCACAGTGTAAGTAATCAAACAATAGAAACTATTAAGACATCGTGAACCGATAATCACCGATAACCCAGCCAACTTAAGAACCAATCGCCAATAACCAATAACCAACCCAACCAACACAAGGGGAAACCAATGCTTCGCATCATGAAATACCTCTCCAAAGCGGAGATCGGTCAGATGCTCATCGCCCTGGTGACCATCGTCGGGCAGGTCTACTTCGACCTGAAACTGCCCGACTATATGTCAGACATCACCACGCTGGTCGAGACGCCGGGCAGCGACATGAAGGACATCTGGATCGCGGGCGGCAAGATGCTGCTCATCTCGCTCGGATCCGTGGCGTGTGCCATCATCACCGGCTACATCGCTGCGCGCGTGGCCGCCTCGTTCACCCAGCGTCTGCGCTCGCTCGAATTCCGCAAGGTCGAGTCCTTCGGCCCGGCCGAAATGAGCAAGTTCTCCACCGCCAGCCTCATCACCCGCTCCACCAACGACGTCACGCAGGTGCAGATGTTCATCACCATGGGTCTGCAGCTCATCGTCAAATCGCCGATTATGGCAGTATGGGCCGTGTGCAAGATCGCCGGCGAAGGCTTCGAATGGACGCTCGCCACCGGAATCGCCGTAGTGATTCTGCTGGCGGCCATCGTCATCATGATGGCCATGGTCATGCCGAAATTCAAGGCCATGCAGGCCCTGACCGACAACATCAACCTCGTGGCCCGCGAGAACCTCACCGGCCTGCGTGTGGTGCGCGCCTACAACGCCGAGGACTACCAGGAAGCCAAATTCACCAAGGCCAACAAGGACCTCACCGACACCCAGCTGTTCACCAACCGCGTCATGGCGTTCATGATGCCGCTGATGAACACCATCATGAACGGTCTGATGCTTGCCGTCTACTGGATCGGTACCTACCTGATCGATGCCGCCGGGCTCAAGGACAAGCTCACCGTGTTCTCCAACATGGTCGTGTTCTCCAACTACTCCGTGCAGGTCATCATGAGCTTCCTGCTCATGAGCATGGTGTTCGTGCTCTGGCCGCGCGCCGACGTGTCCGCGCAGCGCATCATGGAGGTGCTCGACACTGAGCCAATCGTCGAGAACGGCACCAAAACCGCCGCCGACGTGGCCAAAACCGGCCAGAGGGGCACCGTGGAATTCCGCAACGTCAGCTTCACCTACCCGGATTCGCGCGAGGCGATGCTGGAAGGCATCAACTTCACCGCCGAGCAGGGCCAGACGGTGGCGTTCATCGGCTCCACCGGCTCCGGCAAGTCGTCTCTTATCAATCTCGTGCCGCGCTTCTATGACACCAGCCAAGGCCAGGTGTTGGTCGACGGCGTGGACGTGCGCGACTACGACCTGAAGGCCCTGCGCGACAAGATCGGCTACGTGCCGCAGCAGTCCGTGCTGTTCAAGGGCACCGTGGCCTCCAACGTGAGCTACGGCGATCAGCCGGGCGACCCGGCGGAGGTCGAGATGGCCGATACCTCCACCCCGGCCGGGCGCAAGCGCGAGGCCGCGTTGATCGCCGCTGGCGAGGCCGCGGAAGGTGCCGATATACCGGCCGAGCAGCTGAATCGCGTCAGGGCTGCCGCCGACGTGGCGCAGGCCAGCGAGTTCGTGGCGCGCATGGACGGCGGGTATTCCGCCGCGATCGCCCAAGGCGGATCGAACGTGTCCGGCGGCCAGAAGCAGCGCCTGTCGATTGCGCGCGCGGTGTACCGTCACCCGGAAATCCTGATTTTCGACGACTCGTTCTCCGCGCTCGACTTCAAGACCGACCGCGAAGTGCGCGACGCGCTCGCCCGCGAGGCCAAGGATTCCACCAAGCTCATCGTGGCCCAGCGCATCGGCACCATCATGAACGCCGACCGCATCGTCGTGCTCGACGACGGCAAGGTCGTGGGTCAGGGCACGCACAAGGAACTGCTCGACAACTGCGACGTATACCGCCAGATCGCCGAATCCCAGCTCAGCCAGTCGGAGCTTACGGCGTAGGGGGGGGGACGGCAGCGGTAGCTCCCCATGTCAGGGGCTGAGCCGTAAAGGGAACAGCCCAGTGGGCTGTTTCCAGGCGAAGACGAGCTGATAAGCGAGCGAATAAAACAGCACAGCTGACTGAGGGGTAGTCGCGTACGGCTTCTCTCCCTCCGGCGCTTCGCGCCACCTCCTTCATCAGAGGGAGGTCAATACGGACTTTTAAGGAGTAAAACAAATGCCAAGAGGACCAATGGGCGGCAGGCGTGCCGTCGAAGAGCCCCATGATTTCGGCAAAGTCATGGGCAAGCTCGTGAACTATTGCCGCAACTATCTTCCCGTCATCATCATCGCGCTCATCCTGGGCGCGGCCGGCACCGTCTGCCAGATCGTCGGCCCGGACAAGCTCAAGGACATGACCAACGAGATCGTCAAAGGTCTGCCCGCCATCGTTAACGGCAGACCGGTGATGAACTCGGTAGATTTCGGCACGGTGGGCCACATCGCCTGGACTTTGGTGGCCCTGTACGTGGGCTACGCCGTGCTCGGCTACGTGCAAAGCTGGATGATGGCCAACGTCACCCAGCGCACCGCCCAGCGACTGCGCGAATCGATCTCGGTCAAAATCAACAAACTGCCGCTCAAATACTTCGACAAGGTCAGCTACGGCGACGTGCTGTCGCGCATAACCAACGATGTGGACGCCATCGGCCAGACGCTGGGGCAGTCGCTCGGCTCGCTGATTACCTCGGTGACGCTGTTCGTGGGCGCGCTGGTGATGATGTTCTACAACAACGTGATCATGACCCTGTGCGCCATCGGTGCCAGCCTCATCGGCCTGATCATCATGATGGCCATCATGAAGTCCTCCCAGAAGTACTTCGCCCGGCAGCAGATGGCGCTAGGTGACGTCAACGGCCACGTGGAGGAGATGTACGCCGGCCACCTCATCGTCAAGGCATACAACGGCGAGGCCGATTCGATCCGCCGCTTCGAGAAGTACAACTCGGACCTCTACGAGTCCGGCTGGAAGTCGCAGTTCCTCTCCGGCCTGATGATGCCGCTCATGAATTTCGTGGGCAACTTCGGCTACGTGGTGGTGTGCGTGGTGGGCGCGGCGCTCGCCCTCGACGGGCAGATCGAGTTCGGCGTGATCGTGGCGTTCATGATGTATGTCCGCCTGTTCACTCAGCCGCTTTCGCAGTTTGCGCAGGCCTTCCAGAACCTGCAGCGCTGCGCGGCCGCCGCCGAGCGCGTGTTCGGCTTCCTTGAAGAGCCGGAGATGGAAGACGAATCCGGCAAGTCCGCTTTGCTTGGGACCAACGGCCACGAAGTGAAGGGCGACGTGGAATTCAGCCACGTGCAGTTCGGCTACGAGCCGGGCAAGCCGATCATCCACGACTTCTCCGCCTCCGTCAAGGCCGGGCAGAAGGTCGCCATCGTCGGCCCGACCGGTGCCGGCAAGACCACCATGGTCAACCTGCTCATGCGCTTCTATGAGATTTCCGGCGGCTCGATCGCGATTGACGGCGTGGACACCAAGTCCGTGCCGCGCTGGAACGTGCACGACCAGTTCTCCATGGTGCTGCAGGATACGTGGGTGTTCCGCGGCACTGTGCGCGAGAACATCGCCTACTCCAAGCCCGGCGTGACCGACAAGCAGATCGAGGATGCGTGCAAGGCCGTGGGCCTCGACCACTTCATCCGCTCGCTGCCGGACGGCTATGACACCGTGCTCGACGACAAGTCGTCGCTCTCCCAGGGCCAGAAGCAGCTGCTCACCATCGCCCGTGCGATGGTGCAGGACGCGCCGATTCTGATTCTCGACGAGGCCACCTCATCGGTCGATACCCGCACCGAAGAGCTGATCCAGAAGGCCATGGACGCGCTGACCGTGGGGCGTACGAGCTTTGTGATCGCGCACCGCCTCTCCACGATTCGCGACGCCGACATGATTCTCGTCATGAACCACGGCGACGTGATCGAGCGCGGCACGCACGACGAGCTGCTAGCGGCGGCTTCTACGCCGACCTGTACAACAGCCAGTTCGCACTCGCTGACTGACGGATTGTTTCCTGCGTTAGCGGATTAGCGGATTAGCTATACTCGGCTCCCCTCTCCGAGGGGAGCCGTCAGCGTAGCTGACTGAGGGGAGCAACCCATCGGTCCACCCGAGGGAATGCTCCACTGGATGTGATACTGATGATTTCGTACATTAGTGTGTGAAAAAGCCGCCGGGAAAATTGGGGGATTGGGCGGCGGTGCGGTTGGCGTTGAGAATGGCGCATTCGAAGGGGAAGTGAGCGCGCAGCTGGGTGGCCGGGGTGGTGAACAGGGCGGTGGCGAGGCCGTCGGCCAGTGCGACAGGGACGTGTGCCGCAACGGTGTTCGACGAATCGTCGGTATCGCGGTTTGCCGTTGTCGAGGCATTGCTGCCATGCGTCGATGTCTTCGTGGTTATGGCGCTCGATGGCGGCGTGACGGCCACCCATGTGGCGGCTACATCGTCAACCGGTAGTCCGTCGATGGCGTTGAGCAGATGGTGAAGTTGGTGACCTGCGGCGTCAGACCAGTGGCGGCGGCTGGGGGAGCTCGCGCAGAATGCGCCGTGGCTGATTTCGACCGTACCTACGGCGTTGGCCGGATCGGCAGGATCTTCAAGGGCGATGGTGATTGGTTCGTCCGTGTGCACTAGCAAATCACCCCCGGCGTCGATGACGTATTGAATGGGTTGAGGGTGACCCGCGCCATCACCCAACATCCCCGCAAGCAAATCCACCAAATACCCCTTACCGCACGCGCCGAAATCGAGCGCGACCGGTCCGCGCGTCACCAGTGTTGTGCCATGCCGCTCAACGTCGGCTGACCAAATGGCTCGTCCGTGGATCGCGCCTGCATGTTCAGCGGCATCTGGCGCAGGCGTAAACGAATACGACTCGTCATAGCCAAGCCGAATCAAATCCTCGCCCACGCACGGGTCGGTCGCCCCATCGGTTGCCGCAAACAGGCGGTCGTACAGGCCAAACAGACCCGATGCCCAGTCGGGAAAATCGAACGTGCCGCCATGTGCGGCCGTGCGCATCCGGCCGACGATGGAATCATCGCGGAATCGAGATAATACAACCTCATATTCATGGATGAACGAGCCAATACGATCGCGTATCTCATCGTCCAATACGCTCTCGGTGTGCACCAGTAATCCGGTCCCCAACGCATCAGGAAAAGCGTATACGTATGGCAGTTGCTCGGTCAGACTTGTCATGCCCACTATCGTAGAGCGCATGGTGTGCCGGTGTATACTGGATTTTGACACTGTGTCAATGTTGATTCGGAGGTTGTGAGAATGGGCAATGCGACTACAGCAAGTGTAACGGGTGTGCAAGTTGCACCGGCGAAGTCAGCCATCAGAGATCTCCCCATCGCCAAAGTGTGGGCGTTTGCGGTCGGCCAGTTCGGGTGGGCGCTGCTTTCCGGCATCATCTCCAACTGGCTCGTGTATTTCTACCAACCTGACCAGGAGACCATCTCCCAAGGTCAGACCGTATTCGTGCCGCAGGGCCTGGTCGTTCTCGGCATCGTGACCGTGGTGGGCGGCATCACCGCCTTCGCCCGATTCTTCGACGCGTTCGTGGACCCGG